>Ga0265342_10003196_pt1 | contig 13626 bp, 11 predicted proteins | sample 4CB327metaG_FD_203125 | JGI IMG/M metagenome (GOLD analysis project Ga0265342, IMG submission 203125) | Rhizosphere microbial communities from Carex aquatilis grown in University of Washington, Seatle, WA, United States - 4-CB3-27 metaG | ecosystem: Host-associated > Plants > Roots >...
TGGCCTAAGAAAGCGCACTTATAGATTTTTTTTCTTGCCTCTTTCGGGAGTGGCCCCAAAATGTTCCGGCTGCTGCAATGCGCTCGCATTGCGGAACAACATTGGGTTTCGACGGAGGCTATTACATGACGTGTTCTAAGAACTTCGGACGGTTGCTCCAGGTAGGTTGCCTGGGGCTCATTGGCATGCTGACGGTAGTCGGCTGCGGCGGGAGCGAATCAAAACCCGCCCCCACTGACGGTGGTCAGAGCGAGGCCGGCGTTACCCCGCCTAGCGCTGCCCTGAATGTCACCCCATCAAATGGTGTGAACCTTGGTTCCATCGACCTCGGGAGTACCGGCACGGCGACGGTGATCGTCACGAACACGGGTACCGCTGCTTCGGGCGCTCTGACCGTTGTCGGAAGCGCTGGCATCACCACCACGGGTTGCACAGGCGCTCTGGCCGCGCACGCAAACTGTACGATGATCATCACCGCGGCCCCAACGGCGATCGGCGGGATCAATGGCACGGTTTCGGTTTCGGCTAACCCGGGCGCCATCACGCCACTTCTGATTTCCATCACTGGGACGGTTGTGCAGGGAGGCGTCTTCAATGTCTCGCCAGCCACCATCGATCTCGGCAGCGTCCTGGTTGGTGCGCCTGCTACGAAGCAGACCATCACCGTGTCTGCTCTGGTCGCACTCTCGGACTTGGCCGTTGCGGTCAATGGTGCCGACATCACCAAGGACGCAACAAGCACCTGCACTGCGGCTGTCGCCGTCGGGACTCCTTGCACCGTGGTGGTGAGCTTCGTGGCAGCCTCCAACGGCGCCAGAAGCAACAGCGTCGTCATCAGCGCCAAGGGCGTGACCAAGACCGTTCCTATCACCGCTAATGCGCAGAACCCCGCCAAGCTGGTCATCAGCCCCAGTTCACCGCAGGCCCTTGTTGCTACGGTCGGTCAGCCCAGTGCTCCCGTCGTTTTCGGCGTTAGCAACTCCGGCGATCTCCCTGCCGGTCCGCTCACCGTCGCCATCACGGGCACGAACAAGGCCGACTTCGCCGCCACGCCCAGTGCTGGCTGTACCCTCATCGCTCCTCTCGGAACCGCGTGCACAATCACGGTGGTCTTCACTCCGGCAGCCGTGAGCGCAACCGCGGAATCCGCGACCCTGACACTCACCGACACCGGCACCGGCGCCTCCACTGTGTCGGTTGCGCTATCAGGAACGGCCTACGCGGCCAGCTTGTTGACGATTTCCCCGGCCGCCTCGGATCTCGGCAGTGTGCTCGTCGGTGCTACTGGCACGGTTACCACGTTCACCGTGACCAACACGGGTGGTACGGCTTCCGGAGCGCTCACCGTTGCCATCTCCACGGCAGAAATTGTCAATGCCAATGACACATGCTCGGGCACTTCGCTTGCCCCAGCGGGAACCTGCACCATCGGTCTGGAACTCAAGCCCACCTCTGGCGGCGCCAAGAACGGGACGCTTTCGGTCGTTGGAGCCGATGGCAAGGCTGCCCTGAAGCCCCTTACCGGTACGGCCACCCTGCCTGCCCTGCCTGCTGCCCTGGCGGCGACTCCCACGGCGCTCGATTTCTCGAGCGTTCGCATCAACAACGTCGGAACCGCTCAGACCGTCACGGTTAAGAACACTGGTGGAGCTGCCACCGGCGCCCTCACCTTCACCAAGGTGGGCCAATTCGGACTGTTCCCGATCTCGAACAATACCTGTTCCGCTGCGCTACCGCCGGCTGGAACCTGCTCCTTTGCCGTGAATTTCGCACCAACCGAGGTTGGTAGCCAGACCGCTACCTACACGGTCACGGATGGCACTGCCTCGGCCACCGTCGCGGTCTCCGGTAATGCTCTCGACCAAACCGGTATTGTTGTTACGCAGAACCCCATCTTGGCTTGTCCTCCGCCGACAGGTTCGTTGTCCTGTTTTATGGACACGGTCATTGCCGGCAGCTACTCGCAGACCGTCACAGTGAAGGCCGACTCTCCATTGCCTGCGGGCGCTGCTGATACGGGCGCCATCACTGCCGCTCTTGTCGGTCCGAACGCGGCTGATTTCGTGATCACTCAGAATCAGTGCACCGCCGCACTCTTGGCCAACGCCACTTGCACCATCACCGTCGCCTTTGTTCCGACGGCTGTGGGACCTCGCCAAGCCACGCTTAGTGTGACCACGGCCAATGGCGGCAGTGACAACGTCACTCTGCAGGCGAATGGCTTGCCCATTACCAAGGTCTACGCTTGCACCGGGACAGGTGCGGCCCCTGCTTGTCCAAGTGCTGGTGTTTCCACCACACTTTCTACAACCGCTGCGGATTTCGACTTTGGACAGGTTTCGCTCAACGCCACGGCAGGCGTCACCAAGAACTTCCGCGTCATCGTGCGTGGCCCGACTGCCGCCGTTGCGCCCTTCCCGAGCAATACCATCACTGTCGCATTGAACGATCCATCCACTACGGGCGCGAATTTCTCCTATCCGACGTCGGGCAGCACGAATCCGTGCACTGGCGCCGCCTTGACCGTTTCCGGGACCAATCCGCCGGTTGTCGGTGCCTGGACCTACAACGGGGCCTACCAGGGATACTACTGTGACTTCGCGGTCAAGTTCCTCCCGCAAGGTACGGTGAAGGAGGTGAAGACCGCCACGGTGACCGCGAGTGGAAGCGCGACCAATGGTGGAACCGACACCGAGACCCTGACGGGTACGGCGACGGGACCGCTCACCATCACCCTCGATCCTCGGAGCCCCAGCTTCCCGACGAGCGTCGTGGTCGGCGACTCGACCAATGACGACAGCACCCACAGCGTGATCCTGACCTTCACGACGGCTCCGGCCGCGACCATCACGACCAACACCAACCTCACCCTGGACGTGAACAACACCAGCACGACGGTCACGCTCACGACACTGGCCGTCGCCCTCACTGGCGATCAGTTCGAAATCGTCGGGGACGGCTGCTCCAATGCTCCCTTGGCTCCGCACACGACGTGCAATCTGATCGTTGCGTTCAGCCCCACGGGCGCGCCTGGTGCGAAGACCGGTACGGTCACGGTTACGGGCGGCGGCGAAACCGCTACCTATAGCCTCACCGGAAACGGCGGCCAGAATCTGGTTACGCTTCTGCCTGCTGGCACCATTGCGGCCCCAGTCGACATCGCAGGCGCTCCGGTCGTGGAAGGCGCCGTCAGTGCTTGGAAGATGTTCACCATCGCCAATCCCACGGGTGCACCCAAGACCAACCAGATCTCGTGGCAGCTCAACGGCGCCAACCCGGATCACTTCGCGGTCGATGGTACTCAGGGCACCACCACCCCCTGTGGAGCAAGCGGAGTCACTTCACTCAATGGCGGCCAAAGCTGCAACATTTGGGTTCAGTACAAGCCCCAGAGCAACGACTCGCTTACTGCGACCGTGATAGCTAAGACGGCGAATCTCGCGGTTTACGTGAACGGACAGGAACTCGACTCGGCCATCTCCGGAACGCCAGCCAACAAGCTCGCCGTAACCTCGGCTCAGGCGACGAAGACGGTAATTGATGGCGTCACAGGGCTCAACGTCACTGCCTACGACTTTGGAGACGCAGCCGTTGGCGCCGACAGCGCACTCGTGACCTTGACCGTGGCTAACCTGTCTCCGGCAGCGCTTACGGTTCTGCAGACTCCACCGGTCGTCGACCCCACTGATCCATTCTCCATCGTCACGGGTGGTACTTGCGTAGTCACCGCGGGAACCTTCCCGCTGGCTGCGGCAGGTGCCGCTGGCGCCTCCTGCACCGTCGTCTTGAAGATGACGGGCCGGAGCGATTCGGGACTTACCCTCCCGCTCCAGCAACCTGCTGTCAACGTCACGTTCAGCGATAATGCCAGCGGTAGCGCATCCACGGTGACCGCAAAGTTGACCGGCAGGACGGTCAGAAAGGCCAACCTGCAAGTTGTTGGCTTGCCCACGACCGCGACGCCTGTCGTTGCGGTCGATCTGGGCTCAGTGGCGAATCCGAACCAGACGGCACCTGTCACGCTGAGCTTCATCAACACCGGCGACGTTGCGGCGACAAGCCTGAGTTTCATGTGGAGCAATGTCACGGGCGATGTGGCTTGCGTCGCTAGCGCGGACGGGAAGAACTGCGATCCGTTCACGGTTCTTGCGGAAACCACGGGTGTAAGCTGCTTGGGGCTGAGCTCCCTGGCGCCTCAGGGCGTTTGCAAGCTGTCCATCGTGGCCAATCCGGTTAGTAGCACTGCCCAGGGTGTAAAGACTTTGCACTTCACCCTTTCGGCAACGGGTGGAATCGCCGTTTCCACGGTCTTCAAGCTCCAAACCACCGTTCGCCGCGCTGATACGACCGCGACTGAAGTCTACTTCGACTACGGCACAACGTCGTACGGGTTCTTGCCGTTCGTTGCGGCCACCTCTGGCCGGACTGCGCCTGGTACCTCCTCGACGCAGTCGATTGTCACCATCGAGAACAAGACCGGTGCACTGATCACGTTCCCGCTTCAGACAGGAAGCACGACCGCCGTCGACTGGGCCAGCGTTGTGGTGTTGCCGGGTACCACCACGGCAACGAGCGAGTTCACCGTAGCTCCTGCCGGCAGCAATCCCTGCGGACTCACCGTGGCGACGAGCTGCACCCTAGGCGTGACCTTCACGCCGTCGGCCGCTTCCTATAGCGCGACGTCGGTGTTCAGGTTCGCTTCGCTGAACGTTACGAACGTCCTCAGCGGCCCCCCCGTTGTCAACGTTGTCAACACCCTCGGCCTCGTCGGCGAGGTTAAGTCGCCGGCCAGCCTCACCTTTACGCCCGCCGCCCTGGACTTCGACGAGGTTCTGATCAACAGCTCGGCCACCTTGACCGCCGTCGTGACCAACGTCGGCCAGACCGATTCAGCCGCCCTCACCCAGACCCTGTCCAACACGACAGTATACAGTGCGAGTGGCTGCGCCGGACCCGTGGTGGCTGGGGGAACCTGCACCTTGACCGTAATTGCGGTTCCTGCCGCCATCACGAATCACGCCACGCTCAGCCTGACTGGTGCCGCCAGCCCGCTGAGTCTTGACGTTGCGGGTGTCGTCGCCTCTTCCTTGGCGATCACAACGACGGACGGCGCGCCAGCTACGCTCGTCGCTGGTTCCGATGCGAACTCGAAGCTCTACGACTACGGTGCCGCCGCCAATAAGATCCTGACCGTAGGCTCAGCGAGCACCTTGGTTGCCAACTTCACAATCACCAACAGCGCTACGCAGACGAGTGGGCCGCTGGTGATTGCCTTGGCGGGCAACACCGACAGCTATACCCTCAACAAGACGAACTGCATGGCCGATGCGACGACGGGCGTGAAGCTCGGGCCCAGCCCCGACTCGGCGTCCTGCACGGTCACCGTGACCTTCAAGCCGGCGACCCACACCGGAACGACGGTCCCAGGTGACGTGACGACGACCCTGTCCGTGACTGCCACTCCGGGTGCAGCCACGGCCAAGACGGTTGCCATCACGGGCCACTCGAAGTCGGCACTGGACTTCTTCGCCACCCCAGCATCCACGACAGCTCTGGCCTCACCCCAGGCCGTACTCGCCTCCGGTGGACTTACGCTCTATGTGAAGAAGAGCACCTTGGGCGCCTCGGACCTGCTCTCGACCGCGGGCATCAGTGGCGGCGACGCAGCGTCCTTCTACGTCACCCAGAACACCTGCCTGTTCAACCCGCTACCCAGTGCCATCGAGGCAAATGGGGCATGCACCATCTCCGTGCAATACATCGGTGGCACGACGACGACAGCCAAGAGCACCACTCTGACGGTCAGCGACGGGACCACTGGCAACACGAACGCAATCACTCTCAAATTCACCCCGTAGCCTCGGCTAGGCAGTGAATGAAGGGCTCCGTGGCTCCGGCCGCGGGGCCCTTTTTCTGTGGTGCGCCCAGCATGAACGTGGTCTTTCAGGGCATCGTGGGAAGAGAGGGCGCAGATGCGGGAAAGAAAGGGGCCTCGCGCTCTCTTGCTAGGTTTAACTCACCCCTTGGCAAGAATTGGGAGACGCAGCACAATGGTGGCCATGCTTAGACTAGGCCTTCTGGCAAAGATGCTTGTGATCTTGCTGGCCGCGCCGCTTGCGCATGCGGCGGGCACAGAAGCAAAGGAGCGCGCGGCGCGGAAAGCCTGTCTCTCCGGCGACTACGCCAAGGGCGTCGAGATCCTCTCGGACCTCTTCATCGATACCAAGGACGCCAACCACATATTTAACCAGGGGCGTTGTTTTGAACAAAATAGCCGTTTTGCAGAGGCGATCAGCAGGTTCCGTGAATACCTGCGCAAGGCCACCGCGATAAGCCCCGCCGACAGAGCCGATGCCGAAAAGCACATCGTCGACTGCCAGGCTTTGCTCGGCCCGAATCCCGCGCCCGACGCTACAGGCGCGATCGTGCCCAAGGTCGAGGCCGCACCGACCGCGCCGGCAGCCCCGAGCGCGACGCCGATTCCTGCCCCGGTGCCCGCATCGCCCGCCCAGCCGTCCGCAACGCCAGCGCTCGCCCAGGCCACCGTGGCCAGCCCATCAGGTCCGGCCGCGAATCCCCGGCGCGGCCTGCGCATCGCGGGCGTCGCCTGCGGCGCGGTCGGCGTGGCCTCGGTAGCAACCGCCATCTACTACTACACCCAGGCGAAATCCTATTCGGACAAGGTCTCCGGTCAGGGAGCGAATCCCAATCCCGCCGACGAGAGCTCCGGCAAGCACGCCCAGACCATGCAGTGGGTATTCTACAGTGCTGGCGCCGCAGCCATCGCCACCGGAACCGTCCTGTACGTTCTTGGCTTGCCAGCGGCGGATACTGGCAACACGACGGCCGGGATTGCACCCATGTTCGGACCGGGAGTCGCAGGGATCTCGGCGCAAGGAGCTTTCTGATGCGAAATCGCCTTTCGATCGTTGCCTTGTTCGCGGCGTCGTTGGCGGCGGGGTGCGGCTACAATCCGCATCCGAAGAACGGCAGCTCAGTTCCTGACGGCGGGGGCAGCGTCATGGACGGGGCCCTCACGGATGTGGTTTCTGCAAGCTACGAAACAGGCCCGAGTGAAGTCGAGCACGCGAGCGAAATTGGTGGAGAAACAGGCGTTGATGGCAACGGCGGGATGCGCGCCGACGGATCTTTGGCGACTGGAGGTGCGGAGGTAGGTGGAGACACGCCTGCCCCCTATGACTCGACGCTGGGAATGCCAGAGGATGTTCCAAGCGCGACGATCGATGGCGGCAAGGACGCGAATGTCGGAGGGCGCACCGGCACGGGTGGGGCAGGTGGTGCCGTCGGCGTGGGCGGAGCAGGTGGAATCGGCGGTGCCGGTGATGCGGGAAAAGACGCGCCAATCTCGACCGGCGGTGCGGGTGGCACGATTGGCACGGGTGGAATCAACGCTAGCGGCGGCAGCGCGACGGACGCACCGATCGCAACAGGCGGCTCAGGAGGAATCGTTGCAACGGGAGGAACAGGCGGAACAGCGACGGGCGGTGTCGCCAGTGTCGGCGGCACGAATTCGGCTGGCGGAACGGCCACCGGCGGAATCATCGGCACAGGCGGGGTGGGCACAGGTGGCATCGTGAGCACGGGAGGCGCCGGCACGGGTGGCACGACGACAAGCTGCACGAATGCGTGCACGGCTGGGACGACATGCCTGTCCGGCACCAGCCTCCAAACATGCGCCCTCGCAAGCAATGGCTGTACTGTCGCCACGACCTCAACGTGCTCGACAGGTCTAGTCTGCGAGCGCATCGGCCCGGCCGATTGCCTGGATCCGAACTGGGCCGAGTGGCCGATACCGAATAGTCAGGACGACGTGACCGGGGGCGCGCCCAATTTGCAAAACTACACCGACAATGGGGATGGCACAGTTACCGACAATGTTACAGGGCTCATGTGGCAGCAAGCTGTGCCGGGTACATATTCATGGGAACAGGCAGTCGCCTACTGTCCGATGCTGATGCTGGCCGGTCATAGCGACTGGCGCCTCCCATCGCTCATCGAGCTTGTCTCCATCGTGGACTTTGGTCAGGCAAATCCAAGCATCAATGTCACATATTTCCCGTCGACACCCGCGTCCTATTTCTGGTCTTCGACTCCGGTCGCAAGCTCGCCGGGCGCCGCGTGGAGCGTCCACTTCCAGTATGGCGAGCTGTTTGGAAACAGGGCTACGTCCAACGGTTTTGACGTACGTTGTGTCCGCTGAGGACAAGAGATCTTTGGCCTTTTGACAATGCCGAGCTACTGCAGGACATCGCTGACGTGTCGGGCCGCTATTGACGGCAATGCGCGGGTGGATCCTGTTGCCTATTTCCTATTTCAAACCTTCGGTGGTTCCAGAATCTGAACAGGAGCAGTCCCAATGAATGCCTTAATCCTCCGTATTCTCGCCGCGTTCGCTACCATCGTGGCTGCCTGCCCAAGGTCAGCAGATGCCGCCGCGCCGGCCGGGCGCTATGTGGTAACGGCTGGCAGCGGACCTGGCAACGGCACTGTCTACGACACGAGGACCAAGCTGACTTGGCAACAGACCATGTCCTCGAAGACATATACGTTCGACCAAGCCCCGTTGTATTGTCTAGCGATAGGAAGCAGCCTAGGGGGTACGGGCTGGCGGGTTCCCACGGTGAAGGAACTATTGTCCCTAGTCGACTACTCGCAGTCAACCAAGCCGTTCATTGACCGGACCGCCTTTCCCGGGGTGCCAGCAGGCCCTTCGCTAGAAGCTGGTTATTTCTGGTCTTCGTCCATTGTGCCCGGCGCTATGACATACTGGTGGTACGTCGACTTCGACAGTGCTGTATCGGCCTTTGATGCCAACTACAAGGCATTCAATGTGCGTTGCGTCCGCTGAGACGCGTCTGCGCCCCACCATGGAGGAAGCCACCGCCAGATTGATTCTCCGATCAAGAGCCTGACCGTGCCGGAAAGATGGGCACAGCACCCACGAGGTCGGCGACTTCATCGCCAGGCTGGTGAGCCAGCGACTAGGCCGAAGGTCAACCCGCACGCACTTCCACGAGCCGTTGACCGACGACTCCCTTTCGGGACAGTACGCGATCGCTGCCATCGCCCGGCCCTGCGGCGCCGGTCTTGTGACCGGCCACCGCGGAATTGCGCGGCCGGCGGCGGCTTCCAGCTTCCGGTAGTCTTCGATGTGGCCCAAGAACACGCGCACGATGTCGGGGTCGAATTGGGTGCCGCTACAGCGCTCCATCTCGCCGCAGGCGATGACGTGGGGCAGGGCCTTGCGGTAAACGCGGTCGGTGGTCATGGCGTCGTAGGTGTCGGCCACGGCAGCGATGCGGCCGATGGTGGGGATGCGGTCGGACTGTAGTCCTTGCGGATAGCCGAACCGTCCCTGGCCTCGTGGTGGCAGTAGCAGCCGGGCACGATGTCGCGTATGAACGGGATGGGTTCCAGGATGCGGCGGCCTCGGCCGGGTGGGACCTGAACATGGCCAGCTCTTCGGCGTGAGTTCCGCTCGTTTTTCCTCTTTGGTCCGCGCGGAACCGGCAAGACGACCTAGTTGCGACAGCGGCTTGGTGCCGCACGTTGGTACGACTTGTTGCGAGAGAGAGAGCATGTGCGACTCCTGCGCGATGCCGAGGTTCTTCACCACGAGGTGGACGCGTTGGAAGCGGGGTCGTGGGTGGTCATCGATGAGGTCCAGCGCATGCCAGCGCTGCTCGATGAGGTTCAGGACATCATCAGCGGTGGCAGTCGAAACGGATGAGCGCGCAAAGGTCGATCTTCTTGATGCCTATATCGAGAACTACATTGGCCAGGAGATCCGCGCTGAGGCTGCGGCCAAGCGGCTCGATTCCTTCACGCGCTTTCTCGTCACCGCGGCACTGGCGAACGCGCAAGTCACCAATGTCGCGGGGATCGCCCGCGATGCGGCCGTGGCCAGACCCACGGTGAATGGCTATTTCGACATCTTGGTAGATACCCTCATCGGAACATGGCTGCCGGCGTGGCGTCCACGCGCCAAGGTCAAGGAGATCGCGCACTCGAAGTTCTACTTTTTCGACACGGGCGTTGCGCGCGCGGTGGCGAATCGACTGCGCGAGCCGCTGGAAAGCGCTGAAAAGGGCCGCCTCTTTGAAACCTACCTTTTGCACGAACTCCGGGCTTGGATGAACCAAGCTGGGACAGGGGGCGAACTCGGCTATTGGCGCACGCCTTCTGGAACGGAGGTCGATTTTGTCTGGAGCCGCGCCCGAAAGTCGGTTGGTATCGAGGCCAAGAGCACCAACCGGTGGAAGCCGGAATATTCGCGTGCGCTTGCCGAGCTTCTTCATGAGGGGGCCCTAAGCTCCGCGTTCGGCGTCTATTTGGGTGAGCACGAGATCAAGGATCGTGGCGTGCGCGTCCTGCCCCTTGCTACGTTCCTTCTCGCGCTCGAAAGGGGCGACGTGATCGGCTAATTAGTGCCCAACACCATCATCCGTCCGCAGCCTATTCGAGCACCCAAACTCCCCGAGCCCTGATCTCCTCGTACATGGCATCCGGGGCAAGGTCGATGTCTCCTGGCCATTCGACAAAACCCTGCTTGCAGTGGACTTGTGCGAAGAACTCGGGATCCCTCAGGGCAGCGAATACGCCGAAGAGATGCGTATCTCGAAACTCGACCTGACCGGAAAGACCATCAGCAAAGCGGACAGAGAGTCGTCGCGACGGAAGTGCGGTGACCTTGACGACATCATAGGAAATCATGGACGCAGCTACTCAAGAGGTTGAATCTGCTCGGGCGGCAGATGCGATCGACAGCGCTCCCAGTCGGCCAATAGCTCGTTGCGATGCAACGACCCCCACTCAAGCACCAAGGCTAGCGCTCGTCTTGGCAGCTCGCCGCGCATGACTTTGAGGGTTTCGATCTCGATCTCCGTCTTGAATTCGCCGTACACGACGTGGAAATGCGGGGGCGCGTGCTCATTGAAGAACATGCGCACGATGATGCCATAGAACATACTGATCGTTGGCACAGCTAGAATTATAGCGTGGCTGGGCGAGCTGACTAGCGCGGAATTCCGCGCCCGGAACTTGCTTCCAGTTTGCGGTAGTCCTCGATGTGGGCCAGGAAGATGCGCACGATGTCGGGGTCGAATTGGGTGCCGCTACAGCGCTCCATCTCGCCACAGGCGATGACGTGGGGCAGGGCTTTGCGGTAGGCGCGGTCGGTGGTCATGGCGTCGTAGGCGTCGGCCACGGCGACGATGCGGCCGATGGTGGGGATGCGGTCGGACTGCAGGCCTTGCGGATAGCCCGAGCCGTCCCAGGCCTCGTGGTGGCAGTAGCAGCCGGGCACGATGTCGCGCATGAACGGGATGGGCTCCAGGATGCGGCGGCCCTTGGCCGGGTGCGAGCGGAACATGGCCAGTTCTTCGGGCGTGAGCTTGCCGGGCTTGTTCAGGCGGTCGTTGCGGATGCCGATCTTGCCCACGTCGTGGAGTAGGCCGGACTTGACCACGGTCTCGATTTCCGGCGCGGGCAGGCGCATGCCCACCGCGATGAGGCGTGCGTAGGTGGCCACGCGCTCGGAATGGCCGCGGGTGTAGCGGTCGGATTCTTCCAGGGCGTGGGCAAAGCCGATGATGGTTTGCTTGAAATTTTCTTCCAGCGACACGTTGGCGTGGACCAAGTCTTCGTTGGCGCCGAGCAGGCTTTCGTACAGGCGCGCGTTCTCGATGGAGACCGCGGCGCGGCTGCCGAGCACGTAGAGCATTTTGCGCTGGCCTTCGCTGAACTTGGCGCCCTTGGTGTAGCTGTAGGCGTTCAGCATGCCGATGGTGCGGCCCTTGAGCTTGAGCGGGATGGAGCAAAAGCTCACCAGGCGTTTTTCGGGCGGGCCGGACAGGAAGCGGAAGGCGCGCGACCCGTGCACGAGCAGCGGCTTGTCGTCTTGCAGAAGCGGCAGCACCTCGTGGAAGTTCAGCGGTGGCGCGGGTTCGCCCGGTTCGAGGCGAGGGGAAACTTTGCGCCCATGCTCGATGAACGCACCCGGAAGGGCCCCGACGGTACGCGCGTCGGCCGGACGCTCTAGCATCAAATTGACGATGTCGGCGTCCACCGCGTCCAGCACCGCATCGAGCACCAAGTCCAACACCTTTTCGACGGACAGCGAGGTCGCGATGGCCTCACTGATTTTGTAGATGGAAAGCGCGTCTTTGAGGCGAAGGTTCTCGTGCTGCAGGCGCTGGCGGTCGAGCCCGCGCTTGACGATGTGGATGACCTCCTCGACCTTGAAGGGCTTGAGAATGTAATCGTACGCCCCGTGCTTCATGGCCTCGATGGCGGTTTCCACGGTGCCGAAGCCGGTCATGATGACCGTCAGCACCGGGATGCCGAGCTCGGTGATCTTTTCGATCAGATCGAGCCCGTTCATCTTGGGCATCTTGAGATCCGAGATGACCAGGTTGTAGCTGCGCTTTTGCAGCTCCTCCAGGGCCTGTACGCCGTCCTCGACGGTGCGCACGACGTAGCCTTCGAGGCCAAGGAAGTCGGACAGAATTTCGCGGATCACGCGTTCGTCGTCGACGACCAGAATGCGCGGGCTGTCTGGGTTGAACGTGTATTCAAGCCGCTGGCTTACTGAGTTCAGCTCGTCTGAGCTTTCCTCGGGTGTGCTGCCAACAATGGTCATGGTCGTGGATTCGCGTTCGATAGGCCTGAGTTTACCTCAAAGCCACGCGGGCAAAGAACTCGTCGAGCTTTTCCTTGCGAGTCGGGTCGAGATAGTCGAAATTGACGCCGCGATCCGTAACTTCCCAGAATTCCTTCTCGGCCACGGATCCAAGCTCGGCGCGAATCGATGCCATGCGTTCCGGCTTCTCGCCGCGCATATCGGTGCAAATGCGATCGGCGTGGGTCAGGGAACCTTTCACCATATAGAAGGTCGCCAGTTTGACCTGGGCCTTGCGCACGCCACGCAGGGTTTGTTCCTGGGCGCGCGTTTCCGCCTCCTTGTCGACCTCAAGGAAAATGCCCAGCAGCGTGTCATGGCAGGCGATGTCATGGTCGTAGGCACGCTCGCAAAGCACGGCCAAGTCGTGGGCCGCGGTTTCGGTGACAAAGCCCAGATCCGCCTTGTGCGCGGTTTGGCCGTAGTAGGCCAGACAGCGGCCGATTTCTAGCACGAGGTCGCTGAAATGGGAACCCTGGGAGGGTTCCCAAGCCCTCCCGCGATGGTGCGCCGCCGGCAGAGCCGGCGGGCTCTCCACGCGACTGTGCCCCTTGCGCATCATGTGCTCGGCTAGCAGGCGGTACTGGTGGAAGATGTTGTAGCAGGCGCGCACGTCGCGCTGGTTGAGGGCGCTGCGCAGGAAGGTATTGAAGTAGCGGATGGCGAGCACCAGCACCTCGCGGTCCCCTTGTCGCAGGGCCTCCTCGGCGATGTAGCGGGTTTCGATGGCCACCACGTGGGCCAGCTCGGGCAGGTGGTCGAGGGCCTCGGAAAATACGCTGCGAAAGTGGTGCAAGACCTTCCACTCGACCCAGACCTTTTTGTGTTCGAGTGAGCGAAGCGAATCCGGGGCCAGGGCGATGAAATCGGCGCTGCCGTGGATGCGCGAGCCTAGAGCGAACCATTCTGTTGGCAGGCGGCTCTTT
>Ga0265342_10003201_pt1 | contig 13614 bp, 10 predicted proteins | sample 4CB327metaG_FD_203125 | JGI IMG/M metagenome (GOLD analysis project Ga0265342, IMG submission 203125) | Rhizosphere microbial communities from Carex aquatilis grown in University of Washington, Seatle, WA, United States - 4-CB3-27 metaG | ecosystem: Host-associated > Plants > Roots >...
CGAACGACATCGTCAAGCGGATGCACGCCGCGGTCCCGGGTGCGGATCCTTCCCGCCTCGTCGTCGTGGACGAATCGTCCACCGGTTCGCCCGTGGACGGCGTGGTACGCGCCAAGGGCCTGCACGACGAATTGACCGCTCGCCCGTTCGTTGTCATCGAAGGCGTCGACGGCCGGATCTACTATGCGCCGACGAGTGTAGCGGCTGTCGAGAAGGTCGCCGAGGGGGACATTGTCCGGCTGGCCGTCGAGTCACCGTCCAGATCGGAGGGCGGCGTCTCCACCCGGCCCCGCATTCTCCTGCGACGGCTGGGGCCACCCGTGCGGGAGCAGGTCGGTTACCGCGGTCCGACCTGGCTCGACACGATGGTCGGGAGGGCGCCGGACCTGCCCGGGTCTTTCGCGAGCGAGGTCGCGGAGGGGCTCGCGCGGCGGGACGCGACCATGAAGGCGCTGGGCATCGAGACCGCCCTCCCGGGCGGTCGCATCGCCGCGCTCGGGCGCGTGGAGGCGAAGGCGCTTGGCGCCAGGCTCGCCGCCGAGCGCGGCTACACCCTCGCGAGTTCGCCGGCAGGCCTGGCCGGCAGGCTCACGATGGGCCCGACGCTGTCGTCGGGTCGGCAGTACGTGGTCGTCATGGACGATAGCTCGAAGCGCCTGTGGGTCCTGCCCGCGAGCAAGCAGCTGCGGCGATTGGAGGGGCAATGGGTCCAGGGCACGTTCAATCGCGACGGCCGTCTCCTCGTATCCTGCGCTAGTCCTAGCCGACGCGGCCCGGTCCGCGAGCGCTGAAGCGTTTTTGAGTGGTTCGGGAGACTCGCATGGTGTCCCGCGCGTCGCGACAGGTTGGCCGGCTGTGCGAAGTTCTGGGGAGCCCAGACGCGACAACTGCTCGACTCTGGTGCACTCACTTGTCTCGCGCCGCCCGCCTCGATAGGGTCTAGCGATGTCTGACGAAGAAGCCGGTACCGTGCTTCCGGTGCTACTCGACAACGGCTCTACCATTCACGTCGAGGTTCGCGACCTAAACGGACGGGAGAAGGTCAGTGACTTAAAGAACTTGTCCCTGAAAACTGTCATGGACGCGGTAGAGGGGGTGAGCGGCGAGATGGCTGCCATGCTGAAGCGATTAAAACCGCAAAAGGCGGCAATCGAAATGGGTTTCGAGATCTCAGCCGAATCTGGCCAGCTTACCGCCCTCTTGGTCAAAGGATCTGGCAAGGCGACGTTCAAGGTTACCCTCGAATGGAGCGGGGACGGTAAGAGCTCGGGATGAGGGACCCATTACTTGACCGGCTCATCCGATGCACTGTGCGGGTACGAGGTTCCAGTACTGGCTCGGGCTTCTTCGTTTCGCCGTCGCTCGTCCTTACCTGCGCACACGTAGTAGGGACTAACACGCGGGCCGAAGTCATCCTGGACGATTCAAAAACGATTCTCCCGGCGACGGTGCTGGGCCTTCACGCGGATCCGGATGACGACCTAGCGCTTCTTGGCGTACCTCCCTCTTGCAGCGCGGCCGCCTTATTCGATGACGGTGACCTCCTTCTCGGAGACCCCATCACACTGTTTGGTTACCCGGGTGGCATCGGCGATACGCGTACGGGCGAGTACGAAGGTAGTTCCCAGCGCCCACCTGTACCCGACCGTTTTCATCACCTATTCAAAGGGGCCCAGGTCGTTTCAGGATTCAGTGGTGCGCCACTACTGAATCTTAGGACTGGAAAGGTGATTGGCGTGGTCACCGAGACTCGTGGAAAGACGACCGCGCTGGGCGGCTTCGCCATCCCAGCGATCTACGCAAAGAGACTGCTTGGGGAGACGCTCGTGCTGGACGGCGGCATCGGCGCGTGGGCGCAGGCATTTGAGGAACGCAAGCGTCTATTGTCCGCATCGGAAGACGATCCACCAAAAGCCACCGATCCGGGCGAAGGGTCGGGGGGGCTGCTATTTCGGCGGGTTTTCGCGGTCCCTCACTTCCGAAATATCCATTTCACAGGCCGTCGTGACACACTAGATCGCATTTGGCGCGCCTTCATGGTGCGTCGAAACGACTATGTTTGCGTACGACAAACAATCTGCGGCCTAGGCGGCGTCGGGAAGACACAGGTCGCCGCCGAGTACGCGTGGGAGCATCGCGGCGACTACCCGGCGGTGATGTGGGTGACAGGCAGGACTCCTCAAGATCTTCGGAGCAGCTTGGCGTCCCTCTGCAAAAAGGGAATGCTGGACCTGCCGCAAGAGCAAGCTGTCGAGCAGGCGGTGCAGCTCGAGGCAGTGCGCGATTGGCTCCGCTCCAACCGAGGCTGGCTCCTTGTGATCGACAGCGTCGACACGAAGGAAGCGGCCGGAGCTGTATTGCAATGCCTCGAGCCGGCAATGCCTGGAGACGTGATCATCACGTCGCGCATAACGGAGTGGCCCCAAGACGTAATGGTCTGGCAAATCCAACACCTGACAGAGGAGCAAGCGGTTGCTTTCCTCACAAGGCGGTTAGCCGAGAGCGAGGACGGGTCAGCGGACGACGGCGATAAACGCGCGGTCGCACGCGCGCTTGGTTGCCTGCCGCTGGCGCTGGAGCAGTCGGCGGCCTATATGCGTGCCCACCGAATCGGATTTGCCGAGTACCTCACGCGATTCCAAGCCTCCAAGAAGGAACTCCTAGAACACCCCGCGGCGGGCGCTACCGGTTATACGGAAACGATCTCCTCCGTATGGCTCACGAGTTACCAGGAATTGGACCGCGAAGCGTGTGAGCTCTTGGAATTGATCAGCTTTTTGGCTCCCGACGAGATCCCGCGCGATTTTTTTGCCAAGGCGGGGGCCGAGTTGCGACGTGTCCTCGCCGCCGCTCTCTCAATGAAGCCCAGAAAGAGACCAGGTACCGACGTCATGCTGGGACCGATGGCCATAGCCAGATTGCCCGACACCTTCTTCGCGGAGGTTGCCGAGCGCGCACTGTCACAGCTCGCCGAATACTCGCTGGTCAACTTCACCCCAACTGGTTTTGCGTGCCATCATTTGGTTGCCTTCGCCCAACAAAACCTCGCCTCGACAGTGGAGGGCCGCGTGCCCGGGTGGGCCCGGCCGGTCATACGCCGAATGAATAAGTTTACGAGGCGACAACACGTGTTGAATATGCTGCGCGTACTCGGTACAGCCACTCCGAAGGACGTGACAGACGTTCGACTGTGGCCGGCGTGGGAGGTTCTGCGGCCACATGCAGTTGCCGCAATCAAGGCGGCCGAGAACGCCGGCGTAGGACCAATGGCTGGGACTCTGATGAACAGCGTGGCGGTTCTCTTGCGCGAGAAGGCCGAGTGGGAAGAGTCGGAGGCTCTCCAACGCCGCGCCGTCAGCCTGATGGAGGGGCTGCCTCGCCGCCTTCGCCGACATGCATTGATCGTCGCGCTCAGCAACCTGGCGGTGCTCCTAAACGACACCAACCGGATCGCCGAGGCGGAGCCCTTGCTTCGACGCGCGATAGCGATGGCAAAAGCGTCCGCTGGTGAGTTCAATCCACAAATAGCCCTGTGCCTGACCAATCTCGCGGCCATTCTCGAGAGCACGAATCGGGGCGAAGAGGCGGAGATCGCATATCGGCACGCCCTCGAGATTTACGAAGGCGCCGACCTCGCAGGAGGTTTGCAAGCCGCAAGCGCGCTCAACAACCTGGGCTCGCTGCTGGCGGGTACAGGTCGATTGGCCGACGCCGAGCTTCTCTTGACGCGCGCGCTTGCGATCCGAGAGAGCGCTCAGGGGCCGAACAGCCCCGCAGTGGCCCTCACGCTAAGCAATCTCGCCGGCCTCCTGAACTCAACAGGGCGAATCGAAGAGGCGGAGCGATTGGCACGACGAGCCGTCGATATCACGGAACGAATTCTCGGCGCCAACCATCCGGCCGTTGCCCGAAGCCTGGTAGCCCTAGCGTCCGTCCTCCGGGACACGAGCCGGCTCATCGAGGCCGAGACACTTTATCGACGATCGATCGACATCAGGGAGGCGAGCCTAGGACCGGAACATCCGGACGTTGCTTCAAGCCTTTTAAATCTCGCGTTGTGCCTGGAGAAGCTAGGTCGATCCACCGAGGCCGAGCCGCTGATCCACCGCGTGCTCACGATCTACGCGAGGTTCGCTCGGGACACCGGCTGGAATCACTCGTATTTGCAGGCAGCTCTCGAGGATTACCTACGTATAATGATACAAGGTCATCAACTGGAGCTGGCTGCGGCGGTCGCGCTGGTACGAACCGAGGTTCGCTCGCTCGGCTTTCGGGACGGGGCGGCCATCGCCGCTGCGACGGGCCCAGAGTGAGCCATTGGCCGCGCGCGACCGATTCACCGGTGCGCGTGGATCCAATGACGAGATCGGATGAATGTCCGATTCGCAGATCCGGTTGATATTTCGTTGGCTTCCGAAGTCGCGGCGCACTGATGGTGCGCGTTACGCCGCAGCCTGTCGCCGCTACTCGGTATTCGTCGTGATGGCGTAGCCCGCTCCGCAACTTCGACGCCCGGCGCCCGAGCTACCTCCGAGTCATGAGGAAGCGAGCCTTGCTGTCGTTTCTGGGTTTTGTCGTCGTCGGCCTCGCGCTCGCCGCTTCGACGCAATACGTGGCCGCCACCTTCGGCTTCCACCGGCAGCTCGGTACGCCGCTGGCCACGGTCGCGGGCATGCGGGTCTATACGCCGTGGGCGTGGTTTGAATGGGACGAGCGGCTGCATCGATTCGCGCCGCGCGCCTTCGCGATCGCCAGCGTCGTCACGTACGGCGTTCTGGTCGTGATCGTCGCGCCGCTGATCGCGCTCGCGGCCGTCGGCAACCGCCGCTCCCGAGAGAGCACCTCCCACGGCTCGGCCCGCTGGGGTACCACGGGCGAGCTGCGGCGCGGAGGGATGCTCGGCTCGGAGGGCGTCGTCCTATGTCAGACGTCCGAGGGTCGGTTTTCCTCCGTGCTCGACGACAAGGGCGCGCTCAAGTGGAAGATGCGCCGTCCGGGCCGGCTCGTGCGTCACGACGGGCCCGAGCACGTCTTCATCTTCGCGCCCACCCGCTCGGGCAAGGGCATCGGCATCGTCATGCCGACCCTGTTCGCCTGGGGGCAGTCGGCGCTCATCTACGACATCAAGAAGGAGCTCTGGTCGCTCACCGCCGGCTACCGGAGGAAGTTCTCGTACTGCTGGCGGTTCGAGCCGACAGCGCCCGACTCCGTACGCTTCAACCCGCTCTTTGAGGTCCGGCGCGGTGACAATGAGGTCCGCGACGCGCAGGTGATCGCCGACATCCTCGTCGACCCGGACGGCGCGGGAACGAAGTGGGATCACTGGCAGACGACCGCGCATGGGCTCCTGGTCGGCGCGATCCTCCACGTCCTCTACGCCGAGGCGGACAAGAGCCTCACAGGCGTCGGCGCCTTCCTCGCCAGTCCGGAGCGGTCGCAGGTCCAAACGCTGCAGCGGATGCTGCGGACCAACCACCTCCCGGGCGGCCCGCACCCCGTCGTCGCCCAGGTCGCCCGCAGCATGCTGAACAAGGCCGACAACGAGCTCTCCGGCGTCGTCTCGACGGCCACGAGCTACCTCGACCTCTTCCGAGATCCGCTCGTCGGCCGCGCGACGAGCACCAGCGATTTCCGAATCGCCGATCTCATGAACCTCGATCACCCGGTGAGCCTCTATCTGGTTGTTCCTCCGAGCGACTTGAGCCGGCTGCGGCGCGTCATTCGCCTTGTCCTGAACCAGGTCGGGCAGCGCCTGACGGAGCGGATGGAGTTCGCGCCGGCGAGCGCGCCCAAGAGGCCGCCGTTCGTCGCGGCGCTCCGGGCGGCGATCGCCTCCAAGGGGCAGGACGCGACGTCGGCGGCAGCGTCGTCGAATCGGGGGTACAGGCATCGTCTCCTGCTCCTCGTCGATGAGTTCACGTCGCTTGGCAAGCTCGACTTCTTCGAGAACCAGCTCGCCTTCTGCGCCGGTTACGGCCTCAAGTGCTTCATGGTCGCACAGAGCTTGAACCAGCTTCAGAAGACCTACGGCGAGAAGAACTCGATCCTCGACAACTCTCACATCCGCGTGACCTACGCCGCGAACGACGAGATCACGGCCCGGCGGATCAGCGATCTGGTCGGACAGGCCACGCTGACCAAGCGCCAGCGCAGCTTCTCGGCCGCCAAGCTGCTCGGCGGCCGCTCGGTGAGCGAATCCGAGCAGGAGTTCGCGAGGCCCTTGCTCACGGCCGACGAGGTCCTCCGCCTCCCGTACGACGAGGCGATCCTCCTCGTCTCCGGCATGGCCCCGTACCGAGGCAAGAAGCTCATGTACTACCTGGACCCGCGCTTCAGCGCCCGGGCGGGGCTGCCCCCGCCCGATGGCCCCCGCGAGCAGCGGGCGCAGCTCCCGCACCGATCGGGAGCCGTGTCCGAATGGGCGGCGCTCCACTGGATCGAGGGGCCCACTCCTCCACAGTTCCCGCCCGATCCACCTCAGGGCCTGCCTGTTCCTGTGTCGCCCACAAAGCCGGCGGTAAGAAGCGGTGAGCCGGGTCTCGAGGTGGACCTCACGGACGGGGCGTTCGCGTCGGTCTTCGAGCAGGTCGATGACCTTGACGAGAACGACAGCGCGCCGGAGCAGGCATCATGAAGCAACATCGAGTTCAACGGCATCCGTGGATCGATCTCGATCTCGCGCGGCAGCTCAAGTCGTACTGCGCCGCGCGACGAGCGACCGAGACATCGGTCTTCAACGCCGCGCTCCGCGACTACTTTGCCGACGCGAAGGACTCGACGCTGATCATGCGGCGGCTCGACCGCAACGATCGAGCCGTGGCCGTCGTTCGCCAGACCATCGATCTGCTCTCCGAGACAGTCATCGCGTTCGTCCAGTCCTACTTCACAAACACGCCCGAGATGCCGGAGCCGCAGCGGAAGGTCGGAGCGATCTCCGCGCGGCGCCGGCTCGACGAGCTGTTCGACGCGGCCGCGCGCCGATACGCGGGCGGGTCACGAATTCTCGACGTGCTGCCGAAGGATCAGGTAGGCGACGCCGGCGAGCTAGCGGCGGCGGCGCGCCTCGCTGCAGGAGAGGGGAGCCCGCGGCCATGAGTCTCGACGACGGCGAGTATCAGCTCCGGCAACAGGCGTTCCTCCGCGACGCTATCCTCCCGATCCTTCCGTTTCTCGAAGATCCCGCGGTAACCGAGATCATGCTGAACGCGGACGGTTGCGTCTGGATCGACCAATCGGGTCGGTTGGGCAAGACGGACGTTACGATGGACGCGCCCAGGGCGCTCGCGATTCTGCGCGCCGTCGCGGGACAGGCGGACCTCGAGCTCACGGCGCAGAGCCCGTCGCTCGACGCCGAGCTGAGACCCTGGAACGCGCGGGTCAAGGCGGCGATCCCTCCAATCACGAAAGCGCCGGTCTTCACGATCCGAAAGCCTCCGGCGCGCGTGTTCACGCTGGACGAGTACGTCGATGCTCAAATCCTTACCGCGGCGCAGGCTGAGGTCCTTCGCGCGGCCGTCGCGGCCAAGCAGAACATCCTCGTGAGCGGTGCGACCGCGTCGGGGAAGACAACATTCGTGAATGCGCTGCTCGCAGAGATAGCGCGGACCGAAGATCGCGTCTTCATCGTCGAGGACATTCCGGAACTCCAATGCTCGAGCCCCAATCGCGTCCAGTATCACGTGCAACCTCCGTTCACCACGCGACTGGCAATCATGGACGCTCTTCGAAGCCGGCCCGATCGCATCGTCGTCGGCGAAGTGAGGGAGGGCGGCGCTGCCCTCGAGCTGATCAAAGCGTGGAACACCGGACACCCGGGAGGCACCGGCACCCTCCACGCCAACGACAACCGGCAAGCGCTCAATCGCCTATGCCAACTCATCGAGGAGGTGGCGCAGCGCGCGTCCCGCGAGATTATCGCCGAGACGGTCAACGTCTGCGTTCACATCCGCCGCGATTACCGAGTGCGAGGACGCCGACGCGTCTCCGGCCTTCACTTCGTGCGGGGACTCGAAGCGGATGGCTCTTGGGATCTCGTGCCCCTGACCACGGTCGAGGAACTGGAAAAGTTCCTCTTTCGATAGGCGGTCGACCCGCTCGCCGAGATCGCATTTGGACGGGAGCTATCCAGAAAGGATGAGCGCAGTACCGCTAGCCTTGAAGCCCGTGGAACATGACGGCTCATCCACAGCCCGCAACTTTGGCGTTGGCCGTCCGAGTTACCTCCATGCGACACCTCCATGCGGCACTCGCTGGTATCCGGTGCTGGGAAATCTCTTGGCGGCTGGCTACCCGCGACCTTGCCACGGACGACGAGTTGGTTCGCCAGCTAATCGGAGAGGCGGCGGGCCACCTTGCGGCCCACGGTCTGGTGCGGGATTCGCGCGAAATCTGGCGGCCTGTGTTGGGCTCGCCTGACAATCTCCCAGGAGGGATTCGAACGTGATCGCCGTGTTCGCGAGACGGGAAGGGATTGTGTGCGCGTCATACGATTGGTAGAAAATATGTGCGGTTGATTCCCGCCGACGTGACGAAGATGGTGCGGTTCGTCCTCATCCTTTTCTTGATATCGTTCGCGTTACCCGCGACGGCCGGTGAAGGACCATCGGTCGTCGTGATCGAAGGGGTCTTGCTACCGGAGCACCTTGATGCGTTCCACGCGCGTGCGCGCGACGCGATCGTGAGCGCGGTGAAACGCGCCGGTTGGCGCCCCATCGACGGCGGCGCGACGGCTTGCCATGATGCGGGCTGCGCGGTCGAGGTCGCGCGGGGATCAGGCGCGGTCTTCGTGCTGATCGCGGACGGCAAATATCGAACCGGCGGCTATGATCTTCGTGTTCAGATGTGGAACGGCAAGGAAATGGTCGCCGATCAAGCCAGCTGCGAAGACTGCACGGGACCCGAATTCGTGACGCGGCTTGAGGGAATGATCACGCCGCTCGTGGAGCACCAAGAGAAGAGACTGGCGGCCATCGCTTCGCCGGTGCCTCCCTCGGCAACGCTGCTCGCGCCCGCGGCGCCACTGCCGCCCGACCGGAGCCGAGGGCGCGCGCTTTTTGCGCCGCTAGGGTGGGTGGCGCTCGCGGGTGGTGCGGCGGCCGCCGCTGCAGGTGGCTACCTGCTCTGGGCGGACGGACGGCTCGAGAACTGCGTCCAGACTTCGGCGGGTACTCGGGCCTGCTCCCGGGAACGCGTGACGCGCGGAGGACTGCCGCTGGTCATCGGTGGTTTCGGCCTGGCCGCGCTCGGCGGGGGACTGCTTGTCTACTGCCACGTTTCCGTGTCGGCGGAGGTCAGCCTCCGCGATGGGCCGGCAACCGTCGCGCTGTCCGGGAGCTTTTGATGGATGCGCGCCTTAGGCTTGCCGTCCTCACTCTCCTCGGACTGACGGCCGGTTGCACCGAGAACAAGCTCAGGGCAGGGCATTGCGAGCGCGATACCGACTGTCCGCCGGGAAGGTCTTGCGTTCTCGAAGGGGCAGCGACCTTCACATGCGCCGCGTCCGACGGCGGACTGCCCGACGGTGACGTTTCCGAGGCCGCGCCGGAGTGCACGGCGAGCAGCCAGTGCCCCGTTGAGAAACCCATCTGCGACGCGCAGACGTGCCGTGCTTGCGACAGTACTCAATTCGGCGACGGAGCGGCGTGCGCATCGCGCGACAGCGCTCGACCCTTGTGCGGCCCGACTGGCGCCTGCGTCGAATGCGTGAGCACCACGAGTGCCGATTGCAACGGGAATCCGGCCAAGCCGATCTGCGATCTCGCGTCGAACACGTGCGTGGAATGCACGGCGGACGATCAGTGTGCGGCCAAGGGCGTCGGCGCGGGCATCTGTATGTCGCACCAAGACGGCCGCTGCGCATCCGACAGCGAGACTATTTATGTCGAGAACAAGACCGGGTGCGCCTCGAGTGCTCTCACTCCGATGGCGGGCAGCGCGGGGACACCCTTCTGTGGGCCGCAACTCGCTATCGATGGGGTGACCTCCACTCGAAGGACAGTCGTTATCTCGGGTACGGTTGCTGGTTTTCAGTGGGCGCCTGCGGGGGCACAGACACAAATCAGTATGGTCGGTCGCAACGCCGCGGTCATCGCAGGCGGTACCCAGCCGGGCGTGGCAATAGCCTCAGGCGCCGATCTCTATCTGCGGGGTCCGTTGACGATCGGTCCGGGGCCAGAGGTCGGAATCAGCGCAACTGCCGGAGCGGTTCTCGGAATCACTGGGCTGGTTGTCGACGGGAACAAGAAGGGAGGGATCCTGATCGACGGTGCGGCATTCGAGCTGCGTGAAAGCACCATCGTGGGGAATGGGCCAGGCGACATCATAGGGCTCCCCTGGGGGGGCGTTCGCATTCAGAACGCCGCCAGCGTCGTGCCGGCCACGCTGGATAGGCTGACGCTTCAGAACAATAATCCGGTTGGGCTTTCGTGCTCAGGGACCGTCACGGGCAGTGGTGTCTTCGCTACCGACAACACCAGCGTCGACATCGCCACAACTTGCGGTATCACCCCATGCTCGCCTGCTGGGTCGATCTGCGGCGCGCCCTAGGAAGAGGCCGATGCCGGCGGGTGCTTTCCCCCAGCGCTTTGGTCCCTACGTCCTCTTGCGAATGCTGGGCGCGGGGGGAATGGGTGACGTCTATCTCGCCTTGACGGGCAAGCCGGGCATGGAGCGGCCGTGTGTGGTGAAGCGGCTCGCCCAGCACTCGACTTCCGAGGACGGGGAGCGTTTTCGGCGCGAAGCGAACCTCGCCCGCAAGCTCTCGCACGGTGCCATCGCCCAGACGCTCGCGATCGACGAGATAGAGGGAGAGCTCGTCATCGCCCAGGAGTTTCTGCACGGCTGCAGCCTGAGCAGTCTGCTCGCGACGTGCCTTCGTCAGCGCGAGAGCCTTCCGGCGCCGTTTGTCATTCACGTCATACGCGAGGTCGCGCGCGCCCTCGCGTACGCCCACGAGCAGGGCGTCACCCACCGCGACATCGCGCCCGACAACGTGATGCTCACCTTCACCGGCGAAGTCCGACTGCTGGACTTCGGCATCGCGAGGACCTCGACAGATTCGCGCTTGACACGCCCGGGTTGGTCGGTGGGCCGCGAGGCGTATGCCGCGCCCGAGGTCGCCGCGGGCGCCAGTGGCGATCCACGTTCGGACATCTACTCGCTCGGCGTCCTTCTGTGGCAGGTCTTGGCGCGGCGGCCTCCGCCGGTCAAAGAAGCGATCCCTCCTCCGTCGAAGCTGAATGCGCAGGTCTCGGCCGAGCTCGACGCGATCGTGCTTCGCGCGGTCTCTCGTGATCCGAAGGATCGCTTTCAGGACGTCGACCAGATCCTCAAAGCGCTCGGGGCTCACCTTCCACCGGAATTCTCGGGCGGGACCGAGGTCGCCGGCTTTCTGCAGAAGCACTACGACGTCGCCCGTGAACGAGATCTCGTCGAGAAGGATCTCGCTCGCGCGCGGAGTTTCCTGCAGGCCAGGAGAGGAGGGGCCACTAACCAGGTGCTCGCGGACCTTGTGGATACGCAGCGATCGCGCCCACGGTTCCTTTGGGCCATCGGCGCCGGCGTTGCGACGGCTCTGCTCGTCACGATCGCCGTCCTTGTCTGGCGTCCACAACCTTCGCCGCCGACGGGCGGCGCGACGGCTATTGGCCCCACCACCACGCTGCCGCCACCCGCTCCCGCGCAATCGCCGATGCCTGATCCGTCCGTACCCCCGAGGGTCGTTCCTCCCCCCGTCCCGGCGCCCCCGAAGACGAGCCCCGCGCCACGACGGGTTCGCGTTGTGACGCCGGAACGTACGCCGGAAATAGATCGGACTCGGGCCGACCCATCGACTTCGGCCGATCTCCTGGCCGAGGGCCAGCGGCGTTTCGACACCGGCGACGTCGGCGGCGCGCTCAAGAGCGCGCGAGCGGCGATTCGCGCGGGTGGCGGTGCGCCTGCGCACCTGCTCGCGGGCCGCGCGCTCGGAAAACTGAACCAGCTCCAGGAAGCGGAGGGCGAGTTGGCTATCGCCGTACGACTCGATCCCACAAACGCGTTCGCTGCGCAGCGGTTACGCGAGGTTCGGGAGCGGCTCCGCGCCACGATGACCGCTCCCGAGTAACCGCCGGCTGTCTCGAGGGTTGCCGTAGAGGGCGCCGATCTTCTGGCGCACTTGATTCGGTCTCCGCGCCTGCTTGATTGTTGCGTCCCTGGCGACATGCTGCCCGCGATCCCGGAGTAGCTCGGATCCGGACCGAGACCTCCATCTGGGTCACGAGCGCGATCGGATCTAATCGCGTACCACAGACCGGCGGTCGACGGATCAACGCAAGGACACATGTGAGAGGTCGATCCCAAGCAAGGATCACACTGTCGGGCTGTGGAACATGGACAGAGTCTCACTGTCCCAGGAGTCGCCCTTGCCGCTCATGCTGTGAACCGCGCCGGCCTGGGAGCGCAGATGCCGGAAGCTCTGAGGTGCGAACTTCGAGCCGCGGTCCATGTGAATAGCACCCCGGGCGGGTTGCGCCTGTCCAGAGTGCGGCGCACTGTCCCGCCCGAGAGGTCGGCATCAAGACGGTCACCGAGCGACCAACCGACGATCCTGCGCGAGAACAGGTCGGCGATGGCCACGAGGAAGAGGAAGCCGCCGATGACGGGCAGGTACGTCGTGTCAGCGACCCAAATACGGTTTGGCGGCGCGGCCGAGAAATCGCGCTGCAGGCGGTTGGGCCCGAGGGGCTCGTTGTGACGCGAGTCCGTCGTCGTCCGCCAGCGCCGCTTCGGACAGGCGACCAGCCCCTAGCGCAGCATGGTGGCGGCCACTCGCTTCTTACTGGTCCGTGCCCACGCCGGCGCAGCTCTTTCTCTATGCGCGGCGCCCCGTACTTGCCTCCGAGCTCGCTGAAGATTGCTGCGACCAGCAGATCCACCGTTGCGCGGGCCACGGTCCTCGCCGACCCGACGTCGATGTTCGCGCGCGCCGCCGTCCAGCTGGCCGGCCGTTACGGCTTCAAGCCTGCCAAGATCCAGGGCCGCCGCGTCGCCACCGAGATCGAGTTCACGATCCACCTCGAGCTGGACTGAACGGCCCCCGCGTCTGGGTTCCTATTTCGCGGAGATTTTCTTGGATTCATCGACCTTCAGCTGCCCGGTCTTCCAGACGCCGATGACTTGCGCCTGGCCTTCATCGTCCCAGAGAATACCTGGGCCGTCCCACTTTCCCTTAACGAACGTACCCTCGTACAACCAGCCGTCCGTCTTCCGCAAAGTTTGTCCGAGACCGTCGATCGAGCCCTCCTTGGTGGTTCCCCACCACGTCTCGCCCGATACGAGAGTCACGACGGCGTAGCCGGACCACGTCCCAGCAACGTAAGTCCCCTCGAAGCGGGCAAGCTTGTTGACGTTACTGTCGTTGACTGCGTAGATCCTCACGGCAGCGCCAGAAATATCGTACTCTTTGCCATCGGTGCGGAATTCGCCCTTGAGCTGATCTCCCAACATCGCTCCCCCGTTGAACGAGAGGATCCCGAAGCCCTCTCCAAAGGCTGGGTTTCCTGTGCTGTCCAGGCCGACCTGTCCCTCGTAGTACCGGTCGGCGTAATCGCGGTTCCGATGCGTGCCATAGCCGGG
>Ga0265342_10003202_pt1 | contig 13613 bp, 9 predicted proteins | sample 4CB327metaG_FD_203125 | JGI IMG/M metagenome (GOLD analysis project Ga0265342, IMG submission 203125) | Rhizosphere microbial communities from Carex aquatilis grown in University of Washington, Seatle, WA, United States - 4-CB3-27 metaG | ecosystem: Host-associated > Plants > Roots > Rhizosphere...
TCGCATCTTGCGCGCCAGCTGGGTGCCTCGTGGGCACCGCTCGCGGGCGGACACCAGCCCGTGTTCGAGCTGCATCTCGGCCCAGACGTGCCCCTTAACGTCGATCGCTGTCTGCTGGCACTCCCCACAGATGGCGATGCACTCGGCGCCGCCCTAGCCCACCTCGACATGGCCGAAGAGGCACAAAACGCTGGGCAGGACGCGATCACGGTCGTCCTTTCCGATCTTCCCCGGTCGGAGCTGGCCGAGCAACTGCGCGCCCCCCGACAGCTCGTCGTCTTCAGCAAGGCGATGATGAAACACGTCCTGCGTGCGCCGCGACCGGCACTCGCTTTCGCGCAGTTCGTAAGCGACCAGGTCGACCGCGCGGCGGTATCGCTTTACCGCTCGGCAGTCTGCAGTGGCCAGCGCCAACCATTCCATGGCCGCAAGGGCGAGCTCCGCCGTTTGGCAATCGACCCACGCCGGAACTACCTGATCGTCGGTCCCCACGGCATCGGCAAGACCAGACTGCTCGATGAGATCCACCGCCGGTTCCGTGCTCACCCGACCGTCGAGTGTCACTACCTCTCTCTCGCCGACGGTGATCTGACAGCCGCCCTTGCCGACGCGCTGGGCATGCCCGGCGAACCATCGCTCGACACGTTGCTCGGACAACTCGGTGGTCGGCCCAAGGAAAAGAAGGTCATGGTCCTGTGCGATGATGCAGATGCATGGGCCACGCGCGACGCCGCCCAAGGCGGGGTCGAGTTGCAGGCCCTCACACTGCTCAACCAGGAGCACAGCTGCACCTTCGTGCTGGCCGGATTCCTCGGACTCCTCCATGCGGCGCGGCCCGTGCCTGGCCACAAACCCTTCGGGGAGGTGGTTAGGCTCGAGTGCCTCGATGCCGAGTCGTGCGTCGAGTTGGCCACCCTACCGATGGCCGCGCTGAACGTGCACTATGCCAACGCCGACCTCGTTGAGCTCATCTCGCGGCAGAGCGGCGGAATGCCGAGCCTGCTGGTGGCCATTTGCGATCAGGTGGTCGCTCGACTTGAACCCGACCAGAGCACCATTGACCAGGCAATGGTGGAGAGCGCGTGCAAGAGCGAAGCCGTCACGCATGCGATCTCTGCGTGGCGCCCTCGGTTCGGTCTACAGGAGCCGCGCTTCGCGACCCTCGACCGGACTGTCGTTCTATCGGCCGTTTTCAAGGCCCGCTTCACCCTCCAGGAGCTCAACTCAACCCTGGCGAGCCTCGGTGTGCAAGCGACTGCGGCCGAGATCGAGCACTCCGCGCGCCGGTTGGTAGCCGCCTGCGTGTTCGAGCACTGGCTTGGGCATTTCCACTTTCGCGTGCCGCTGTTCCAGACCGTCATGCAAGAGGCCACACTGGCGCGCATGATTACGCAGTAATCCATCGAACCTGGTACAGGATGCGTATGGAAAAAGCGGGCTTGTCCGCCTTACGCCCACAAACCTGATATAGAGGCTCGCACCGATGGGTCAACGCCATCAGAGCACGCTATGTGGTCCCGGCACCTGACAGCTTCGGCTGTATGCGCTGCCTTGGTGGGGCTAGCAGCCTCCGGTTTCGTGCGGACGCATCTTACCGAAGTCATGTCAGCCTTGGCGTGGAGGGCGTCGGAAGAGTTGCCTTCCGACGAGCCCATCGAGGCCGACGGCAACTTCCCGTCCCCCGTCGACCTTGCGCCCGAGAGCGCGACCCGGGAGACGCGCCCCGCCTCGTCGCGTCTGCCAAAGGCCGCCAAGAGGCATACAGCGGCCCCTGCCCGGCTTATCTCATCCCACAATCCGGTACACGACAGATTCTCGCAGGAGCTGGAGCAGGGAATCCAAAAGCTCGCCGAGCGTCGCTATGCGATCAAGCGCAGTACCCTGGACCTTGCACTCCGCAACCTCGGATTGTTGGCCAGATCGGTGCGTGTCATGCCCGATGCTCGCGATGGCAAGCCGTTCGGATTCCGACTCTTTGCCATTGGGGCCGATGGGCCGGTTGCGAAGCTTGGGCTCCGAAACGACGATGTCCTAGTCTCCATCAACGGGCTTGACATCGCGACGCCCGAGCGTGTCTTGGACGCCTACAGCAAGCTCAAGACAGCTCCTCGGTTGGTCTTGGCGCTGATCCGAGAGAGACACGAAATCGCCCAGGAATACACCATTCGGTAGTCGCGTCCGATGTCGTCCCACAGTTCGGACTGTCTTCCGCCGATGGCCCGAATTTGCGGTAACTAGGCCCCGCTATCCGGCATCCACCCTAGATGTTTCACTGTCGTATCCTCGCTGACGCGAAGGCAGGCAGGATGGGTACGCTGATGCTGATGGAGCCGGCCAAGAAAGGACAGCCACCCGGCAGCTGACGAGAGGAGGGTCACAAAGCCGTGAAAGCACCGCATCCTGTAAGAAGGCTCTGGGAGCGCGCCCGGGCCGCCCGAGCCGCCGGCCAAACCAAGGAGGCCGAGTCTCTTTATCGCCAGCTTCTCAAGCGCAGCCCGCAGCACCCGGAAGCCCTCTTCGAGCTGAGCGTACTGCTCTTCGAAGCTGGGCGCTTCCAGGAGTCGAGCGGTACCCTCGAGCACCTGCTTGCGATCCGACCGGAAGATCCAGTGCTTCTTCCCGTGCTTCTCACGAATCTCGGCGAAGCTTATCGGCGGCAGGGCGATCTCGGACGGGCCGCCGCGGCCTTCGAACGCATCCTCGTTCTGGATCCCGCCTTTCCAGAGGCGTACCAGAATCTCGGCCTCACGCTCGTGAATGCTGGAAGGCCTTCCGAGGCGCTGCCGCACCTTGAGCGAGCAGTGGCGCTTCGTCCGGAAAGCGCGCCCTTTCACGTCAGCCTGGCCTGGGCACTCCTGCAGCTCGGTCGCGTGGACGAATCGATTGCTCACTGCCAGCGCGCCGTCGAGCTCGACTCGAACCACGCCATGGCCCATCATCACTTGGCGAACGCGCTGGTCGAGCTGGGCGACCGGGGTGGCGCCATCCTGAGCTACCGGCGCGCCTTCAAGCTCGACCCGGCTGACCACAACGCTCACAGCAATCTGATTCTGGTGGCGCTTACGGATCCCGGTTACGACGCCCGCGCCCTCCTCTCCGAGGGCCGTCGCTGGGCTCGCCTGCATGCCGAGCCGATGCGGCCCTACCAGCGGCCTCACACAAACGACAAGAACCCCGATCGCCCACTGAGAGTCGGCTACGTCTCGCCCGACTTCCGCGCCCACCCCATGATCCAGTTTCTGACGCCGGTCCTCGCACACCACGACCGGTCGGCCTTCGAGATCCACCTCTATTCCTCCGTCGACCAGCCCGACCTCGCCACCGAGCGTTACCGGCATTGGGCGGGCACGCGCTTCCGCGACATCCGCTACCTCGACGACGTCGCCGCTGCCGAGCTCGTGCGCAAAGACCGGATCGACATTCTCGTGGATCTCGCCCTCCACAGTGCCGGAGGGCGCTTGCGGCTGTTCGCGTGCAAGCCGGCTCCCGTGCAAATCACCTGGCTTGGCTATGCGGGCACCACGGGACTCGATGCCATCGACTACCGGCTCACGGATCCCTACGTCGATCCGCCAGGAACCGATCTCGGCGTCTATTCCGAGGCAAGCCTGCACCTGCCCGATACGTTGTGGTGCTACGACGCGCTCGAGCCCGGTTTGCCGGTGAGGCCTCTGCCCGCCCTCACCGCCGGTGTCGTCATGTTCGGTTGCCAAAACAGCTACCGCAAAGTGCATCCGGGCGTTCTATCCCTTTGGGCGCGCGTCCTGCGCGAGCTCCCAGGCTCGCGGCTCCTTCTTTACGCGGAAAAGTCAGGAGAGAAGAACACCTTGCAGCTACTGGCTGCCGCCGGGGTAGAGCCAGACCGCGTGGAATTCGGTAGGCGTGTCTCCCGGCGCGAATACCTCGAGCGTTATCAGCGCATCGACATCGGGCTCGACACCTTCCCATTCACGGGCGCGACCACCAGCCTCGATGCCATGTGGATGGGCGTGCCGGTCGTAACCTTGACGGGCGGAACGTCCTTGCACCGGGCAGGAACGTGCCTGGCGATGAACCTCGGACTTCCCGAGCTCGTGGCCAACTCCGAGGACGATTTCGTGGCCAAGGCAATCGCACTGGCGGGCGACCTTCCCCGACTCGCCCAGTTGCGGGCCGAGCTTCGCCCCCGGCTCGAAGCATCGCCTCTTGGAGATGCGCCGCGATTCGCGCGCCAGCTCGAGGCGGCGTTTCGCACTGCCTGGCGACAGTATTGCACGGGCGCCTGACCCGCCAGGGCCAACGCAACGTCGGTCTGCTCGCCTTCCGCTGCAACGAGCTGCAACGAGCGCCCTAGGAAATACATCTAATGGAGGTAACCAAGACGCGTTGACTTGGTGAGCTCAACGCTACCCCGTGCATGCACTTCTCGGAGCCGCCACCAGCACTGGCTGGGACTGACTTCGACCCGGTCCGCCAAGCCCCAGATGCAAGCGAAACTCTTGACCGTCGCCATTGGCACCGTCGCTCTTGCCGCCCTACTCTTGCCCCTAGCATGCTCGCGGGGCACACCTGACCAGGTGACGGGCGCAGACGGTAATCTGCCCGGAAGCAGCGATGCCACCTCTGCTGGCGGTGCCCTGGACGGAATGGGCGGCAGCGACGCAGTGGACGGGCAAACCGGCGATGACCGGCTTTTCGTGCCGGAGGGCCTATCCGATATCAGCGGCGATGGGATGGACCAGGGGCTGACCTTGGTGGCATTCACACTTGTGCAGGGAGCAGCCGGTCCCAAGTTCTACGCTGCCGTCCGAAACGAATCGGATACGCCATCCTGCGAAGCCGGTATGACGACAGATTTTGTCGACAAGACCGGTGAGGTCGTGACCAGCTCGGGCAGTGTATTGCTGAGCGGAAAGCTCTATCGGCTGACCGATGGAACGATCATTTCGTGCATCGACCCTGGCCAGGTCGCGATGGCTGCCTCGACCGATCTTCCGAGCTCGCTGATGATCGACCAGCTGGGACACCTGCAGCACCTGTTCCCGGCCTTCACGGTGCCCGGTGTTGTTCCCATTTCTGGGCTTTCGGTGAGCGACGTGCAAACCATCGCGACCGACGCCGGAGACGCGTACACCGGCAAGGTCACCAACGGACTCGACCGTGCCGTCAGCGCTCCCTCGGTGACCATCTTCCCGGTGAACCGAGTCGGCCGGCCGCTCGGCGAGGCGACGAGCAGCTCGACCTCCGACCTTCCCCCCGGCGGCAGCTGGACATTCGAAACCAGCGCTGTCCAGGATCTCGGCGTGGACTGGGTCGCCTACCCGGCCGCCTCGATTCCGCAGTAGCCATTCACCGCCACCGGGCCAAAGGCTGGATCCTTCAAGCGTGAAACGTGCCTCTGCTCATCGCCCCGCCTCGCTACGCTCGGCGACTCTCTCCGCTCGGGGGCACTTCGGGACCGCCACCACACCTGCCTCCCCACCCCGCGGCTTCGCCGCGCCCTTGCCCGCTGCGCGCGGCGAGGTGGTTTCAGGCATTTCACTGTTGGGGCGCCCCGTTGGCGATCCACTGCCGAACGCCCTCGAGATAGTCCGACGGCGTGCAGTTGTCCACGCATCCGAGGGGCATGATGGGAAGGGAGTCCCCACATTGACCTTCTTGGGCGAGATAGAAGGCGCTCTGATCCGGTGAGCCGGGCTTGACAAGAACGCGATTCCCGCAGTACGTCGACACGTAGGTCTTCAGCAATGTGTAGAGGTTCGCGTCGGAGATCCCGACCATGTTCGGAGGCGTGCCATCGTTGTGGCAACCCGAGCCGCCGCACTTGGCCTGGACGATCTGGCTGACTGTCGCGAGGTTGGCGTACTGTGAGCTGCCGCCTCCTGAACCGGAGTTGCCCCCGGTCGTCGAGGCACGGCCGGCACTGCCGCCGCCGCCCGTGCCGCCAGAGCCCGCGCTGCCACCAGAGTCGCCGCCTCCAACGCCCTCAGAGCTCGGGGTGCGGTCCACTAGGCAGCCCCCAGTCGACGCAAGCAAGGCAAAGGAGGCGAGGGTTCCCACAAAGAGAGCGACGCGGCCAATACCACTATTCATCGTCAACGAAAGCTGAATCATACTTCTCGAGCCATGCAAAAAGGCCCCTCCCGAAGGAAGGGCCGGTCAGTTTCTCCCATTTCGGGAACGACTCGGCCCGAGAAGCCGCTAGCTGCCCGCCTTAAGCTGAGTGTACTCACCTGGGTTCTTGATTGAGGCGGGCTTTGTACCACCGCCGGTGTAGAGCGAGCTGTCGTCGTACATGCCATAGTGAGTCACAGGTTGCGTTCCACCCTTCACCGGGAAGCCCGTGGCATCGGCCTGCACGCCGATCGCGTTCATCAAGTTGCAGAAGTATTTGTTGATTGGCTGCGAGGCCACCGTCGCCGGCATGGTTCCGGCGTTGTCCAGGTTCGAAAGTGTCGAGCCGTTCTGACAGTCTCCGTCGCTGTTCCCGACGCTCAGGTTAGTGGTGCCTCCGTCGACGTTGACGGCCCAACCCGTCTTGAAGTAACCGGCACAGCTCCCCGCCTGAAGGATCGGCAGGTTGTTGAGGTTGTGGCTATCGCCGTCCGACATTTCGTTGAACCAAACGGTAGCGGTGTTGTCGAGCAACGTCCCGTTGCCTTCCGAAAAGCTGTCCAGCTTCCCCACGAGATACGCAAACTGCTGCGCGTACCAGACATCGATCGCATGTAGCATATCCATCACACCGTTGACGCATGCGCCGCCCATGTTGGCACTGCCAATACGGTGGGATAGTCCGTGGGACTCCGAGGTCTGGTTCAAGAACTTGAACGTATAGTTCGGCGGCATCTTCATGAAGATCACGCGGTTGGCATCGCAGATAGCCGTAAGTACCGCCAAGTCCATCATGATAGGCCCGACCTGCGAGATGTCCGACGTGAGGCCACCGCTTCCCTGCACGGACGAGCTGGTCAACCCGAGCTTGGTTGCGGTGTCCGCACTGCACTGGCCCGATACTGCCTGCGTCGTCTGGTGGAGCAACTGGGCCCAGGCGTCGAGTTTCTGCTGGTCGGACGAGCTCATGGGGACTCGCTTTAGAGCGGCCAGGTCGTCACTTACAATGTCAATGATGCTATTGCCGCGGACAACCTTGTAGGTATCCGAGGTCACGGGGCCCTTACCGAAGAGATTGGTGAGGCTGCTGTAGACTTGCTGAGGCGATCCGTAGCCAGGGTTGATCGTGCCAGCCGCGCTGAAGGATATGACCGCCTGCGTGTTGCTCGCGCTACCGGATACGCCACCGATTTGCATGAATAGCGGCGCTCCGCCACTCGCATTCACCTGTTCGGCGCACACGAAATCGAGCGAGCGGCCGATGGCTGTGGCGTTGAACTTACCACTGTCGGGCGTCACCGGCTGACAGGTAAAGTACGATCCACAGACCTGCGTATGGGGGTCGGTCGTTTGACCCATGGTCCCCTGGAAGCTCCACTCGTTCATGCCTCGAATCCCACGAACCATCAGGAGCTTGGCCGCGTACGGTGCCATGGCTGATAGCGTCGCATTGCTGGTGTAGTCGTCGGAGGTCAGCTGGCCATGGGACTTCGCGGGGAACCATCGATCCGTCAGACAGCCGTAGTGCGTGAAGTATACGATCAGTCGCTTCGGAGTACTGGCGGTGGTCGACTGTGCCCGCGCGGCACGCTCTGCAACCGAGCTGAGGAAGGGTGCGGCGACAATAGCTCCCCCTAGACCGCGGAGTATTTGTCTTCGGCTCATCAAATTTGTCATATTCGCTTCTCCCTCTTAATTGCTAACGGTGCGCAGATGAAACGAATCAGCTTGGGTGTAGTCAGCAATGACGCTGAGGATGGGATAACTGGCCTGCGCCATGTTGGTGCTGAGTTGGCTCACAATGCAGGCATCGTTCGTGTTGGGCACCCTTCCCGCGGCAAAGGATACCCACTGCTCGGCATAGTAGTACTTGGCCTCTGGAAGATTGGCGATCTCGGTCATCATCCCGACAGGATTGGTAATTGTCTTCGTGTCCGTGTCGCTGAAGCGCACGTCCGCGGTCCCGTCGATCGTTCCACCCAGCGGATCCGTGTCCTGCCAAGTACCGACGGAGTTGTAGTGCTCGAGCACGTACCCAGCCGGATTGATGTTGACGTGGTGACACCCAGCGCACGGCTGATTGGCGGTCAGAGCGTCAATGGCCTGGCGCTGAGTCGCGTAGTTACCAGGTGGAGGCGTCATCTTCGTGAAAGCGGGGTCTGGGGTTCCGGGATTGATTCCGAGTACCCTGCCGCTTATGAACGCACCGCGAAGGATCGGACTCGTGACATCGTATTTCGAGAACGTGCTCAAGAAGCCAACTCGGGTCAAGAACCCCGGCCGTTGGTTAGCGTCGAGCGCAACCTTCGTTAGCTGCGTGTTGTAGCTCGCGGCCGAGAGTCCGTAGAGCGCGGCGGTGTCCTTGGTGACGAAGGCGTTGTTGCCGAGGAAGAGGTCCTTGAACGTGCCGCCGCCAGACACAACGTCCTGGAAGAACGCATCCATCTCCGCCATCGCAGGAGCGTACGACGCAGCAGTGTAACTGGGGTACTTGGTCGCATCGTGACTGTTGTTGTTAATCCAGTGCGATCCCGTCTCGATGCCGGCGTAGAAGTGAAGGAAGTTCGTCACGACGGCCTTCGCCTTGTCGCTCTTCACCATCCGCTGCGCCTGCGCTGCGATCTGATCCTTCGTCGTGAGCTGGCCCGCATCAGCAGCCTTGCTCAGCGTATCGTCGGGAACTGTGCCCCAGAGCAGGAACGAGAGCCGCGTCGCCACTTCATAACTGTTGAGCTTGAAGTTGCCGCTGCTGTCTTTGTCCTGCGCCAGCTCTGGAAGCATGATGAACGAGGGCGAAGCGAGGAAGGCATACAGGATCGCCTCAGCGACCTCGAGGGGCTGCCCAGCCGGGGTCAGACTGTTGAGCCGCATGAAGCTCGTTACCTCTGTATCCGTCAGCGGACGACGGAACGCTTTGCGCCCAAAGGATTTGACGGTATTCGTCAGACAAGACGTATCCTTGGTCGGATCGCAAGTGATGAAATTGGACTTGTTCGTTCCAGCCATGACTTCGGCGGCAATCTCTTGCGCGGCCGAGAGGTATCCGTTCCACCCAATGTCCGTGAGGGCACCGTCGGAATCGGGCGCGAGAAGTGCAGATGGCGGTTGGTTCGCGTTGCTCGACAGACCAGTCAGGCCAAGCAGATCGTTGATGACGGCGTCGTACGCCGCATCCTTCATACGCGGGATCTGGGACGTCGCCGGAACGCCGGGAACGCAGGAAAGCTCGACGGTCGTAGAGCCACCAGTGCCGGACGCCCCCCCGCTGTCCCCCGAGGATCCGGCGGCAGACGTACCTCCTCCGCCTGCGCCCGAGATGGTGCCGGTGGACTTGCCGCTCCCGCCGGCGCCCGAGGAAGAGCCTCCGCTCGGATGGGGGCCGCTGCCGCCTGTTCCGATGGATGATGAAGATGACGGGTTTGTGCATCCACAAACCATTAGGGACGCAATAACGAGGATCCTGTGGGAAGTAGACACGGCACACCATCCATTCTCGAAGGCTAGGATCGCGGGAATCGTCGTAATTCAAGGCAACGACGGCCAAGTATCCGGCGCAGCGCCCAGCGCACGCGGATCACAATTGTGATACGATGTGTGGAGCTCTCCCCTGGTTACACGAAAGTTGCGAATTGCGACCTCGGCAGTGCGATCAGCGTTTTCGGACCCGCCTAGCCCGCATTTACAAGCGGTCTTGTGCGTCGGGTCGGCCCAGCGCACCGCGGACGACTAGTGGCGCAGCCGTTCAACGGGGTGGCCTAAGGGCTGACGGCGAGCAATTTCGTTTGTTGGGCTAGACCTGGCGATGGAGTGTGATCGGCCCTTCCTCATTTGCCAGATAGTAGTGTCGAAAAAGGGGGTAGCAAGCACAATTTAGCAACTAGCAAGCACAAAAGTGTAATTGCCGTGCAGCTGCGATATTCGAAAACCAGGCTGTCTCCGCATTCGCCACAAATCGACAATACAAATTGCTCCGAGAATGCGTTAAGGTTCGGAGGTTGCGCGGGCAGCCTCACGAGCTTTCCGCGAGCAGAATGGTTGTGAACGAAGACCCAATGAGTCCGCAAACCACAGGTGCGCATCGGAGGATTCATGAATCTTGGCTCTCGTTACGGGGTGCTCGTAGTTGCGATGAGCGTCTCCTGGGGTGGGGCAAACGTCGGGTGCAATCGAGAAAGAAGGGAGACCGAGCAGCTGCTGACAGAAACCGTCAAGTCGCACTATCAGCTCAAGCCAAAGCTTACTGAGCTCAGGGTCGCGCTGGGGGGGCTGCGCAAGGACGTCGAGGACCTCGCGACCAAGGTCCCGGGGGGACCCGAATTGCGCGCGAAGTACTACAATGCGGATGAGGTTGTTGGCGTACTTGACGCCAAGGTGAAGTGGCTGTCCGGCGAAATCGAGTCCGCCAAGCACGATTTGAACAGAGAGCACGTCGTCAGTTTGCAGGATGCGATCGCGAAGACCCGAGATGACATGGGGCAGGTGACGAAGGTCGTTGTCGAGCTGACGCACGAAAAGGCACGCCTGCAGCGGGTCGCTGCGCTGCTCAAGGCTCCTTACGAACGCGAGCTGTCCACGGGCTACCAGGTCAAGGCCGCGAAGGACGGTGTGGAGTCCCATCTTATCGACTTCATCGAGGATCCCGGCAAAGAGGCCGACAAGACGACTTGGTTCGACTTCGACCGACTGCAATTTGCGGGTGAAGGCGCCGACCTCGACTTGCAAGGTTCGAGATCTCAGCTCGAGAACGTTGCGCGAATTCTTGCCGCGTATCCCGCCGTGAGGTTGAAGATTGGGGGCTATTCGGACAACAAGGGGGCTGCCGCCGCGAACCGGAAGCTGTCTGCACAGCGAGCGCAGGCGGTGAGGAAGGCACTCGTTCAGGCGGGGGTGAATAGGGAACGCCTCGAGGCGGAAGGGTACGGCTCCCAGCAGCCCGTGTGTCCCGCCAATGACTCGGGGGCTTGCAGGGAGCGTCATCGACCCATTGCTGCGCTCGTGACGGCAAAATAGCCCAACTGCGAGTCGGATGGCGATGCCGCAGTCGACTCGTCCAGAGTCGCGGAGGTGCCGGCGCAGACTGAACGACTTTTGTTTGAGGCAAAGACGAGCAGCTTTTGATCAGGGAATTGGAAAGGTCCGGTCTCGCCCTGGGCAAAGGCGCCACTGATGGCTGAGACGCCACTGAAGGGTACTAGTGCCGTTCAGCAATTGGAAGGCTCTGACATTGATGTGCAAATCCCAGCTCGGATTGGCCAAACGCAAATACAGGAAGGTCGAACTGTGCTGGTTCGCACCTATTTAGCCGTATCAGCATCTGAACATTATGCGTTCTCCCAGGCTCTTCAGGTTGGCAGTTTCAGGGCTGGGCCTTGCGGTCGCGCTCGCTGGTTGCAGCTCGTCACCTTCACCCCTTCCGTCGGGTTCCGGTGGCTCGTCGTCGAGCTCGGGAGGAAGCGGTTCGGGTGGCATGTCAAGCGGTGGCACCACCGGCTCGGGCGGAACCTCGGGCGGAAGCATCACGGGCTCGGGTGGCACCACGAACGGCGGCTCCACGGGTTCGGGTGGCAGCACCACAAGCGGTGGTACCACGGGCTTGGGCGGCACGCCGAGCAGCGGTACGACGGGCCTGGGCGGCACGTCGAGTGGCGGCGCTACCGGAGGGGGCGCAGAAGGAACACCGGGTTCAGGGGGATCGGGAGGGAGAACGGGCGTCTCTGCGGGTGGAGCGAATGGCTTTGGCGGACGCGGCGGCTCCGGCGGCGCTGACGGCGGTCCCGCGAGGGGAGGCGCGACGGGTGACGGCGGGGGAGGCACGGGAAGCGGCTCGTTCGCCCTGACCAGCCCGGATCAGGCGGAAGCTGCCCACTTCGACGCGAAGTTCACCTGTGCCTCGACGGCGGGGACCGTGGGACAGCTCGGTAACGGCGTCAACCCCGAGCTCGATTGGTCAGGAGCCCCGGCTGGCACTATGTCCTTCGCAATGACCTTCATCGATACGACACTTGGGGACACCAACCCCATGGGGCAGCATTGGGCCATCTGGAACATCCCGGCTACCGTGACCAAGTTCCCGCAGGCAACGGCGACGTTGACCGGAGATCTCGCGACGGCCAAGCAAAGCGGAAAGTTCCTTGCACCCTGCGCGCAATCGCTGATGAACAATATGGACGACCAATACGAGTTCACCATCTACGCACTTTCAACTGCGACCCTCAACATCACGGGCACAACCGTTGCGAATGCGCTCACGGCGCTGAAGGCGACCTCGCCGCTCGGAGCGGCGAAGCTGCACGGACACGCCGGCCTCAAGGGCCAGTAGTCGCAACCTCGGCGACGAGAACGACGCCGTGATATGCTCGCTGCCCTCATGACCGACAACATTGGAATCAGCCCGGCCGAGCTGCGCGGCATCCACCTATTCCGTGCCTTTAGCGACGAAGAGGTCCAGCGTTTGGCCGAACTCTTCGAGCCCGTCGGGGCTAACGAGGGCGACCTCCTCTTCGCCCAGGGGGAGGCGGCCGGGGCCTTCTACATCCTCATCGCCGGCGAGGTTTCGCTACGCCAGGACGAATGCGAGGTCTACCTCCTCAAGCCGCCCTGCCTCATCGGCGAGCTCGGTGCGACGACGGGCATCCTCCGCCACTGCCGCGCAGTCGTCGGGCCAAAGGCGGTCCTCCGCCGCGTCAACTCGACGCGCCTACACGATTTTTGCGCGCGAAACCCCGACATCGGCATCGCCTTCTACCGCGCCCTTCTCGACTCGGCCGCCGACAAGATCGCCCACGACCAGCGACGCACAGCCGAGATGCGCGATCATATCATCGTCACCCAGAAGACGATGAAGGGCCTGCGCGACTTCATCCTCGAAAGCCCGGACTCGCCGATCTCCCTTCGCGTCCACGATACGCTCGAAGGCCTGATCCAGCAGAACCGCCGCGCCAACTACCGGGTCGAGCCGCCCCCGGCCCTCGCCTCCTACCTTCGCCTCGACGACGGCCGCGTCGCCACCGTCGTCGACCTCTCGCGCACGCACATCAACTTCCGTCTCACCGGCACGCTGCCTGAGCCGAACGGCGAGATCTCCGGCGTCCTCGTCCTAGCCGGCCCGGAGATCCCTGCCTCGGGCCGAGTCCTCCGCGTCCAGGGGGACCGCGTCGTCCTCGTCCTCGATCTCCTCCTCGACGAGTTCGCCGCCGTCCTCGAGGGGTACCTCGCCCGCGTGCAGATGTTCGACTTCCTCGTCTAACCTCGCTCGTTGGCCCTTCCATACAGGGATCGACTCAAGACGTGTCCATCCATGGACACGTCTTGAAGATTTTACCCCACCTGCGGCCGAGCCCTTGGCTCGGCTGCTGATGACCTGTCCAATTTGGGGACAGGTCATCAGAGAAGCAGGTAGGACAGGCCCACGGCCCACTGGAAGTCGGAAGACGGCAGCGCGACCGAGGCCACCCGGTCGCCGGCCATCGAGTCGACGGCAACGGTTTGCGGGAAGAGCCACTTGGTGGCACGCACATCGG
>Ga0265342_10003204_pt1 | contig 13610 bp, 7 predicted proteins | sample 4CB327metaG_FD_203125 | JGI IMG/M metagenome (GOLD analysis project Ga0265342, IMG submission 203125) | Rhizosphere microbial communities from Carex aquatilis grown in University of Washington, Seatle, WA, United States - 4-CB3-27 metaG | ecosystem: Host-associated > Plants > Roots > Rhizosphere...
TGCGGAAAGCCTCAACAACCTTGAGCCGCTTGGCGAACTTGATCTTCTTTTGCGCGGAGGTTTCGGTCTTCATGCGCTCGCGCAGCTCGATGCCGAGCTCGTCGATCTGGACGCGCTTGAGCAGTTCTTTGATAGCCTCGGCGCCCATCATGGCCTTGAAGCCGGAGGGACGGTACTGCTGGTCGAGCTCGCGATACTTGTTCTCGTCCTTGATGATCTCGCGCTCTTTTACGGGCGCGTCGCCGGGATCGACCACGACATACGATTCGAAGTAGAGAATGCTCTCGAGGTCGCGGAGCGAAATGTCGAGCAGGTGCCCGATGCGTGAGGGCAGGCCCTTGAAGAACCACACATGCGAACAAGGCGACGCCAGTTCAATGTGGCCCATGCGCTCGCGGCGCACCTTGCTCACCGTCACTTCGACGCCGCACTTGTCGCAGATCACGCCGCGGTGCTTCATGCGCTTGTACTTGCCGCACAGGCACTCCCAGTCCGTTACCGGGCCAAAGATGCGCGCGCAAAACAGGCCGTCGCGTTCCGGCTTGAAGGTGCGGTAGTTGATGGTTTCAGGCTTGGTGACCTCACCATGCGACCAGCTGCGGATCTTCTCGGGTGAAGCGAGCATGATGCGGATGGCATCGAAATCGGTAATCGGGCTGGTGAGTTCAAACGGGTTCGAACGGAACAAGGCGACCCTCCTTGGCAGGCCCTCAGGACCCTGCCGCGGTATCTCCCGGGATTCTTTAGCGGGTTCTTCCTTCCCGGGAAGCGGCGGTTACCGCTTTCAAGAAGAACCCTAAACACAGTGATCAGGGGTCAGTGATCAGTAGTCAGCCCTTGCGGCTTCAGTGAATTGCGCATCTTGGAGTCGGGCGCAATCAAACTGATCACTGACAACTGAACACTGACAACTGCTCTTAATCTGCTACTGCTGCAACTTCAGGCACGGGCACTTTCTTAATCAGGTCCGCGCGCTTGATCAACTCGACGTCGAGGCACAGCGACTGCAATTCGCGAATTAGAACGTTGAACGACTCGGGCACGCCCGGCTCGATCGCCGCCTCGCCCTTGACGATGGCCTCGTAGATCTTGGTACGGCCATACACGTCGTCGGACTTTGCGGTAAGCAGTTCCTGCAGGATGTACGCGGCGCCGTATGCTTCCAGGGCCCACACTTCCATCTCGCCGAAACGCTGCCCACCGAACTGCGCCTTGCCGCCCAGCGGCTGCTGGGTGATGAGCGAGTACGGCCCGATGGAACGCGCGTGAATCTTGTCGTCCACCAGGTGCGACAGTTTGAGCATGTAGATGTAGCCCACCGTTACCGGCTGCTCGAACTGATCGCCCGTCATGCCGTCGAAGAGCGCCGTCTTGCCGGAGGATGGCAGGCCGGCCGAAGCCAGCAGCGCCTTGATCTCCTCTTCCTTGGCGCCGTCGAATACATTGGTCCCGAACCAGATGCCGCGCTCCATACCGGCAGCAACGCGCAACAGCATCTCATCATCCAGTTCAAGCAACTGCCGCAGTGTCGCGGTTCCGGCAAACTCCTTCTTCATCGTTTCGCGGATGAAGTTGGCGTCGCTGTTGACCTTGACCAGCGCGGCAATCTTCTTGCCGAGCTCGGCAGCGGCCCAGCCCAGATGCGTTTCCAGAATCTGCCCGACGTTCATACGAGAAGGCACGCCGAGCGGGTTGAGCACGATCTCGACCGGGGTGCCATCGGGAAGATACGGCATGTCTTCTTCGGGAAGAATGCGCGCGATCACGCCCTTGTTGCCGTGTCGGCCGGCCATCTTGTCGCCCACCGAAAGCTTGCGCTTCATGGCGACATAGACCTTGACCAGCTTGATTACGCCCGGAGGCAGTTCGTCGCCCTTCTGCAGCTTGGAGATCTTCTCGTTGGTGATCTTGCGCAGCACTTCGATCTGGCGCGAGGTCATCTCCTCGATCTCATCGATCTGCTCGTTGACGCGGGGATCCTTGTCGGCGTAGCGGATGCGCTTGAGGTTCTTGGTCGAGATGCGCTCGATCGTTTCGCGGTCAACCATGGCGCCCTTGGTCAACAGGCGCTTGTTGGTCCGCTCGTCGTGCAGATCGGCCAGCACTTCCTTGTTGCCGAGAATCGCTTCGAGACGCTTCAGCCGCTCGTCGGTCAAAATGCGGATCTCGTCGCCGAGGTTCTTCTCGAGCTTGGCGATGTACTCGCCTTCGATCTGCTTGGCGCGCTCGTCCTTTTCCTGACCCTTGCGGGAGAAGATGCGGACATCGACCACCGTGCCTTCAATACCCGGAGGGCAGGTGAGCGAGGCGTCGCGCACATCGCCGGCCTTTTCGCCGAAGATGGCACGGAGCAGCTTCTCTTCCGGCGTGAGCTGGGTTTCACCCTTCGGCGTAACCTTGCCGACCAGGATGTCGCCGTGGCCGATCTGGGCGCCGATGCGGATCACGCCGCTCTCGTCGAGATCGCGCAATGCATGCTCGCTGACGTTGGGAATGTCGCGCGTGATTTCTTCGGGACCGAGCTTCGTGTCGCGGGCCTCGATTTCGAATTCCTCGATGTGAACCGAGGTGTAGTAGTCCTCGCGCACCAGCTTTTCGCTGATGAGGATCGCGTCTTCGAAGTTGTAGCCGCGCCACGGCATGAAGGCCACCAGCACGTTGCGGCCGAGCGCGAGCTCGCCCTGCTCGGTGCAAGGACCGTCGGCAATGACCTGACCCTTGAGAACTCGTTCACCTTCGCGCACCACCGGCTTCTGGTTGATGCAGGTGTTCTGGTTGGAGCGCTTGAATTTGATCAGCGTGTAGATGTCGGAGCCCACCTCGCGCGACAGCTGCGTGGGATGGTGTTCGCCTTCGACGCGCACGATGATGCGCTCGGAGTCGACCGAGTCCACGATGCCGTTGCGCTTGGCCAGCACCACGGCGCCGGAATCGCGCGCCGTCACACCTTCCATGCCGGTGCCCACCAGCGGCGCTTCAGCCACCAGCAGCGGCACAGACTGGCGCTGCATGTTGGCGCCCATCAGCGCGCGGTTGGCGTCATCGTGCTCGAGGAACGGCACCAGCGACGCGGCCACCGAAACGAGCTGCTTCGGCGATACGTCGATGTAGTCGACCTCGGCGCGATTCACGAGAACAAAGTTGCCCTGCCGGCGCGCATTCACGAGGTCTTCCGTAATCTGGCCTTCCTCGTTGAACTCGATGTTGGCCTGCGCGATGGTGTGCTTGTCCTCTTCCCATGCCGAAAGGTAGAAGCTGAAGGGAATGTGGTCGATCTGGCGCTTGCCGGCCTTCTTGAGCGAGGCATTCAGCTTGTAGGCTTCTTCCTTCTCGATGTGGTCGCCCACGCGCAGTCCGCTTTCGCCCGCGTTGGTAATTTCGACGTAGTCGAGAATGCGCGCATCCTTCACCTTGCGATACGGCGACTCGATAAAGCCGTATTCATTGATCCGCGCAAAGCAGCTGAGCGAGCTGATCAGGCCGATGTTCGGACCTTCCGGGGTTTCGATTGGACAGATGCGGCCGTAGTGCGTCGTGTGCACGTCGCGGACTTCGAAGCCTGCGCGCTCGCGCGACAAACCACCCGGCCCAAGAGCCGACAGGCGGCGCTTGTGGGTGATCTCCGACAGCGGATTGGTCTGATCCATGAACTGCGACAGCTGCGACGATCCGAAGAACTCGCGAATCGCGGCCATCACCGGCTTGGCGTTGATCAGGTCGTGCGGCATGGCCGTGTTCAGTTCCTGATACACGCTCATCTTTTCCTTGATGGCGCGTTCCATGCGGACCAGGCCGATGCGGAACTGGTTCTCCATCAGTTCGCCGACGGCACGCACACGGCGGTTGCCGAGATGATCGATGTCGTCGACCATGCCGATGTTCTTGCGCAGCTTGAGCAGGTAACGAATGGTTGCGTAGAAATCTTCGGGCGTCAGGGTGCGATGGTCGAGATGCGTCGCGTCCTGGTTATCGTAGAGCTTGATGTTGAACTTCAAGCGGCCCACGCGCGAAAAGTCATACTTGCGCGCATCGAAGAACATACCTTCGAACAGCGCCGTAGCTGTATCAAGGGTCGGCGGATCGCCCGGACGCAGCTTGCGGTAGATCTCGATCAGCGCTTCTTCCGGCTTGTGCACGGAATCGCGCTTGAGGGTGTTGGTGATGATGTTGCCGACATCGTCGCGCTCGGGGAAGAAGACCTCGATCGACGTTGCGCCGCTGGAGATCACCTTGTGCAGGCGATCGGCGGTGAGCTCCACATTGGCTTCAACGATCACTTCGCCGGTGTTGGTATCGACCACGTCGGCAGCGGTCAGCGCGCCATCGATTTCGGCCGTTTCCACGTCGACCTTCTCAATGCCTGCCGCGCGCAGTGCCTTCAGCGTGTGCGCCGTCACCTTGCGGCCGGAGTGCGCAATCTCTTCGCCCTTGTGCAGAACAGCATGCGCGGGCTTGGCGCCGAGCAGGTGCGTTGTCCCCTCGGTCTTGACTGCCCACTGCAGCTTTCCGTCGGCGACATGGATGCGGTCGACGGTATAGAACGTCTTGAGAATCTCTTCGTCCGAACGCAGACCGAGAGCGCGCAGGAAGATCGTGCCCAGGAACTTGCGCTTGCGGTCGATGCGAACATAAAGGGTGTTCTTCTGGTCGTACTCGAACTCGACCCACGATCCGCGATACGGAATGATCTTGCCCAGGAAGTAGGTGCGGTTGTTCGCGGTCTCAAAGAAGACGCCGGGCGAGCGGTGCAGCTGCGACACGATCACGCGCTCGGTGCCGTTCACGATGAACGTGCCGTTGGGCGTCATCAGCGGGATGTCCCCAAAGAAGACTTCCTGCTCCTTGATGTCGCGGATGGTCTTGTTGCCGGTCTCCGCATCCTTGTCGTAAATGGTGAGGCGCACCGTGACCTTGAGCGGCGCCGAGAACGTCATGCCGCGCTCTTCGCACTCCTGCTGGTCGTATTTCAGTTGCAGGCCCACCGGGTCGCCGCACTTGTTGCAGAAGTCGGGCGTGTTCTTGTTATAGGTGCCGCACTTCTGGCAGAGTACGTCGCCGGGCAGGAACGGATCGGTGATTACCATGGCGCCGCAATTAACGCAGGCGGTGCGCAGGTGATGCAGGCCTTTCAAGTGGCCGCATTTGCACTCCCAGTTGCCGATCGCGTAGTCAACAAAGTCGAGTTGCGAGATGCCGCGAAAATCCGTGATAGGAAATACCGACACAAATACCGACTGCAGGCCCGAATCATCGCGCTCGTTGGGCAGCTTGTCCATCTGCAGAAAACGCTCGTAGGAGCGGCGCTGCACTTCAATCAGGTTGGGAATCTGGGTTGCGGTTGGGATCTTGGAAAAATCGAGCCGGCTGCGAATCGCGCGCTTCTCGTTAGGCATGCATCACTCCTGAGGCTCATCACACCGGTCCGCCTTAGCGCGGAACCGGGCCAGCACCCGAGTCTCGGGGCGCCGGCAAATTAGGTCAGAAAACCGAATGTCTGGACTGGCATAGCTCGAAGCCAATCCACCGGAACCTTCACGCGGCCTGAAAACAGCCGCCATCCTTCCGGTCAATTCCCCATGCCAAGCGTTCACAGCGGAGTTGGTGCTGACGAAAGCGCGCGCGATTGCCGCTTTGGAGGTGCGTGCGCTAGACTGCGCACAATCGAAGAAGCAGGCGTGCAGGTGGTCAATTTGGTACACCCTGCACGGATTTTGGTAGATTTTGCCGAAGAAGGCCCTATCTGCCGTAGATGAGAGACACAAAAGGCTCGTAAGGACGCAATTCCCTACGAGCGCGGCTTGTGGCCTGTGCCCCCATCCGAATTCTTTTGCCTGTACTCGCCGATCCCAAAGCTCGCTTCTGCCGCTCGCCAGCCAGCCTACTCGCCATCGTCAATGGAAACCCGCCTATCCCATTGACACAAGAGCACTTGAATCCTTGCATCTGCCCTCGCTGAAGTGCTTGGCACCGCTTCAGCCGCCAAATGCATACGTGCCCTGTTGAATGTTCTTAAGACGCGCCGACCATTTCCCATCTACCGCCGAGAAAAGCCGAAAGAAGACGGGAGGACGCGCATCGATTATCGTAGCGCGTCCTGCTCCGTCTTGCAAGTTTCATGCCAACTACTTGATTTCGACGGTGGCGACGCCTTCAAACTTCTTCTTGATGGCCTCGGCCTCGTCCTTGGTCGCGCTTTCCTTCAACGCCTTGGGAGCGCCATCGACCAGGTCCTTGGCTTCCTTCAGGCCGAGCGAAGTCACTTCGCGAACCGCCTTGATGGTGTTGATCTTGTTGGCGCCTGCATCCTTGAGAATGACCTGGAACTCGGTCTTCTCTTCGGCTACCGGAGCTGCTGCCGCACCGCCGCCGCCCGCTACCGCAACCGGAGCCGCCGCGGCCGCCGAAACGCCAAGCTTCTCTTCGAGGGTCTTTACCAGGGCCGCTGCATCGAGCAGGCTCAGGCTAACGATTTCTTCAACTAACTCTGGACGAACCGCCATGTCTTTTTCTCCATTCAATCCGTTTCAAATTGATATTCCCGGCCGCAAACTCAAACGGGAAGTTTCCGATGCGCCAGACCCGCGCACTTCACGCCTGCTTCACTGCCAAACCCCTCGGAACCTCTATGCGGCTCCGGCAAACTTTTCTTTTTCGACGCCCTGGTTCAAAACAACAGCCAAATCCCTGCCGGTGGCATTGATGACCGTCGCCAACCGCTGCGCGGGAGCGTTGATGAGATACAGAAGCTTGGCAAAAATCTCATCCTTGCCCGGCAAGGTTGCCAGCGCCTTGACTTCCTCGATGGTGAGCAGCTTGCCATCGACGATGCCCAGCTTGAACTGAAACTCCGCGTTGTCGCTGACCCACTTTGAAAAGCCTTTGGCCAGCGCCACCGGATCGCCCGATGTGAACGCCACAGCGCTCACGCCCTTCAGGCCCTTGAGCGCGCTTTCAAGCGGGGTGCCCTGGCTCGAAATCGCGGCCAGCTTGTTCTTCACCACGCGGTAATTGCCGCCCGACTCGCGCACCACCTTGCGCAGCGCAAAATCCTGGGCCACAGTCAGCTTGGCAAAGGTGCCGATAATCGCTGTCGTTGAGCCTTCCAGCTCCTTGGCCAGCAGCTTCACCTTCTCGGTTTTCTTCGATCTTGAAATTGCCATGTCTTCGCTCCGCTCAGACAGTGAAAACAGAAAAACAGGAGACAGCGAACAATGCTTCCGTTTTTCTCGATTTCTGTCCCGCGCCCAATGTTGGACGCTGTGCTCAAACTTTCCAATAAATCTGCGTTTCGACTCAGCGCTAGTCAGGCCACGGGAACCAGTCCTGTCTCCTGTTTCTCTATCTCACTGGATCAGTGCTTGCCCGCCGCGTCGGCTACAGCCGAATCCAGCGGAACCCCCGGGCCCATCGTCGAGCTCAGCGTGACGCTCTTGATGTACTTGCCCTTGGCCGCCGAAGGCTTCGCGCGCACAATCGAGGTGATCACCGTGGTCGTGTTATCGATCAGCTTTTGCGGATCGAAACTCAACTTGCCCACCGGCACATGCACCAGGCTCGTCTTGTCGGCGCGAAACTCCACCTTGCCGGCCTTGATCTCTTTCACAGCCGCCGCCACATCCTGCGTCACCGTACCCGTCTTGGGGTTCGGCATCAGGCCCTTGGGACCGAGCACCTTGCCCAGACGGCCAACCACCTTCATCATGTCCGGGGTCGCGATCAATGCGTCGAAGTCGGTCCAATTCTCTTTCTGGATCTTCTCGACCATCTCTTCACCGCCCACAAAGTCCGCGCCTGCTTCCAGCGCTTCCTTCTGGCGATCGCCCGTGGCGATCACGGCAACCGTCTTGGTTTTGCCCAGTCCGTGCGGAAGAACCACCGTGCCGCGCACCATCTGGTCGGCGTGACGCGTGTCGACGCCCAACCGCAGGGTCAGGTCGACCGTTTCATCGAACTTTGCGTACTTGACCTGCTTGAGCAGGCTCACAGCTTCGGGCAGCGGATACGCCGGCTTAACAACAGCGGCGCGCGCCTTCGCAATATTCTTGCTGGATTTAGCCATTCATTCCTCGTCTCCCACCGCTTTTGCCAGCCCCGTTTGCTTGGGGAACCCCTTCAATTCAGTGGCACCCATCCAAAGGTCTGCCACCCCGCAGGGGTTCAAAAGCCGTGGTGCTATTGACAGCCCGGAAGACACTTCCGGACACATCTATGCAGCATAAAGGATTGGCAGTGCAATTGCAACTGGGGCCACCACCGTCTCCAATCTCCGCTCGCCTGAGGCGCCGTCATCAATGCCCGGTACGTTTTCGGATGAGCAGGAGATCCACCGTCCCTGCGGGACTCGAGCCATTTGTTCTGCCTGCACTCCCCACGCCAAGGCGCGGGGCTAAATTCCACTGCGCCTCCGGCGCGTACGCGGCACGCCTCTGGCTGTAAGCCACTCACGCCAAAGCAACTCGAAGGGTGGAAGCTTACGGGACAAACCATCACCAAGATACCTAAGCCTGCCATCTTCGCCCTGCGCGCAACTCGCCCTATCCAACCCGCGCGCCCAGCATCTAACAAGAAGTTGAAAGCCCGGCGCCACGCTGGTCGGAACAGGCGGCTCACCGGGTATGGAGGAGTTGAATGAAAGCATCACGTTTTGCTGTACTGGCAGCGGCCGCAACGCTCTCCGTGGCCGCTCCAGCGTTCCCCGCGGTTCAGGGCCAGGGGCAGGCCATCGTGACCCTGATGCCCAAGGGGAGCGAGTTCGCGGCAATCCAGCCGCAGAATCTCGAGTTGAAGATCGATGGCAAGCAGTCCAATATCACGCGCCTGACGCCTGCCAAGGGACCGAACAGCCCGCTCGAGCTCGTGATTCTGGTCGACGGGTCCGCACGCTCTTCGCTGGGCACGCAATTCGGTGAAATCGGCGACTTCGTCAAAGAGATGCCGAACAGCGCCAAGGTTGCCATCGCCTACATGGAGAACGGCCGGGCGGTCATGACGGGGCCGCTCTCTTCAGATCCGACCGCGGTCCTGCAAGGTTTGCGTCTGCCCGGCGGCGGCTCCGGCACCAGCGCCAGCCCCTACTTCTGCCTGTCGGACCTGGCCAAGAACTGGCCGTCCCAGGATGCCAGCGCGCGCCGCGAAGTCGTGATGATCACCGACGGCGTCGACTACTACAACCTGCGCTTCGATCCCAACGACCCCTATGTGCAGGCCGCCATCAACGACTCGATCCGTTCCGGCCTTGTCGTTTACTCCTTTTACTGGATGAACCGCGGCAGCGTCGATCGCTCAGAGTACGAGAACAACGCAGGACAGAGCCTGCTCTCCGAGCTGACCCAGGCCACCGGCGGCAATAGCTACTGGCAGGGGAGTGGTGACCCCGTCTCCTTCGGGTCGTTCTTCAAAGACTTGCGCCAGCGTTTTCAGAATCAGTACAAAATCGGTTTCACGTCGAAACTGAAGGGCAAGCCGGAGCTGCAGCGCTTCAGCCTGAAGATGAAGGGAGCAGAGGCCAAGGTCTATGCCCCGCAGCAGGTGTTCGTCACCCGCGCGGGAACCGCAGGGGGCGAATAACCAGTCACCCGCCCGCGTGTCTGAGGCTGCCGCTCACGAAAAAAGGGGCCTGCCACTCGGCCAGTCCCCCTTCTTCTCGCGGGCCGCGCCTGGCTTCAAGACGCCGGCGAGCCCAGCATATTTAGCAGTTCCCGCGGGTGGAGCGGCTTGGCAATCACCTCGAAGCGATGCCCTTGGGCGGTAGCTCGCTCCAGCAGGTCGGCCGTGGAAGCCTGACCCGAGAACAGGATCACCCTGCAGCCGGGCAGAATCTCCGAGACTTGTATCGCCACGTCAACACCGGAAACGCCGCGCATGATCACGTCGGTGAGCAGTACGTTCGGAGCGAATGCCCCTGCCTCTTGAATCGCGGCCTCTCCGCTGTACACAGCTCTTGCATCGTATCCACTCGCATTCAGGATTTGCGCCAGGGTGTTCGCGATGATCGTCTCGTCGTCGACGATAAGCACACGCTGCCCTCGATGATCGTTCAGCACGGTCGATCCTCAAATCGCGGTTGGATTGGGTTCTTGGCCTTAGGATACCTGACGGTACAGGTGAAGCTCGCTTCCTTCAACGGCGGGAAACATCAGATTTCAAATCCACTTTCAATGGCGCGAACAGAATAGTTCGTGGCGTGTGATCAGGATTGACCATCATCGCGCGACAGCGTTGTCTAGCGTGGAGTCAACGCCAGCCCCCCTCAATCCGCAAGTACTTCCTCAAATCTTCCCCGCCGGCAAAGAGCCGAGAGGGATCTCGGCTCTTTCACTCGGTTTGGGAGGAAAGTCGCGTGGATCGCGAATGCAAACTTGCCTTGCGGCGTCGCGGGTCAAGACGTGAAAACTGCTAGTTGCGGCTCCGCATCTTCGAGAGCAAGCGCAAAATCTCGAGGTAGAGCCAAACCAGCGTGACCATGATGCCGAAGGCACCGTACCACTCCATGTACTTGGGAGCGCCGTACGATGCGCCCTGCTCGATGAAGTCGAAATCGAGCACCAGGTTCAGCGCGGCGATCCCCACCACAACCAGGCTGAACACGATCCCCATCGGACCAGCCCCGTTGATGGCCAGAAACTGTACGTGGAAGAAGCCAAGGATCATCTCGGCCAGATAAAAGAGCATAATGCCGCCGGTCGCGGCCACGATGCCCAGGCGCAGCTTGTCGGTGACCTTGATGATGCCCGAGGTATAGGCCATCAACAGCACAAACAGGGTGCCAAAGGTGAGCCCGACCGCCTGAAAGGCGATGCCCGGATAGCGCAGCTCGAAAATGGCCGAGAGTCCGCCCAGTACCAGCCCTTCCAACAGCGCGTAGAGCGGCGCCGTCACCGGCGACCAGTCCTTCTTAAACACCGTCACCATCGCCATGACGAAGCCGCCGAAGGCTCCCAGCATCAGCCAGGGCGCGACGTCGGCCATGTCCCGCGACTGCATGAAGAGGTGCCAGACCCAGGCCGCCGTGGCCATAGCGCACACCAGCAGAATGCCGGTCTTGTGAACCGTTCCGCTGACCGACATGCGATTCGCGGCATCGACCAGACCGCCGTACCCAGCGCCGGGCAGATTCTGGAAGGTCTTGCTGCCAAGGGCTGGATTGGATGTCTTCATCAAGGGCATAGAAATCTCTCCATTGCGATGGTGCCAACTGCCCCTTAGACGTTCCAGCAGGGGCCCGGGTCGCTCTCTCCATTCTAAAGGATGAGTTACTCTGCTGTTCGCGGGCGCCGTGCCGCTCGAAAAGGGTCAACACTGTCCTCACTTGAACCGCCGGCGGCCCGCCGTATAGTTTGTGAATACCGGCTCGGACATCCGCCCGACTGCTACGAATTCTGCATGCCCCACTTGAATCGAGGACTATGAGAACCTCCCGGCTTGTCTTGCTTTGCGCCTGTGTCGTCTTGTGCTCCGCAATCCGCCCCGTGCACGCACAGGAACTGAACGCCAACTACGATCGCGACCCCAATCAGCCGATCGATCAGCACTACACCGATCAGGTTCAGAAGTACACCACCGACAAGTCCTTCATCTCCCCGCTCGTCAACTATCTGCCTGCTTCGAAAACTGTCCCCACGCCGGAGAAGGTGCTGGGCGATGTTTCGGGCGCGCCCGACATGCTGCCCTACGCAGAGGATGTCTACAAGTACTTCCGCATGCTCGAAGCCGCAAGCCCGCGGGTAAAGGTCTTCACCATCGGTCATACGGAGGAAGGCCGGGAAATGATCGCAGTGGCCATTGCCGATCCGGCATTGTTGGCGGGCGCAAAGGAGAATGACGCGCGCCTGGCCCAGCTTGCCGATCCGCGGACAATCGGATCAGACGACGCCAAAGCGCGCGTGCTCATCGACAAGTCGTACCCCGTGTACTACATCACCGGCACCATTCATTCGCCCGAAACCGGCGCACCCACGGCGCTGATGGAGATGGCCTATCGCCTGGCCGTTGACGATGCGCCGTACATCAAATACATCCGCTCGCACATGATTGTGCTCATCACGCCTGTGGTCGAAGTGGATGGCCGCGACCGCATGGTGGACCTCTATCGCTGGCACAAGGCGCACCCCCATGAGATGGCTCCGCACCTGCTGTACTGGGGCCACTACGTGGCGCATGACAACAATCGCGATGCGATGGGCATGACGCTCGACCTGACGCGCAATGTGCTCGACACCTACCTCAAGTGGCACGCGCAGGTTTTGCACGACCTGCATGAATCCGTTCCCTTCCTCTACGACAACACCGTCGGCGATGGCCCCTATAACGCATGGGTTGACCCAACCCTAGCCGACGAGTGGGCCGAGCTCGGCTGGAACAACGTGGCGCAAATGCAGAGCTTCGGCATGCCCGGCGTCTTTACCCACGGCGATTTCGATACCTGGAGCCCCGGCTACCTGATGTTTCTCGCCGCCATGCATAACGGCATCAGCAGGCTTTATGAAACCTTCGGCAACGGCGGCGCCGACACTGAAAAGCGCATCCTCGATCCCGAAGAATACTCACGCACCTGGTACCGGCAGAATCCTCCGCTTCCCATCGTCACCTGGTCGCAGCGCGACAACAATAACTACGAACAGACAGCGCTGCTGACCACGATCTCCTACTTCGCGCAGCACACCCACCACTTCCTCGAGAACTACTACGCCAAGAGCAAGCGCAGCGTCGAGAAGCCCCAGCTCGAAGGCCCCGCCGCCTACGTTATTCCCCCAGACGCTGCGCAAACCAATCGCACCGTCGAATTACTCAAGGTCTTGCAGCGCCAGCACGTCGAAGTGCAGCAACTCACGGCCGCCGCTACGGCAACCGTTCCCGGGGAGAAGCGCGCAGACAAGCCGCATGAGCAAACCTTCGCCGCGGGCAGTGTCGTCATCCGAATGGACCAGCCCTACTCGCGCATCGCGGATGCGTTGCTTGATCACCAATTCTGGGCTCCCGACGATGAGCAGAAGCATCCGTATGACGACACGGGCTGGTCTTTCACTGACTTGTTCCACGTCAAAATCGCGCGCGTGCCGGATGCCGGAATTCTCAAGGCCGCAATGACGCCCCTGAGCGATCCCGCGTCCCTTGCCGGAAAACTCGATGGCGCAGGCTCGCTTGTCGCCGTTGCCAACACCGGGCAGGTCTCGTTGCTTTCACTTGTCTACAAGCTGAAGAGCGCGAATGTTCAATCCGTCAAGATCGAAGTAACGGAGAAGCCTTTCGACGCCGCGGACAAGCACTTCGCCGCCGGGTCGTTGCTGATCTCCGGCGCGGCGGACGACCAGCTTGAAAGCGCGCTCCATGATCTTGCACTCGACGGCACGCATCTCAGCGTCGTGCCCACGGTAGCGGCGCACGCCGTGACCGTACCGCGCATTGCGATCATGCACACCTGGCTTGCCACGCAGACCGAGGGATGGTGGCGTTACGCCTTTGACGCCGAAGGTATTCCCTTCATCTACATCAGCACCCAGACCGCCGCGAAGGAGGACGACCTCCGCTCGAAGTACGATGTCATCGTCTTTGCGCCGGTGAGCCGCGCGTCGGCAACCGATATCATCGATGGGCTGCCCTCGTGGAATAAC
>Ga0265342_10003205_pt1 | contig 13606 bp, 11 predicted proteins | sample 4CB327metaG_FD_203125 | JGI IMG/M metagenome (GOLD analysis project Ga0265342, IMG submission 203125) | Rhizosphere microbial communities from Carex aquatilis grown in University of Washington, Seatle, WA, United States - 4-CB3-27 metaG | ecosystem: Host-associated > Plants > Roots >...
CCGGGTCTGCGTCGCAGCATTGCATGCTGCGCCGCGCCCGGGACACGAACCCCAGACATGACCGCCCCCCGCACCATCCCCGATTATGTGCGCGGCGTGCAGATCGACGCCGCCGACCCCGACTATTCGGCTTTCGTTTCGGCCAATGCCGGCTCCGGCAAGACGCACGTGCTGGCGCAGCGCGTGATCAACTTGCTTTTGCGCGGCTGCGACCCGGCCAAGGTCCTCTGCATCACCTTCACCAAGGCCGCCGCCGCCAACATGGCGAACCGCGTCTTCGGTACGCTCGCCGATTGGGCGGTGCTGGACGACGCCGCGCTCGACGAACGCATCCGACTGTCCACTGGCCGCAAGCCCGGCCCGGGCGAGCGCGCCCGGGCGCGGCGGCTGTTCGCTTCGGCGCTGGAGACGCCGGGCGGGCTGAAGGTGCAGACCATCCACGCCTTCTGCACGCGGCTGCTGCACCAGTTCCCGTTCGAGGCCAACGTCGCCGCGCGCTTCACCGTGCTCGACGAGGCGACGACCAAGGAACTGCTCAACGAGCTCACGCTCGAAGTCCTGCTTGAGGCAGCGGCTGACCCGGAAACCGCGCTCGGCCGCGCGCTGGCGCAGGCGATCGTCGTCGCCGCCGACCAGACCTTCAAGGACGTGATCGGCGACGCCATCCGCGCGCGCGACGCGCTCGCGGCCTGGCTCGAACGCACCGGCGGCATCGACGGCGCCATGCGCGAACTGTCGTTCGTGCTCGGCGTGAACCCTGAGGACACCCCGCAGAGCGTCGAGGACGATTTCTTCGCCGCCTCGCTCATCCCGATGCAGGAATGGCCGCTGCTGATCGAGGTGCTGGAGTCCGGATCGGTCAGCGACAAGAAGCACGTCGCCGCCTTGAACGCCGCGCGCGCCAAGTCCGGGCGCGATCGGGTCAATGAATACCTGAAGGTGTTCTGCACCAGCACCGACCTCGCGCCGCGCAAGAACCTCGTCACCAAGGCGATCGCGCAGAACCACCCGGATTGGCTCGCGCGGCTCCAGGCCGAGCAGGACCGCGTCTGCAGCTTGCTCGGTCGCGAGCGCGCGATTGCCGCGCGCGAGCGCACGCGCGCGCTCGTCACCATCGCCGCCGAAGTGATCGATCGCTACCGCCGCGAAAAGAACCGGCGCGGCCTGCTCGACTACGAGGACCTGATCGACAAGACGCTGGACCTGTTCTCGCGCGCCTCCGCCGCCTGGGTGCTGTACAAGCTCGATCTCGGCATCGATCACGTGCTGATCGACGAGGCGCAGGACACGAGTCCGAAGCAGTGGAAGATCATCGAGACGATCTGCCGCGAGTTCATGCCCGGCGGCGCGCGCGAAAACGTCAAGCGCACGATCTTCGCCGTCGGCGACGAGAAGCAGTCGATCTTCTCGTTCCAGGGCGCCTCGCCGAAGGCGTTCGACGAGATGCGGCATCTGTTCGAGCGCCAGTTCAACCGGCCGGAGCTCGGCTGGCGCTACCTGCGTTTCCACCACTCGTTCCGTTCCGGCGCCAACGTGCTCGGCTCGGTCGACAGTGTGTTCAAGCCGCGCGAGGTCTATGCCAGCATCACCACCGACGAGACCGGCGTGCCGGAGCATCAGTCGCTGCCGGACGCCGCGCCGGGCCTCGTCGAGCTGTGGGATCTCGAAGCGCCGGAGAAACGCGAGAAGGAGATCGAAGGCTGGGATGCGCCGTTCGATCTCGACAGCGAAGTGTCGCCGCGCGTCAAGCTCGCGCGCCGCATCGCCGCACATCTGAAGCTCTGGATCGCGCGCGGGCTCAAGGCCGGCGACGCGCTCATCCTGGTGCGCCAGCGCGGGCCGCTGTTCGAGGCGATCATCCGCGCGCTCAAGGATGCCGGGGTGCCGGTCGCCGGCGCCGATCGCCTGGTGCTGACGCAGCACATCGCGGTCATGGACCTGATGGCGCTCGCCGACGCGCTGCTCCTGCCCGAGGACGATCTGGCGCTCGCCTGCGCACTCAAGAGCCCGCTGTTCGGCTTGAGCGAGGAGCAACTGTTCGATCTCGCCTGGAACCGCAAGGATTCGCTGCGCGAGAGCCTGCGCGGCAGGCCGGATTTTGCCGAGACCGACCGCGCGCTCGACCAGCTTGCGGCACAGGCGCGTAAGGAGACGCCGTTCGGCTTCTTCGCGCACGTGCTCGGCGGATCGCGCGGCCGCGCCCGCATCCTGGCGCGGCTCGGGCCCGAGGCGAACGACGCGCTCGACGAGTTCCTCAACCTCGCGCTCGATTACGAGCAGCGCGAGACCCCCTCGCTGCAAGGCTTCCTCGCCTGGCTGCGCCGCGCCGAGAGCGAGGCGCGCCGCGACATGGAGCTGGCGCGCGACGAGGTGCGCGTCATGACCGTGCACGGCGCCAAGGGTCTCGAGGCCAACACCGTCATTCTCGCCGACACCACCACCGATCCGAAGGGCGCGCATCCGCCGAAGCTGCTGCCGCTTTCATCGGGCGCCGTGGTGTGGGCGAAGCGCAAGCAGGACGACACCGAGGCGATCGCAGACGCGCGCGCCGTCATTGAGAGCGATGCGCGCGACGAATATCGCCGCCTGCTCTACGTCGCCATGACGCGCGCGGCCGAGCGGCTGATCGTCTGCGGCACCAAGAGCGACAGGAAGATCCCCGACGGCTGCTGGTACCAGCTTGTGCGCGGCGCGCTCGAAGGCGAGTGCGTCAGCGAGCCGGCCGACGACGGCGATGGCGACGTGCTGCGCTATCGCAAGGGCGAGGCTGAACCGCTGCGCGCCGCCGAAGGCGACGAGCCGTCGCCGGAGCCGATTACGGTACCGGCCTGGCTCACGCGCGACGCGCCGCAGGAGAAGCCCGCCGCGCGCACTATCACGCCGTCGAGCGTCGAGGACGCGGCGGTCAGGCGCGCCCCGGCGCCCGCTTCGGCGCAGGCGCTGCTGCGCGGCTCGCTGACGCACCGGCTGATGCAGTCGCTGCCGGACATTCCCGCGGACCGCCGCCGCGCCGCGGCCGAGGATTACCTCGCCCGCGCCGGCGCCGACCTGCCATCGGACGAACGCGGGACCATCACCGAACAGGTGCTCCGCCTCGTCGCCGACAGCGACTTCCGCGCGCTCTATGCACCCGGCAGCCGCGCCGAGGTGCCGATCGTCGGCCGCCTCTCCTTGAACGGCGGCGAGGTGCGCGTCAGCGGCCAGGTCGACCGGCTGGTGGTGACGGCGGACGACGTTCTGATCGCCGACTTCAAGACCAATCGTCCCGCGCCGCGGCGAATCGCGGACGTGCCGCCCGGCTACAAACAGCAGCTCGCGCTCTACCGCGCTTTGCTCGCCAAGCTGTACCCGGGCCGGCGCATTCGCGCGGCCCTTGTCTGGACCGAAGTACCTGATCTGATGGAGCTTTCGGCCGCCGATCTCGACGCCGCGCTGGCGCAGGTCAAGCCCGCGTGAGCCTGCCTTGACGCTTGCTGGAGCCCTCCATACGTTCGGCGCTCCTTCTTTTCGCGGCGCGACTGAAGCGCCCTCACAGACAAGACGAGGTAGTCCCATGGCCGTCGGCAAGGTATCGGATGCGAGCTTCGAAGCGGACGTGCTGAAGGCCAAGGAACCGGTGGTCGTCGACTTCTGGGCGGAGTGGTGCGGCCCGTGCCGCATGATCGCCCCGGCGCTGGAAGAGATCGCCGGCCAGCTCGGCGACAAGGTCAAGATCGTCAAGCTCAACGTCGACGAAAATCCGAAGGTCGCGGCGCAGTACGGCATCATGTCGATCCCGACCTTGATGATGTTCAAGAACGGCGAGATCGCCTCGCGCCAGGTCGGCGCCGCGCCGAAGCAGAAACTGCAGCAGTGGATCTCGTCGGGCGTCTGACGTTTCGACCGTTGCGAATTCGAAATGGCCGGGGCTTGTCCCGGCCATTTTTATTTTTGCAAACCCCAACGCACCATGCGCGTTAGACCCGCGCATGACGCTGCCGCTCAAACGACCCTTCGCGCCGATGGAAGCCTTGTCCGTGGACACGATCCCGGAGGGCGAGGACTGGCAATACGAGCCGAAATGGGACGGCTTCCGCTGTCTTCTCTTCCGCGACGGTGACAGTGTCGAACTGCAATCGAAATCCGGCCAGTCGCTGACGCGCTATTTTCCCGAACTGGTCGCGGCCGCGGCCGCCCTCAAGGCCAGGCGCTTCGTGCTCGACGGCGAGATCGTCGTGCCGCAAGGCCGCGCCTTCTCGTTCGATAATCTCCTCCAGCGCATCCATCCGGCGGCGAGCCGGGTGAAGAAGCTCGCCGCCGAAACCCCGGCGCTGATGATCGTGTTCGACCTGCTCGCCGAAGGAACGGACGACCTCACCGATGAAGCATTGCGCGACCGCCGCAAGATGCTCGACGCCTTCGCGAAGAAGACCCTGAAAGGCCACAAGGCCTTCCGCCTGTCGCCCGCGACGACGAGACTTGCCGACGCGAAGAAATGGCTGACTCAGGTCGGCGCCACGCTCGACGGCATCATCGCCAAGCGCCGCGATCTCGCTTACGAGAGCGGCAACCGCCACGGCATGCAGAAGATCAAGAACTACCGCTCGGCCGACTGTGTCGTCGGCGGCTTTCGCTACAACGAAGGCAAGAAGACGGTCGGCTCGCTGCTGCTCGGCCTCTACAACGACGCGGGCCTGCTCGACCATGTCGGCTTCACCTCGTCGCTCAAGGGCGGCGAAAAGAAAGCGCTGACCGAGAAGCTCGAAAAGCTGATCGGCCCGCCCGGCTTCACCGGCGACAAGCCCGGCGGCCCGAGCCGCTGGTCGACCAAGCGCTCGTCGGAATGGCAACCGCTCAAGCCGAAGCTCGTGGTCGAGGTCTGCTACGATCATTTCTCCGGCGGCCGCTTCCGCCACGGCACACGACTCCTGCGCTGGCGCCCGGACAAGACGCCGAAGCAGTGCACGATGGAGCAGGTGGTGGGAGCGAAGCAGGCGGATTTGATGAAATTGCTGAAGTGACTCTGCTTATCCATCCCCCGCTTGCGGGGGAGGGATAACAAAGAACTACTGCGGCAGCGTCCCGTTCTGCTTGAGCACCTCGCCCGCCAAATAGAGCGAGCCGGTGATCAGCACGCGCGGCGGCGGATCGAGGTCGAGCTTGCGCACCGCATCGAAGGCCTCCGCGATGTTGTCGCGGCTGGTCGCCGACAGGCCGATGCCGCGGGCGCAATCGGCGAGCGCCTCGGTGCTCATGCTCTTCTCGACGCCCGGCACCGGGATCGCGATCATTCGGCGCGCGAGCCCGGTGAAATTGCGCAGGAAGCCCTCGCAATCCTTGCTCGTCAGCATGCCGCAGATCATGACCAGCGGCCGCGACACGCGCTCTTCCAGATCGGCGAAGGTCGCGGCGATGGCGCGGCCGCCGTCGGGATTGTGTCCACCGTCGAGCCACACTTCGCTGCCGGCTGGCGCGAGATCGACCAGCGCGCCGTGCGTCAGCCGGTTCATGCGCGCCGGCCATTCAGCCCGGGCGATGCCGGTCTCGTAGGCTGCGTGCGGAATTCTGAAGCGGTCCTGCACGCGCAGAGTCGCGATCGCCAGACCCGCATTCTCGTATTGATGTCGGCCATAAAGCCGCGGCGGCGGCAGATCGAGCAACCCGTTATCGTCCTGATAGACAAGCCGGCCGCGCTCTTCCGTTGCGGTGAAGTCCTCGCCGGCGATGCGCATCGGTGCGCTCATCCGCGCCGCCTGACGCTCGATCGCGGCCAGCGCGTCGCGCTGCTGCGCGGCGACGATCACCGGCGTGTTGCGCTTGATGATGCCGGCTTTCTCGGCGGCGATGCCGGCGAGCGAGTTGCCGAGGAAATCGATGTGGTCGATCGACACGCGGGTGATGACGCTCGCCAACGGCGCGTCGATGACGTTGGTCGCGTCGAGGCGGCCGCCGAGCCCGACTTCGAGCACCAGCACGTCGGCCGGGTTGCGCGAGAACAAGAGCATGCCGGCCGCGGTCGTAATCTCGAACACGGTGATCGGCGCGCCGGCATTGGCGCGCTCGCAATCCTCCATCGCCGCGGCAAGCGCCTCATCCGAGACAAGCTTGCCTTCGCCCTCTTCGCCAAGACGGAAACGCTCGTTGAAGCGCACGAGATGCGGCGAAGTATAGGTGTGCACGCGCAAGCCCGCCGCTTCCATGATGGTGCGCAGGAACGTAACCGTCGAGCCCTTGCCGTTGGTGCCGGCGACATGGATCACCGGCGGCAGCTTCTTCTCCGGAGACCCGAGCGCTGCGAGCAACCGCTCGACACGGCCGAGCGACAGGTCGATGCGCTTCGGATGCAGCGCCGTCAGCCGTTCGAGGATAGAGTCGATGTTGGTCATGGATACGTGGTGACGACGATCTCCCCTCCCCTACGAGCTCGTGCGAGTGCAGGGAGGGGTCGGGGGTGGAGGCGCTTCATTATCGCTAAAGGTAATGCCCCGCACCCCGATTTGCATCGCCATGGCGACGCAAATCGACCGGAGGGGTAATCACGCGTGGGCGGGAACCGGCAGGCTGGCCTGCGGCGGAGGCGCCGGCGCCTTGGTCAGTACTCGGCACAGCCGCGCCAGTGTCTCGCGCAACTTGTGACGGTGCACGACCATGTCGACCATGCCGTGTGCGGTGAGATACTCGGCGCGCTGGAATCCTTCGGGCAGCTTCTCGCGGATCGTCTGCTCGATCACGCGAGGACCGGCGAAGCCGATCAGCGCGCCCGGCTCGGCGATCTGCACGTCACCCAGCATGGCATAGGACGCAGTAACGCCGCCGGTCGTCGGATTCGTGAGCACGACGATGTACGGCTTCTTCGCCTCGCGCAGCATCTGCACGCCGACCGTGGTTCGCGGCAGCTGCATCAGCGACAGGATGCCCTCCTGCATGCGCGCGCCGCCGGAGGCGGCGAACATGATGTAGGGTGTGCCGCGCTGCACCGCCGTCTCGATGCCCTTGATGAAGGCCTCGCCGGCAGCCATGCCGAGCGAGCCACCCATGAAATCGAAATCCTGCACGCCGATCGTGACCGGCAATCCTTCGAGCGTGCCCACGCCGACCTTCACCGCGTCGTGGAGCCCGGTCTTGGTGCGCGCGTCCTTCAGGCGGTCGACGTAGCGGCGCTCGTCGCGGAAGCGCAAGGGATCGACCGGCACGTCCGGCAGCAGCAGGTCCTCGAACTCGCCGTTGTCGAAGATGCTCTTGAGCCGCGCCGGCGCGCTGATGCGCATGTGATAGCCGGACGACGGAATGACGAACTGGTTCGCCTCGACGTCCTTGTAGAAGACGAGCTGGCCGGTCTCCGGACACTTGATCCAGAGGTTCTCCGGCGTCTCGCGGCGCAGGAAGCTGCGGATCTTCGGCCGGACGACGTTGGATATCCAGTTCATGGCCCTGTCATGCCCCGGCTTGCCCCGGGCATCCATCGAAAACTGCAAACAAACTTACCTGACCGTCGGATCGCGGGACGGCCCACAACCGACGGGTAACCATGGTTTATGGCGTCGCCATGGCCCTTTTGGCGCTGCGGACGCCCTCTGCCAGCTCCGACACGAGCGCGGCGACCGCCTTCGCGGTCTGGCCCTGCGCCTTGCCGTCCTTGTCGAGGCTCTTGCGCACCACCTCGACCAGGGCGGAGCCGACCACGACGCCGTCGGCGCCCTCGGCGATGGCCCGGGCGCTCGCCGCATCGCGGACGCCGAAGCCGACCGCCACCGGCAGCTTGGTGTGCTTCTTGATGCGGCCGACCGCCGCCGAAACTTTGGCCGGCTCGGGCGCGGCCGAGCCGGTGATGCCGGTGATCGAGACATAGTAAACGAAGCCGGAGGTGTTGTTCAGCACCGTGGGCAGCCGCTTGTCGTCGGTCGTCGGCGTGGCGAGGCGGATGAAGTTCAAGCCCGCCTTCAGTGCCGGGATGCAGAGCTCGTCGTCTTCTTCCGGCGGCAGATCGACAACGATAAGCCCGTCGACGCCGGCGGCCTTGGCGTCGACGAGGAATTTGTCGACGCCGTAAATGTAGATCGGATTGTAATAGCCCATCAGCACGATCGGCGTGTCGTCATCGCCCTTGCGGAAGTCGCGCACCATCTGGATCGTTTTCGCGAGCGTCTGACCGGCCGCGAGCGCGCGCACGCCGGCCGCCTGGATCGCCGGACCGTCGGCCATCGGATCGGTGAACGGCATGCCGATCTCGATCATGTCGGCGCCGGCCTTGGGCAGCGCCTTGATCACTTCGAGCGAGGTCGCGGTGTCCGGATCGCCGGCCATGGTGAAGGTCACCAGCGCCGCGCGGCCGTCGGCCTTCAGCTTGGCGAAGCGTTTTTCAATTCTCGTTGTCATCGGTGCGTTTCCAACCACGCTGCGACGCTGTCGAGGTCCTTGTCGCCGCGGCCGGAGACATTGACCACCATCAGGTGATCCTTCGGCTTCGTCGGGGCGAGTTCGAACACCCTGGCGAGCGCATGCGCCGGCTCGAGCGCCGGGATGATGCCTTCGAGCTTGCTGCACAGCTGGAACGCCGCGACCGCTTCCGCGTCGGTCGCGGAGAGGAATGTGACGCGGCCCATGTCGTTGAGCCAGGCGTGCTCGGGGCCGATGCCGGGATAGTCGAGACCGGCCGAGATCGAATGCGCTTCCATGATCTGGCCGTCGGCGTCCATCAGCAAATACGTGCGGTTGCCGTGCAGCACGCCGGGGCGGCCGCCGGCGATCGAGGCCGCGTGCGCGCCGCTCGGAATGCCGTGGCCGGCGGCCTCGACGCCGTAGATCTCGATGGCGCGGTCGTCGAGGAACGGATGGAACAGGCCCATCGCATTGGAGCCGCCGCCGATGCAGGCGACCAGCGAATCCGGCAGGCGACCTTCGGCGGCCATGATCTGCTCACGCGTCTCGCGGCCGATGATCGACTGGAAGTCGCGCACCATCGCCGGATAGGGATGCGGGCCGGCCACCGTGCCGATGCAGTAGAACGTGTCGGTGACATTGGTCACCCAATCGCGCAGCGCTTCGTTCATCGCGTCCTTGAGCGTCTTCGAGCCGGACGTGACCGCGCGCACTTCCGCGCCGAGCATGCGCATGCGCAGCACGTTCGGCTTCTGCCGCTCGACGTCGACCGCGCCCATGTAAACGATGCACGGCAGGCCGAACTTGGCGCAGAGCGTCGCCGTGGCGACGCCGTGCATGCCGGCGCCGGTCTCGGCGATGATGCGTGTCTTGCCCATGCGCCTGGCCAGCATGATCTGGCCGAGCACGTTGTTCACCTTGTGCGCGCCGGTGTGGTTGAGCTCTTCGCGTTTGAAATAAATTTTCGCGCCGCCGCAGTGCTCCGTTAAGCGCTCGGCAAAATAGAGCGGCGACGGCCGGCCGACATAGGTCGCGAGATGGCCGTCCATCTCCTTCTTGAAGCCGTGATCGGCCTTGGCTTCGTTATAGGCGCGCTCGAGATCGAGGATCAGCGGCATCAGGGTCTCGGCGACGAAGCGGCCGCCATAGATGCCGAAATGCCCGCGCTCGTCGGGACCGGTGCGGAAGGAGTTGGGCTGCTGCTGGACACTCATACGATCGTTTCTTTCGGAAGCTCGAGGGGCGCTTCGGCGTCGCGCGCGGCGCGGATGAAGGCGCGGATGCGGCCGGCGTCCTTGACGCCGGGGGCGCTCTCAACGCCGGAGGAGACATCGACACCGCGGGCGCCGGTGACGGCGATAGCTTGTGTGACGTTGCCGGGATCGAGGCCGCCCGAAAGCATCCAGGGCACGCCCGCATCGATGCCCTGAAGCAGAGTCCAGTCGAATGTATTGCCGAGGCCGCCTGGCCGCGTCGCGTCGGCCGGCGGGCGCGCGTCGAACAGGAGCCGGTCGGCGACGGCCGCGTAGGGGCGGATGGCCGCGAGGTCGGCGCGGGTGGCGATCGGCAGCGCCTTCATGACCGGGATGCCGAAGCGGGTGCGCACAGCGACGACACGATCGATCGTCTCCTTGCCGTGCAGCTGGAGCATGTCCGGCTTCAGTGCGCCGATGATGGCGCCGAGGAATTCGTCATTGGCGTCGACCGTCAGCGCCACCTTGCCGGCGCGCCCCTGCACCTGCGCACCGAGCGTGCGCGCCGCCTCGAGCCCGACATTGCGCGGGCTCGGCGCAAAGAACACGAAGCCGACGTAATCGGCCCCCGCCTCGAGCGCGACCTCGAGCGTATCGGGAGCGGACAGCCCGCAGATTTTGACGGTCAATGCCATGGTCGGGGCGCGTTCTAGCGCCTTATGGCGCTATCGCAAAGCGGCCGGAATCAGGGAATCGGGGGCGCCACGGCCGGCAAGGCCGCCCGCGTGGCCGCCTCGCGGCGGGCGTCCCCCTCGGCGGCGCGGCGGCGCATCTGCTCCAGTTCCTGGTGCAGGGCCCGCACGTCCGCATCGAGCCGTCGCGCGGTCCGCCGCCAGGCGGCCTGCCGCAGCCAGGCGGCGACGCCGCCAATGACGACGCCGAGGATCACCAGCACGAAGATCAGCACGAACAGCGGCAGGCTGGCGGCATAGGCCGGGCTCGCGGATGAGAACGGGTCGAACGAGACGGTCACCGTCTGGCGGTTGGCCAATGCGAACGCGACGATGACGATTGCCAAAGGACCGATGATCACGGCGGTGACGATCTTGCGGAACATATGAAACGCCTCGCGCGCGGCCGGCCGACCGCCGACCCGAATGCTCGGGATGAATGCAATCTAGGCCCGTCCAGCGCGGGCACAAGCTTCGAACGCGGGCTTAGCGGTGCGCCTCGGCCGAGGCATGGCCCCCGGTGGGCGCGGCATTGCCGCCGTCCAGCTTGTTCAGGCGCTCGCGCATTTCCTTGCCGGTCTTGAAGAACGGCACCGACTTCTGGTCGACCGAGACATGCGCGCCGGTGCGCGGATTGCGCCCAGTGCGCGCCGGCCGGTGCTTGACCGAAAAGGCGCCGAAGCCGCGCAGCTCGACGCGGTCACCGCGCGCCATGGCCGCGGTGATCTCACCCAGGATCGCGTTGACGATGTTTTCAACGTCGCGCTGGTACAGGTGTGGATTCTGAGAGGCGATGCGCTGGACCAGTTCTGACTTGATCATGAAACGGCTCGCCACCCGGGGTCACTGAGATGACGGAGGGTGCCAAAGGGCTAGCAGACCGTCAAGATTTAGTCTCTCGACCGCCGTGGCGCCGCCCCATTCCTGCAGCCAGCGCGCGGCAGCCGACATGCCGACCGCGTCGAAGCCCCAGGCTGCGACGTGCAGGAACGACAGCTCGCTGAAACGCGGCTCGAGCGACACATTACGCACCGGAGTATTGGCCGGGACCTTCTTTTCCGTCTCCAGCCAGGCGAGCGCCGCCTTTTCGTTGCCGATGCCGTCGATCAGCTTGAGTGGAACCGCCTGCCGCCCTGTGAAAACGCGTCCATCGGCGACGGCGGCGAGTTGCTCGTCGCTCATCTGCCGGCGCGACCGCACCAGGTCCTTGAACCAGGCATAGCTGTCCAGAACGATCGCCTCGATCGCCGCGCGCGCCTCCGGACTGGTCGGCTCGAAGCCGTTCGGCGCCGCCTTCAAAGGCGACGATTTGATGGATTCGACCTTCACGCCGATGGTTTTGAGCACGTCGGTAAAGTTCGGAAACTGGAACAGCACGCCGATCGAGCCGACCAGCGAGGTATCCTCGGCGATGATGTGCTCGGCGGACAGCGCCGCGATGTAGGCGCCGGACGCGGCGAGCCCGTCGACCACGACCACCATCGGCTTCTTTGCCTGCAGGTCGCGCAGCGAATCGTAGAGCTGCTGCGAGCCGGCGGTGGTGCCGCCCGGGCTGTCGATGTGCACGATCACGGCCTTCGCGCGCGAGCGCGACAGCCGCGCCAGGGCTTCGACGCGATCCTGATTGTTGCGGATCAGCCCCTGGATGCGGATGCGCGCGACATAGTCGCCTGGCTTGGAGAAGGTGCTCGGACCGATGGCGAAAACGGCGCCCGCAATCGCCGCGAGGACCACCACGACCGCGGCGACGCGCCAGAACGTGAGTTTCCGCCGCAGGCGGCGGCGATCGACGATGGCGTCGGCATCGAGCGACATGGGACCTTATCCTTCGAGATCGGCAAAAGGGCCGGCCGCCCCGCCGGGACCGGAATCGAAGGATACATCCTTGGCGGCCGTTCTGGGCAGGTTGATGTCAGAAATAAAAACCCCCGGGCAGAGCCCGGGGGTTTGCAGGTTTTGGGCCGTCGAACGCGGCGGCGTCAGTCTTCCGACTTCTCGTCGCGCTGCTTGAGCGCGGCGCCGAGGATGTCGCCGAGCGACGCACCCGAATCGGCCGAGCCGTACTGCGCCAGCGCTTCCTTCTCCTCGGCGACTTCCAGCGCCTTGATGGAAACGCCGAGCTTGTGCGTCTTGCGGTCGAACTGGGTGACGCGGGCGTCCACCTTCTGACCGACGGAGAAGCGCTCGGGGCGCTGTTCGCCGCGGTCGCGCGCGAGATCCGAGCGCTTGATGAAGGTGACGAGGTCGGTGCCGACGATCTTGACGTCGATACCGGCTTCCTTGACGTCGGTGACTTCGCAGGTGACAACCGAGCCCTTCTTCATCTCGCCCGCCGCGCCGGACGCCATCGGGTCGCCGGCCAGCTGCTTGATGCCGAGCGAGATGCGCTCCTTCTCGACGTCGACGTCGAGAACCTGAGCCTGCACCATGTCGCCCTTCTTGTACTCGTCGATCACCTGCTCGCCCGGACGCTTCCAGTCGAGATCGGAGAGATGGACCATGCCGTCCACGTCGCCGTCGAGGCCGAGGAACAGGCCGAACTCGGTCTTGTTCTTGACCTCGCCTTCGACCACCGAGCCCGGCGGGTGCTTCTCGACGAAGACCTCCCACGGATTGCGCATGGTCTGCTTGAGGCCGAGCGAAATGCGGCGCTTGACCGGATCGACCTCGAGGATCTGCACTTCCACTTCCTGCGAGGTGGAAACGATCTTGCCGGGGTGGACGTTCTTCTTGGTCCACGACATCTCGGAGACGTGGATGAGGCCCTCGATGCCCGGCTCCAGCTCCACGAAGGCGCCGTAGTCGGTGATGTTGGTGACGCGGCCCTTGTAGCGCGCGCCGACCGGATACTTGGCTTCGATGCCCTGCCACGGATCGTCGAGCAGCTGCTTCATGCCGAGCGAGATGCGGTGCGTCTCGTGGTTGATCTTGATGATCTTGACCTTCACCTGCTGACCGATGTTGAGCACTTCGGTCGGGTGATTGACGCGACGCCACGCAATATCGGTGACGTGCAAGAGGCCGTCGATGCCGCCGAGGTCGACGAACGCACCGTAATCGGTGATGTTCTTCACGACGCCGTCGATGACCTGACCCTCTTCGAGGTTCTGCACCAGCTCCTGGCGCTGCTCGGCGCGGGTCTCTTCGAGAACGGTACGGCGCGACACGACGATGTTGCCGCGGCGGCGATCCATCTTGAGGATCTGGAACTGCTGCGGCGAGTTCATCAGCGGCGTGACGTCGCGGATCGGACGGATGTCGACCTGCGAGCGCGGCAGGAAGGCGACGGCGCCATCGAGATCGACGGTGAAGCCGCCCTTAACC
>Ga0265342_10003213_pt1 | contig 13582 bp, 10 predicted proteins | sample 4CB327metaG_FD_203125 | JGI IMG/M metagenome (GOLD analysis project Ga0265342, IMG submission 203125) | Rhizosphere microbial communities from Carex aquatilis grown in University of Washington, Seatle, WA, United States - 4-CB3-27 metaG | ecosystem: Host-associated > Plants > Roots >...
CCCTGGCCATGAACCACATGGACGCCTCGCGTTTGCTGTCGCCGTTGGTCGACATGCGCATGCGCGAGCGCGACATCATCAAGACCCTGTCCGACGAGCTTTCCCAGCCGCTCGGGCGTTCGTCGCGCGATCTGCGACGGGCGTGGCGCGCGGGCCTAGAGGCGCAGGCCAATTTCGAACAGCGCTGCTACGAAGAAGGCGCCAAGATTTTGGCCGATGCCACCGCCAAGAACGAGAAGATGATCCTGCTGGTGGGCCGGCCCTACAACAACTACGACGGCGGCGCCAACCTGGGTCTGCCACAGAAGATCGCGGACATGGGCCGCACAGTCCTGCCTATGGACTTCGTCAAGCCGGATTTGTCGCGCCTGGGGGTGCGCTACCGCAACGCCTTCTGGAGCTACGGTCAAAAGATCCTGTCGGCGCTCGAACAGGCGGCCGACAGCGATCTCCTCGACGTGGTGTATTTGACCAACTTCTCGTGCGGGCCGGACAGCTTCCTGCTCAGCTTCGCCGAGGAGATCATGGGGCGGCGACCGCTGCTCATGCTGGAGCTGGACGAGCACGGCGCCGACGCTGGCTACATGACCCGGCTGGAGGCATTCTTCGATGTGTTGCGACGACCGCGGCCCGAACGCGGTCCGCGCGCGCGTGAGCACATCGAGCCTTCGGATCTGCGCGACCGCACCATCTGGGTGCCGCCCATGCACCAGTTCGGCACACGCCTGTTCGCGGCGGCTTTCCGGCAACACGGCTACGACGCGCGCACCTTGCCCGACGAGGACAAGGAATCGTTTGACCTGGGCCGCTCGCTCACGCGAGGGTCCGAGTGTCTGCCCTGCGCGCTCACCATCGGAGTGCTGTTGAAGACGCTGCGCGAGCAGCCCGCGGGCGGCAAGCACGCGTTCTTCATGCCCAGTTCCAAGGGTCCGTGCCGCTTCGGCCAGTACACGGTCTTGCACCGACAGATCCTGGACCGCGAAGGATTCGAAGACGTGGCCATCCTGGCGCCCGCCTCGAACAATGCCTACCAGGGGCTGGACAGCCAGATGCGCCGCTCGCTGTTCAAAGCGATTGCCTGCGCGGACATCATCCTCAAGGCCCAGTGTAAGGTGCGCCCCTACGAGGTCAATGCCGGAGAAACCGATCGCGTGGTGGCCGAGGTGACCGACGCGGTGGCGCGGACGCTGGAGAAGGATGGCGATCTGCCGGCCGTCATCCGCGAGGGCATCGGCAGGATCGCCGCGATTCCCGTAGCCGGAGCGCGCAAACCCTTGGTCGGCGTGGTGGGCGAGATCTACGTGCGCAACAACGTCTATGCCAATGAAGACGTGATCGGCGCCATTGAGATGTTCGGCGGCGAAGCGTGGATGATCCCGATTACCGACTGGATCCTCTACACATCGTCGATTGAGAACTACATGGAAGAGTTTCCCTCGACCATCATGTCGTGGGACAAGGCCGACACCTTCGTCACGTACCATTGGATGAAGCACTGGGAACAGAAGCTCATGCGCGCGGCCAGTCCCTTCCTCGACGATCGACATGAGCCACCTTTCCAGGAATGCATGAAGCTGGCCACGCCCTACATGGCGTTCTATTGCGGCGGCGAGGGCAAGCTGTCCATCGGCCGCGCCATCAAGTTCGCACAACAGGGTGCGGCCATGGTGGTGAACTGCGCGCCCTTTGGTTGCATGCCCGAAACCGTGGCCACCGCCGTGTTCGGCCGCTTGTCGGCTGACGTGGACGTGCCCATTGTCAGCCTTTTCTACGACGGCAGCGGCGGACAGAATCGACGCCTCGAGGTTTTCCTCAACAACGCAGTCAGTGGCAAACGCCAAAGTGGCCACGTGCAAATCGGCGGCGACGTAGGTTACGGGGATCCAAGTGCCTACCCTGGGCGAGCCAAGCTGGTGCCTGTGCAGAACCTGACCGCGCGCATGCGCACGGGCGGAAACGCCGGCGAGCCTGTATAGGAAGCCGGCCCCTACACGTCCACCAGAAGATGGAACGGCCGTGTCCGATTCCAGCGGTAGATGTGGAAATCGCTGTCCAGGGTCAGGATTTCGCCCGTGCCCAGTTCCTCGGCCAAGTGGACCAGACACGCATCCGCCAGGTCCATGGGGACGCGCGCATACTTCTTCAGCAGGGGCCGCACGGCCCCTGCTTGGGCTTCGAGCTGCAGGGGAATCTGGAAGATCCTCTGTTGGATATTCTCAAGAATGGCATCCACCGCAGCGGGTAACCGGCGCAGAAGATAGCAGGCCTCGGCTATCACCGGCTCGCAGGTGACCAAGGGTGCCTGCAACTCGGCCACGGCGGACACGCACACGCGATGGTGCCCCTCTGATCGGTCGAGCAAGGCCACAATGCACCCGGTGTCGAGCAACACCGGCTTCATGTCTTGCCAAAGCCCACAAGGCGCCCCTTGTTGGAACCAAGGTCGGGCTGGCCCGAAGCAAAAGCCCCAAGACCGACAATCCTCGAGTGCCCCGGTGGCCCGGACACAGCGCCCAGAGCACTCAACCCTCGGCGCAGGAGTTCAGAATCGCTCAGGCCCGTGGCGCGGCCAAGCCTTCGCAATAGGGCTTCACTTTCATCATCCAGGCGGGCGTGCACGATCTTCGCCATGGCTCTCCCCGTGTAATACAAAATCGAGTTTGTATGACAAGACTATGAATGTCAACCGTGCGGCAGCCGGTGCGGCAGCCGGTGCGGCAGCCGGCCGAAACCTGAAAGTCGTGCTGCCGCTCAGGTTCGCGACGTCAGGGGCAGGCTGCCTTTCGGTTTCCGCCAATGCCCGATATCACCAAGTCCCGCCTGCGCTTAGACCGGCAAAACCAGGGCGCAGGGTAGGCATCAGGTGCGCGTGGGTGGACGGTGTGGCAGGGTGGTCATCCGGCGCGCCAACGATGTAGAGGACCACTCCCAACGCGACCAGGGCGCCGCCGCCGTAGAAGAGCGTGTTGCCGGCGGTCAAGTAGTCCTGCGCCTCTCCTCGTAGACTCTGCGCCTTGTCAGGGTTCGTGCTCCAGTTGTCCTTGGATTCGTCGTTGCGACTCATCCCCACCCACCAGCATGCGCCCCCGGCCGCTATGCCCGCCACCCCAGCCACTCCGGTCAGTATCCCGAGGAGGCGCACATTGCTCATCGGTCTCGTGCTCGGCTCGACCGCAGCGCCGGCCGCCGACGCACGTGGCGCCGGTGCGACGGCTGGCGATGCCGGGGGCGGAGCGGACACCACGTACGTTACCGATGGCGGCGGAGGCGTCTCGACCACGTGCTTGGCCAGCGCCAGTTCCACAACCTTGTGGTCCTCGCCAGCCACGATTACCTCTTTCTCCGCCGAATCGTAGCCCTCGGCCGAAGCCGCGAGGGTGTGCTTTCCCACCCCTACCCGCACAGACGCAGAGATTGGCGCCCTGCCGATTTCGTTGCCATCCACGCGAACGATCGCTCCCCGGGGCAAGCCGCGGAACTCCAGAGTCGCGATGCGGGCCTTCTGGCGAACGATTTCCTTTTCGACCTCGGCGCGCCGAGCTGGGGGAACCCTTTTCCCCCCATCGGCCAGGTAGCGCTCGTAGGCATCCACGGCTTCAACCGGCCTGGCCAGCGACACGAAGACCTGGCCGATGTTGTACAGCACGGCGAAGTGACGGGTCAGATCGTATGACCGCTGAAATTCGACGATGGCCCCTTCAAGCTGCCCGTCGTCGACCAGCTCGACCGCGCGATCGTAGTGCTTGCGTGCCTCTTCCTTTTCCCCGGACCAGGCGGCCTGTGGCGCCGCCAAGACTCCCAGGACGATGACCAAGAATGCAGTTTGTCTGACCATGCGGAGCCCATTAGACGATGACTCGCGCCGCCTGTCCACAGACCACTCAACCCCGATGCGGCACTCTCCGTGAAGGTCGCTTGCCGTCCAAGATCCCAGCCAGGCGCAGGGACTGATATGGGTGCCGTTACTTGATAATGTGGGTAGATGGAAACACGGTAGGGAGGTGAAGACGACCATCGATCTCTCGGACAACCTGTTCGTTCGCGCACGACAACTGACTCACAAAGAGCACAAGACGCTGCGTGCCCTGGTTGAAGAGGGGCTCACCCTTGCGCTCGATGAGCACGAGCGCCGAAGCTCGCCCAAGATCAAACCGGTTGTCTTCGGGGGACACGGCCTCAGTGACGAGTTCCGGCAAGCCTCATGGCCGCGCCTGCGAGAGGTCATCTACCCCAGGCGCGGCGGATGATCGCGGTCGACACGAATATCCTCGTCTACGCCCATCGCGCCGATAGCGAATGGCATGAAACTGCCCTCGACAGACTCCTGGCGCTGGCCCGCGGTACCTCGCACTGGGCGATCCCATGGCCATGTGTCCACGAGTTTCTCGCCATCTGCACGCATCCCCGCATCTACGCGCCACCATCGCCGCTCGCCCTGGCCATGGATGCAATAGCTGAATGGTTCAAATCGCCTCGCTGTGGCGTCATCGGGGAAGGACCGGGATATTTCGCTCAGCTCCGCGCGCTCTGCGAAAAAGGCCGAGTCTCGGGCGGCGCGCTCCACGATGCCAGGATAGCCGCCATCTGCCTGCATCAGGGTGTTTCTGAACTGTGGAGCGCGGATCGTGACTTCGGCCGTTTCAAGGGCCTGCGCGTGAAGAATCCCCTCATCGTCTGATGCTGCCCAGATCCCGTGCCTATTCGGCAAAGGGATTCGAGCGATCGATCGAGCGCGCGGGTTTGCGCCGGGAATTGAGCCCATTCTCGGGGTTCTCGGCGGGCTGGGCAGCCGGTGCGACAACCGGGGGCGGCTTGACGTCGACCACAGGAAAAGCAGTCGACGTCGTTCGTTTCTGTGAACGTTGTCTCGGTGAACGTCCGGGTGGACTTTCGATCTTCGCGGAGGGCGGCGGCGGAGCCGGAGCCGCAACCGGGGCCGGGGCCGCAACCGGAGCCGCGACCGGAACCGGAGCTGGCGTCGGAGCCGCAACTGGAGCGGGAACCGGAATCACGGGTGGCGCAGACGCCGCGGCTTGTGGCTTGGGCTCGCGGTGCAGGCCGAACCATAGGCCCAGGAATATGAACAGCACCGCCGCAGCCGCGGACATGGCCCAGACCACGACGCGCGACCGGCTGCCTGCAGGCACCTCGTCGGAGATCTCAGGCGTCTGCTGTGTGATCGGGACTGGCACCGCCATCGCTCGCAGCGAGACGGGGGATTGCATCGTCGCACCCATGACCACGGGCAAACCAGCCTGCGAACGCAGCGGCGTCACGGACCGGTCCGAAAACGGAATCAGCGCCTCCATGAACTCGGCGACCGAGGCATAGCGATCGCCGGGCTCGCGGGCCATGGCCTTTTGTACGATGGCGGATACGCCCGGGGGTAGGTCGGGCCGCATGGAATCCAGCGGCGCCGGTTCCTGGGTCAGGACGTGGTACAGGATCGCGTTGTACGACTCGCCCGGATGGGGTTTGGCGCCGCCCAACATCTCGTAGAGAATCACGCCGAGCGCATAGATGTCGGTGCGATGGTCGACGTCCTTGGCCCCACGAGCCTGCTCCAGGGACATGTAGTACGGCGTGCCCATGGTCGTCCCGGTCTGGGTCAATGACGTGCTCCGGCCCGTGTGCAGCTTGGCGATGCCGAAGTCCAGAACCTTGACCAGATCGCTGGCGTCGTTGCGCCGGCAGACATACAGGTTCTCGGGCTTGAGGTCGCGGTGGACGATGCCGCGGCCGTGCGCAGCCGCCAACCCCCGACAGGCCTGGATCATGATGAACACGGCCCGCGACAGGGGCAAGGCCCCACCGCGCATCAAGAGGTGAGCGAGGTCCTCACCGTCGAGATACTCCATGACCAGGTAGGGCGCCCCGTCGTCGGCCGTGCCGGCGTCCACCACGGCCGCGATGTTCTCGTTCTCAAGGCCGCCAGCGGCCTGGGCCTCACGCTGAAAACGGGCCACGACTTCGCTGTTGCTGGCCAGCTGCGGGTGCAAGAACTTGATGGCAAAGCGACGGCCGATGAGTTCGTGCTGGGCCTCGTAGACCTCGCCCATGCCGCCCGCGCCGAGCAGGCGCACCAAGCGGTACTTGCCGCCCAGGATCTTTCCCACGCGCGTGTTGGCCGCGCCTTCGGCCTCGGTCATCGCGATTCTCCTGGCGCGAAAGAGGCGCAGGGCGCGGGCCAGCGCGACCCATCGGCAGCGGCCGCGGGCGACGCTGTGGTCGTATGGTCAATCCCCGAAGGCATCTGACCACATTAGACGATGTCTGGCGTCTCCTGTCCACCCACTATGAAGGCCTGTGCCCCCTACGGCCCCTTGTCGATGTCGACGCGCGCCGGGCGCGAGGTGGCCGCCTCGCCCAGTGAAAGCCGCTCCTCACGCGCCGGTCTGACCAGTGGCTCCAGCAGAGCCAGATTGTGGCGTGCGTCTTCGTTCTGCGGATCCAGGCGTAGGGCCTCGCGGAAACAGCGCTCAGCCTCGGAAACCAGCCCGACCCGCAACGCCACCACGCCGGTGAAGAACTGAGTGGCAGCGTCACCCGGTTCCAGCGCCTGGGCGGCATGCAATTCGTTGAGCGCGTCCTCGGGCCGGTTGTTCGAGAACAGTGCCAGCGCGTAGTTGTATCGCAGCAAGGCCCGCTGCGGCCGTCGCTTGGCCGCGCGACTCAGGAACCACTGCGCCTCCTTGGGCTGACCCCGGCGCAAAGCGATGACGCCCAGGTTGCCGTATGCCTCGCCCAACATGCCGGGGACCTTCGACGCCTCGGTAAACCAGCGCTCGGCCGCGTTGAAATTCCCGGCCTCGTAGAAGGATGTTCCCAGCAAGAACGCCGGCCGCGGGTCATTGGGCGCAATCCAGCGCAGTTTGCCGAAGAGTGAGGTGGCCTTCTTCAAGTCGCCGCGAGCGCGCGCCAGATCGCCGCACAACTTCAAGGCGGCTGCGCTGCGCGGACGACGGCGCAGAATCTCGTCGTAGACAGCCTCAGCCTCGCTGCGCTTGCCCACGCCCAGGTAGGCCGCGCCCAAATCCATGCGCGCATCCAGGTTTTCTGGCTGCAGGCGCACCACCTCTTCCAAATCTGCCACCAGCTCGGGACCCGCGCGCCGCGAGGCCAACACCAGGGCCAGAGCCCGACGTGCGCGCAAATCGTCCGGTGCGGCCTCCAGAACCTTGTTCAACTCGGCCTGGGCTTGCACGAGCTGCCCGGCCTCGGCCAACACTTCACCGTAGGCCCGGCGCATGTCCAGATCCGCGGGATCCAGTTCCACCAGGCGCGCATAGCGCTCGCGCGCGGCGGCCGATCCTTCGCTGCGGTCCAGGGCGGCCAGGCCGGCCAAGGCGGCGTGGTAGTCGGGCCGGGCCTCGACGGCCACTGACCACATGGCGCGCGCATGGCCAGGCCGGCCGTTTTCCAGGTGAACGGCGCCGAGAAAACGCCGAGTCTCGGGGACCTTGGGATCGATGACCAGCGAGCGGCCGAGGATCTTGATGGCTTCTTCTTGGCTGCGGTGCCGGCCGCCCAGGCCCAGGTAGGTTGCGACGCCCCGGCCGTAGAGCACGAAGGCGTAGGGATCGCGAGCAAAGCGCTGGCTGAGCGGAGCCTTGGCCGTTGGTGCCCGATCCCCAAGCACCTTGCGAAAAGCGGCCAACGCCGCATCGACCGCGACCATGGCAGCGGCATCCGTGCCCCCGACGCGAGTCACCTCTGCGGCAGCAGAGGCGCTACCCGTTCCCCTGATGCGAACTGTGACCGCGATCTTCCAGTCCGGTCGGCGCGCGAACTCGCCGGTCACTGTCCAGCGCGGCGTGACCGTCGCTGTGTGGCCGAACAGCGTCTCGCCGCCCACGAATTTGAGAGGCACCAGGTGACCCAGGCGCTCGGCCACCAGCGCCGGCAATCCGGTTTCCAGGTAGTCGAGTGCGCGAAATCCGTTACCGTTCTTGAAAAGCTCGACCACGAAGGTTTCGCGTGCAGCGGTCGGCTCGTCCGGCGCGGCCGCCGCCACGCTTTGCGCGCCGACGAGAAAACTGACGAGTGCCACGCCCAAGGCGCGGCCCGAGAGCAAGCCCATACGCCCATACTCCGAGCTTCCCGTCGAAGCGCAAATTTTCCATGTGTACTTGATGGAGTTCGAAGTGCGGGTCCGTGGCGGCCCCCCCCGTCAGCTCTGCTGGCGACTGGCCGCACCACCGAAATCGCCATGGTTGCGGCGCCCGAAGCCGATGCGCCGCCTTGCCACGCATCCGATGTCTCGCAGGAGCAGGACAGACAAGACCAGGTACAGCGGATCAATGTCGAAGCGGTAGCGGTTGAACTCGCCATACGAGACAAGCAGGGTGATTCCCGTCACATAGACTATCGTAAGCACCATGAACGAGAGGACGGCCACCGACGAGCGTTCGCTCTCGCACCGTGCGCGTCGTCCACGCACCCTGTGAAAACCATAGAGCACGGCGAGGGGCAAACCTACGATCAGTAGAATGAGTCTCCCGTCGGCAAGCCGCCCCATGGCCCGGTCGGCGTGGGATTCGAGCTTGGCCAGCCGCCGATGGTTCATCTGCCTACTGAGGATTGGGGTCAGCGCGGCTGACGAAACATATTCGGACGACAGACCGTGCCAGACGCTGCGCCAATACACGCCCGGATAGTGGGTCAGAAGATAGATGGCGTCGCGTCGGTAGTATCGTTCGGCGACCAGGACGTGTTCAAGGGCATGAGGATTGTACACGCCGCCCGGCAGAGTATCCCAGTCGAGCAACGGCACACCCGTAGGCGCATGCGCAATCTGGAACTGGCCGTAGGCACTGACCAGGGTTGCGGGTGCTTCGTAACCGGCCGTGGCCGACAACAGGCCGCTTTCGCTTAGGCGAGTCGCTTCGTCCAAAGGCAGTTCTTCGAATATCTTGTTGCTCAGATTGACCCAGAGGAGCGCCGTACCGTAGTCGTGTCCAACCAGAAGCCGCGTCTTTGCCGAGTTCAGAGCGACCACGAGAAACGGCAACAGCGCGGCCTTGAGTATGAGGCTTCGGCGCACAACACATTGACCGCGGGGGTGCGGCGGATGGATGAGTAAGATGACGGCAGTCGCTCCCAGAAAGAGCAATCCGAAAGTCGACCGGACCAGGGCGACGGTGGCAACCAGGGCGAAGAAAAGGAATGCCGCTCCCGCCGTTCCCCGACGATAAAGCCGCAGCAAAGCCGCGGCCGAGAAGACGAACAGGGCAGCCGTCGGCAGGTGGTAGAGAAGCCAGTTCTCATAGACCATACTCGTCGGCCAGGCCGTGTACAGCGAGACGGCAATGGTCGAAAGCAGAGCCGGCGCGGCGAGCAGGCGCAGGATGTGCAAGAGTGTCAGGGCCAGCAAGAGGCCGAGCGCGACGTACAAAGCCTCGAGCACGACAAAGGCGTGCGCCGCGCCCAGAAGCTTCATGCACCCCTGCACGATGAGAATCTGCAAAGGCGCTTGATGATGCAGGTGCAGAAGACTGCGCAAAAAGTCGTGCTCGACGAACCACGGATCGATGTACTGGATGAAACTGAAGACCGTGCTGGCGTCGAACCGGATGCCAAAGACCGTGCGGTACACCAGCCTCGATGCCAAGAACACGAGCACGACTGTGGTTTCGGGCCAACCGCGGAGCGCCCGCCGAATGGCGCCCTTGACCAGTGCCTTCACAGGATCTTGATCTCCCGCAAATGCAGCATCGTCGTGGCTTCTGCCCGCAATCGGACGTAGCGCGACTTTCGTGCCGGAAACTCCACCTTCCAATCGTCGAAGGTTTTTTCTTGGCGCGCCACCTCGACGAACTGCTGGTCGTCACCCGCCACCTCGACGACCAGAGGGATGCAGCGCTCGTCGCAGCAGTCTTCACGGTTTCTTATCGAGATGCTGTGGACCAGGCGAAGCTTGGCAAGGTCGATGACGATCCATGGCCCGTCCTCATATTGGGTGTGGAACAAGAGTTGAAACGGCCCGGTTTTGCCAAGAGTCCCGGTCGTGGAAAAGCCTTCCGCGGCGCTGCTTGCCGTCCATCGGTACTTCTGCCAGGGTCCACCACGCAGCAAGGTTGGCGTTGTCACAACTGTGGCCACCCCTACGACGAGCAAGGCTAGCCCCACGCGCTTCCGCCGTACCGTGCGCCTGTCCGCGGGTTTGCTTTCGAGCAATTTCCCAATGAGAAGTTCGGCCTCGACAAGTTCGGGTCGAGTGAGTTGCGCCTCTTGTTCGATCTCGAGGCAAGCCAGAACCCCACGGCCACGCGCGGAACTGCCCGCCGCACGTGCAAGCTCACCGCCGTGTTCAAGCACGACAGCCGCGTCGCGCACCGAGCCGATCGAGGCGTTGGGCTCGATCACACCGGCGGCAGCCGCCAGGGCGTGGCCGAGCAACAGGCGCGCCAGCACCAGGTCAGGTCCGCTCGACGAATTTGCGTCAAGTGCCTGCCCCGCCATCGCAAGCGAACGAGCGCCGCGCTCGATCAGGGCATCGCGCGCGACCGAGTCATACGTCCTCAGGGCGTCGGCTGGACTGCTTTCGGTTGGATCGTTCACGCTTTGTGGCTCCCCGGGCATCGCAGAAATGGACCGGCCATCCCTACCCCCATTAGAGGGGACGCCTCAGGCCGAGTATCAACCGAAGTACTTGGCCAATCCAATCCTGATCGGGTCTCCGTCGCCCGCAGACCTGCCCCTGGCCTCCCTGCCCGACACGCTCCCTTTCTTCGAGTCCCAGGCATTTGCTGAAATGTTGACGACTCCCTTCCACCGCCTCATATGGACCGAAGGAAACGAATTCAATGTCTCGCCCGCGCGCGGTCCTATGTTCCACTCTGAGGATTGTCGGCGGTTTGGTGTTGGCCTCAGCTTGTCTGGGCGCTGGGCTGGGCTATTGGGTGTACCGCCAGTTCGAATCCGACCTCCCTGCCAACCTGAGCGCCGTTACCGATTATCAGCCCGTGCGCGCCAGCCAAATCTGGAGCGCGGACGGCGAGTTGATTGGCGAGTTCTTCGTCGAAAAGCGCGTGCTTCTGCCTATCGAACAAGTGCCTGAGCTGGTTCGCCAGGCCTTTGTCGCAGCCGAGGACGGGCGCTTCTACAAGCACGGCGGCGTCGACTATCTGGGCGTCGTGCGCGCGGCCTGGGCCAATCTGCGAGCGCGGCAGGTGGTGCAAGGCGGGTCCAGCATCACGCAGCAGGTGGCCAAGATTCTCATCGTCGGCCAGGAACGCTCGCTGGCGCGCAAGGTGCGCGAGGCGCTGCTTGCCTTGCGCATCGAGAAGCGCCTGCGCAAGGACCAGATTCTCGGCATCTACCTCAACCACGTCTACCTCGGCCATGGCGCCTATGGTCTGGCGGCGGCGGCCACCGCGTACTTCGGCAAGAGTGCCGCTGAGCTGACCCTGGCCGAGGCGGCCATGCTGGCGGCGCTGCCCAAGGCCCCCGGCAACGTCACGCCCTTGCGCGACTTCGAGCGCGCCCACACCCGCCAGCGCTACGTGCTCGACCAGATGAAAGAGCTGGGTTTCATCACCGCGGCGCGGGCCGACGCTGCAGCCAGCGAGCCGCTCATACTGGTCGCGCAAACCCGCGCCATGACCAACGTGGCGGCCCCGTACTTCGTCGAGACGGTGCGCAAGCACGTGGCCGAACGCTTCGGCGACGAAGATCTCTTGCGACGAGGATTCCGCATCTACACCACGCTGGACATGCGCCGGCAACGAGCCGCCGAGTCCGCCCTGCGCCGCGGGCTCGAGGACGTGCAGCGGCGCCTGATTTTCGACGGACCCATTGGTCACCTGGATGTGGATCAGCGACGCCAACTTGCTGCGGGCCAGCCGCGCCCGGTGGGACCCGAGGGCTTCAATCTCGACGGCGAGCAGTCGCCGTATCTCATGGCCCTGCCCGACCCGCCGACTGCGACCGTGGACGCGACCAAGCCGGGCGCGCGTCTGCCCGACGCCGCCGCCAAGCACGCCGTTGACGAAGCCTGGGCGCAGAGCCGACGTGCGGTTCACAATCGCGACGCGCCTGTCTTCGACACCGATCCAGACACCATCTATGCAGCCGCGGTGACCAGCGTGGGCAAGAAGGTCGTGGTGGCATCCGGCGGACTGGTCGCGCCGCTCGACTCGGCCAGCGAAACGCAAGCCCTGGCCTGGGCCGGGCCGCGCGGCGAGCATCTGGGCACCGGCGACGTCGTGCCTGTTTACTTTCGCACCCAGAGCGGCAGCGGCCACGCCCACCGCGGGGAGTTTCTCGCCCACCTGGCCAGCGCGCCGACCGTGCAGGGCGCGCTCATCGCCCTGGATCCGTCCAATGGCTACCTGGTTTCCATGGTGGGCGGCTATGACTACGGCAAGAGCCAGTTCAACCGCGCCACCCAGGCGCACCGACAGATCGGATCCGCCATCAAGCCCTTTATCTACGCGGCCGCCATTGATCGTGGCTTGACCCCGCTCACCATCAGGTGGGACGCGCCGGTCAAGTTCAAGACCGTTTCGGGGATCTGGGCGCCTCACAACTACAAGCCCGAGTACCTCGGCCCCGTGACACTGCGAACCGCCCTGGCCAAGAGCATCAACACCGTCTCGGCCCAGCTCGTCGCCCAGATCGGCATCGACCCTGTCATCGAGGTCATGCGCGGCCTGGGCATCACCTCCAAGCTGCCGCAGTCGCTATCACTCGCACTCGGTACCCCTGACCTGACTCTGCAAGAGGTGGCATACGGCTTGGCGGCCTTCCCGGCTGGCGGCAAGCTGGTCACGCCTCTGTTCATCGTCAAGATCGTCGATGCCGACGGCCGAGTTCTGGAGGATCACACCGCCCCGCCACCGCGCGAGGAGCGGCTTTCTGCCGAGACCGCGTATGTCGTCACCGATTTGATGAAGGGCGTGGTCGAGATCGGCACAGGCAAGAAGGCGCGCGAGCTGGGCCGGCCAGCCGCAGGCAAGACCGGGACTTCCACCAACTATCGAGACGCTTGGTTCTTCGGCTTCGTGCCCGAGTTGTTATGCGGCGTTTGGGTCGGTCGCGACGACTATAAGCCCATCGGCCACGACGCCACCGGCGGTCAGGTGGCCCTGCCCATCTGGCTTTCGTACATGCAGGAAGCCCTGCGTTCGGTCCCGGTGCGCGACTTCGAGCCCCCACCCGGGGTCATCTTCGTACGCGCCGACCCCGACAAAGGCGTGCCTGCCACGCCGGAAGAGCCGGGCAGCCGGCTCATGCCGCTCAAGCGGGGCACGCTCCCGCCGGCCTTTCGCGCCGGCAGTTCAGGCCGGTTCTCCGATCAACAGTTTTGACGTGGGAACCGCGAAATAGCCCTTCCCAGCCCCGATGGCCTTCCCTGAAGAATCGCCAGCTTGCGCCTCGCGTCTCTTGACACCGGTAGGCTGACCGATAATATAGCCAACGCTGTTACTGTAGAAAAAGTACCCAGAAAGAAACGTTGCTGTTGGCTGCGAGCCTGCCCGAGCGGACTCGCACAGGCGGGCTGATGGGCTCGCGGAGGATGAGATGCAAGGACTAGCGCAGTTCCTAGAACAGGGCGGAACGCTCATGTACGTCAACCTGG
>Ga0265342_10003214_pt1 | contig 13581 bp, 12 predicted proteins | sample 4CB327metaG_FD_203125 | JGI IMG/M metagenome (GOLD analysis project Ga0265342, IMG submission 203125) | Rhizosphere microbial communities from Carex aquatilis grown in University of Washington, Seatle, WA, United States - 4-CB3-27 metaG | ecosystem: Host-associated > Plants > Roots >...
AAAATTCAAAGCTCGGCGTATCGCCAGCCTGAAAGAGGCCGCCAAATCCCTCGGCTACTCCCTCACGGAGGCCCCGGCTTCCCAGGGCTCTCCAGGTTAAGTTTCAGGTCAGAGGGCAGACCTTGCGGGGGGCGAGGCCCGACGGCTACTCGGCGCCCTGGAAGACGTAGCTGAACGCGGTTTCGTACTGCTCCGACGACGCTGGAAAGACCCAGCGCGACAGCACGTCCTTGATACATGGCTCGAGCGCGCGGAACGGTGCGGGGCCATCGACGCTGGTGCTCTTGACCCGACCGGAGATGCCGATGGTGACGTTGACGTCGATCTTGCCGTGGGTGAGCGACGTGTCGCGCAGCAACGCGCGCTGGTAGCAGACTTTGATGCCGCCCTTGTTGTTGTTGACCACGCGCGTGATGTCGCCCTGGTTCGGTGTGACCTTGGCCATCGGCGCCAGCGGGTTCCGGATCTGCAGCGCACGGCCCGACGAGTCGCCGAAGCGGGAAGCGTCACCGCGCTGCTCGGGCGTGAACGCGCTCGGCGCGGTCGAGGTGGCCGTCGCGCCGCCGCGCACCGACGGGTTGCGCAGTTGTGCGGGCCGCGCCGTCTTCTTCGCGCCGATGCGCGCGACCGTAGGCGAGTTCTCGGCCTCGGTGGGCACCTCGTTCGGATCCGGAGCGCGCAACGCCTTGACCTCTTTCGAAGGCTCGGACGGCAAGTCGGGCGCTTTGACCGCGACGACCGGCGGCGGCGGATCGATCTTGGGACTGGCGGCCACCTGCGGTGACGACGGCTTCTTGAACGCGACGAAGATCAGCGCGACGCAGATACCGACCAGCAGCACGGCGCCGGTCGCCAGCTTCGCCGTGCGCGAGCCCGGGCGCGCGCCCGTGGCCGCGGCCAACGACGCTGACGAGAACCGCGCATCGGTCGGAGCGAGCGGCGCGCTCGCCTGCCGCCAGCTGCCGCCCAGGTTGAGCGCGTTGAGCGCATCCGACTCGCCGTTGGCGAGCGCCGCGCTGGGAGCCGCGGCCGCATGGCCGCTGCCGTGCGCCTCGGTGCCGTTGTGCGCCTTGTGCGCCTGAACCAGCTCCCGGATCGGCGCGGGCGTATCGAGGATCCCCGCGGGCGGCATCGTGGGCGCCGGCACGACGACCGGCGCCACGCTGGCGAGGCCCAGGCCGACGCTGCTGTGGCTGGCGACGATCGGCGCGTGGCTGTGTGCCGCGGCCGCGCCGTGTGACGCGTGGCCGGCCGCGCCAACCGCTGCGTAGGCGCCGCTGCTCCGGCGCTCGGACGCAGGCGCCTGGCTGGGCGGCGGCGGAACCGGTCGCAGCCGCGGCGGCGGGGTCGGCGGCGGGTGCATGCCGCCGCGCTGGCGCGCCTGCATCTCGCGCGCGAGCACCGCAACGTCGGCGGGCGACCGCCAGCCGTCGAGCGTGTCATTCCAGACGTGAACGTCGGAATCCCTGGGCATCGCGAGCAGCCGGTCGACGAGAACCTTGCGCGTGAACGGCCCCTTCTGTACGCCCTCGAGCGCGAGGAACCACTGGATGTCGTCGCCTGGCGCCGCGCTGGTGCTGGGCGGCGTCGGGGGACGCGCGCGGCCCGGGCTGCGTGTAGGCGCCGGCGCGGCGGGCGCGGCCGGTTTCGCGGCGATGTGCGGCCCGCTGCTGATCACCGTCCGATCCGAATCGCCCGAGGCAACCGAGACGGGAGCCGAGGGAGCCGACTCTTTGACCGTGATGATGTTCGAGCAGCTCTTACAACGGATCTTCAGTATTCGACCGCGAACCTTCTCGTCCGCGATTGAGTACTTGGTGAGACAGCGGTCGCAGACGAATTTCATTCGGAGGTGTGGTTGGCGGCTCCCTTGAGAGCGCTTGGTTTTGGTGACTGATTAGATCGGTCGATTACGCCGTTTCTATAGTCGAAGGGCGACCCGGGGGGAAGGCCGGCCCAAGGCTGAGAAAGCTATCACTTCAACCCGAGGAATACCATGGCCCCCACGCCCAAAAGGACGCCCAGGGCGACGACAATTCCCAGAATCAGCCAGCCGCTCGGTGCCCCGGAACGCTGACCGCCGGCTGCCATGGCCGACAGCGATTTTGGGCTGAAGGCGGGGGCCGCCGCGATGGGGAACCCGCCGGCCGGGGCGAACGTATCGACCGCCGGCGCGGACCGGACTTCGGGGGGTAACAATCCGACGGGCAACTCCGAGAGCGATGTAGGTGGTAGGCCCGCCCCCTCCCCACCCGGCTCCCCCGACCCGGGCACGGCGGGACCGGAAGTCCTGGACGCGAAGGCCAGCGGGGCGGCGAGCGCGGTGGCCGGCGACTGGCGGGGCGTGGCGGGAGCGGCCTCGAAGCGCAACGAGAAGGAGGCGCGCCGGTCGAAGTTCAGCTCCTCGGACTCGTCCGCGGCAATGACCTTGGGCTCCGAATCGGTCTCGGCCAGCTGGCGGGCCTGCGCCACGCCGTCCTCGGTGACCGGCGCATCGGGCGCGAACAGTTGCTTGAGGTAGAGCGCCATGCGCCGCGGCCCGGTGCGAAACCCCGACTCGTCGAGGAACTCCTCAAGGTCGTTGCGCATCTCCTCCGCCGACTGGTAGCGGTCGGCGGGGCGCTTCTCCAGCGCGCGCATGACGATCAGCTCCAGCGCCGGCGGGTAGTCGCGGCGCACCGATGTGGGGGGCGGGATCGTCTCCTCGACGATGCGCCTCATGACCTCGGCGGCGGGCCCGCGCCAGAGCCTCTGCCCGAGGGAGATCTCATAGAGGATGATCCCGAGCGAAAAGATGTCCGAGCGGTAGTCCGCGCCCGCCCCTTCTACCTGTTCCGGCGACATGTACGACGCCTTGCCGGGACGCATGCCCGACTCCTCGCGGATCTGGTCCTGGATGCGCGCGATCCCGAAGTCGACGATCTTGGTCTGCCCCTCATAGCTGACCAGGATATTCGAGGGCGAGACGTCGCGATGCACGATGCGCAAGGGCGCACCATCGGCGTCGAAGCGCCCGTGCGCGTAGGCCAACCCCGCGGCGGCCTGACTGATGATGTGCAATCCGTGCTCGAGCGGCAGGTAGTTCTGAACGGCGACGCCGCGGCGGATGATGTCGGTCAGCGTCTCGCCGTGGATGTACTCCATGGCGATGAACTTCACGCCGTCGGCCTCGGCGACGTCGTACACGTGCACGATGCTCGGGTGGTTGAGCTTCGCGGCCAACCGCGCCTCATCGAGGAACATCTCGACCACGCGCGGGTTCTCCGCGTAGCGCCCCTGCAGCAGCTTGAGCACCAGCTGCTTCTCGAAGCCACCGACGGCGCGCTGGCGCGCGATGTAGATCTCCGCCATGCCTCCCGAAGCGAGATGCTTGACGATGGCGTAGCGGCCGACCTGACGTCCGATCAACGCGGCCCGCATTTCGGCGCGATCCGCGTGACTCGTACTACCGTCCATGCAGACTGCATCTTAGTCCGAAAGCATCGAGGTTTTGCCAGCATCTTGCTCGCTCGACGATTTGTGGAGTAGCGTGGCCAGGGGTGTCGCCAGTGGCCCAGAACCAAGCTGCGACTTTCGAGATCCGGAGGCGGCCGGGGATCACCGCCACGCCGCCGGTCGGCGTGCTCGCCGTCATCCTAGCCTCTCTGGCCGGGTGCGCTCCGATGCAGCCAGGACCACCGCTGCGCGAGATGCGCGACGTCGCGCCCCGGAGCGCGGGGCCGAAAGCGTCGCTGTTCAGCCACGACTGGACCTGGACCGACGAAAAAGGTGAATCGGTTACCTTCGCGCGCTGGGCCGGCCGGCCGCTGGTGGTCACAGCGATCTTCACCCAGTGCAAGGCGACCTGCCCGCGCACGATCGCCAAGCTGCTCAAGGTCTACGACGGCTTCAAACAGCAGGGGCGAAATGCGGAGTTCCTGGTGGTCACACTCGATCCGGCGAACGACACGCCCGCGGTGCTGCAGCACTTCAAGACGGAATCCGGGCTACCGGAAGCCTGGCACCTTTTGGCCGGCAACATCAACGACACGCGCGATCTGCGCGATCTGCTCGGAATTCACGTCATCGATGACGGCCCGCACCTGCTGCACGACGGCCGCATCCTGGTCTTCGACGAGATGGGCGTGGCCACCCGCAGCTATGGTGGCTACTCGCTCGACCAGGAAGCGTCGCTATAAATCAGCGGCCCAGGCAGGGCTTCGGGTCGATCAGAACCCCCAGGACCAGTTCAGGATCCCGTCGTACTGCGTGAGGTGGAGATCCCACATTTTCGTCTGCCGATACTCGACCTTCAGCGCGGTCCAGTCGGTCAGGTCGAGGCGCAAGCCCACGATCCCTTCCAGCGAATCGAAAGTCGGAAGACCGGTCGCGGCGGGGTCGGGAATGAAGAACGGATCCTGACCACCCTTGTTCGCAATGCGCTCGACCTCGACGTACGGCGTGACCCGCCCCACCGCGTAGCCGAGCAGGATGAAGCCACCGTAGGTGGTCCACTGATGCCCGAGCGCCAGGTGCGCGACGTCGTAGCCCTCTGCGATGAACAACAACGGCACGTTAACGTAGGCGATGTGGGCGCTGCCGATAACCTCGGTGAACTCGACGTTCGGCAGCGAGAGGCGGTCCGGTTGTGCCGGAATCCGTCCGTAGATACCGGCGACACCCATCCGTAGCTCGGGGCGGCCAATCCCCACGACCTCGAGTGAGCCGTGGAACGACTTCATGTTCTGGTAGTCGTGATTGTTGCGAACGTCGTCGACGATCTTGCCTCGTCCGTTGCCGACCGTGCCGTTGAGGTTCACCGTCGCGTCTCCCAGAGGAGCGCGCAGCCCGGCGCCGGCGCCGACCCAGTGCACGGGCAAGATTCCGCCGTCGTCCTCGAACGCGACCCAGCGCGGGCGCTCGATCGTCGGCTGCAACCATCGACCGTGGTGATAAGCATTGTTCCAGTAGCCAAAGGACGTGTGCGTGCGCCCGGCCTCGACGAAATAACGCGATGATTGCCAGCGCACGTTGAAGCGCTCCAGGTCGACCCCGATCCCGCCGTCCTCACCAGCTTCGAACGCCATCTCGGTCGTGGTGACGATGTTCTCGCTGAGCTCGCCGCGGATGAGGATGTCCTGTCCGCCCAGGCCGAACCCGAACGCGTGCTCACCCTCGGAGGGCTTGCCGCCGCTCATGGACACGTCACCGAAGAAGTTCAGGGAGTAGCGCCAGCGCGCACTGCGGAAGGTCAGCTCCTGAACCGACGCGCCGGCCACCTCTTCCATCGTCCGCGGGCGCTGGCGAACCGGCGGCGCTTCCGCCGGCGGGGGCGGCGGAGCGCCCGTCGTCGTGGTCGGCGACGGCGCCGCGGCCCTGCCGTGTCCGAACGTCATCTCCGACTGTGAATCAGCGTCGGTGCCGGGTTGGTTCGCCGGCTCGGCTTGGGCAGTCTGCACGGGCGCCGGCGGAGTGACCGCGGCCGGCGCCGGCGCCGGCGCCGGCTCTGGCTCAGCGGCTGATGCCAGCGAGGCGAAGCCGAAGAGGCCGCCGGTCGCCGCGCCGAGCAATGTAGCAACGAAGAGGCTCGCGGACCGTTTGATCGTCGTAGTCACAGAGATCTCCCTGGTTGGACGCCGTCGCGGGGCAGATGAACGGGGTTCGTTCTGGGGCCGGCAGAGTAACGCGGTCTTCACTCGAACGAGAAGGAGTACGTGACGGTTCCTTTCACGCCTCCGCTGGGGGGCGGAAAGGTCCAGCGTCCAAAAGCCTCGACCACACACGTTTGCAGCCGCCCGCCACCGGGCATCACCGACGTCGGAGTCACGCCCAGCACGTGACCGTTGGGATCGATCGACGCCCGCACCGTGAGACGCCCGTGCAGATCGCCGTGCTCCATGAGCGCGCGATCGAAGCAGCCCTGCACCTCGGTCGCGTGGGCGCGCACCACGGCGGTCACTGCCTTGGAATCGACGAACCCCGGCGCCGACGCTGCGGGCGCAGGCCGGTTGACCACCACGGGCGCCGCTTCGGGCGAAGGCGTGGGGCGAGCCGCCGGGCGCGGCGGCGGTTCCGACGAAGGTGGCGGCGCCGCCCGCGGCGCTTCGGCAACCGGGGCTACCGGCGTCGGCGTCGGCGCGGATGACGCGGCCGGCCCGGCCGCGTTCAGACGCGACGTCTCATGGCTCCCCGACCCCTCGTTGCCGGCAACCTGTCGTCGCTGGCGGCGCTGGAGCTCGCGCTTCGCGATCGGGTGGCTGTGCGGGCCGGACGCCGGCGGAGGCGTCGAGACCTTCATGACCGGCGGCGGGCTCTCCGAGGGTGGCGGCGGCGCTTCGGCGACGTGCTCGGGGCCGCGCCCCTCCGGCGCGGCGCCGGCCTTCGCCGGCGGCGGTGTCGCGGGCTCGCCCGGCCGTGCCGGCTCGCCGGTGGCCGCGCTCGGCTCGACGTTCGCCGGCGGCGCCGGCGAGGCCACGGCGTCGTCGGGGCGCCGGGAGCGCAGGAAAAGAATCGCCGCCGTGATGGCCACGAAGGTGATGGTTGCGGCCAGCAGCGCGAGTTTCGCGTTCGAAGGGCCGCGTGGAATCACCAGGGGGGAATCGCTTTCGAACTCGTGCGGCTGCGCCGACTTCGTCGAGACCTGGGTGAGCACGCTCATGCCGCCGGGGAACCGGGAACCGCCGGCCGCCAGGTTTGCGCCCGACGGAGCGGTGGGCAGAGCCCCCGCGCCGATAGGGTGCGCGCCCTCGCCGAGCGCCCCAGCGCTGCCGAAGACGATCGGCAGCGGCGCCGAGTCGCTGTCGTTCGGCACCTTGGGCTGCACGACGCCCTCGTCGGAGAGCGCCGCCTTGATCGGGAACAGCTCACGAAGGTACAGCGACGTCTGCCGCGCGCCGGTGCGGAATCCGCCGACCGCGAGGAACTCTTCGAGGTCGTGCCGCATCTCTTCGGCCGACTGCTGGCGGTTCTCGGGGCGCTTCTCGAGCGCCTTCATGACGATCGCTTCCAGCGCCGGCGGATAGTCCTTGCGCATCGTCGACGGCAGGGGCGCCGGGTCGGAGACGATCCGCTTCATGACCTCTTCGGCAGCGCCCCGCCACAGCCGGCGCCCGAGCGTGACCTCGTAGAGAATGATCCCCAGCGAGAAGATGTCGGAACGATAGTCGACCGCCTGTCCCTGCACCTGCTCCGGCGACATGTAAGAAGCCTTGCCGGGGTGCATGCCCGACTCCTCGCGGATCTGGTCCTGCACGCGTGCAATTCCGAAATCGATGATCTTGGTCTGCCCTTCGTAGCTGACCATGATGTTCGACGGCGACACGTCGCGATGGACGATGCGCAGCAGGCCACCGCTGGCGTCATGGCGGCGGTGCGCATAGTCGAGCCCTGCGGCGGCCTGGCTCACGATGTAGACCGCGTGCTCGATCGGCAAGAACGTGCCGACCTCGACGCCGCGCTTGATGATGTCCGTCAGCGTCTCGCCGTGGATGTACTCCATGGCGATGAACTTGTTGCCCTCTTCCTCGGCGACGTCGTAGACGTGCACGATGCTCGGATGATTGAGCTTCGCCGCCAGGCGCGCCTCGTCAAGAAACATCGCCACGACGCGTGGGTGCTGCGCGTATCGCGATTGCAGCACTTTGACGACCAAATTCTTCTCGAAACCGCCGACGGCCTCTTGACGCGCAATGTACAACTCGGCCATGCCGCCGGTGGCGAGGTGACCCACGATCGTGTAGCGCCCTACCTGGCGGCCGATGACATTTTCTCGGTTTGCCCTACGCTCCATCCGACGGGCATCCTAGCCCAAACCTGCCACTCAGGTTGACCTATCCGTACGCCGCGAGTAGGAATTGACGCGGCCAAATGAGCGCCCGAATTCCGCACGACGCATCTGTGAACGGGCATCTGGTTGACGGAATATTCAACTATATCTTCGTTGCGACCTGCATCTGCTTCGTTGTGATGGTGGTCGTATTGCTGGTGGCGGTGACCTTTCATCGCGCCGGGCGTCGACATGTCCTGGCGCACTACACCCACGGCAAAAATCAGGTGAGCTATGTGCTCACGGCCCTGGTGGCGGCATCCATCTTCCTCGGGGTCGACGTGGTCGCGATGCGTCGGTCAGCCGCCGACCTGCGGCAATATTTCTGGCGATTCCCCGACGGCGATCCGAAGGCATTGCGCATCGAGGTCACGGCGCAGCAATGGGCCTGGACGTTTCGCTACGCCGGGGCCGACGGCCGCTTCGACACCGCCGATGACGTGGTGACCCTCAATGAGCTGCATATCCCCGTGGCCACGCCGGTTTACTTGAAGGTGCGCTCAAAGGACGTTGTGCACTCGTTCTATTTGCCCAACTTTCGCACCAAGATCGATGCCGTCCCCGGCAACACGACACGGCTCTGGTTCGAGGCGCGTGAGCCCGGCCGGTTCGAGATCGGCTGCGCCCAGCATTGCGGCGTGAGCCACTACAAGATGCGAGCTGAGCTGTTCGCGACCGGCGCCGATGAATTCGACCGCTGGCTCGCGCGCGCCGCGGCCGACAGCGCCCTGCGACGCGACACCGGACCACCCACCGCCGTTCCCGAGGCTGACGGTTGGGACTGGGAAAGCTGAATGCCGTCGGACGTCGACGAGACTCACGCGGCGCCGCGCGGCTTCCTGCGCCGCTATGTCTTCTCGACCGATCACAAGGTCATCGCCAAGCAGTTCCTCTTTCTCGGGCTCGCGTTCCTGGCGGTGGGCGGTTTCCTGGCGATGTTGATTCGCTGGCAGCTCGCCAACCCGGGCGTGCCCTTCCCGCTCGTCGGCAAGCTGCTCTATGGACCCTCGGGCGGTGTGATCTCGCCCGCGGCGTACACGGCGCTGTTCACGATGCACGGGACGATCATGATCTTCTTCGCGATAACACCGATCTTGATCGGCGCGTTCGGCAACTTCTGCATCCCGCTGCTCATCGGCGCGCGCGACATGGTGTTCCCGCGTCTGAATCTTCTTTCATTCTGGTCGATGTTCGTCGCGACCGCGGTGCTGACCACGTCGTTCTTCGTACCGCTCGGCGCGGCCCAGGCCGGCTGGACCGCGTACCCGACGTTGTCGACGGCGATCGGCACACCCGGGCTCGGCCAGACGTTGTGGACGATCGCGGTCTACTTCAACGGCGCATCGTCGATCATGGGCGCGGTCAACTACATCACCACCGTGATCCGCCTGCGCGCGCCGGGCATGGGCTACTTCCAGATGCCGCTCACGGTGTGGGGCCTCTGGCTGACGTCGATCCTGAACGCGCTGTTCGTGCCGGTGCTGGCCGCCGGCATGGTGCTGCTGTTCTTCGATCGCGTCTTCGGCACGCAGTTCTTCATTGCGGGGTCGGCAATCCGCGGCGGCGGCGATCCGATCCTCTACCAGCACCTGTTCTGGCTGTTCGGCCATCCCGAGGTCTACATCCTGATCCTGCCCGCCTGGGGCATCGTCTCTGATCTGCTGTCGTTCTTCGCGCGCAAGCCAGCGTTCGGATACCGCGTGACCGTGGGCTCGATGATCGCGGTGGTCATCCTGTCGTCGCTGGTCTACGGCCACCACATGTTCGTCACCGGCATGAGCCCGATGCTGGGCGAGAGCTTCATGCTGCTCACCATGATCATCTCCGTCCCGGCGGTGATCCTGTTCTTCAACTGGCTGGCGACGATCTGGCGCGGGGCGATGCGCACGACTCCGGCGATGCTCTTCGCGCTCGGCCTGGTCTTCACGTTCGGGCTCGGCGGCCTCACCGGCCTCTTCCTCGCCGACATCGAAGCGGACGTCTACCTGCACGATACCTTCTTCGTCGTCGGGCACTTTCACCTGATCATGGCCGCGGCCGTGCTGCTGGCGTCGTTCGCCGCCATCGATTACTGGTTCCCGAAGATGTTCGGGCGAATGATGAACCCCGTGCTCGGCAAGTTGCATTTCTGGCTGACGATCGTGTCGCTCAATCTCGTGTTTTGCGGCCAATTGCTGATCGGCTACGCCGGCATGCAACGCCGGCTCTACGATCCGTCGGCGTACGAGTTCCTGAAGCCGTTGCTGAAGATGAATCGCGGCATCTCGCACGCGGCGTTCGTGCTGGGCGCGGCGCAGCTCCTGTTCGTGGTGAACTTCTTCTGGAGCCTCGCGCGCGGGCGCAAGGCAGAAGCCAACCCCTGGCAGGTCGGCACGCTCGAATGGACGGTCCCGTCACCCCCGCCGCACCACAACTTCGATCGGATCCCGGTCGTTCGCCAGGGGCCTCACGAGCTCGGCAACCCGCGCGTCATCGAAGCGCTCGGCCGCGACTGGCTCGCGCAGGACGAGGAGATGCCATGACCGCGACGACGACCACGCCGGCGCCAGCGCGGGTGGATGCGGGCGAGCGCTCGGCGGCGGCGCGCGACCTCGACGCCACCATCGGCATGACCGTCCTCCTCGGCGCCTGGGTCATGCTGTTCGCGGCGCTGTTCCTCGCCTACGGCGTCGTGCGGGTGCAAGCGAACGAGTGGCCACCATTCGGCGCGCCGCGCCTGCCGCTCGCCGTGCCGGGGCTCAACACGCTGCTGCTGCTGGCTTCGAGCGCGGTCCTGCGCCGAGGCCTGGCGCGTGCGCGAGGGGGCGACCAGCGCGCGCTGCCGCCCGCAGCGGTCGCGGCGGCGCTGCTCGGCGTGGCCTTTCTCGGTGCGCAGCTCGCGATCTGGCGCGCCATGCTCGCGCGCGGCCTCTTCCCCGGCTCGGGCGTCTACGGATCGGTGTTCTACGCGCTCACCGGATTTCACGCCTTGCACGTGCTCGGCGGGGTGGTGGCGCTGGCTGGGCAGGCGGTGCGCGCGCGCGTCACGCGAAAGCACGAGCCGGCAACGCTGCGCCCGCTACGCATGACGGCGCTCTACTGGGACTTCGTCGCGATCGTCTGGGTCGTGATGTATCTAACGGTCTACTGCCTGTGAGCGCGCCAGTGATGGCCGCCCGCTTCATCGCAGTTTCGCTACTCGTCGCCGCGCTGGCGGCTGGGAGCGCGTGCAAGACGCGCCCGACCGGTACACCGCTGCCGATCACTTTACCCATGACGCTGGGGGGGCGGACGATCTCATCCGAAAACCTGCGCCACGGGGGCGAGGTCTACACCCACTATTGCCGTCCCTGCCATGGCACCGACGGCAGCGGCAGTGGAGCGTCGGCGCCGGGACTGCGCCCGCCGCCGCGCGATCTGCGCCGCGGGATCTACAAGTTTGGTTCCGTGCCCGCGGGGCAGCTGCCGACCGACGACGACTTCGTGCGTATCATCAAGGGCGGCCTGCACGGGACCGCGATGCTCGCGTGGGACGTGCCGGCCGCCGAGCTCGACGACCTCATCCAGTACACCAAGGCTTTCTCGCCCCGCTGGCTGACCGAGAAGGCCGGCGAGCCGATCGCCGTCACGCCGGATCCCTGGGCCGCCGCACCGGATGGCGCCCTGGTGCGCGGCAAGCTCGTCTATCACGGCCTCGCCCAGTGCGCGGTCGCCTGTCACCCCGCCTACGCAACCAAGGGCGAGATCTATACCGCGACCAAGGAGCTGACCCACATCGAGCTGCGCGCGTTTCGCGACGATCTCTACGCGCCGGTCGCCAAGGACAGCGATTTTGGTTTCCGGATCCTGCCGCCCGACTTCACGTTCACGCCGTTGCGCGCGGGCGAGACGCTACCCGACATCTATCGGAGCGTCGCCGCCGGCATCGGCGGGACGGCGATGCCGACGTGGAAAAACGTGCTACCCGAGTCCGACCTCTGGGCGCTCGCTCACTACGTCGCCTCGCTGGCCGCGCTGCGCGGGGTCAACGAGGCCGGCGACCAGCTTCACGAGCAATTGATCAATCAACCGCCCTGGTCGCCGCCGTCGCTCGACGGCGGCGCCGACGGCAGCGACGGCGCCGGCAACGACGTCGGGCCCCGGTAGAGCGCACGGCGCACGACCCCGATCACGATCGCCGCCACCGCGAACGGCACGAGCAGGAAGAGCCCGAGCAACTCCAGCGTCGGCGTCAGCACCGACCGCTGCGCGAGACAGTTGGGACAGAGCGCCCACGCGCGGACCGCCAACGATGCCACGACCAAGCCGGCGAAGATCGTCCCCGCGAGGGTTCGGACGAGCGTGCGCGCGCCACCGCTCATCGCGCCCCGAAGTTCCGGTAGACGACATCGAGCATCAGCACGATCGTGAATCCGGGCGCCAGCAACAACGGTGACAGCGCCAGCAGTTTGATGAGCCGCGAGCGCGCGCGCAGGTCCATGAACACCCACAGCAACGTCGCCGCCTTGGCCATCGCCAGCCCGCAGAGCGCGGTCACGCGCGCGGAGTGATCGATCTCGAGGCGAATCACCCCCAGCTCCAGCGCCGTGAGCGTCACCAGCACCAGCAATCCGGTGACGTATCCCCCGCGCGGGCGCCGGCTGGCCGCTTCCATTCAACGCACCGGCAAGAGGTAGATGAACGTGAAGATCACCACCCAGATCACGTCGACGAAATGCCAGAACAGCGCCGCGACCTCGACCCGTGACGCCCACGCCGGTCCCGCACCCCGGCCGAGCATAACGCTGCCGAGGACCAGCAACCCCGCGGCCACGTGAAGCCCGTGAAAGCCGGTGATCACGTAGAACAGCGACGCGAACAAGCCCGACGTCAGGCCCATGGGAACGCCGTCGTGCATGAGCTGGTGGTACTCGAAAGCTTGGCCGGCGAGAAATCCCAGCCCGCACACGATCGTCGCCGCGAGCCAGCCGCGCGCGGCCCTGCCCCGTCCCTCGTCCGCGGCCGAGAGCGCCAGCAGCACCGCCATGCTCGACGTCAGCAGCACCAGCGTCATCGCCGCCGCGACCGGGATGAGGAAACGTTCCATGGGATCGGGCCATCCGACCGCACGCGTGCGCAGGACCCCGTAGGCGAGCAATAGCGCACCGAATCCCATGCCGTCGGTGACCAGGAAGATCCACATCCCGATCGGCCCGGCGCCCACGCGATCCACCGGTGCGATTCGGGTCGGCTCGGCCGCGACCGGTGCTCCACCCTGACCCGACGCGCTCATGACCCGCGTAGTGATATCACACGTCGGCGTTCCATCCACGCGGCCCTGGCACTGCCTGCGGTGATCCATGACCATCGCCGCGGCCGTCACCGCGCCAGCAGCGCGGCGCCCCGCTCGCCGCGATCGGCGCCGCCCCATACGAGGCAGTCGCCGTCGATGCGGCCGCGCGAGAGATCCAGCGCCGCGAGACCGAGCATGATGAGCCCCAACGCCGCGCCGGCGTCCCCGAAACAGTCGGCAGGATGGCGCACGTGCAGCCGTTCGCGGAAGCGGCCCGCGCAGCGGATCTGGGCGACGCCCCACTCCTTGGCCCAGTAGCTCTCGCCGTTGAGCCCGGCATAGACCCGCGCGACGTTGCGAATCGGCGCACCGCCGCCGGCCCGCTCGAACAGCGTGCTAAACGCAGTGGCCAGCCCATCGCCACGGTTGGGCTCGCTGCTGTAAATGTGGCCCGCCTCGTGAGCTCGCCCCACGCCGGTGATGCGCGCGATCGCTCGTCGCCCGGTCCGCGCGGCGCTGCCCGGGG
>Ga0265342_10003217_pt1 | contig 13572 bp, 11 predicted proteins | sample 4CB327metaG_FD_203125 | JGI IMG/M metagenome (GOLD analysis project Ga0265342, IMG submission 203125) | Rhizosphere microbial communities from Carex aquatilis grown in University of Washington, Seatle, WA, United States - 4-CB3-27 metaG | ecosystem: Host-associated > Plants > Roots >...
GTTAACAATATCGGCGCTTGCGCAAAACGACAGCACGATAGTTTATAATTACGACGGTTATACAATTAAGGGAATTTATGATACAACAAATTATTGCTCAAATTTATCAATAAGCAAGAACGGTAAGAATATTCTGTACGATACTATAACTGCCGGAACAGTACAATCAATTAAGGATATAAAACTTGAAAGCAACGGAGAAAAAGTATTACTAATTGAATACTATACAGGTGGGGCACATTGCTGCACATTACTTACAGCAGGAATAATAAAGAATGACAAATATACAGTAAAAGATACTCTTTTCTGGGGGGACTCAGGTTACGAGATCAAAGATATTGACGGCGACGGCGTGATGGAACTGTCCGGATTTGACGTGCGGTTTGCTTACGCTTTTACAAGCTTTGCAGGTTCGCAGTTTCCTATTTTGATCTTCCAATATAAAAACGGAAAGTTTATTGATGTTACAAAGAAATTCCCAAAGCTCATAGAAAAAGACCTGGCTGATTATAAAAAACAGTTGAATGACGATTATTTGACAAAAGGATACAATTGTCCCCAGCCGGGCCAGGATATATACAGCGCTGAATCAGGCCCTGTGCAGGCTTTGCTCGCGGCAATCACCGAAGATTATTATAACCTCGGAAAAGTTGATGATGCTTACGATTACATCAATAAAGTTTACAAATGCGACGATAAAAAAGCGTTTATTCAGACGCTTAAAAAAGATTATAAATTAAAATAAATCATAATCAGAAATGGCAGAAGTAAAACCAGATGAAGTATCGGCGATACTTCGGAAACAATTATCAGGTTTCGAAAAAGAGATTGACGTTTACGACGTAGGCACGGTTGTTCAGATCGGCGACGGCGTAGCCCGCGTTTACGGATTAACAAAATGTATGGCAAGCGAACTTATCGAGTTCCCGCATGACGTATTCGGCATGGCGCTTAACTTAGAAGAAGATAATGTTGGATGTATTTTATTTGGCGATTACACGCTGGTTAAAGAAGGCGACGAAGTAAGAAGAACCGGAAGAGTCGCTTCAATGCCGGTTGGCGAGGCAATGCTTGGCAGGGTTATTAACCCGCTCGGCCAGCCTATCGACGGCAAAGGAGCAATACAGACAACAGAGTTCCTTCCGATCGAAAGAAAGGCGCTTGGCGTAATTCAAAGGCAGATGGTTAAAGAGCCGCTCCAGACAGGATTGAAGGCTATCGACTCGATGATCCCGATAGGAAGAGGCCAGAGGGAACTTATAATTGGCGACAGGCAGACCGGGAAAACAGCGGTCGCGATAGACGCTATCATTAATCAAAAAGGGCAGAACGTTTATTGTATATATGTTGCTATCGGGCAAAAACAATCAACGGTTGCGCAGGTTGTTGCGAAACTTGAAGAATCAGGCGCAATGGAATTTACAACTGTAATTTCTGCAAGCGCTTCTGATCCCGCGCCAATGCAGTTCTTGGCTCCGTATTCAGGAGCTACGCTTGGCGAGTATTTCAGAGATTCAGGCAGGCACGCGCTGTGCGTTTATGATGACTTATCAAAGCAGGCTGCTTCTTACAGAGAAGTTTCTCTGTTGCTCAGAAGGCCTCCGGGACGCGAAGCTTATCCGGGCGATGTGTTTTACCTTCACTCAAGATTGCTTGAAAGAGCGTCAAAGCTTAGCAATGACCTTGGCGGCGGCAGCTTAACTGCGCTTCCTATCATCGAAACACAGGCGGGCGACGTATCGGCTTATATTCCTACAAACGTTATCTCGATCACCGACGGACAGATCTACCTGGAATCGAACTTGTTTAACTCAGGTATCAGGCCGGCTATCAACGTTGGTATTTCGGTATCGCGCGTAGGCGGTAATGCTCAGGTTAAAGCTATGAAGAAAGTAGCGGGCTCATTGAGGCTTGATCTTGCTCAATACCGCGCACTTGAAGCATTTACGAAATTCGGTTCTGACCTTGATAAAGCTACTTTGCAGCAGCTAAGAAGAGGCGCAAGGCTTGTTGAAATCCTGAAACAGGGGCAGTATAATCCGTATCCGGTTGAAAAACAGGTTGCAATAATATTTGCCGGCACAAACGGTTATCTTGATGAAATTCCGATTGAGCATATTGCAAGGTATGAAAAAGAATTCCTTGAGACCATGGAAATGAAATACAAAGATCTGCTTAACGCTATCGCAACTTCAGGCGACCTAAGCGATGATACCGCGGCTAAGCTTAAAGATATTCTTGAACGCTTTACCGATGGTTTTAAGATATCTATAAAAAAATAAATGGCGACATTAAGAGAAATAAAAAGCCGCATAGGCAGCATAAGGAATATCGAGAAGATTACCAGGGCAATGAAGATGGTTGCTTCGGTAAAATTCCGCAAGGCGCAAATGAATGTTGTTGCCGCAAGGCCCTATGCGAGGAAGATAGATGAAATTCTGAGGAATCTCATTCCTACTGTTGAGGATTTTGATAATCCCCTGCTGAAAGAAAGAGAAGTAAAAAAATTATGCCTCATTGTAGTTACAGGCGATAGAGGTTTGTGCGGCTCATTCAACACAAACCTTATTAAGCATGTTGAAAACTCGATAAAAACTACTTACGCTGATTTTTACAATGCAAAGGAACTGATCCTGGTTACAATTGGCAAGAAGGGTTATGACCATTTTAATAAAAGGCATTACGACTTTTTTGCAAAATACACTAACATATTTGATAAACTTCAATTTATACATGCGCAGAATATCATAACCGAGCTTATAAGCGGATATTGCGATAAGAAGTTTGATAAAGTTGTTGCAATATATAATGAGTTTAAATCCGTGGCGCAATCAAAGATAGTTGAAGAACAAATATTGCCAATTCCGCCGTTCCCAAAAGCAGAAGGCGCTAAGAATATTTTATCGAATTATATTTACGAACCTTCAAGCAAAGAGATTGTTGAGCACTTGCTTCCAAGAAGCTTAAAGACGCAAATCTGGAGAATTTTGCTTGAGTCATATGCATCCGAACAGGCTGCGCAGATGACGGCAATGGACTCAGCTACCACCAACGCCAATGACCTGATGAAGACGCTGCAGCTTTCATACAACAGAGCAAGGCAGGCTTCTATCACGAAAGAAATACTCGAAATAGTTGGCGGCGCAGAAGCGTTGCGGGAATCTAATTAAAAATAATTGATATTTAGTTTTGTAAAGGCTGTCTGGATAGACGGCCTTTTTTGTGCATAAGGATGAAATGAGGACTCATATTTTTCATTGTTTAAATTGATGGATATTACAAAATTGCTTTATTAACATGGATGAAGAACAGGAAGATATAAACCTGAAGCGATTCAGGATATTCAGGCTTGAAGGCGGATTTGAAGTATGGGTTGGCAAAGACAGCGCCTCAAACGACCTGCTTTCAATGCGATACACAAACCAGAACGACCTGTGGTTTCATGTCCGCGGCACTAGCGGCTCGCATACTGTTTTAAAAGCTCCCGAAGGCATAACTGAATTTCCAAAAGAAATAATAAAGCTGGCGGCCGCAATTGCTGCATACTACAGCAAAGCTAAAAACGCCGGACATGTGCCCGTTGCATATACAGAAACTAAAAATGTTCAGAAGTATAAAGGCGCTAAATCCGGGAGCGTTGTTATAAAAGGAGAGAAAGTCGTAAAGGTAAATCCGGCAATACCCAAAGAAGAAAATTAGAAATCGTTTATCAGCTTATTTATCTGCACCTCAACTTCGCTTATCTTACTTTCTAGTATCTCGCGCCTGTCAGGTTTTATTTTGAGTAAGTGCGAGTAAGCTTCAATTGCATCGAAATAATTCCCCTGCTTCGCGAAAATATCAGCCAGCGTTTCGGTAATTATCTTAACTTCAAATTTATTCTTGAGCCTTTTCTTTTCGAAGGTTGGTTTTACAATTTCCTTTTTAAAGTAGTGCGGAGATTCGACTATGTTCTTAAAGTCGTTGTACTCAGGCATTTCGCCTACTGCTTCAAGAATTTTGCTCTCCCCTATAATATCGTCAATTTCGTAACTGGGGAATAAGTTATAACTAAAATCATAATCGTTGAAAGGCGGCGCTTTAAAATCGAGCTTAGGTATCAGATCGTCTTCGTGCTTCCTGGAAACCTCGTTCTTCGCCAGATCGTTGGCAATATCAAGATACTTTTTTACAATTTCCATATCCGGATTTTCAGTCAGAACCTGTTCAAAAATTTTCTTCCCGTCGAAATAATATTTATTGGCAAGGTAGCATTTACCGAGTAATATCCGCGCCGTCACATAATTCGGATAAAACTTCAATCCCGCCAGAAGCAGGTCGATAGCCTCAGTAACGCTGCCGTTGATAAGATAATAATTCGCAAGCTTAACAAACTCAGGAGTAAGCGGATTAGTCCTTACCTTATCTTCGAATTTTGTTATCAGATATTTTATTATGTCGCTATCTACCAATTATGTTATGTTGATTCTTTAGCCATTCTGTTTGAAACTATTACATGCTTTATTGAAAGATATGCGACAAGCCCAAACCCAAAAGTGAACATCAGCTGGAACGGGATAGCCGATATCTGTAAAGTCGCCAGCGATACAATAACCGCCGCAAGACTATACAAAGCAAGCAATGATTCGAAAATAACAGATAATTTTATTTTTTTGTGAACATATTTTTTGTCTTTCCAGGAATCTTTTTCGCCGGATATGCCGTATTTTGGAGTCCTTACAAATTCAGATTTCTTATTTATCAGAGCCTCAAACACCGCCTTGGTGTTATTGATGGCAAAACCCATGCTTCCCGCCATAAATACAGGGAACAGGAGCACGCGCGTCCGCCAATCAGCATACACATCTTTTTGCGAAAACAGGTAAAATAAAAACGATCCGATAAAAGCCAGTACAAATACCGACATGAAAGCAAAGTAAGTATCATATTGCCCCGTGTTCTTAATAAGCACAATAGGCATATTCAGCAGGCACGCCAGCAATATGAATGGAAACACGATGTTATTTGTTAGATGAAATGTTGAAATTATCTTATGCTTCAATGGCAGGTCTGCCTTCCAAACGCGAAACAGCATTTTCTTTGCGGTTTCAATCGAGCCCTTTGTCCACCTGAACTGCTGCGTTTTCACAGAATTAATTTCTGAAGGAACTTCGGCGGGAGTTGTGAAATCCGTCAGATATTTAAACTTCCATCCTTTGAGCTGCGCGCGGTAAGATAGGTCCAGGTCCTCGGTCAGCGTATCCGCTTCCCAGTTCCCCGCATCGAAAATACATTCTTTGCGCCATACGCCGCTTGTTCCGTTAAAGTTGATAAAGAAATTAGCTTTGTTCCTCACCTGCTGCTCGATAACAAAGTGCCCGTCAAGAGCCAGCGCCTGAATTTGAGTGATAAGCGAATATGAACGGTTAAGATGTTCCCATCTTGTTTGCACCATCCCAATTTTAGGATCGTTGAAAAACGGCAGAACAATTTTCAGGAAATTTTTTCTTGGAATAAAATCCGCGTCAAATATTCCGACGAATTCACCCTTTGCGGTTTTAAGCCCTTCCTTCAATGCGCCCGCCTTATATCCTGTTCTGTCATCGCGGTGGATATGGCAAATATCAAATCCAAGCAGCTTATATTCTTTCACAATTTTATCAACTATCTCAACAGTTTCATCAGTTGAGTCATCAAGAACCTGGAACTCAAGCCTGTCTATAGGATAGTCGATTTCACATGCGGCTTTTATGAGGCGTTCTATAACGTACATCTCGTTATATATGGGAAGCTGAAGCGTTACCATCGGGTATCCGTCTAAAACCCCGCTGAAATCATCCCTTTTGTGCCTATGTTTTAAATAGTAATATACCATTATTAGTCCATGAGAACCGAACGTAAAAAGTATGATCAGCGAACCTATATAAGTGAACAGTATGATCTTTTCCAATTGTGCTTACCTTAATAATTAATTTGCAAATATCCTGACATGGCACATCTACCAGTCGGAAGTAACATCCAGAAGAATATCATCGGTCAGTTTATCCTCGGCTACCTTAACGCCGTCATCGCGCTTAGAAAATCCGCCTGTTGAACTGTCATATTCTCCCCAGTCGGTGAAATCTTTCTTCCAGATAGTTTTCTTAGTTTTCAGATTCTGAAATTCCACCGAAACGATCAGCGTTACTTTTCTTTTCGAAACTGTTTCGCCGCCGGATACTACAAAAGGATCATCTTTGACGCTGGTGACAATACATGTCACCATTCCGTCGGCTGATGTCTTTTCAGCGTACTCCAGGGTGTTATCCTTAATAAATTTCGTCTTTAAAAGCTGAGTTAAATCCTCGCCCAATGTTGCCAGCCCAAACCCGCTATTGTCGGGAATATTGGGAATAAAAATTGTTTTAATTCCTTGCGGCGGCGCCGAGCCTTTAAAACCGTAATTACAAGAACTGAACGCAACAACTAACGCCAGCAAGAGTAAACGTTTTATAAGAACCCGCTTATTTATATTTCTAATTAAACGCCTTGCCATTTTTCAATCCGTAACTTTTAAATTTCCGGTATAATGTCCGGTTGCTGATCTTAAGCTTATCAGCTATCCTGTTAATGTTGCCGTTATATTTTTTCCAATAGTATGTTAACAGTTCCTGTTCAAACTCATCATATGAAATGTTTTCTATCTTCTCGTCAGGGATGTGAAAACCGTCTTCAGGAATTTTTGAGTTCGCTGTTGCCCCCAGGTTCTCTATCTGATTTTTAATATCCATAATGTCTGTTTTTAGCTCAAATAAAGCCCTAAATAACAGCTGTTTATCGTCCTGACCCTGGAAAACCGAAACCGGAGCCGGAAGAGTAGATTCCTTCCTCGGAATATTAAGATGGCGTATTACATCATCAACTTCTATTTTCTTATCACCGTTCAAAGTGATCAGGCTCTCGGTAAAATTTTTCAGTTGCCTGACATTACCCGGCCAGCTGTAATTAATAATATATTCCATCGCTTGTTGGGAGACGTCTTTGAAATCAATTTTATTTTTTGAACAGAATGAGTTAACGAAATGATTGAACAGGACTTCAATATCTTCTTTTCTTTCACGAAGCGGGGGAATTAAAATGTTTATTGAACGAAGGCGGTAATACAGATCTTCGCGGAATGAACCTGAAGCAATTTCTTCTTCCAGGTTCCTGTTGGTTGCGGCAATGATCCTGACATCGACCTTCTCAGGTTTTGTGCCGCCGACTTTCATAAATTCGCCGTTCTCTATCACCCTTAAGAATTTTACCTGCGTTGCAAGCGGAAGCTCGCCTATTTCATCAAGAAATATTGTACCGCCATCCGCCGATTCAAAATAACCTTTACGCGTTTCTATCGCACCGGTAAACGAACCCTTTTGATGCCCGAACAACTCGCTTTCAATTATTCCTTCCGGTATTGCGCCGCAATTTACTGTAATGAAAGGCTTATCGGCGCGTTTGCTAAGCTTATGAATTTCATGAGCTACAACTTCTTTACCCACGCCGCTCTCACCTGTAATTAAGACCGTTACATCGGTGGGCGCTACCTGTTTAATAATTTGCCGCAATTCCACTATCGGAATCGACAGTCCCAGCAGATCGCTTGATATGTTTGCAGCTATACTTTCCATTATTATCCTCACCCCGGCCCCTCTCATCAAAGGAGAGGGGTGTCCCTGCCTGCAGCAGGCAGGCGTCAGGACGGGTAAGATTCAAACAATTTCTATTTTACCAATTCTCCAAATAATGTTGCAGAATTGGCTTTTAAAATTTTTACTGTGACTTTCTCGCCAATGCTTGTTCCGTTCTTAGGAATAATTACAGATTTATTGCCGTCGGTTCTTCCTGTAAGCATTGAATCAGATTTCTTACTCACACCTTCTATTACGATATCATATTTGCCGCCAATCAGCCCGGAATTCTTTTCATGAGATATAACCCGCTGCAGCTCAACAATATCCATCATCCTGCTGGTTTTGGTTTCTTCATCAACATCATCTTTCATTTCCCATGCTTTGGTCTTTTCACGCGGTGAATATTTGAACATGTATGCGCCATCAAATTTTACTTCATCCATTATATCCAGTGTCATTCCGTGATCCTCATCTGTCTCAGTGCAGAATCCGGTAATGATATCTGTTGATAAAGAAACATCGGGGATTATTTTTTTTATGTTATCTATAATACCCATGTAATGTTCAATTGTGTAGCTGCGCTTCATTAAATCCAAAATTCTATTTGAGCCCGTTTGCATAGGTAAGTGTATGTAATTACATAAATTATCATACTTAGCAATTGTCTCGATCAGCTTCATTGAAATATCCTGCGGATGTGAAGTTGTGAAACGAATTCTAATTTCAGGAACTGCTAAGGCGCACTCTCTAAGTAGATCCGCAAAATCATTTCCGCTGCTGGCGTATGAGTTGACATTCTGTCCAAGCAGAGTTACTTCCTTAAAACCATTGCGCCACAACTGCGCAACTTCGGCCACAACTCCTTCTAACGGACGGCTTCTTTCTCTTCCTCTTGTATAAGGCACAACGCAGAAAGAACAGAATTTATCGCATCCTCTCATAATAGAGAGCCATGCGCTGATACCTTCTTTTCTCAGCGGGACTATATCATCGTAGGTTTCAACTTTCGAAAGTCTTACTGCAATCCCCTTCTCGCCTGTATCAATTATGTTCTCTATCAGCTCGGGGACTTTACGATACTCATCAGGGCCAACAACAAGGTCGACAACTTTAGTTTTCTTAACTAAATCTCTCTTAAATCTCTCCGCCATACAGCCAATCAGTCCGATAACCATACCCGGATTATTTTTCTTATACTTCTTAAGCTCAGTTAAGCGCTGCAGAACTTTCGCTTCGGCATGCTCGCGGATACTGCATGTGTTTACAAGTATTACGCTTGAGTCTTCTATATCATCTGTAATAGTGTAGCCGTGGTTACCCATAATGCCGTTAACAATTTCAGTATCGGCAAAGTTCATCTGGCAGCCATACGTCTCGACGTAAAGCTTCCTCGTTCCGCCTGTTTGTTTAGCTTTATTAGTTAAAGTTGAAAGAGGAATGTAGGAACTTTTGTCCTTTGGTTTTATATCTTCCATTTAAATCCTGGTTTTTCAGCCCCCAAAAATGTTGTCCACCAAATCATGAATAATTAAATTATCACTTTCTCTTTGGAAATTAAAAATTCCCTTATTATTCCGGCTATACCTTTGCCGTCCATTTTCAATTCTTCGTAAAGTTCATCAGGCGTTCCGTGGTCTATAAACCTGTCAGGCAGCCCGTGCACTATCAGATCAACATCCTTAATATTGTTCTGGTTCATAAACTCAAGAATCGCTGAGCCAAACCCGCCGATTATAACATTATCTTCAATAGTCAAAACTTTTTTATGCCTGCTAAACACATCTCTTAGTAAGCCTGCATCAAGCGGTTTTACAAATCTTGCATTCACTACTTCAATATCAATTCCATCTTTGGCAAGTTCAGTTCTGGCTTTAAGCGCCATCTGCACCATGTTACCAATTGCAATAATAGCCGCATCCTTGCCTTCTTCAACAATTTCGCCCTTGCCAATTTCTATTTTTTCGAACGGATTGATCTTAACCCCAATTGCATTGCCGCGCGGGTATCTTATAGCAATTGGCCCCTTTTTATATAATGTTGCCGTGTAAAGCATATTACGCAATTCCTGTTCATCTTTTGGGGACATCAATACCGTGCCCTGTATACATCTGAAATAACTTAAATCAAGCGAACCGTGATGTGTTGGCCCATCAGCGCCAACAATTCCCGACCTATCCATAACAAATACTACAGGCAGTTTCTGGATAGCGACATCATGGACGATCTGGTCAAACGCCCTTTGCAGGAATGATGAATACACCGCTACAACCGGCGTGTAACCTTCTGTGGCCATACCGGCGGCAAATGTTACAGCATGCTGCTCGGCTATGCCAACATCAAAATACCTGTCCGGCATCGCCTTTTGAAGTATATCTAATCCTGTGCCGTCAGGCATTGCGGCCGTTATGCCAACAACTCTTTCGTTCTGCTTGCAAATTTCAACCAATGCATCTCCAAAGACTTTTGTAAAAGCAGGAGGCGCGCCTTCTTTCTTTGGCGCTATTCCTGTAACTTTATCAAACGGAGTTGAAGCATGAAATTTCTGGTAATGAGTTTTTGCGGGCTCATAGCCTTTACCTTTTTCGGTAATTACATGCAGAAGCAACGGGCCGTTAAATTCTCTTAACTCTTCAAGAATCTTAACGAGGTTAACAATATTATGTCCGTTCACAGGACCAAAGTATCTGAATCCCAGCGCTTCGAACAGCATTCCGGGGGTCATTACTCCTTTAAAACCGCTTTCCAGCCTGGATGCAATGTGCCGTATCCTATCGCCTACGCGTTTGTCAAACTTCTTTGTCGCATCCCAAACATAATTTCTGAATTTGTTATATGACTGGTTTGCCTGGAATTCATTAAAGTAATTATGCAGCGACCAGACATTTGGGGCAATTGACATTTTGTTATCGTTCAGGATAACAATAATGTTCTTCTTAAGCAGCCCGATGTTATTCATGGCTTCATAAGCCATGCCGCCGGTCATTGAGCCATCTCCGATAATTCCAACAACCTTAAAATTCTTTTTCTGGAAGTCGCGGGCTGTAGCTACGCCGAGCGCCGCTGAAAGCGACGTGCTTGCATGTCCTGCGCCAAATACATCATACTCGCTTTCGGCTCTTTTCAAAAACCCGCTGATCCCGCCTTTTTGACGTATTGTTTTCAGGAGGTCTTTTCTACCTGTCACAATTTTATGAATATACCCCTGGTGCCCAACGTCCCATATAAGTTTGTCGGTTGGAGTATCGAAAACATAATGCAATGCAACCGTAAGCTCGGCAACGCCTAAAGACGCGCCTAAATGCCCGCCGACTTTTGATATTGTATCTATCAAAAAATCCCTGATCTCATTAACCAGAACTTTAAGTTCAGTTAAATTAAGTTTCTTAAGATCAGCCGGTGAATCAATGCCGTCCAGGTATTTATATTTAGTTTCTGTTTGCATTACTTATATTCTTTGATTTCGATATCGCCTTTTAATGACTTATTTATCTCTTTTATACGTAACTCCGCATTTCCAAGTTTGTCGTAACAAACCTTTGTTAAGGTCATGCCCTCTTCATAAAGTTTTATTGTCTCATCCAAAGTGCAATCTTCGCTTTCAAGAAGTTCAAGTATCTTTTCAAGCCTTATAAATGAATCTTCGAATGATATTTCCGTCTTCTTCTGCTTCTGCGACATTACGATTATTTTAAGATCCTGGCTTGTTTCTTACTATCATAAAACTCGATTTCAACGTCATCATTCTTACTCAGCTCATTAGCGCGGATCACGATCTTTCCCCTATCAAACAATCCCTGCTGGTCGCCGCCTTTATGAATTACAGCATACCCTTTCTTCAAATTATTGGTTGGATTGATATGATGCAGCGTTGAGCTAATATACTTAATTTGATTTTTATAAAATGATACTTTATTCTCTGTCAGATTTACAACTTGTTTTGACATTTCGTCAAGACGCAGGTAGAAATTACTAATTAGGTCCTTTGGTCTGTTAAAATAATAATTGCTTCGTACCTCTTTTATCGAATTTCTTACAGATTCAAGCTTGTTTTGTACAAAACTTCTATAAAAATACGAAAATTTGTCAAGATTTTCAATTAACTCTTTCATATCCGGAGTAACAAGCTCAGCGGCCGCAGATGGAGTTGGAGCCCTTAGATCAGCAACAAAATCACAGATTGTATAGTCGACTTCATGCCCGATGGCGCTCACAATGGGTATTTTACAGGCATAGATGGCCCTGGCGAGCTTCTCGTCATTGAACGGCCATATGTCCTCAAGCGAGCCCCCGCCACGCGCTATAATCACCATATCCATTTTGGGAAAATCCTTTTTGCCCGAATGTTTCTCGATATCTTTGAGAGCTGAGATCACCGATTCAGCCGAAGCGATCCCCTGCATTGTAGCAGGATACAGAAATATATTCAGTAAAGGATATCTTCGTTTTACTATCTTAATAAAATCCTGCAGCACAGCGCCAGTTCGTGATGTTATCATTGCGACATTTTCGGGAAATTCGGGAAGCGGTTTTTTTATTGTCTCATCAAACAACCCTTCTTCAAAAAGTTTCTGTTTAAGTTTATCGAATCTTAGCTGAAGCTCGCCAATGCCCTGCGGCTTTATCTCCCATACATCAACCTGATAAGAACCGCGCGCGCCAAAGACAGAAATCCTTCCTTTTATCACTACCTGCATCCCGTCTTCGGGCGTGAACAAAAGCGTTTCACTTCGCGAACGCCACATAACGCATTGGATCTGTGAACCCTCATCTTTCAGTGTAAAATAATAATGTCCTGATTGTGTATGAATTTTGAAATTCGAGATCTCGCCGATCAAATTCACAAAACGGAAATTCTCTTCCAGCAAAATTTTGATCTGTGCGTTAAGCTCTGTAACAGTTAATATTTTAGCAAGCGGTTCCATCTATTTAATAATTGTGACTATTACGTTTTCTACCGACCAGCCGCCTTTTATCGATAATGTTTGCGGATAAAATGTAAACGGGTCAGAGCCCTCAAAAGGGAACGGGTTTCCGTAATTATATGTGCCCGCGCCTTTTGAATCGACAAACGCGAATAAAGTATAATCAGCTTCAAGTATCCTGCTGAATGAAAAAACCGAATCTGCGCAATCAAATGAATATTTTATTGCAGGCGTCAGGTCTTTTGAAGTAAGAAATATTTTTATAGCCGGAATTTCGTTCGATACTTCTGTTGAATCGTACGAAAATTCGCGTACGCTTCCCTTAAGATTCCCGTATGAATTGTTCGAAACAACGCGGAATTTGAGGTTAAAGTTATATAAAGTGTCTTTATCCGTATTCAGGCTGAATGATATTGTATATCCTCTTGCGAAAGCGAACTTATTGGCCGCAAATACCTCAACCAGTGAATCATTTCTCCAGTTAAACACCATTTTCTCCGGGATATTATTTTCGTCTCTCACCTGCATTGAATTCACAAAAGTTTCGCGTCCCGGCTTGAAATGAGTGAAGAGAATAAAAATACTTTGCTCGGGTAAAATATTCCGGCTGTCATCCTTGATCGACGTCGAAACAATATTTGCCGAATCTTTAAAGTACCTATCCGTATTCAGTTCCGATAAAGTATCAACCGCGTTAAGCTGCTTCATCAGAAAATTTACGCCTCTGAGTGATTCCTTTTCCTGCAATGTGAGATCGCCGGTCAGAACCCCGTAATTTTCACGCTCGGAAGTATACAGATAATTCTTATCGTCATCATCAACGGCTATTACCCGGTACTTTCCCGGCCCCATGTTTGTGAGAATATAATCTCCTTCCAAAGAAGTTTCCGTTTGATAATCGGCAAGATCCTTTGACGGGTCATAATTTCCCTGGTCAAGTTTATATGCAAATATTGCAATGTTTTTCCCGCGTCCGTTATAAACTTTACCGGAAATACTGCACTCGTCAATTTTATTTC
>Ga0265342_10003220_pt1 | contig 13565 bp, 16 predicted proteins | sample 4CB327metaG_FD_203125 | JGI IMG/M metagenome (GOLD analysis project Ga0265342, IMG submission 203125) | Rhizosphere microbial communities from Carex aquatilis grown in University of Washington, Seatle, WA, United States - 4-CB3-27 metaG | ecosystem: Host-associated > Plants > Roots >...
GCTTCCCGAAAGATCGGCGCAGCCTGAGTCAGATCGACGAATTGCGGGTCCAGACTCCGTCCGGCTCGGTGCCGATCGGCAACTTCGTCAAGCGTGTGCCGGCGCAGCGCGTCGGCTACATCAACCGCGTCAACGCCCAGCGCGTGATGACGGTGTCGTCGAACATCGCCGAAAGCGTGCAGAGCGCCGTCGTGCAGCAGGACATCACCGAGAAGCTCTCCCATGCCGACCTCGGCGACGGCGTCACCTTCAAGCTCAAGGGCGAGGACGAGGAGCGCGCCAAGGCCGGCGCCTTCCTCGGCAAGGCCTTCGGCACGGCGCTGTTCCTGATCTTCGCGATCCTGCTGGCGCAGTTCAACAAGTTCACCTCGGTCGCGCTCGTGCTCTCGGCCGTGCTGCTGTCGACCATCGGCGTTCTGCTCGGCCTCATGATCATGGGCCAGCCCTTCGGCGTCGTCATGACCGGCATCGGCATCATCGCCAATGCCGGCGTGATCGTGAACAACAATATCGTGCTGATCGACACCTATGACCGGCTCAGACGTGAGGGCGTCGCGGCCTACGACGCGATCATCGAGACGTGCCGCGAGCGCGCGCGGCCGGTGGTGCTCACGGCGGTGACGGCGATCCTCGGCGTGCTGCCGATCGCCTTCGGCATCAATCTCGACTTCATCAGCCGCGAGATCACGCACGGTGCGCCGGCGACGCAGTGGTGGATCAGCCTGTCGACGTCGATCGTGTTTGGTCTCGGCTTTGCCACGGTGCTGACGCTGGTCGTGACGCCGGCGGCGCTGATGGGCATCGCCAATCTCGCCGCCCGGCGGGAAGCGTGGCGGACGCGGCGGCGCAACAAGCGGCTGCCGAAGGCAGCCGTGCCGGCGGAGTAAAAGCAAAACGGCCGGGGTCTTTCCCGGCCGTTTCGTTTTCAGGCGGACTTACTGCCCGTTGTCGGTGAGCACCTGCTGGCAGGCCTTGGTCAGGCGCTTGCGATGCTCCTTCAGGCAGTCGAGCGTCTTGAAGGTGTCGGGAATCGCGTCGCTGCAGAACTTGGCGGCGTCCTTGTAGCAGGCGTTCTGCTCTTCCTCGCTGCCGCCAAGGTCGTTCTTGGCCTTCTTGCCGGGCTTTTGCGGCTCGGCCACCTTCGGCTGAATGCCGGGTGAGCTCTGGGCAAAGGCGGCCGAGGTGCCGGACGCGAGGAATACGAAAAGAAGCGCGGCAGTCGCGGCGCGGAGCATCATGAGGGGTATCCGTCGGCGCGAGAGCGACAAGGGGAGAGGCCGAAGTCGCGCAGCTTCGGCCTCCCGGATCGGCGGTTTAGTCTGCCACGGCTCAACGATAGTCGTGACCGTGGTGCCGGCGATAGTGCCGGTGGTGACGGTCACCGTGGAAAATATGGTGCGAAATGTGGGGTCCCTGGGTGTAGCCGATGGCGCCACCCGCCACCAGGCCGATCGGGCCCGCCACCAACATGCCTGCCGTGGCGCCGAGCGCCGCATCGCCCATGCGGGTTTCGTGCGCCGAAGCCATGGCCGTCGTCAGCATCAGGCCCGCCGCGGCCGCCGTCGCAACCAGAATGCCGCTCTTCATCGCTGCCTCCTTGAATGTCGATTGGCGTGTGCGGACGGGAAAAGCCCGGGCGGGACATACGGTTCCGTCACGGGCCTGCGACGGTTCCGTGAACGAACGAACTGAGAATAGCGGGCTTTGGGGCCGCAAAGCGGCAGGAACGGCTTTAAGGATTCACAGCTCGATCTTGTTGAAGATCGTGATGTCGAGCTCGAGCTTCTCGTTTCCGAGCGTTACACCGACCGTCAGCGTCTCGCCCTCCCGCACCCGGCCGGAGGCGATCGCCTTGCGCACGGCGCGCTCGATCTCGCGCTGCGAATTCACGCTCACGCTTTTCAGAAATCGGCTGACCGCGGTGCTGATCGTTGCGTCGTCCATGGCAGGCAAGGTTAAAGCCTCAGTGCGGGCGCGATTCAAGCCCGGATAAGCAGGTTTGGTTTGCCGCTTTAGTTAATTTCCCCGGGTCGCCGGTTCCGGCCGCCCCGCGTTATCGATGTTGCGCTTTTCGCTTTGCGCTTTTTAATGAAAGTGGAATGATTGACATCGTGATCGGCTGTCGGGGGGCGGCGGCGCATTCCGCTCGTCGGCTTCCCAAACCCAGCAATAACGACCTGAGCAAACAACAACCTGAAAAGTGTCCGTGAGGAGGCCAGCGTGAACTACTTTTCCCAGCCCAAGGGCGCGGTGAAGCCCGCCGAGAAGTCCGATATGAGGTTCGAGGCGCCCGCCGCGGTCCTGCCGCGGGAGAACGACGTCGTCTCCGTCTTCGGCCCGGGCATGATGATCAACGGCAACATCACCTGCGCTGGCGCGCTGCAGATCCACGGCCGCGTTACCGGCGAGGTGCACACCGCGCAGCTCACGATCTGCGAAGGCGCCAAGGTCGAGGGCAAGATCGTCGCGCAGGACACCGTGATCAAGGGCGAGTTCAAGGGCACGATCCACGGCAACACCGTGAAGCTGCAGGGCACGGCTGTCGTCGACGGCGAGATCTACAACCGCTCGCTCACGATCGAGCAGAACGCGCAGTTCGAAGGTGTCGCGCGCCGCCTCGACCGCCCGGTCGATGCGCCGTCGGCCGATTGCCTGAAGGGCGAGGCGCCGGTGCAGCCGATGATGCTGACGCCGGAGACGGTCGCTTAAGTCCCGACCGTCAATCCGTTACAACGGCGCGCGAGCGGACACCGCTCGCGCCCAATGCCGCGAAATAGCCGAGCGCGCTGAGCGCCGCGATACAGAAGCTCACCGGCCAGTCGGTGTGGAAGGCGAGCGCGATGCCGGCCCAGGCCTCGGCCAGCGCCAGCGCCGCCGATAGCGCGAGCCCGCTCCACAATCCCGTCGCCAGCCGTTGCGCCGCCGCCGGCGGTCCAACCATCAGCGTGAACACCAGCAGCACGCCGACGATCTGTGCGCATTGCGCTACCGCCAGCGCGACGATGGCGAGGAACGCGGTCGAGACAAAGCGCAGCGGCACGCCGCGCGCTTCGGCAAGCTCCGGCTGCAGGCTCATGAACACCAGAGGCCGCATGATGGCCGCAAGGCCGACGAGCGTGATCGCGGCCAGCACGGCGAGCGTGGCGATCGTGCCGCGGTCGACCGCGAGCACGTTGCCGAACAGGAGCGCGGTCGCCTGCGTGGCGAAGGTCGTGTGGTAGTGCAGGAACAGGAGGCCGAAGCCGAGCGCGAGCGCCAGCACCACGCCGATGGCGACGTCGCGATTGGCGATGCGGTCGCTCAACAGCCCCATGACGATGCCGCCGGCGACGGTGAAGCCGACGAGCCCCCACAGCGCGCCGATGCCGATCAGGCCGGCGCCGGTCGCGCCGGCGAAGCCGATATGCGACAGCGCGTGGCCTGCGAAGGTCTGCCCGCGCATCACCAGGAAGAAGCCGACCACGCCCGACACCACCGCAACGATGCCGGCGGCGGCGAAGGCGTTGATCATGAAATCGTAGGCGAACATACGGCCTCAGTGCTCGTGATGATGGCTGTGCCCATGCCCGTGGTCATGATCGTGCATGTGCTCGACGCGCTCGACGTCCTGTCCGCGCGACATGACGAAGATGCGGCCGGCGGCGCGCACGACCTCGATCTCGGAGCCGTAAAGCCGAGACAGTACCGGCGCGGTGACGACCTCGTCGATCGCGCCGAGCGCCGCCTGGCCATGGCCGAGATAGAGCACGCGGTCGACCGCGCCGATCAGCTGGTTCAATTCGTGCGCCGAGAACAGCACGGTGACGCCGTGCTCGCGGCAGATGCGCCGCACGACGTCGATCGCGACTTCCTGGTGCCGCGCGTCGAGCATGATGAGCGGCTCGTCGAGCAGGAGGAGCTTCGGATGCCCGATCAGCGCCTGCGCCAGCAGCAGCCGCTGCCGCTCGCCGCCTGACATCTCGCTCAAGGGCCGCGTCGCCAGTTCGCGCGCGCCGACCGCCTCGAGCGCCTCGGCGATCGCGCCGCGCGCCGCGGCATCGTGCCGCGGCAGGCCCCAGCGATGGCCGTCGAGCGACGAGCCGATGAAGTCGAGGCCGCGCATGCGCAAATCGGGGATGACGGTCCGCGTCTGCGGCAGGTAGCCGATCGCGGCGTCGCCTCGCCGTGGCGCGTGGCCGAACACGCGGACCGTGCCTGCCGCCGGCGGGCAGAGACCGAGTACCGCACGCATCAACGTGGTCTTGCCGGAGCCGTTCGGCCCGAGCACGCCGATGAACTCGCCCGGCCGCACCGCGAGGCTGACGTCGCGCAGCACTGTGCGACCGCCGATGCGCAGCGTCGCGTGTTCAAGTTCCACCGCGGGAGAGGTCATTGGCTGCCCAGCGCCTTGTCGAGCGCGTCGAGTTCCGACAGCAGCCAGTCCTGGATATGCATGCCCGCCGGCAGCGTCTCGGTGACGGGCACGACCGGGATCTTCGACGCCGTGGCGAGCGCGCGCAGGCGCGTGCTCATGAGCTCGCTGACCTGCGCATTGTAGATGAGCGCCTTGACCCGCTTTTCTTTCAGGTCGCGTTCGATCTCGGCGAGATCGTGCGCGGTCGGTTCGGTGTCGTTCATCATGGCGAGCTGGAAGCGCTCGTTGCGCATGGCGAGCCCGATCGCCTGGGCCATCAGGCCGAACACCGGCTCGCTCGCCGTCACCGGCACGCCCTTGTATCTGGCGCGCAGTTCGGCGACGTGCACGTCGACGCGCTTGAGCGCGCCGGTCAGCGCGTTCAGGTTGGCGGCGTAGTCGGCGGCGTGCGCGGAATCGGCGGCGGTCAACACCGACGCGATCGCTTCCGCGACGCGCGGCAGCGTCGCCGGGTCGTACCAGAGGTGCGGATTGTCGCCCGGCTTGCGGCCCATCACCGCGGCGGCGCTGACGACGGCGCGTTGCGGGTTCGGCGCGCTTTTGATCAACTTCTCCATCCACGGGTCGTAATCGGCGCCGTTGAGGACGACAATGCGCGCGTCGGCGATGGCGCGCACCGCCGACGGCGAGGCCTCGAACAGATGCGGGTCCTGCGACGGATTGCTGATCAGGCTCGTCACCGCGACATGTGCGCCGCCGATCTGCGCGGCGATGTCGCCGTAGATGTTCTCGGCCGCGACCACGGAGACCTTGTCGGCCGCCGGCGCAGGCACCGTCGCGGCAAGGCCGAACAGCGCCGCCGCCAGCGCGGCGCCGCACAGGCTCCGGAACGTCCTCTTCAATGCTTCGATCATCGCGGGGTTTCGCTCTGCGTCAGTCGCCGTTCGGGATGTAACATTATAACATAACGTGGACAAGACGGCCGGGGCGCGCTGCGGTAACCCTTTGCGCCCCTTGTATCTTTTTCCCCACACCGTCCGGTGATCCGCGGACCGCAGCACAGTTTCGCCACCGAACAGCCCTGTTGCCGGGCGAGAGGGGAAGCGTCCGTCATCGCCGATGACGCGTCTCTCCCGCACAGTGAAATGGACGACTGCCATGAAGCTCAAACTCATCTTCGCCGCCGCGTGCCTCGCGGCGCTGCCGCTCGCCGCTCAGGCGCAGGGCGTTCCCGCCGGCGCAAGCTACGGCTTCCATGAAGGCAACCGCATGGCCGGCCCGGTCGGCGCCGTGGTCGGCACCGTTGTCGGTGGCGTCACCGGCGGCATCAACGGCGTGTTCGGCGTCGATCCCCGCGCCGAAGAGGTGCGGCCCGAACCGGTCGTGTACCGCCATCACACGCGGCACATCCGGCACCATACGCGCCGCCATCGTCGCCACCACTAACACGAAGCCGCTTGCCTCCAACGCCCGGCCTTAGCGCCGGGCGTTTTCGTTTCAGCCCGACAGCACGTAGGCGGCGAGGATGACGATGGCGCTGACGGCGAGCGTCGCGTGAATGCCGACGAGGGCGCTCGCGCCCTTCTTGGCCACGCGGAAACGCAGGAAGATCGCGAGCCCGACCGCGATGGCCAGCGCGAACAGCACTGCGGCGGCAAGCCCGAATGCTCCGGTGCCCTGATCGGCGCCGCGCGGCGGACCCTGCAGCGCGAACGCGAGCAGCGCGAAACCGCAGAGGGCGAGCGCGGCGTGCACCAGCGCCAGCGCCCACGGCACGCGTGCCGGCTCCCGGCCGTCGAAATGCAGCACGGCCAGCCAGGAGCCGAACAGGACGGCGACGACGAGCGCGATCAGGGCGGCCACGAGCATGGTCAGTCCTGATCGCCGTAGCGCTCGCGTACGGCCTCGGCGACGAACAGCTTGCGTCCCTGCCGGCCCGGGGTCGTGCCTTGGGCGGCGCACCAGGCCGGGAACGTCGCCGGATCGATACGAACACGCATGACTGGATGGCCGTAGGCCTTGAGCCCCTTTTCCATTTCCTCGGCGATTTTGAGCCACTCCTGCCAGCTACGCGGCAGGGTATTGCCGTCGTCGAAAATCCGCAGCGCCGCCGGATAATCCGGTTCCTCGATCCAGTAAGCACCGATGGCGCGCAGGGGCTTTTCGGAATGTGTCATGGGGCGATCCTACCATCTCGCCGCCGGGGCGCAGGTCTGTTAATGAGTGCCGCCGTCCTCCACCCACGAGAAAGGGCCAGAAACCGATGTCGAAACAGGCGATGCGCGAGGAAGCCGATCGTCTGATCCGCGAGGCGATGGAAAAAGGATCGCTCAAGGTCACGCAAGGCGAGACCCGGATCGAGGCCGTATGCGGAAAGTGCGGCGCCCCCAACCGCGTCAAGGCGCCGATGGGGCAATCCCGCGTCGAGTTCACCTGCAAGGAATGCGGGCTCAAGCAGCGGACGTTTTGACGAGGCGCCTTCGCGCGCCTGGGCCGCCTTTTGCGCCACGGCCCCGGAACCCCTATATCCCCGCTGAAACCGGAGTTCCCGTTCCCTATGGCCACCTCCCAGTCCAGCGAAAAAATCCCCGTCACCGTGCTGACCGGCTATCTCGGCGCCGGCAAGACGACGCTCCTCAACCGCATCCTCTCGGAGCCGCACGGCAAGAAGTTCGCCGTCATCGTCAACGAGTTCGGCGAGATCGGTATCGACAACGACCTCGTCGTGAACGCCGACGAGGAAGTGTTCGAGATGAACAATGGCTGCATCTGCTGCACCGTGCGCGGCGACCTCGTGCGCATCATCGAGGGGCTGATGCGGCGCAAGGGCAAGTTCGACGCCATCATCGTCGAAACGACCGGGCTCGCCGATCCCGCGCCGGTGGCCCAGACCTTCTTCTTGGACGAGAACGTCGGCGCCAAGACCCGGCTCGACGCGGTGGTGACCGTGGCTGACGCCAAGTGGCTCAAGGACCGGCTCAAGGATGCGCCGGAGGCCAAGAACCAGATCGCCTTCGCCGACGTTATCGTCCTGAACAAGACCGATCTCGTCTCGGCGGACGAGCTGCGCGACGTCGAAGGGCACATTCGCGCGATCAACCCCTATGCGACGCTGCACCGCGCGCAGCGCTCGAACGTGAAGATCGACGACGTGCTCGGCCGCAACGCCTTCGACCTCGACCGCATTCTCGACATCGAGCCGAAGTTCCTCGAGGCCGACGATCACGGCCATGACCACGGGCATCACGATCATGACCACGACCACGATCATCATCACGATCACGGGGCTCATCATGGCCACGGTCATCATCACCATGGCGAAGGTTCTGGGCTCAAGCACTATCACGACGAAGACATGCAGAGCGTGTCGCTCCGGAGTGAGAAGGACCTAGACCCGGACAAGTTCTTCCCGTGGGTGCAGGAGCTGGTGCAGAAGGAAGGCCCGCACATCCTGCGCTGCAAGGGCATCCTTTCGTTCAAGAACGATCCCGAGCGCTTCGTCTTCCAGGGCGTGCACATGATCCTCGACGGCGACCATCAGCGGCCGTGGAAGGAGGGCGAGGAGCGGCTTTCCCGCATCGTCTTCATCGGCCGCGAATTGCCGGAAGAGAAGATCCGCGAAGGCTTCGCGAGCTGCGTGGCGTAAACGTGGTTGCGCCAAAAATGCGGCGTCATGCCCGGGCTTGACCCGGGCATCCATGACGCCTTGCCACACGTGGCTGCCTTTCGTAAGTCCGTCTTTGTTGAATTTCATCATGGATTGCCGGGTCAAGCCCGGCAATGACAGCGCCGAGCATGCCCGACACCGCAATTCCCTCGCTCGCCGACCGCGTCCGCACCATCGCGACCGACTCGCAGGTCGTCGCCGTCCACTTCCTCGGCCGCGCGCCGGTGTTCGTGCTCGGCGAGGAGACGCTGCTGTTCGCCGAGGGCGAGCGCAAGGTCGCGGTGCACGGCGGCGGCATCCTCGTCAGCGCGGCTGACGGCACGCGCATCGTCACCGGCGGCGACGATGGCAGGCTGATGGCCACCGACGCGCAGGGCGGGACCTCCGAACTAGCCGCCGACGACAAGAAGCGCTGGATCGATCAGGTCGCGCTCGGCCCCGACCGTGCGGTCGCCTGGTCGGCCGGCAAGGTCGCGCATGTCATCACCGGCAAGGGCGAGCAGCGCGCGTTCGAAGCGCCGTCGACGGTCGCGGGGCTTGCCTTTGCGCCGAAAGGCTTCCGTCTCGCCGTCGCGCATTACAACGGCGTGTCGTTCTGGTTTCCCAACGCCGCCGCCAAGCCCGAATTCTTCGAATGGAAGGGCTCGCATCTCGGCGTCAGCTTGAGTCCTGATGGCCGCTTCATGGTGACGATGATGCAGGAGCCGACCCTGCACGGCTGGCGCATCGCCGATCAGAAGCACATGCGCATGTCGGGATATTCGACGCGCGTGCGCTCGCTGTCGTGGACGGCGGACGGCGCCTTCCTCGCCACCTCGGGCTCCGAGCAACTGATCCTGTGGCCGTTCGACGGAAAGGACGGTCCGATGGGCCGGCAGCCGCGCGTGTTGGCGCCGTCGGAGGCGCGCGTCACCGTCGTCGCCGCGCATCCGAAGCAGCCCATCATCGCCGCCGGCTATGGCGACGGCACGGTCTGGCTGGTGCGCATCGACGACGGCGCGCTGATCGCCGCGCGTCAGGCGGACGGCACGGCCGTCACGGCGCTCGGCTGGGAGTCGTCCGGCCAAGTGCTCGCCTTCGGCACGGAGAAAGATGCCGGCGTTCTGACGCTCTGAGCGGCCCCGCGGCCGCCGCAATGTGTGGCATGATGGAACCCGTTCGGCCGATTCCACAGGGTTGAGGGACATGTCCACCACACCACGCCTGCGCCGGCTCGCTTTCGCTCTTCTCTCCAGTTGCACATTGTCGACGGCCTTCCTCGCGGCTCCCCTCGTGCTCGGCACGACGAGCGTGGCGCAGGCGCAGGTCCCGGCAGAATTTGAATCCGCGCTCGAGCCCTACGGCGAATGGGTGCGTCACCCGCGCTGGGGCATGGTGTGGATGCCCTATGACCGGCCGCCCGGCTGGCGTCCCTACACCGAGGGACACTGGGTCTATACCGACGACTGGGGCTGGTACTGGATATCGGAAGGCGAGGAGCAGGACTGGGGCTGGGTCGCTTATCACTACGGCCGCTGGGTGCTCGACAGCCGCATGGGCTGGCTCTGGGTGCCGGGCGAGGAATGGGCGCCGGCCTGGGTCGATTGGCGCCGCGGAGGCGAATACGTCGGCTGGGCGCCGGCGCCGCCGGACGACGTGATTTACGAGTACGACGACAATCCCGCGTGGTGGATCTTCGTACAGCCGCGCTACATGATGGCGCCGCGCATGCGCACGCACATGCTGCCGCCGCGGCGCACGACGACGGTGATCCGCCAGACCGTGATCGTGAACCGCACGGTGATCGTGCAGCAGCAGCCCGGGCAGCAACGCCGGCGCTTTGCCGTCAATCCGGGCATTGCGCCCGGCGTGGTCGGCGCGATTGCGCGCCGGCCGGTGCAGACGTTCCGGGTCGCGCCGCGCGTGTTGCCGGCGACGCAGGGCGTGCAGGGCGCGGTGACGGTGCAGCCGCAGGCGCTCGGACCGCGCGGGCGAAACGCGCCGGGCGGCGCAAAGCGGCCGCCGACCAATCCGGCGGTCCGCGTCTCGGTGCAGCCGACCAACCAGAGCGTCACGCCGGCCGTGACGGTGACGGCGCCGCAGGCTTTGCCGAAGACCGAGCGCGGCCGTCTCGGCGATCATCCGCCACGCGCTGCGCAAGGCGCGCAACAAGCGCCGCCGCCCGCACCTGCGCAACAGCAGCCGCAAACACAACAGCAGCAGCCCGCTGCACCGGCCGCGCGACCTGCGACGCCGCCGGCCGCGCCGCCAGCCGCGCAGCCCGCACCGCCGCAACCGGGTCAGCCACCGCGGCCGCAGCGTCCGCCGCAGACGCAATCGCCGCCAGCGTCGCCGCCGCCGGGTGCACGCCCGCAGCCGCCCGCTGCACCGGCTGTGCCGCCGCCGGCCGCGCCAGCGCAACCAAAGCCGGCAGCGCCACCGCCGCCACCGCCGCCGTCGGCTCCCAAGCCTGCCGCGCCACCACCGCCGCCACCGCCTGCGTCAGCAAAGCCGGCTGCACCGCCACCGGCCGCGCGTCCGGTGCCGCCACCGCCGCCGGCGATTCAGCACGCGCCGCCGCCGGCAGCGCGTCCGGCCCCGCCGCCGCCACAGGCGCATCCGGCACCACCGCCGGCCGCACGACCGGCGCCGCCACCACCGCCAGCGGCGCGACCTGCGCCGCCTCCGCCGCCTGCGGCACGTCCGGCGCCGCCGCCACCGCCTGCGGCGCGACCGGCTCCGCCGCCGCCACCGGCCGCGAAGCCCGCACCGCCGCCGAAGCCGGCGGAGAAGAAGCCGCCGCCGAAGCCCGGCGAGACGCCGCCCGAGGAGAAGAAGTAGGCGCGGCAAAACAAAACGGGCGCCCTGCCGATCTCGGGTTTACCCGAGATCGGCACTTAAGTGCGCAGGTCGGCTATAGCCGACTTGCGGTGCCGCCCGTCTTCGTTTCAGCAGTGCGTCAGATGCGCACGAGCACGTTCTTGAACTGCCAGGGGTCGCTGGGGTCGAGGTCCTCGGGGAAGAGACCGGGACGTCCTTTGAGCGGCGTCCAGTCCGTGTAGAAGCCTTTCACCGGACCGAGATAAGGCCGCTGGATCTCGAGCAGGCGATGGAAGTCGATCTCATCGGCTTCGACGATGCCTTCGTTCGGATGCTCGAGCGCCCAGACCATGCCGCCGAGTACGGCGCTCGTGACCTGAAGTCCCGTGGCGTTCTGGTACGGCGCAAGCCGCCGCGTCTCCTCGATCGAGAGCTGCGAGCCGAACCAATAGGCGTTCTTGCCGTGGCCGTAGAGCAGCACGCCGAGCTCGTCGATGCCGTCGACGATCTCATTTTCGTCGAGGATGTGGTGCTTCTCCTGCATCCTGCCCGAGCCGAACAGCTCGTGCAGCGACAGCACCGCGTCGTCCGCCGGGTGATAGGCGTAGTGACAGGTTGGCCGGTACGTCACCGCGCCCGAAGCGTCACGCGCCGTGAAGTAGTCCGCAATCGAGATCGACTCGTTGTGCGTGACGAGGAAACCGTACTGCGCGCCGCGCGTCGGGCACCAGGTGCGCACGCGCGTATTGGCGCCGGGCTGCATCAGGTAGATCGCCGCGCCGCAGCCTTGCTCATGCGTGTGTGCGTTCTCGGGCATCCACTTCTCGTGCGTGCCCCAGCCGAGCTCGGCCGGCTGCATGCCTTCCGACAGGAAGCCCTCGACCGACCAGGTGTTGACGAACACCTCCGGTGGCTTCGGCTTCTTCGAGCGCTGCGTGTCGCGCTCGGCGATATGGATGCCCTTGACGCCGGCGTGGCGCATCAGGTCGGCCCATTGAGCCTTGGTCTTCGGCTCGGGGGTGTTGAGCTTGAGGTCGGCGGCGATGTCGAGCAGCGCCTGCTTGACGAAGAAGGACACCATGCCCGGATTGGCGCCGCAGCAGGAGACCGCCGTGGTCGAGCCGGGCTTGCGCGCCTTCTTGGCGGCCAGCGTGTTCTCGCGCAGCGCGTAGTTCGAACGCGCTTCCGGACCCTTCGAGGCGTCGAAATAGAAGCCGAGCCACGGCTCGTTGACCGTGTCGATGTAGAGGGCGCCGAGCTCGTTGCAGAGCTCCATGATGTCGGTCGAGCCGGTGTCGACCGACAGGTTGACACAGAAGCCCTGGCCGCCGCCTTCGGTGAGCAGTGGAGTCAACAGATCGCGGTAATTGTCCCTGGTCAGGCCCTTCTGGATGAAGCGCACGCCATGCTTCTCGCACAGCGCCCGGCGGCCCTCGTCCTTCGGGTCGAGCACGGTGACGCGCGATTTGTCGTACTTCAGATGCCGCTCGATCAGCGGCAGCGTGCCTTTGCCGATGGAGCCGAAGCCGACCATGACGATCGGTCCGGTGATGGTGGCGTAAACGGGCCAGTCGGTCATCGTGGAAACACTCCAGTCTGCGGGCGTGATATCCGCCACAGGCGACAAACGGAAGGGCGGCCGCGCCGGAATCCGGCACGGCCGCCCCATTTATCCTGACGATTTATGCGGCGCGGCGCCGCGGTTTTGTGACCCGGCCGCCCGCCGCGGCGATGACGCCGGCCGCGCCGTCGAGTGCCCCCGGGACGAGTTCGCGCGCGAGCAGGCGGTGGCGCTCGAACGGGCCCGGCATGGCGAGCGCGCCGGTCTTGTCGGCGCTGAAGCCGAAGCGGCCGTAATAGGCCGCGTCGCCGACCAGCACGATCGCCGCATGGCCGTGGCTGCGCGCGGCGTCGACCGCGGCCGCCATCAGCGCTGCGCCGATGCCCTCGCGCTGCCGGTCGCAGGCGACCGCCAGCGGCCCGAGCAGCAGCGCCGGCTTGGCGCCGCAGTCGACGTTCCAGAGGCGGATGGTGCCGACGATGCGGCCGCCATCGACCGCGACCAGGCTCTCGGCCGGCTGGCGGCCGCGCCGGATCGTCTCCGACGGCTTGCGAAAGCGGCTCGGGCCGTAGGCAGCGTCGAGCAGAGCCTCGCGCGCCTCGACGTCGGATCCCGATTCATGACGGATGGTCATGTTCATGGCAGCTCCTTCCCGGCCGGGACGCGCATCAACGCGCGCGCCCAGGCGCAACCAATTCGGACGTGAGGGAAGGGGAGGCGGGCGATACCCGCCTCCCGTCGTCAAATGTGGTAGCTCTTCAGCGGCTCGAAGCCGTTGAACGCCACCGCCGAGTAGGTCGTCGTGTACGCCCCGGTGCCTTCGATCAGCAGCTTGTCGCCGATCTCGAGCGAGACAGGGAGCGGATACGGCGTCTTCTCGTACAGCACGTCGGCCGAGTCGCAGGTCGGGCCGGCGAGCACGCAAGGCGCCATCGCGTCACCGTCCCGCGTGCTGCGGATCGGGTAGCGGATGGACTCGTCCATCGTCTCGGCGAGACCGCCGAACTTGCCGATGTCGAGGTACACCCAGCGCACGTCGTCTTCCTCGCTCTTCTTCGAGACGAGGACGACCTCGGTCTCGATGATGCCGGCATTGCCGACCATGCCGCGGCCCGGCTCGATGATCGTCTCCGGGATGCGGTTGCCGAAGTGCTTGCGCAGCGCCTTGAAGATAGCGTTGCCGT
>Ga0265342_10003222_pt1 | contig 13560 bp, 8 predicted proteins | sample 4CB327metaG_FD_203125 | JGI IMG/M metagenome (GOLD analysis project Ga0265342, IMG submission 203125) | Rhizosphere microbial communities from Carex aquatilis grown in University of Washington, Seatle, WA, United States - 4-CB3-27 metaG | ecosystem: Host-associated > Plants > Roots > Rhizosphere...
CGATATTCCGGCGCCAACCGCACCAGCATGTTGAAATGGCGATCGCTGCCATATTCATAGAGATCGCCGGCGGCCTGGCCGCCGATGGCGGTCTGCACGGTCGTGTTGATGTCGCCGGGCGCGAGCCCGTAACGCGCCGCCTTGTCGCGATCGACTTCGATCTGCACCGTCGGCTGCCCGAGCGAGGTGAAGACCGCGAGATCTTGCACGCCGGGCACCTTTTCCATGACCGCCTTGATCTTGTCCGCGGTCTCGCTCAGCGTTTTCAGATCACTGCCATAGAGCTTGATCGAGTTCTCGCCTTTCACCCCAGACACCGCTTCTTCGACGTTGTCTTCGATGTATTGGGAGAAATTGAACTCCACTCCCGGATAGGCCGCTTGCAATTTTTCCGACATATCCTTTGTCAGCGCTTCCTTGTCGACGCCCCTCGGCCACTCGTCCTCCGGTTTCAGCGGTACGAAGAATTCGGCATTGAAGAAGCCGGTCGCGTCGGTGCCGTCGTCAGGACGGCCCTGCTGGGACACCGCCGTCACGACTTCGGGGTAGCTGCGAATAATCCGGCGCATTCCGTTGACGTAGTGGTTCCCGCCATCGAGCGAGACCGACGCCGGCATGGTAGCGCGAATCCAGAGATTTCCCTCCTCGAGCTTTGGCAGGAATTCGAGGCCGAGGGAGCGGACCGCCACCCCCGCCGCAAGAAAAAGGCCGAAAGCGAAAATGATCGTCAGGCCCTTGTTGGCGACCGCAAAATGCAGCAACGGCCGGTAGACGTATCGCAATCGATGGACGAGAAACGTATCAGCCTCTTCGACCACCGCCGGCAGCATCAAGGAACTCAGGGCCGGAGACACAGTGAATGTCGCCAACAGGCCACCGGCAATCGCGTAGGCATAGGTCTGCGACATCGGTCCGAAGATGTGACCTTCGACACCGCTAAGGGTGAACAAGGGAACAAAACCGGCGATGATGATCGCGGCGGAGAAAAAGATCGAGCGGCCGACCTGCCGGGCTGCATCCGCAATGGTCGCGAGCTTGGCGGTGAGCCCAGCGCCGGGAGATCGCACGTGACCATTCCGCGTCGGCTGCTCGGCAAGATGGCGGAATATATTCTCCACCATGATGACAGTCGCGTCGACGATCAACCCGAAGTCGATGGCACCGACCGACAGCAGGTTTGCGGAATCGCCCCGGATCACGATGATCCCAATAGCGAAGAACAATGCGAACGGTATTGTCGCGGCAACGATGAGGGCGCTACGCACGTTGCCGAGAAACAGCCATTGGAAGAAGAATACCAGAACGACCCCCAGCACCATGTTGTGCAAGACCGTCCGTGTCGTCGTCTCGATCAAAACCCGCCGATCGTAGATGCGTTCGATTTTCACCCCGGGAGGGAGAATATTGCTCTTATTGATCTTGTCGATTTCAGCCGACACGCGCTGAATCGTCGGCAGGCTTTGCTGGCCGCGCCGCATCAGCACGATGCCTTGCACGATGTCGTCCACGTCGTCCTGTCCAACGATGCCCAGACGCGGCTGCGAACCGACCGAGACCTCGGCAACGTCGCCGATCAGGACCGGCACCCCGCCCTGTTGCGTCAACATGGTGCGACGGATCTGATCCATCGAACGGATCAATCCGATGCCGCGCACGACCGCCGCCTGCTCGCTGATGTTGAGGGTTTGACCGCCGACATTGATGTTGGAATTGTTGAGCGTCTGGACCAGTTGCGGCAAGGTGAGGCCGTAGGCCTGCAGCTTGCGGAGATCGACCGCGATTTCGTAGGCCTTGGTCTTGCCGCCGAAGCCGGTGACGTCGATGACGCCGGGCACGGCCTTCAGCCGCCGCTGCAACACCCAATCCTGCAGCGTCTTGAGATCCAAAACGCTGAATCCCGGAGGGCCGACCATCCGATAGCGCATGATTTCGCCGATCGGACTCCAGGGCGAGATTTGTGGCTGCGCGTTGTTCGGGAGCGGCGGCAACTGCGCCAACCGGTTCAGAACTTTTTGCTCGGCCTCTTCGTAGGTAAAATCATATGTAAACTGAAGTTTGATGTCGGAGAGGCCGAACAAGGAAATGGTCCGCATCGCCGTCAGGTGCGGAATGCCGGCCAGTTGCACTTCCAGCGGAATAGTGACGTACCGTTCCATTTCCTCCGCGGACTGCCCGGTGCTCTGCGTGATGATGTCCACGAGCGGAGGAACCGGGTCGGGATAGGCTTCGATATTCAGTTTCAGAAACGCCATGAAGCCCGCGCCGAGCATGCCCAGGAACATGACGACCACCAGCATGCGCTGGCGCAGGGCGAAGCCGATGATTGCATCCATGGCCTGGCGCCTATGACTCGCTGCCGCTCACGGCGCGGTCGATGAAAAGTCCCCCGCGGACGACGACCTTATCGCCCGGCTGCAAGCCGCTGACGGCCTGAACCAGGTTGCCATTGGCAAGACCAAGCGTCACATGACGCAACGCCAGCGTTTTGTCGTCGGAAGCAACCCACACGCGTGCGTCGCGCCCCTCATAAACGATGGCTTCGCGCGGTATTCCAGGAGACGCCTGATCCTCTCCCGCAAAAATAGTCGCGCTCGCAAACATCTCCAGCTTCAGCAGCCGTCCGGGATTCTCGATGGTCGCACGAACCATTAGCCGCCGCGTGGCAGGATCGAGTGATTCCGCAACGTAGTCCACATGACCCTGGAATGCACGATCGCTATAGGCGGACACGCGAAATTCCAGCGATTGCCCGACGCGCGCGCGCGGGGAATCGGATTCCTTGACATTGGCAACGAGCCACACGGTGTCGAGATTGCCAATGACATAGACCGGATCGCCGGTGGGATCGCTGGCGCCGCTGGTTATGAATTGCCCGGGCCCGACCTTGCGCTGAACAACCGTGCCCGCGATCGGCGCATAGATCGGCGTCTCCGGATTGATCTTGCCGGTGGTCTGGAAATTGGCGATCTCGTCTTCGGTCTTCTGTAGAATGCGCAACCGATTGCGGACTGCTTCCAGGCCGATCTCCGCAGAACGCATGTTGCTTTGCGCCCCGATCAGATCGTTCTGCGCCTGCTGCCAATCCTTCAGCGGCACCGCCTTGCCGTCGTAGAGTTCATGCTGGCGCTTCTCGTTGATCTCCGCCAGGTTGAGTTGCGAACGTGCCGTGTCGACGCCCGCGCCGGCCGCGATGAAATCATTCTGCGCCTGGACCATGTCGGTGGCTTCGAGGGTAAACAGAAGCTGGCCGCGGGTCACCGTGTCACCAGGTTTCGCCGCGATCTTCGCGACCCGACCGGAATAAGGCGAAAAGATCGGGGTGGAGTGATCCTCGTCGACTGCAATCTTGCCTTCGGCTGCAAGTTCCTGGCGGAACGAATGGACCTCGACCGGCTGGATCACCAGGGTCTGCCATTGGGCCGCAGTTGGGCGAAAGGTCCCGGGGACAATATTGTCCCCGATTGTAGGCTCGCTCGGCCCTTGCGCCTGGTAGCGCGGCCGCATGACATAGGCCACCAGTCCGGCCAGCACCAAAACCGCGACCACGATCGCCGACGCGCGGCCTCCCGATCCGCTGCCGCGCCCGGCACTTGGTTTCGCTGATTCGTCGACCTTCACGCGTCCAATCCCTTCCGGCCGCAGGCTGCTGTGCCAGCTTCTGACACCTGCGACAAGTGCGGTCAAAGCGCGCGATACAAAAGCATGGACCGACCGCACAACACAAAGCCGCGGCAGCCGTCATCCAAGGAAAGTCGTCAGCAGACGCCGATTTTCGGCCTCTCAAGGCGACCCGAGTCGCAGATGACGTTTATATGAATAAAGGCGACAGAGATTGTGGAGAACTGGTGCTGGCCACGCTCGCGCGCGTGCGCCAATGCAGCGGCTGGCTGCAAATGTCCGACCGTTGTCCGGCGATGATCGCTGTTCAGATCCTCGACATCAAAAGAAGAGACGCTCCGGCTGCAGCAAATCCCGCGAGCGCCATGATGAGAAGCAGGGCGGCCGGTCGGCCAGCCGATTGGCGGCCTCCAAAACCGACCGCATAAACCGCTTTTGCGATGTTATTTGCGGAGGCGGCAATCAGAACGGCAGCCGAAAGCGTCGCAACCGACAATCCGGTTACGCCTCCTTGGGCGATATTGACCACAAAGGGATCAATGTCGGTGATCCCGACGACGCCGGCGAGAACCAAGATTCCGTCCTGGCCGAAGTTTGCGCGGGTCCATGCCGTGACGAGGGAGATGAGAACGAGAATTCCCGCGAAGATCACCGCCGTTGGTATTTGCAATGGATTGACGACGGGAACGGATACATCGGCACTGGCCCCCTCGGTCATTCGTCGCCATTCATTGAGCGACAAGGCAACGCCCAGCGAGAACAACAGACCCAAGGCGGGCGCAAGGGCGAGCGCAAAACGGGCGTCAAACAGAGCGATCACCACACCAAGACGGACATACATGACCGCAGTCGCCGCCACGATCCCGGCCGACAAGTCGGGCCGCGCCGCACCGGCTTCCCGCAGACGCTTCGCCAAAACGATGGTCGTGACAGTGGAGGAATAGAGGCCGCCCAGAATTGCGGGGAGCAGGGTCGCGTTATGCACGCGCACGTACTTTTGCAGCAAATAGCTCGCATAGGACAGCGCGCAGATGGCGACCACCGCCAGCCAAACCTTGAAAGGCGTCAGCGACGTCGCGGTCGTCACGGGCTCGTTGGGAACCAGCGGTAGGATGATTCCGACTAGGACCAGGAACTTTCCGGCCGTCAACACTTCGTCTTGCGGCACGAGCTGAATCAACCGATGCAGCTGCTCACGCGTTCCCAGCAACAGCACGGCGCTGACAGAGACGGCGACCGCGACCCAGGGCGGCTGCGTCAGAGCAACCGGTCCGAGAACGTATGCCAACAGGTTCGAAGCCGGAATCATCAGACTGCCGGCGTTGGGGGTGGTCGGTGCGCTGCGCACGTAGGCCTGCAACCACAAGGCCAGCGCAAAGGTCCCGCCGACGAAAGCAAGCGCGTGCTGGGGTTCGATCAGGAACAACATCGCGCCCGCCATCGCGAGCATCGGGAACGAGCGTATTCCGCCCGGACTTGAGCGCTCTTGTCGCTTGTAGACCTCTTCAAAGGCGAGCCCGACAAAGACCGCAAGGGCGAGCGAGAGCAACAGCCGCCCGGCAAGCTCCAAAGGGGACAGAGCTGTCATGTGATTTGCTTCCCGACGACGTCGTCACAGTCGGCGATTGTCGTGCGCAAGGCTATCGTCACACGCTTGGTCCGCACCAGCCGGGAAGGTATTTTGCCTCGGCGCTTTTGGCGAGTTTGAGTGCCTTTTTAAGCGCGCCGCCAAAGTCCTTTTCAATCGCCGCCAGCTTCAGCCGGCGACGCAGAAAATCAGCCCACAAGAATTCACTGTAAGGGGTGGTGTCCTTGGCAAAACCGCCGATGCGGCGCAATTCTCCGGCCACGCTGCGATAAGGATCGTCCCGGAGTTTCGATACGGTCTTCGGAATATCAGCGTAGCCGCAACGGCGACCTTTGGCGTCGTAGGGATAGACCCAGCCGTGATGATCGAGGAACGTCCAGAATTCTTCCTGATCAAGGCTGTTCAATTCCGCCGCCACGATCACGAAGACCTGTTCCGATCCTTCCTCAAGTAGCGCGCGGGCGAGATGATGATGGTCGATGATATAGAAGTGGTCCTTCGGTCCCAGGATGACCGGGATCATATGCTTGCCGAGAAACGTCACCTTCTCCTTCTCCGGAAGCGTTCGCCAACGCCGTCGCTTTTCGACCACCTCGCGCATTCCGACGGTGATCTGCGTGGGCCGCAGAAGCCTGATCGACACCGGCTTGAGAACGGGCTCACGTACCACGAACATGGGTGGCTCCTTCGGGCGGACGTTTTCAATCCTGGGCGGTTCAGGATGACCTCGTCGCGCAGTCCGCTAAATCGTACGCAGAAACGAGCGGTACCACCGGCTCGAATCGAATACACGCCAGGAATTCAATCATAGGCGGAGAGCAATTTGCACGCCATCGTCGGGCCTCTCCATGAGACCGGACGGCGGGCTTAGAGAGAGGCTTCAATGTTGACCCCGCCCCGTTCCGACCCCGCCGATCAGGCGCTCAGCCGAGGCACCAGACGGGCCGCGTTGCCGCTCTCGATCGCTTGCAGATCGCCGGCCGGCAATCCCATTTTCCGCAGTGTCTCAAGCTGATTCAGCGGGAAATAGGGATAGTCGGAGCCGAAGGTGATCTGCGTGACCGGAACCAGCTTCATCAGGGCCGCCATCGATGGTGCGCTGGTGGCGTTGGCAGTATCGTAATGAAGGCGACGAAACTCAGCTTCGATGCCGTCCGGCGCGAAGCCGCCGGGAAGGGTCGCCCGCTGACTGTAAAATGCGTCGATGCGGCCGGCGAGCATCGGGATCGTTCCCCCGGCATGCGAGAACAGCCACTTGATGTCGCGATGCCGCGCCAACGTACCGCTCAGAAGCAGGCTCGTCACTGTTCGGGTGGTATCGTGCGGCACCTCGATCACCGCAGGAAACGCACCCACGCTCAGCTGTCCACAGCACGCCGCCACCAGCGGGTGCACATAGACCACCGCCTTGCGACGGTTGAGTTCTTCGAACACCGGCTTGTAGGTCTCGTGACCAAGCCACTTGTCGCCGTAATTGGTCTGCAAGCCGACGCCGTCGGCCTTGAGCGTGTCGAAGGCGTATTCGATTTCCTTAAGGGTTGCATCGACATTGAGCATCGACAGGGTCGCGAACAGACCGAAGCGCCCTTTGTTGTCGCGCACCATCTCCGCGCCGTAGTCGTTGCAGATGCGAACCATTTTTTCGGCACCCGGGGCATCGAGGCCAAACCAGGTCCCCGGCGTCGAAGCGATCGAGAGCGCGCCCGTCGCCACCCCATTCTTGTCAAGTTCCTCCACCGCCTTTTCGCGGGACCAGCCGACCTGATTGGCGAAGTGCGGAATCTTGCGCGCGTCCTCCCAATCGAGCCATGCCTTCTGATAATCCGGCGGATAGAAGTGATGGTGGGTATCGATGACTTTGCCCTGAGTGCCCTGCCCGCGCACGGTCCCCGCCGGCAAAATGCTGGCCGCGCCGAGCGCGGTGGCCCCCGCCAGCAGACGGCGCCGGGACGGCGTCCACGTGGATAGCGACGTCTGGCACCCGCAGGAGGGATCGTGTCCGACCTGCGCGTTGCCGCACTGCAGCGTATGATTGGAGATCATGGCCTGCCCCCTCCCTGATTTTGTTGGGGCAAGCCTAATCGATGTCGGCGAGCCTGAACAGGGTCCGGTTACAGCAGGCCGAGATCCCGCGGCTGAACCGACGCGAAAACCCGCTGCAGGCCGCTCTGATCGAGCCCGTATATCCGTGCAATCAATCCGCCCAGCAGGGCACGATAATCGGTGAGGACCGGATAGTCGCGGTTCTGGAACAGGTGGGCCTGGTCGACCGCCACCTGCTCGCCGGCGACGCGGCCGCCCTTGATCCCGCCGCCCAGGACCCAATAGACGCTGCCGTGGCCGTGATCGGTGCCGCGATTGCCGTTTTCGCGAAACGTGCGGCCAAATTCAGAAATCACCACAACGGTCGTGTCGTTCCAGCCGGGGCCCACTTCTTCCGCAAACCCCGCCAAACCGCGGCCGAGTTCGCCGAGGCGGTCGGCCAGATAGCCCGTGGCCGCGCCCTGGTTGACGTGGGTATCCCAGCCCCCGACGTCGACAAAGCCGAGATTGAATTGCTCGCGCATCAAGCGGCCGATGCGTCGCGCCGCCAGTTCGAAGCCTTTTGGCGAGACGGCGCCGCGGCTGGCTTCCATCATATGTTCGGTGATCGCATTATAGACCCCGTCGCGCACCCGGAAGCCTTCCTGCACCGACGTGGCCAATGGCTGGCCTTCGTACATCGACACGATCAAGCTGGCTTGCCGCGCATCGATGCCGGGCTTGCCGACATTGTTGATCGCAATATTGGGCACGGGATCACCGCCCTGGAAGGTGAGCGGCATCTGGTCGGTAAAGGCGATCGGCCGAACCCTGGTCAGCGCGCCGGCGAGCCTCGCCATGAAGCCGGAACGGTAGTCTCGGGTGCCATTGACGTTCTGGCCAAGCTCGATCGTGTCCTGGGTCTCGAAATGGCTGCGGGTCAAATCGTCGGTGCCGGCGAATGGAACAAAGGCGGCCTGCCCTTTCTGATAAAGGGCAAAAATCGTATCGCGCAGGACAGGATGAAGGCCCCAATTGGGGTCGAGCGGCAGCGCCGATGTCGCAATATTTGGATCCGGGCGCGCGATCGCCAGATTCGGGCGCGACGCATAATAGAATTCGCTGCCGATCGGAATGACGACGTTGGCAGCGTCGTAGGCGCCGCGCAGAAACACCACAAGCAGGCGCGCATCGGTTTTCGGCGCCGCCCAGACGTGGCCGGCGATGGTCATCGGCGCGAGCGCCGCCAGCCCCCGAATGATATCGCGACGATCAATGCGCATGCGCTTCCTCGTTGCTTCGATGCTAGTGCATGAATTCCGGCGACGACAACAACAGCGTGTTCCAATCCTGCGGCGAGATGGCCTTGTCCAACGCCGCCTTGGTGGCGTTCCCGAGCCTGTCGCGCAGACTGGAGAAATAGAGTGCGTTTTGAAGCAGCGGAAACGCCGGATGCTCGATCGCATCGGGTTCAGGCGGCTTGAACAATCCGGCAGAATTCGATCCGACCTGCCGGGCGATCTCGAAACGCGTCATCATCTGCCCGGGGCCGCTCCATGCGGCCGACGTCAAGGCATATCCGTCAGGGGTCTGGTGATTGTACAATCCCTCGGCAAGGCGATTGAGCCAGTTCTGGATCGGCGCGCTGTTGACGATCACCTTGGTGTCGTAGGCGAGACGTACAGCGGAAAACACGTAGCGTGCCGGATCCTTGAAACGGGTGCCGAGTGAAGCGGTGAATTCCGGAGCGTGAAAAAGCGTGTCGAGAACGCTTGCGATATCGCCGTCGGTGCGGATGAACGTTTGAGTCAGGTGTTCGACCAGCGCAGGCGGCGGGTCATCGGCCACGAAGTACGTCGCGATCTTCTGGGAAACATGGCGTGCGGTCGCCGGATGGCGGCACAGGAGATCCAGCGCCTGCTCAACTTCCGCAAACCCCCTGCCCTTGATGGACTGACCTAAGAACACCTTGTCCCCGTAATCATGGCGCGCCGGATTGAACTCGAACAGTCCGTCTCGGATCAGTTGGCCCTGCAGTTCCGGCTTGAGTTTCGGGTCTTCCGGTTTGAGATCGATGCCGACACCGGTCAGAATGCGGGCGAGTTCCTCCACATCCTTCTGGCTGTAGCCGGAACCGACGCCCATGGTGTGCAATTCCATGATCTCGCGCGCGTAGTTCTCGTTGATATGACCGGCGGCATTTTCGGCGTTGTCGAGATAACGCAGCATCGCCGGGTGCCGCAACGTGGCCTCCAGCAGGTCGTGAAAACGGCCGAGCGCGTGCGTGCGAATGGCTTTGTCTTCGTAATCGCCGACAAGCACGCGCAGATTGGCCTTGGACTGATGGACGTTGAAGTGATTGAACCAGAACCAGGTCATGCGCTCACGCAACTGATCCGGCGCGTAAAGCGCGCGCAGGATGCTCCTGCTCGCGGCCTGCCGTGCTGTCTCGCTCATCGCCTGCTGGAACGCCTGTAACGCTGCCGCCCGCTGATCGAGGTCGGTCATCTGGTTTGCCGTACGCGCCTGGGCATCGAATTTGGTCGCGAGCTCGAAGGCCGGCTGACGCACCGTCATGGCGTCGATCTGCGTTTGCGCCGCCTCAGGAAGAGCTTCGTCCGAAACAGGATGCAACTGGCTTTGCAACCATTTCTCCCCGCCGACAGACTGAAAGGCAGCCATCGTCGAGGGTGTCACACCCCAGGTCACCGCGTCGACCAAAGCCAAGTCGCGGACGCTCTGCTGCGGATCGTGATGGCTCGCTTCCGCGTGCGGTGCGCCGGTCATGGTGATCAGCATCGTTCCCACGACTGGAAGCAAGGCTGAAAAACGACCAAGCATGTCCGAACCTCGGTATCGAGGGGTATGTTGAAACGGCGAAAGCGGAAGAATTGAGGCCGCATGTCTTAAGAATTAGTAAGACTTGCCGCAGCCGCGCAATGGCACGCCAAACGGGGTGAATGCCCTGCTATTCAATTCCCGACGAGCGCTGCTGCACTGAACATTATGCGAAATTTATATCAAAACGTCCGGAGCGCTCGTCGCCGATTTGGCCGGCGGACACTCGCATCCAGCCGCGACTGACGGCACGCTGCGTGGACCGCCGGCCCCGTGACGCGCCAAGCATAGGACGGGCGCGCGCGAATCTGGCTCGCGTCGGTCGATATTGTTCAATGCAGGCCGCGCTGGACTTATGTCCTGCCCAGCCTGCCGCAGATCAGGCCGTCAGGCCCCGATACCCCCGGACCCGAACATGTTCGAGAACATCGTCTGGTTCATCTGGTTCTGATAGAGAGACAAGGCCATTGCGAGATCGGAACTGTTGATTGTCCCTGTCGACGACCCATTGCCGTTGCCGTTAGTGCCGTTGCCGGAACTGCCAGAGCTGCCTGAATTGCTGGCGCCGCTGTTCTGCAGCAAAGCCAACAGCGCATCCTGCGCGGTGTTGCCCGATGTGCTCAACCCCGATGCGCCGCTATTGCTGCCGTTGTCCAGCATTGCCAGCAACGGATCCTGATTGGTGTTGCTGCCGCCGAACAGCGAGGAATCGTTGTTCAGCAGCGACCAGAGTGCGTCCTGAGCGGAATTTCCCTGGGTGGAACTACCGGTGAGCGCGCCGCTGTGGTTGGTAGAAATGCTTTGAAGCAGTGCGGAGAGCGCGTCCCGTGCGCTGTTGCCGCTGGTCGAGTTCGTGCTGCTTGCGTCGGTCGACGACGCGCTCGAAGTGCTCTGAGTGCCCTCGATCAATGCCAGCAAAGCGTCTTGCGCCGTATTGCCGGTCGGCGATGGCGGCTGCAGATATTGCGCCAGTTGCTGCTCACTCACGCTGCCGGTGTTGTTGGGATCAAGTTGTGAGTAAAGCGCGTCCGCACCCTGCGTGGTCCCGCCGGCCGACGTTACGGCGCCTTCCAGCTCGGTCTTGGAGATCGAACCATCGCCGTTGCTGTCAACCTGGGAGAAAATGCTCTGCGCGAGTTGCGCAGGCGACGTCGCGCTGTCTGTCGAACTGATCAAGGAGGCCAGCGCGCCTTCAGCGCTGTCACTCCCGCCCGCGTCGGCGTCAGCATGGTGATGATGGTGATGGTGGGTTGCCTGCGACAGGGTCTTGGCGAATTGCTGCTCGCTCACGCTGCCGGTATTGTTCGGGTCGAGCTTGGCATAGAGCGCATCCGCGGCCTGCGTGGTGCCGCCGGCCGCGGTGACCGCATTCTCGAGCTCGCTTTTCGTGATCGACCCGTCGCCATTGCTGTCGATCTGTGAAAACAGGCTCTGCGCCACTTGGCCGCCAGGGCTCGCGCCAGATGAGCCCGGCCAGCCGGTCGATTGGAAACTGATCATCTGCGCGCTCATTTGATCGCTGAACGGCGGAGCGGGGAGATTTTGACTGAATTGCTGCTCGCTGACGCTCCCCGTCTGGTTCGGGTCGAGCTTGGCATAGAGCGCGTCTGCCGCCTGCGTGGTGCCGCCGGCGGTCGTTACCGCACTTTCCAGCTCGGTCTGCGTGATCGAGCCGTCGCCGTTGCTGTCGATTTTGTTGAAGAGGTTCTGCTGGAAAATCGCAAAGGGATTGGAGCTACCGCTCGCACCGACGCTACTCATCGCACATCTCCTCGGGATCTCGTAGATGCAACTGGCATCTGCACACAAACTGCTATCGCCGCCGATGCAGCCTCCGCAAATGGCGTGCCAGGCCCCGAAGTTAAAATTCCTCAGCAAAATCCGTTGATTATTTCCATGCTGTTTCCGGATCCGACGGCTCGCCGGTAGCTTTTACCCCGGGGGTCGGAATTATTCGCCAGGCGGCAGGCAATATCTGCCGACTGGCGTGCTTGCGGAATCGACAAGGGATCATCACCCTCGTCGCATCACGACGGCGGGCAAGCCGACCCCGGTCCGCTTAGGCGCGCGCGTATTTTCCGCGGCCGAAAAGGCGATCCTTGACAGCGTCGCTGGCGGTGTCGCGTTCCGACTTGATGGTTGCGACCTTCGCCAGGGCGCGTTTCACCGCGGGACGCTCGCTCAGAGTCTCAACCCACTTCTTCACGTGCGGACGCCTGCCCAGATCGATGGCGAGCAACTCGACATTGCGCAGCCAGGGAAACGCGGCGATATCGGCAATGGTGTACTCGTCGCCACCGACATAGGCGTGCTGAGCGAGGCGCTGATCATAGACGTCGAACAACCGGTTGACCTCGGAACGATAGCGGCTGTTGGCGTAATCACTGCCGTCCTTGGGCGCGAATTTGCTGAAGTGCACGAGCTGCCCGCTCATCGGGCCAACGCCGCCATGCTGGAGCAGCAGCCACTGAATTGCGTCAAATCGTTTTGCCGGGTCCGACGGCAGCAGCTTCTTGGTTTTTTCGGCGAGGTACAACAGGATCGCGCCGGATTCGATCACGGTATAGGGCTTTCCGCCGGGTCCGTCGTGATCGACGATCGCGGGAATTTTCTGGTTCGGATTGATCCTGGTGAATTCCGGCGTGAACTGGTCGCCTTTCCAGACGTCGACGAGATGGGTGTTGTAGGGCAGTTCAAGCTCCTCGAGCGCAATGAAGACCTTTTGAACGTTCGGGCTGGTGAGGGCGTAGAAATCGATCATGACAGATCCTTGAGTGGTAAGAGATCGTGGGGCTTCTCTATAGCCAAAGGGAGCGGTGTTTGTCCCGGTGGTCGGCGTTCGACCCACTGTCCGGATGACATTGGGGGGCCGGCGCGCTTGCAGTAAGATTGCATCAAGCCGGCGAAGGAAGGCCGGACACAGGAGGAGGCTGCATGACCCGATGGCGGGCTTTTGCCTATGTGTTTTTTGTGATCTTGGTCGCCTTCGGTGGACCGGCAGCGGCGGATGATTATCCCAGCCGGCCGGTGATCCTGATCGTTCCCTTCCCGCCGGGCGGCGGAAACGACGCGATGGCGCGGCTGATGGCGGAAAAGCTGGGCGCGGCGCTCGGCCAACCGTTCGTCGTCGAGAACCGCAACGGCGCCGGGGGAAGCATCGGCACGCGCGATGCGGCGAAGGCTGCAGCCGACGGCTACACCCTGCTGCTGGCCTTCAGCGGGACCTTGGCGATCAATCCGAGCTTGTATCGCAATGTCGGGTACGATCCGCAAACCGACTTCGCAGCGATCGGACTGATTGCGTCCACACCCTCGGTGCTGGTGGTCAATCCCGCATTTCCCGCCGCGACGCTCCCGGATTTGATCACCTACGCCAAACGGAATCCGGGCACCATCGACTACGCCTCCTCCGGCGTCGGTACGGTCGTGCACGTCTCGATGGAAAGCTTCGCGGCGATGGCAGGAATTACGATCAATCACATTCCCTACAAAGG
>Ga0265342_10003223_pt1 | contig 13559 bp, 10 predicted proteins | sample 4CB327metaG_FD_203125 | JGI IMG/M metagenome (GOLD analysis project Ga0265342, IMG submission 203125) | Rhizosphere microbial communities from Carex aquatilis grown in University of Washington, Seatle, WA, United States - 4-CB3-27 metaG | ecosystem: Host-associated > Plants > Roots >...
GTGCAGTATGCGCCGACGACCGAAAAGGTCCACGAGCGTCCTCTGCTGATTTTTCCGCCCTGGATCAACAAGTTCTACATCCTGGACTTGCGACCGGAGAATTCCTTCATCAAATGGCTGGTCGGCCAGGGTTACACCGTGTTCGTTGTCTCGTGGGTCAATCCCGACGGCAAGCTGGCGCAGAAATCCTTCGAAGACTACATGCACGAAGGGATATTCAAAGCGCTGGACGCCGTCGAACAGGCGACAGGCGTTCGCGATCCCAACGTCGTGGGCTACTGCATCGGTGGAACGCTGCTTGGCGCCACCCTCGCCTACATGGCCAGGACGGGCGACGACCGCATCCACTCGGCCACCTTTTGGGCCGCTCAGGTGGACTTCAGCGAAGCCGGCGACCTCAAGATATTCGTAGACGACGTCCAGCTCGCATCCCTCAAGGAACAAATGGATGCCGGCGGCGGCGTGCTCGAAGGCCGCAAGATGGCGACCACGTTCAACATGCTGCGCGCCAACGATCTGATCTGGTCGTTCGTGGTGAGCAACTACCTGCTCGGCAAGACGCCTGCCCCGTTCGATCTGCTGTATTGGAATTCCGACACCACGCGGATGCCGGAGAAGATGCATCTCTTCTATCTGCGCGAATGCTATCGCGACAACGCTCTGGCGCTGGGAAAGATGAAATTCGGCGGCGTGGCGCTAGATCTGACGAAAGTGAAGGTGCCGGTCTATCTGCAATCGGCGAAGGAAGACCACATCGCGCCATATAATTCCATCTATAAAGCCACCAAGCTGTTCAAGGGGCCGGTGCGTTTCATCATGGCGGGATCGGGCCATATCGCAGGCGTCGTCAACCCGCCGGCCGGCGGCAAATATCAGCATTGGACCAACGACAAGCTGCCGGCGACGGTTGAGGAATGGCAGGCCGGCGCGAAGGAAACGCCCGGCTCCTGGTGGCCCGATTGGGGCAAGTGGCTTTCAAAGCTATCCGGAAAGAAAATTCCTGCACGCAACCCCGGCGACGGCAACCTAAAGCCGCTGTGCGACGCGCCAGGAACGTATGTGAGGGTGAAGGCCCAATAGCGAGCAGCGCTTAAACCAACCCGGTAGTTTCAGGTAGTCCCAGCATCAGATTAAGGTTCTGCACCGCGGCTCCGCTTGCGCCCTTTCCGAGATTGTCGAGCAAAGCGACCAGCCGCACCTGCCCGGTTTTGTCGTTGCCGAAAACAAACAGTTTCATGCCGTTCGCGCCTTTCAGCGCCTCGGCGTCAAGCGATTTGGGGGGCTCTTCGAGGCTAGCCACTTCCACAAGCTTCTGCCCGCTGTAGGCATCCTTAAGCACGGCATGTACGGCGGCGACTGTCGGCATGCCGGGCAGCGCCCAAAGCTGCAGCGGCACATCGACCAGCATGCCGCGATAGAACCGCCCCACGCTCGGCGAAAAGACGGGCAGATGGGCCAGCTTGGCGTGCATCTGCATCTCCGGCACATGCTTGTGCGAAAGCGTCAGCGCATAAGTGCTCACGACCGTCTCAATGAACGCCGGAGAATCCGTCTTCTCGAATTCCTCGATCATCGCCTTACCGCCGCCGGAATAGCCGGACACCGCATTCACGGTGAGCGGAAAATCCGCGGGAATGATCCCGGCGCGCGTTAGCGGACGTACCAGCGCCAGAAAGCCGGTCGGATAACAGCCCGGATTCGTCACGCGCTTGGCGCAGGCGATCTTCTCGCGCTGATCCGGCTCCAGCTCGGCAAAGCCATAAACCCAGCCCGGCGCGGTGCGATGCGCCGTGGAGGCGTCGATCACGCGCACGTCCGGATTCTCGATCAGCCCGACTGCTTCTCGTGCCGCGTCGTCCGGCAGGCAAAGGATCACAAGATCGGCCTCGTTCAAGGCTCTCGCCCGTGCACGGGCGTCTTTGCGCTCCGCCTCGGCGAGTCGCACCAATGTTAGGTCGCCGCGTCCCGCCAGCCGCTCGCGGATTTCCAGGCCCGTTGTTCCTGCTGCCCCATCGATAAAAATCTTGGCACTCATGTCATCCACCGTTCAATGCGCGAGTCTGCCCCCCGGCCCGCATTGACATGCCTTCTAATGCATTCTTACGTGGATTTCGCCCGTGATTCTTTATGGAGCCACACGGACCGGCGCATGGCCGCATTGCAGAAGGGGGCTAGCTTATGGATCCGCAAGCCGTCATCGAAGTATTTCGCCGTAACCTGACCGAGCACTATTTCGACCTGAAAGGGCGCGTCGGCCGGCAGGAGTTCTGGTACTTCATCCTTGCATGCGTCGTTGTGTACTTGGCGGCGGCCATTATCGACTCCGTCATCCGCACGGGTCTTCTGATGCCGCTCATCGCACTGGCATTGCTGCTGCCCACCACCGGATTGGGCGCGCGTCGCCTTCAGGACACCGGCCGCAACGGTTCGCTGGTCTGGGTCTGGGCGCTGATCAGCGTCGTCACGCAGGTGTTCGCGCTTATGACGTTCATGGCCGGTCCGTATGGTGCGGTCGGCGCGTGGTACTTCATTCTCACCCTGGGTTGGTTGATCCTACTTATCAATCTCGCAATGCTCGCCGTGTCGATCGCGCTGATCTATTTCTGGGTCCAACCGGGAACCGTTGGACCAAACGAGTACGGCCCGGACCCGAAAGCGACGGCCGCGTAGCGGGCGGATCGATGGCTTTGGTGCGTTAGCTGCGGCTGGCAAGGATCGCGGCGGGAGATGCCACGTCGTTTGCGGCGCGATTGACGGGAGCGTGCCTAAAGTCCGCTGCCGCCTTTCTCGCCGCCACGAGTTCGTTCCGCGTGAGCCGACCTGCGACAAGGCCTAGCTGCGCCGCGGCCTTCCGGTCACCCTGTGATGCGGCAATCGCGTACCATTTATACGCTTCGATCAGGCTGTACGGTACGCCGTCGCCCCGCTGATAAAGCACGGCAAGATCGAACTGGGCATCCACCTCACCCATACCGGCCGCAAGCGAAAACCAATGCGCAGCCTCGGGGAAATCCGTGACGTCCTTCCAGCCGCCCGCATAGATTTTGCCGAGATTTGTCATGGCCCGCAGGTTGCCTTGTCTGGCTGACGCCTCGTACCAGTGGACGGCGTGAATCATGCTGACCGCGACGCCGGTGCCCGTCTGATAGAGCACGCCAAGACAATTCTGTGCGACGGCCTGCCCGCCGACCGCGGCGCGTTCGATCCAGCTTGCGCCCTTTTCGATGTTCATTGGCAGGCCCGTGCCATTCAGCAATTTTAGGCCAAGGATCAGTTGAGCCTGCACGTTCCCCGCTTCGGCCAACGTATCTAGGCGAACAGGCGCTAACGCGGCCGCGTGGACTTGCCTATCACCATTGCCGGCGAATTGCCGGCTCTGGTGCGCCACGACGGCGGCCGCCGGCCGACCCGAGGTCAGATAAAGGGACAAGCCAATGCCGCCTGCTGCCAAAAGGACCGCGGCCAACAGCCATATCAAACGGCCGTGACGTGAACCCATCTCCGCCTGATCCTGATCTACGTTCTGCTGGGTGGCTTCGATGGTTGCCCGGCGAGCGCGGGAAAGATAGGCAGGCTCCGTGCCTGGCTCTCGAATCTGGGGCGGCGCACTTTGCGGCTGCGCTTCGGCGGAACCAGCCGTGGTAGAGAACTCCGCCTCACCTGTCGCGGCAGGTATCGGGCGCGCCGTCTCCGCCGTCCGGCTGGTCAGGTTATGGACGTCCAGACGCACCTCGGCGAGCGCCAACTGGTGCTTGTTGTCGAAGCTCTCCAGCCGTTTCTGGAGCTGGTGGACGGCGTCGACCGCGGAGCCGATCTGGCCGGCGAGCTCTTTGGCATCGTTGCTCTGACGGGATTGAAGTTCCGCGTAGGACTGCTCGATAAGGCGGATGCGAGTATCCAGACGTGAAAGAACGGCGTCGGTCCCTTCCTTCATCTGCGATTTCGGGACGATGACCCGCTTCGCCAGCTTGTCGAGTTCGGCAGCTTGAAAACGCATCATTGCGTCGTAGTCACCGGGGGCGTCCGATTTGGCGGGCACGTCCGGCGTTTCATACGAAATCTCGATCGCAGTCTCGTCTTTTCGCGACGGAATATTCGGCTGCGCGGCGGGTGTGGCCGCAGGTTCTTCTTTCGGAGCGGCAACGGCTGGCTCCGGCTGCTGCGGATCTAACGAGCAACTCAGGAGCGACAGGAGTTCCTGTTTGCCGGCAAAATAGCCGTAGATCGTGGCACGCGCGATGCCCGCTTCAGCCGCAACGGCACTCAAGGTCAACGCCGCGATTCCGTGCTGGTCGACGAGGCGGTTTGCGGCATCCAGGATCGCAAGGCGCACGGCTTCCCGTTCGCGCGGTCGAGACCAGACTGGTTTCGTCGCGACAGCGGCTCCGGTGCTTGCGCGTCTGCCGGACAATGGCGGCTCCGGTCCCTTCAGGAAGCCGCTACAGTGCCGTCATTAAGTGAAGAAAGGGTTGGGACAAACGCCTGCTAGCGGGGCGCGAGCGCCCGACCGCAGGCTTGGCGGTTTGCTCTGAAAGCCGTCCTCCTTGTGGAAAACCAATCCAAAACGACAGAAAACATTCATATCACATTGATTTAGTTACAATAACTCGCATCTGAGGAAACAACGGCGTCGGCGTGACGTTGTTTTATCCCGTACCAATATCGACAACACGGCAGCCATTTCTCAGGTCTCCCGTCCCCGCACGAAGTAGAACAGCACGGGGATAACCACCAGCGTCAGCACCGTGGAAGAGACCATTCCGCCAATCATCGGAACCGCTATGCGCTGCATGATCTCGGAGCCCGTTCCGCTGGACCACAGGATGGGGATCAAGCCGGCCATGATGGCGGCGACGGTCATCATCTTGGGCCGCACCCGGTCCACGGCGCCGGACATGATCGCCGCCAACAGATCTGGGCGCGCGAAGCAGCGGCCCTCGCTTTCGCAGCGGGCCTTGGCATCGGCGAGGGCATTGTTGAGATAAATCAGCATGACCACGCCCGTCTCTGCCGCCACACCGGCCAGTGCAATAAAACCGACCGCCGATGCGACGCTCATGTTGAAGCCCATCAAATCCATCAGCCACAGTCCGCCTACCAGCGCGAAGGGCAGCGACAACATGACGATCAGTGTGTCCGACACCCGCCGGAAGTTCAGATAAAGCAGCAGCAGGATAATCAACAGCGTCGCCGGAACGACGATCCGTAGCCGCTGCTGCGCGCGTTCCAGATATTCGAATTGCCCGCTCCAGGCCGCATAATATCCCGGCGGAAAAGAAACCTTCTGCGAAACGGCGTGCTGCGCGTCACCGACATAGCCGCCAAGGTCGCGGCCGTGGAAATCCACATAGACATAGTTCACCAGCTGGCCTTCCTCGGTACGGACCATCGTCGGACCTCGCGTCCGTGCGATCTTCGCGACTTCGCCGAGCGGCACCGCGCCGCCTGCCGGAAGCGAAACCAGCGCGTTGGCGGCAATGGCGGCGGGATCGCTGCGCACATCGCGCGGATAGCGCAGGACAACGCCATAGCGCTCGCGTCCCTCCACGGTGGTGGTGACAGCCTTGGCGCCAAGCGCGGTCGATATTGTGCCCAGCACATCGTCGATGGAAAGGCCGTACCGCGCGATTTGGTCCCGATCCGGCGTGATTTCCAGATAGTAGCCACCGTTCACCCGCTCGGCATAGGCGCTGGTCGTGCCGGGTACGCTGCGCACGGAAGTCTCCACCTCGCGCGACAAGCGCTCGATCTCATTCAAATCTTTACCGAAAATCTTGACGCCGACGGGTGTGCGGATACCGGTGGACAGCATGTCGATGCGGGATTTGATCGGCATGGTCCAGGCGTTGCTCACGCCGGGAAACTGCAAGGCGCCGTCCAGTTGCGCGATTAGCTTGTCGGTGGTCATTCCCCTCGGCCATTGATCCTGCGGTTTGAGGTTGATGACCGTCTCGAACATCTCGAGCGGCGCGGGGTCTGTCGCCGTTTCGGCGCGGCCCGCCTTGCCCCATACGGATTCGACTTCGGGAAAACTCTTGATGATCCTGTCCTGCGTCTGGAGAAGCTGCGCCGCCTTGGTGACCGACAGGCCGGGTAACGTCGTTGGCATATAAAGCAGCGTGCCCTCATTGAGCGTCGGCATGAACTCGGTACCGATACGCGAAGCGGGGACAATCGCCAGCAACAAAGCCACGGCCGCGATACCGAGCGTCAGCCATGGCTTGCGCAGTACGGCAGCGATCACCGGGCGATAAACCCGGATCAGGAATCGATTGACGGGATTCTTGTTCTCCGGCGCGATCTTGCCGCGCACGAACAAAGCCATCAGCGCCGGAACCAGCGTGATCGATAGGATCGCCGCAGCCCCCATTGCGAAAGTCTTGGTGTAGGCCAGCGGTTTGAATAGCCGCCCCTCCTGGTCTTGCAGCGTGAAAATCGGAATGAATGAAACCATGATGACTAGTAGACTGAAGAACAACGCCGGTCCGACTTCCTGCGCGGCGAGGATCAGCACCTCCACGCGAGATGCGCCCGGCTCGGCTCGTTCCAGCCGTTTGTGGGCGTTCTCGATCATCACGATGGCAGCGTCCACCATGACACCGATGGCAATGGCGATTCCGCCAAGGCTCATGATGTTCGCCCCAATTCCCAGCGACTGCATGGCGATGAAGGCGATCAAAATGCCGATTGGTAATGTCAGGATAGCGACCAGGGCGCTGCGGACGTGCAGAAGAAAAAGAAAGCAGACGAACGCCACGATGAGGCTTTCCTCAAATAGCGTACTTTTGAGAGTATTGATTGCGCGCTCGATCAGCAGCGAACGGTCATAGACCGGTATGAGTGTGACCGTGTCGGGAAGGCTTGCGGCGATCTCCGCGATGCGCTTCTTGACCGCATGAATGACATCGAGCGCATTTGCGCCGTAGCGTTGGACGACGACACCGCTGGCGACTTCACCCTCCCCATTCAATTCCGCGATTCCGCGCCGCTCGTCGGGAACGATCTCCACATTGGCGACGTCGCGAAGGAATACCGGCGTTCCATCCTTGGCCTTCAGCACAACACGCTTGAGATCCTCGATGTTCTTGAGATACCCGCGGCCGCGGATCATGAACTCCGTTTCGGAGAGTTCCACCGTTCGCCCTCCGACATCCGTATTGGCGGCGGCCACGGCGTCCCGAATGGTGCCCAGCGTGATTCCATAGCCGCGTATCTTGCTGGGATCGACGACAACCGCATATTGCTTCACATAGCCGCCGACGCTGGCCACTTCGGCCACGCCTTCGGTCTTGGCGAGCGCGTAGCGCAGATGCCAGTCCTGCAAGGAACGAAGCTGCGCCAGATCCTGCTTGTCGCCTGTCAGCGCGTATTCGTAGACCCAGCCGACGCCCGTGGCGTCCGGGCCAAGGCTCGGCGTGACGCCTTGTGGAAGACGTTGCGTCGCCGCATTCAGATATTCGAGCACTCGGCTGCGCGCCCAATAGATGTCCGTCCCATCGTCGAAGATCACATAAATAAACGAAACGCCGAAGAACGACACACCGCGCACGGCGCGTGCATGCGGAACACTGAGCAGCGCCGAGGTCAGCGGAAACGTCACCTGATCCTCGACCACTTGCGGCGACTGGCCTGCATACTCCGTATAGACGATGACCTGCGTGTCGGAGAGATCGGGAATTGCGTCCAGTGGCGTGCGGCTGACGGCATAGAGTCCGGTCAGCACGGCAAACAGCGTGCCGATCAAGACCAGTGGAATGTTATTGGCCGACCAGCGGATGACGCGGGCGATCATTTGGATGGTTCCGCCGGAGCAAATGTCTGAAGGGCCGTCTGCAGATTGCTTTCGGCGTCGACCAGGAAATTGCCGGAGGTGACGATACGCTCGCCCTCGGACAGACCGGAGCGGACTTCGGCATAACCGTTGGCGCGTGCGCCCAGTACCAGGTTGCGTGGCTGAAACAGACCGCCGGGCAACGAGACGAACGCAATCTTGCGGGTTCCGTCATCAATGACTGCCGATTCAGGAATAGCCAATGCGGTACCGTCGGATACTGACGCTTCGATGCTCACGTCCGCATATTGTCCGATGCGAAGCAGACCGTCCGGATTGGCCACCGCGATGCGAACCTGCGCCGTGCGGGTCTCTGCATTGATTTCGGGATAGATGAAGGAGACCTGCCCCGCAAAGGATGAGTTCGGATCGTCGCGGAAGGTGATCTTGGCCGCCAGCCCCGCATGGAGCCCCGCGAGATCGCGCTCGGACACCTGCGCCAACACCCACACGGTGGAAAGGTCCGTCGTCTTGAACAGCGTGTCGCCCGCGGCAAAGTGCATGCCCGCAACCGCAGGCTTCTCCATGATCGTTCCGCCGATCGGCGCGGTAATCGTGATGGAGCGCCGCGGTACTCCAGTGCGCCGCATCTCGCTGATCGCCGATGACGTCACGCCATACTGACGAAGCAGGTTCGCCGCCGTATCGGCGTGCGTCGGAGCGTTTGACTGTGCCGATCCGATCAGATCGGCCTCCTTGATCAGGATCTCCGTGCTTTGAATCCATACCTGCATCATCGGCTGGCCGGCCCGCACCCGCGATCCCGTGGTCGAGACGAACAGCTTTTCGACGAAGCCGTCGAACCTCGCGGTCAACACGGCCTGTTTGCTCTCGTCGGCGGCGACCGTTCCCGTCGCGCGTACGGCGCCCGCCAGTTTCATGCGCTTGACGGTTTCCGTGCGGACGCCAGCGCGTTGTATCTTCTCTGTCGTCAGGCGGATCGTGCCAGGCGTCGAGGAAACCTGGTCGCTGTAGACGGGGATATAGTCCATCCCCATCGCGTCCTTCTTCGGAACCGGCGAGGTGTCGGAAAGGCCCATGGCATTGCGATAATAGAGAATCCGCCGCGGACCCACTGCGGGAGAAGCATCTGCCCGCTTTTCCCTGGCGGTGATTACGACACTGCCGCTAACTGGTTTTGAAGCACCGTCTACCTTCGCCGAAAGTGAAAGCGCCCAGCGGCCAGGGGCGTAAAGGTTGGTTTCAATAACAACGACTCCGGGCTCTTTCGAAACGACAATGCGCACCGGAGCGGTCATCGTCGGCATGTTGTCCGGCCCCATATCGATGCGGCTGGATAGGATGGTGATCGAGCGGGTGACAGGATTACCCGCGCCGTCTACCAGTTTCACTCGGACTTGCATCGTGGTGTTTGCCGGCACATTCGCCGTGAGCAACTGCCAGCTCAGCCCGGCGGGTTTGAATGCTGCGAATGTCACGATTGCGAAAATTGACACGATAGCGGCGGCAATCGTGGCCTTAAGGGATTCACGCATGAACGTCTCCGTTTCGCATAATAAGGCGGAATCATGCCGGAGCCGGCATCGCGCCGGCCCCGCGCATCGGTTGGTCTAATTGTTGGACGCGACGGTGAGCCATGTCGCCGAGGTTTCCCCCGGAACGTGGGCGCGCAGTACGATCTTCTCGCCCGCGAGCATATGCCCGTTCGCGCAGACGTAGTCGCCTCGTCCGTCCGGCACCAATGCAACGAGAACGTGCTGGATTTGCGGAGCGGCCTTAATGCCAAGCCATACCGTGTGCTGCATGCTGACATGGGCATTCGTCACGAGCTGGCCGGTCGCAGCGTTCACGAGTTGTACCGCGAGCGGAGCGTCCGCGGACGGCGTTCCAACGATTTTAAACGCATATGCCGGATGCGTCTGGCCGTAGTCGGCAGGCATCAGGTGCCTGGGCGACCCTGCGCTAGCGGCCGTGACGGCTGCAAGCAATGCTGCGGCAACGAAGGCTGCGCTACGCGCGATGGTGTTTTTCAGGTTCGTATTCATCTTAGTTCCTCCTGCCCGGCATCTCGCGGATGCATCGGGCCTTTACATGATGTGACCGATTGGAAGTTCCGCGTTCGTCGCGATTGGCTCGTGCCGGGTGAAGCGCCAAGAACCTGGCGGCCACAAACAGCACGTGAGCACAACCGCACTCTCCGCGCGCAAAGGCGCAGAGAACGGCGCGTTCAGTCGGTCAAGCGATGGGAGGAGGATTATCGGGTTGGAGCGTGATACCCGGTTCGATGTCGTATAAGCGCCACGACTGCGTGGCCGTCAGCGCCAGCGGCATAATCGTGGCCGCGTTATGGGGGACCGCCGCCAGGGCGATGCAACTCAACATTCCAAGGCAGTTCGCCATGTCCTTGCAGGGCGCACCGCGCTCGTGCTGCGGCATAACATGGTCACAACCCCTGCTTTCGTGGGAGGTGCACCCCATCATTTGCATCATGGCGGGCTGCATTGTGTGGTGCATGGGTGTTGCCGGCATGGCCAGCGCGGCAGGCTCCGTTGCGAGCAACAGGATCGCCGCCGTCATCATGGCGACGATCTTCCGCGTAATGGAAACCTGAATCCGCATGGAATGAAAATAGGTCTCAGGAAGGCATGATTCAACTGCCAAGGTGCCGCAGTTGCAGAATTGCGCGTTCTCGGTGAAGGCAAAGCAAACAATGGGGCGGGTCGCGCCATCCTGCTGTTCCGAAATACAAAACCGGTCGCATAGCGCTTCGAGAATTACCCCTTCGTAAGAAACTGGTTTACATAAGCTAAAAGTACCTACGTCATTTGGTGACCGATTGGCGAAGAGTTTCTGCACCTGCCTTCCTAACCGGCGGCATTTTTTCTTTCGAAAGAGCCAGGTTCCCAGCCGAGAACAAGTTTACGACGCTCAGCATCATGAAAACCAATTATTAGCCGTTCGCCGCTGAATAGCTGGCCTCTGGCCATCTACCACAACATACTGAAGCCTGAGGGAATGTGGGCTTCAGGACCATGAATTTCTACGCGTCGCGCGATTATCTCGATGCTGCCGCCGCGGTCTATTTCAAGGGCCGCGATGCCGCCGTCGAGGATGTCAAGATCGGCGACGATATTCTGCGTCTGCTTGTCGTCGATGATCGCCAGATCGTGACAAGATTACAGTTCCTGGATTTCCACGAACCACTTGCCGAAACAGAAGTGTGGGGCAGCGTTCGCAAGGGGCGCTATGCACGACACGTGGTCAGGGGCACAATCAGGCGAAGCGAATGGGAGCCCGCTTCGTTTCACCAATTCGAATTGGCACCCTATATCGACTGGTCGGAATTCCGCAGTTTTGACGACTACAAGGACCAGCTCTTGCAGCGGCACAAAGGCTTGGTTCGCGATCGCGAGCGCCGCTGGCGCAGCCTTTCCGCGGCTCACGGCGAACTCGTCTTCACCATGAACGACAGCCGGGACGACGTTCTCGCCTGTGCCCGGCAATGGAAGAGCCAGCAGCTTAGCGAGACAGGCCATAGCGACTATTTTTCGACGCCGAAGACGATGGAGTTCTTGGAAACGCTGCGCGACAGGAACCTGCTCGTGTCATCCACCCTGCGTGCCGCCGGCCGTCTGCTCTCGGTCTGGATAGGCTTCGTGCACGAAGGTAGATGGTCCGGATGGATATTCACCTACGATCCGGCCTTTCGGAAGTACTCCGTCGGTCACCAATTGCTGAGTTGCATGCTTGAAGAGAGTTACCGGCTCGGGCATCGGGAATTCGACTTTTCCGATGGGTGCCATGATTACAAGATGATGCATGCCACGCATTGTCGCCTACTGGGCGATATCGGGCGGCCGCCGTTCAGCAGGTCTTTCGTCACATTTGCGAAGGGTGCGTTGAGGCAGCAAAGCCCACAACTGCTTCGGACGATACAGGGCCTGAAGAGAACCATTCGCGGATCGATCGCCCGGCGCTCAGCCGCATTGCGCTTTCGTTTTTTGCCAGTGGAGAGGATGGGCTCTTGAGCGACCGGGCTTTGATATCTAGTCACGCCGGTAGAGACGCCGAAATGGCCTCTGGCACGAGGGGCGGCCTGTTCGATACGTCGCCGCCGCAATCGCCTGTCGAAAGTTCGGCCCTGCTGAGATGGAAAAGGCGTATTGCCGACAAGGTATCGGCTTCGATCCTGCCGATCGTCAGGAAGGTCGCCCGTCCTTATATCGGCGGCGATACCGTCGACGAAGCGATGTGCGTCGCCGACCGTCTCGCAGGCGAAGGCTTCGCGACCACACTCGGGTATTGGGATACGGGACGGGAAATAGGACGCCAGGTGGCGGACAACTATTTGGACGTCGTTCGACAATTGTCCGCGAAGAACCTCGATTGTTATGTTTCGATCAAGCCTCCTCCGCTTCGCTTCGCATCGCAGTTGGCTGCCGAGCTTGCCGCTGTCGCGGCCGCGCATCGCGTACGCCTTCATTGCGACTCGCATGGAACGAACGTCGCCGGCCTTTCCAATGCGATGTTGCAGGGGATGGTCGCCAGGTTCGGCGGAAACGGCTTTGGCACCACGCTCCCGGGTCGATGGTCGCGCAGTTTGCGCGACGCCGACTGGGCTGTTGAGCAAGCGCTGAACATCAGGGTGGTCAAGGGGCAATGGCCCGACCGGGACGATCCGAAGCGCGATATGTCTGCGGGCTTTCTGGAAGTTGTCGACCGTCTTGCAGGCCGCGCGCGACACGTGGGCGTGGCGACCCACGACCATCCTCTCGCAAGCGAAGCCATCGGGCGGCTTCGCGCGGCTGGCACGCCGTGCGAGATCGAAATAATGCTTGGCATGCCGGCCAAGCCGCTGATCCGTTGGGCGGACAAGACCGGCGTCAAGGTCAGAGTCTATGTCCCGTTCGGAAGCGGCTTCGTCCCGAACGCAATCGGCGTGCTGAAGCGCAATCCCCGATTGATCTACGCTGTCGCAAAAGAACATCTGACCGCCGCCGCCGGTGGCTTCGGAACAGCATAAGCGGCTGCCTCATATGAAAACAGCGGCCCGGATTTCTCCGAGCCGCTGCTTTGGTAAGAATTGCGCTGCTTACCGCTTGCTGAACTGGAAGCTGCGGCGGGCCTTTGGCCGGCCGTACTTTTTGCGCTCGACGGCGCGCGGATCGCGCGTCAGGTAGCCGCCCGGCTTGAGCACGGCGCGCAGTCCCGGCTCGTAATTCACCAGCGCGCGGCTGATGCCGTGACGCACGGCGCCAGCCTGGCCGGACAGTCCGCCTCCCGTCACTGTGACGACCACATCGAACTGGCTCTCGCGGCCCGCCGCAATCAGCGGCTGGCGCAGGATCATGCGCAGCACCGGCCGTGCGAAATAGACTTTCTCGTCCTTGCCGTTGATCGTGACTTTGCCCGAGCCTGGCTTGATCCAAACCCGCGCGACCGCATTCTTGCGGCGGCCCGTGGCATAGGCCCTGCCTTTGGAGTCGCGCTTGGCAATGCTCGGTTCCGCGGCCTGCGCGGCCGTCGTCTGCGGCTTCGCCTTGATCAGCGTCGTTTTCAGATCGCCGAAGCTTTTTACTTCGTCAGCCATGTCAAGCCGCCTTCGTCGGGTGGTAGTTGGTGTTCTTGGGGTTCATCTTCGCGACATCGACCGTCACCGGCTGCTGCGCCTCGTGCGGATGTTCCGGACCGGCATAAACGCGCAGGTTGGAAAGCTGACGCCGGCCGAGCGGCCCGCGCGGCAGCATCCGTTCCACCGCTTTCTCCA
>Ga0265342_10003224_pt1 | contig 13557 bp, 12 predicted proteins | sample 4CB327metaG_FD_203125 | JGI IMG/M metagenome (GOLD analysis project Ga0265342, IMG submission 203125) | Rhizosphere microbial communities from Carex aquatilis grown in University of Washington, Seatle, WA, United States - 4-CB3-27 metaG | ecosystem: Host-associated > Plants > Roots >...
GGGCTTGTTTTTGCGGCCTGTCAGTTGAACGGGTCGAAGGAGCTGCTCCAGAAAGAGGATTGGGCGGCTGTTTTGGCGGGGAGCAAGGTGCTGCCGGCGGACTGCCGCACGACAGGGTTCTATATCAGCGGAAAGGTGCCGGAGCACGTTTTCTATACGATAGACTTTGACGGGAAGTGGAATGTTTCGGCCGTCGGGCCGCTTGTATTCCACGAGGACTAGCCCCGCGGCCGGTTCAGGACGTGTTTCTTGCGCTGGGGGTGAATTTATGGCACAATTTTAAAAAATATGCCTCCGAGAGAACCGTGCCGCCCGGCACTTCAGAACAAAAAAATAGATCTTAAATTAAATAAATGCAGCCGCAAGGACCGGACTACGGAACGGCCCGTCCCTGGTCATTCCCTGTCGCTATCCGCCCTATGAGGAGTACAAGATGAAAACCGCGGTACTTGGTGCTACCGGCTACGCCGGCTATGAATTGGTACGCCTGCTGCTGCGCCATCGCAAGGTGAAGACGCCGCTGCTGCTTTCGCGCGAGGGCGAAGGCCCCGCGCCCGATCTGGACCAGATCTACCCGGCCCTGCGCGGCGACAAGGCCCTGCCGCTGGAGCCGTTCTCGTGGGGCAGGCTGAAAAAAGCCAGCGTCAAAATACTTTTCCTGGCCACGCCGCACGAGCTTTCGCGCGACATCGCGCCCGAAGCTTTGGACCGCGGCATGCGGGTGGTGGACCTGAGCGGCGCCTGGCGCCTTAAGGACGCCGCCAACCGCTCGGTATACGGTTTCACGGACAAGGATACCGCCCGGGCGGCGCGCTGGGACGCCTCGGCCGTGTATGGTCTGCCGGAGCTGCACCGCCGCGAGATCGGCCGCGCCAAGCTGCTGGCCAACCCCGGCTGCTACGCCACTTCCGTGATCATGGGCCTGGCCCCGCTGGCAAGGGCCGGCATCATAGACCGCCGCGCCGGCGTGGTCTGCGACTGCAAGAGCGGCGTGAGCGGCGCAGGGAAGAAACCCACGGCCAAGACCCATTTCGTGGAAGTGGCCGGCAACTTCTCGGCCTACTCGGTCTTCGGGCACCGCCATACCGGCGAGATCCTGGAGCAGACCGGCCTGGGCGCCGGGGAGCTGACGTTCACGCCGCACCTGCTGCCCATCCCGCGCGGCATCCTGTCCACGCTGTATGTCCGTCTCAAGAAGTCCGCCACGCCGGCGACGATAGACAATATCTACCGCGCGGCGTACTCGGGCGGCGGCTTCGTGCGCCTGTTCGGGCACGGCGCGCTGCCGCAGATCCAGTATTCCCTGTACACCAACTATTGCGACGTCGGGTACCAGCTGTCTCCGGACGGCCGCCGGCTTACCGTGGTTTCCTGCCTGGACAACCTTATGAAAGGCGCGGCGGGCCAGGCGCTTCAGAACATGAACCTGATGTGCGGCTGGGACGAGAAGGAGGGTCTGCAATGAGGCTTGTCGTGAAGATCGGCGGCGCGGCCATAGACGACGCGGCCACGCTGAAGAAATGCTCCCGGGCGGTGGCGGCTCTGGCGGCGCAGGGGCATAAGCTGGCCGTAGTGCATGGCGGCGGCGCCGCGCTGACGCGTACCCTGGCCCAGCTGGGGAGGGAAGCAAAATTTATAAACGGCCTGCGGGTGACCGACGCCGAAACGCGCGATGTGGCGCTGATGGTGCTGGCGGGCCAGGTGAACAAGAAGCTGGTAGCGGCCATCTGCGCGGAAGGCCCGGCCGCCATCGGGCTCTGCGGGGGCGACGGCAGGGCCTTCGTGGCGCGCAAAAAAACTCCGCAGGGCGTGGACCTCGGTTTCGTCGGCGAGATAGTTTCCATGGACCCGCGCTGGGTAGAGGCGCTGTGGGAAAAAGGCGGCATTCCCGTTATCAGCAGCCTGGCGCTGGGCGCGGACAACGAATATTACAACGTCAACGCCGACCAGATGGCCGCGGGCTGCGCGGCCGGCTGCAAGGCGGAGCTCCTGGTGTTCCTTACCGATGTGCCCGGAGTTAAAGGCGCCGACGGGGCCGTTCTGCCCCGCCTTTCCGCCGCCGACATCCCGGCCCTGGAAAGCTCCGGCGTGATAAAGGGCGGCATGCTGCCCAAGCTGCAGGCCTGCCGCGACGCGCTGGCCGGCGGGGTGGGCCGCGTGCGCATACTGCCGTCCGCGCGGGCCGACCTGCTGCCCGGCCTGCAGGACGGGAAAGGGGAGAGCGGCACGGAGGTAACTTTATAATGACACTGGCGTCTTTGCAGAAAGCCGAAAAAAAATACCTGGTCCAGACCTACGACCGCTATCCCGCCGCTTTCGCGCGGGGAAAGGGAATGTATCTCTACGACGAGAAAGGCCGCGCCTACCTGGATTTCCTGAGCGGCATTGGCGTGATGGCGCTGGGCTACTCCCACCCCGCTATCACCCGCGTGCTGCGCGAGCAGGCGGGGAAGCTGGTGCACGTCTCCAATCTGTTCTACACGCCTTTCCAGTCGGAACTGGCGAAGCGCCTGGCCGGTCTGAGCGGCCTGGACCGGGCCTTCTTCTGCAACAGCGGCACCGAGGCCTGGGAAGCGGCGCTCAAGCTGGCGCGCGCCCATGCCGGCGCCGCCGGCAAAAAAAAGCGCGTCCGTTTCCTCGCCATGGAGAATTCCTTCCACGGGCGCACCATGGGAGCGGTGGCCACCACGGCCACGGCGAAATACCGCGAACCCTTCGCCCCGGTGATGCCGGGGGTGGCGTTCGTGAGGTTCAACGATATAGCGGACCTGCGCCGCAAGTTCGCCGAGGACGTCTGCGCGGTCTGCATCGAGACCGTGCAGGGCGAGGGCGGCATACGCCCGGTAAGTCGCGAATTCCTGGCCGAGGCCCGCAAACTGACGCGGGCTTCCGGCGCGCTGCTGATCGCGGACGAGATCCAGTGCGGCCTGGGCCGCACTGGTAAAATGTTCGCCTATCAGCATTACGGCATAAAACCCGACGTGGTAACCCTGGCTAAACCGCTGGCCAGCGGCCTGCCGCTGGGGGCGCTGCTGGCCACCGAAAAGGCGGCCGCGGCCTTCAAGCCCGGCATGCACGGCACCACCTTCGGCGGAGGCCCGCTGGCCTGCGCCGTGGCGCTGGAAGTGCTGAACGTTATCGAACGCGCTGGGCTGCTGGAGCACGCGGCCGGGACCGGCGAGTATTTCCGCGGTAAGCTGCAGCAGCTCGCCGCCAGGAACAAGATCATAACTGAAGTGCGCGGCCTGGGCCTGATGGCGGCCATAGAACTTTCCGACCCGGAGGTGGCCAAGGCCGTGCAGAGCCGCCTGCTGGCGCGCCGCGTCATCATCAACCGCACTCACGACACGGTGCTGCGCTTCCTGCCGCCGTACATCGTGACCAGGCGGCAGATAGACCTGCTCATCAAAGAACTGGAAGCGGCTTTCGCCGCTTGCGCCCCGGCGGGCCGGGGAGGCTCGCATGCGCGTGCGTAAAGCCACGCTGCCGGACTCGGCGGCCATCCACGGGCTCATTTTCGACTATGCGCGCCAGAACGCCCTGCTGCCGCGCCCGCTGGCGGAGATCTGCGAGAATATCAGGGACTTCATGGTGGCGGAGCACAAGGGCGAAGTGATAGGCTGCGCCGCGCTGCACATCTACGGCATGCACCTGGCCGAATTGCGTTCCATAGCGGTCAGCCCGCACCACAAAGGACTCGGGGCCGGCCGCGCCCTGATAAAAGCCATTCTGGCCGAATCGCGTCAGCACCGCATAGCCTGCGTCTGCCTTTTTACCCGGATCCCGGCCTTTTTCGCGCACCTGGGGTTCACCAAGGTCAGGAAGGAACGCCTGCCGGATAAGCTCTACAAGGATTGCCGCACCTGCCGCAACCGCAAGGACTGCGACGAGGTGGCCCTGGTGCGCGGCCGGCTGCCGAAGTTCGCCAGCCTGGAAGCGGAGCCGGAAAAGAAGCGCGCCCCGCGGCGGAAAGGAGCGAAAAAATGAAGATCAAAGGACCGGCAGAACCGGCCAGCGTACCGGGAGGTTTCCGTTTTGCGGCCGCCACCGGCGGTATTAAAGCCAGCGGCAAGCCCGATCTGGCCCTTGCCGAGGCGCCCGGCGGCGCGTCGGCGGCGGCCATGTTCACCCGCAACCGCATGGCCGCGGCCCCCGTCCTGGCGGGACGGGAACATCTTGAGTCCTCCCATGGCAGGCTGCGCGCCGTGCTGGTGAATTCCGGCAACGCCAACTGCGCCACAGGGGCTGACGGTCTGCGCGCCGCCGAAGCCAGCTGCGCGGCGCTGGCCCGGGAACTGGGAACGGAACCGCGTTCCGTGCTGCCGTCCTCCACCGGCATAATAGGAGTGCCGCTGCCGGTGGAAAAGATAATCTCGGCCGTTCCGGCCCTCGCGGGCGGGCTGGCCTCCGGAGAAAAGGCTCTTCGCGCTTTCGGCGCCGCCATTATGACCACGGACCTGCGGCCAAAGTTCGCCAGCGTTTCTTTCCGCGCCGGCGGGAAAGTGGTCTCCATGGCCGGGGTGGCGAAAGGTTCCGGCATGATCCATCCGAACATGGCCACCATGCTGGTGTATATTTTCTGCGACATCGAAGCTTCCCCGGCGGCGCTCAAGGGCCCGCTTAGGGAAGCCGTAGAAGCGTCGTTCAACGCCATCTCGGTGGACGGCGACACCTCCACTAACGATACCGTGCTGCTGCTGGCCTCAGGCGCCGGCGGCGTGAAACTGTCTTCGCCCGGCGCGGCAAAACAGTTCTCGCAGGCCCTGCGCGGGATCTGCGCCTCCCTGGCGGAACAGGTGGTCCGCGACGGCGAGGGGGCGAAACACCTGGTGCGCCTGCGCGTGGGCGGCGCCAGGACGGCGCTGGAAGCCCGCGAAACGGCGCGCGCCATCGCCAATTCCCCGCTGGTCAAGACCGCCTGGGCGGGCTGCGACCCGAACTGGGGGAGGATGTTCTCCACGATAGGGGCTTCCTGCGCCAAAGCTGACCCGGACAAAGTGAGCATAGCCATAGGCCCGCACAAAGTTTTCGGCAAAGGCCGTGCCCTCCCCTTCGACAGGAAAGCCGCCCACGAACTGCTGAAGCGGCCGGAATACACGATCACTATCAGGCTGGGTTCGGGCCGGGCCTCCGCCGAATTCCTGACCTGCGACCTGACCGCGGAATACATCCGCATCAACGCGGATTACTCCACGTAGGCAAGGAACCTGAAATGGATGTTTTAAAATACAATTCGGAAGCCTGGGACGCGGAAGCCGCGAGCGGGAACCCCTGGACGCGGCCAGTTCCGCCCGAAGAGATAGGGAAGGCCCGGGCGGGGGAATTCCGGATACTTCTCACTCCCACGAAAGCGGCGCCCGTGGAGTGGCTGGGGCCGTTACGTGACAAGGATATCCTTTGTCTCGCCTCCGGAGGAGGGCAGCAGGGGCCTTTGCTTGCCGCCGCCGGCGCGCGCGTTACGGTGATAGACGCTTCAAGGGAACAGCTCGCCCGGGACCGCATGGTGGCTGACCGCGAAGGTTTGAAGATCACGACGCATCTCGGCGATATGCGCGACCTTGGTTCGTTCGCTGATAAGAGTTTCGATCTGATAGTGCATCCTGTTTCAAATTGTTTTATCCCCGAAATCGCGCCCGTCTGGAAAGAGTGTTTCCGCGTGCTGCGACCCGGCGGCAGCCTGCTGAGCGGGTTCAATAATCCCATAGCCTACAGCTTCGACCGGCAGCTCTGCGAAAAAGGGACGCTGCAATTGAAGTATTCCATTCCCTACAGCGACCTCACGTCCCTTACCGACGCCGAACGTCAGGAGTTCATCGGGCGCAAAGAGCCCCTGGAATTCGGCCATTCGCTGGGGGACCAGCTCGGCGGCCAGACTGCGGCGGGGTTCTTGATAGTGGGGTTCTATGAGGATGTCTGGGGGAACGGAAATATCGAGGACCGGTTCTTTCCTCATTTCCTCGCGACCCGCGCCCTGAAACCGTGAACTATCGCGGGTCTGGCGAGTGACGCGGCCGCAGGAGGCCCCGGGAATTTTTTACCGGGGTCTTTTTGTTTGGTATAGTTGATAGATATTTGGGAATATTGATGTCCGGACTATGACGACAATGGATGAAACTCCTTTTGCGCCCCCGAAGATAGAGTGGGCGGACGCCTGGGGCGGGATGGCGGCGATGCTGGTGGCGCTGCCGTCGGCCATAGCGTTCGGCGTGGCCATGTACGCGCCGCTCGGGCCCGGCTTCGTGGGTGCGGGCGCGCTTGTAGGCATCATCGGGACCGTGGCCGTGGGGCTGCTGGCCCCGGCGCTGGGCGGCGCTCCGCGGCTGATCTCCGCTCCCTGTGCGCCGGCGGCGGCCGTTATGGCGGCGCTGTGCGCGCGGCTGGTGGACACGGGCGCCACCGCGGAAAATATTATCGTTTCCCTTGCCCTGGTCGGACTGTTTTCGGGCGTCCTGCAGGCGGTTTACGGGGCGCTCGGCGGCGGACGCCTGATAAAATACATCCCCTATCCCGTGGTGACGGGGTACATGAGCGGCGTGGGCCTGCTGATACTGTTCAAGCAGATCGGCCCGTTCCTCGGGCTGGCGAAGGACATTTCCCCTCTGGCCGGCCTGCTCACGCCCGCGGCCTGGCAGTGGCCCGCGTTCTGCGTGGCGCTTGTCACCGTAGGCGCGACTCTGGCGGCGCCGAGCCTGACGAAGCGCGTGCCGGCGGCCATACTCGGCCTGGCGGCCGGGATAGCGGCGCACTTCGCGGTGGGGCTCTTCCGGCCCCGGTTGCTGGCGCTGGCCGACAACCCGTTCATCATCGGCGCCATCTCCACCAGCCCGAACGTGATCTATAAGGGCATTCTTTCCAACTTCGGCGCGCTGCGCTTAATGGGCATGCAGGAGATCTACCTGCTGATCGGCCCGGCGCTGACGCTGTCCGTTCTTCTTTCCATAGATACGCTCAAGACCTGCGTGGTCACCGACTCCATCGTCCGGACCCGCCACAACTCCAACCGGGAACTGCTGGGACAGGGCGCGGGCAACATCTCCTCCGCCATTCTCGGCGGCATGCCGGGCGCCGGCACCATGGGCGCCACCATGGTAAGCCTCGCCAGCGGCGGCCGTACCCGCGGCGCGGGCCTGTTCGAAGGGGGTTTCGCACTGGTGGCGGCGCTCGCGCTGGGCAGCACCATCGGGCGCATTCCGCTGGCCGCCCTGGCCGGGATCCTGGCGGTGGTCGGAACGCGCATGATAGACCGCTCCAGCGTACGGCTGGCCCTGCGCAGGTCCACCATGCTGGACTTCGCCGTTATAGTGGCCGTGGTCGCCACGGCGCTGGCGGTGGACCTTATCGCCGCCGCCGGCGTGGGCATCGCCCTCTCCATCCTGCTCTTCATCCGCGAACAGATGCGCAGCACCGTGATCCGGCGCAAAGCCACCGGCGCGGAGCTGTCGTCCACGCAGCAGCGCCTGCCGGCGGAGCGCGCGGCCCTTACCGCGCGGGGCCCCGAAACCCTGGTGGTGGAGCTCCAGGGCAGCCTGTTCTTCGGCACCACGGACCAGCTGTTCACGGAGATCGAAGCCGACATGCGCACGTGCCGGCGCCTCATCCTGGACATGCGCCGCGTGACCTCGGTGGATTTTACGGCCGTGCACATGCTCGAGCAGCTGGGCGCGATGCTGGCGGAGCGCGGCGGCTCGCTCGTCTTCTCCCATCTGCCGGCCAGCCTGCCCTCCGGACAGGACCTGCGCGCGTATTTCAAACATCTCCGGCTGACCCACCACGAGGGCGGGGGGCGTGTTTTCGAAACGCTCCACGACGCGCTGGAATGGGCGGAGGACTGCGCCATCGAAGAGGCCGGCATCGAGCGCCCGGCCGCCGGGGAATTGCTGGACCTTTCGCAGATAGATTTTCTGCGCGAGATCGACCCCGCCTCCCTGGAGGGGCTGCGCTCGGTCTTCGCCGAGCGCCACGTGGACGCCGGCAAGCACCTGTTCAGCCGCAACGGCCAGGGCGAAGAGCTTTTCCTTATCCGCCGCGGGCGCGTGCGCATAGTGCTGCCGCTGAAAGAGACCCACCGCCAGCATCATCTGGCCGTCTTCGGGCCGGGCGACTTTTTCGGCGAGGTGGCCTTCCTGGTGCGGGCGCTGCGCACGGCCGACGCCATCGCCCTGTCCGACACGGACCTGTATGTGATCGGCCGTGAGGCTTTCGACGCCATCTCGCGCCGGGACCCGGCCGTCGGCGCGGCTTTCTACCAGCGCCTGGCCAGCGTGGAGGCCGTGCGCCTGCGCGAAGCCGACCGCGAACTGCGCCGCCTGCAGGACAGCTGACCCCGGGACGAAGAAGCTATGGAAAAAAAGATCCTTGCGGTCGACGACGATAACGGGACCAGGGAATTCTACAGGTTGGCCTTCGAGGACGCCGGGTTCACCGTGCGGACGGCCGAGGACGCCACCACCGCTATTCTCTCGTGCGAGGATTTTGATCCCGATCTGCTCCTGCTCGACTGGGAGATGCCGGGAGGCGGCGGGAAGATGGTTTTCGTTAAGATCTGCTCGCTGCTGGGAAAAAAGATCCCGGTGCTTTTCGTCACCGGGGTCCCGGGGAAGGTGGATGTGGACGTGCTGGCCACCAAGATGGCGGTATTGAAGAAACCGGCGAATATCGAAAGCCTGCTTTCACACGTGAACTATCTGCTGGACTGAGGCGGCCGTCAACGGAAGCGAAACCGCCGGGGAAGTTCCCCGGCGGTCCTGTTTTAAGGCAGGTTCGCTGACGGGCTTACTTCCCGGCCTCTCCCAATACCGCCGCCGCTTTGGGCATCCAGTCGCTGATGGGGATCTTCTGCGGGCATTTCTCTTCGCAGGCCCGGCAGCCGCCGCAGGCGGAGGCCCGCTCGCACTCGGCCATGAACCGCGCGTACCTGAACCGCGCGCCTTTCACGTCCTCGTACACTTCGGCCGAGTTGTACAGCTCGAAATTGAAGGGGATGTTCACGCCGTTAGGGCAGGGCATGCAGTAGGCGCAGCGCGTACACGGGATCGGCTTCCTTTCCTCGAACTTTTTGCGCGCGCGGGCTATGAGCTCCAGGTCCCCGGCCTTCAGGGAGTTCACGTCGGCCGCCCCGGCCACGCGGAGGTTCTCCTGCGTCTGCGCCAGGGTGCTCATGCCGCTCAGCACCAGCGAAACCTCCGGCTGGTCCCACACCCAGCGCAGGGCCCATTCCGCGGGAGAGCGTTTTTCCGGATAAGCCTCGTAGATGGCGCGCACGGCTTTGGGCGGGTTCGCCAGCGCGCCGCCCCTGAGGGGTTCCATCACTATCACCGCCAGCCCTTTGGAGGCCGCGTACTTCAGCCCCTTCAGCCCGGCCTGGTAATCCGTGTCCATGTAGTTGTACTGGATCTGGCAGAAAGTCCAGCCGTCGTAGGCGTCCACTATTTTCGGGAACGCGGCGTACTCGTCGTGGAACGAGAAGCCCAGGTGCCCTATCCTGCCGTCCTTCAGGGCGGCCTCGGCCCGTTCGAGCATCTTGAATTTCTCGACCCAGCCCCACCGCTCCGCGCTGAGCGCGTGCAGCAGGTAAAAATCTATGTGGTCCGTCTGAAGCTTCTTCAGCTGTTCGTTGAGGAAAGTGTCGAAGTCCTCCGGCTTCTGTACCAGCCAGACGGGGCACTTGGTGGCCAGCTTCACTTTCTGCCGGTAGCCGTCCCGCAGGGCGTTGCCCAGCACTATTTCGCTCTGCCCGTTGTGGTACGGATAAGCCGTGTCCACGTAATTTATCCCGCTGTCTATGCCCAGGCGGATCATCTTAATAGCTTCCGCCTCGTCTATGTTCTGGCTCATCGGCGCGGTATCGGAGCAGGGCAGGCGCATGCAGCCGAAGCCCAGCGCCGAAGGTTTCCAGTCCAGTTTTCCGAAAGTCCTGTATTTCATAACTGTCAGCCTCCTAAAAGTTACGTCTGCCGCGGTTCCGTAAGGGTGGTTCAGTATTTCCAGGAAAGCGCCAGGAAAAAGCCTTTCCGGACGCCTCTCACTCTGTCCAGCGTCATGTCCTGGGTGGTCCCGTCGATGTAGTAGGCCGTTTCGCTGCCGGAAGAGGCCTGGTAGGCCCAGACCATGTAGCCGCCCTCCAGGTCGAGCTGTTCCCAGACGTTCCACGAGACCGTAGTGGAGAATTCGGTCAGCAGGCCGTGGGCGGTCTGGCGCAGGCCCGGGTCCATAAGGTCGGCGCGCAGGTTCCAGAAATCTTCGCCGGTGAACCTGACTCCCGGGCCGAAGCTCACCTTCCCTTCCGCCGAGAACTTGTCGGAGAGCGTGGCCTGTTCGCGCAGGCCCGCCCGCCAGCCGTACCAGGACATCTTCGCGGTCGAGTTCATCCCGCCGAATGGGCCGGTGGGGGGCGTCGGCACGAAAAAACCGGTGGAAAGCGCCTGGTAGCCGTTGGTCAGGCTGGTCTTTGTCTCATACCAGCTGTAGCCCACGAAAAGATCTATGCTGTGGTTGAACTCATCCATCTCTTCGGCGTGCTTCGGCCGGCTTTTGTACAGGCGCATGTACAGGTTCGCGGAGTACTGCTTTGACGAACCGGTCAGCTTGGCGGTGGCCAGCGAGTAATCCTGGTGGTTCGGGGTGATCCAGACCACGTCATCGTGGAGATACAGGATGCGGTTGTCGGAATTCAGCCAGGAGTGCTGGGCGCTGCTGCCGTTGCGGAAACTGCTGTCCCCGATCTCGAATTCGGCGGAAAGGCCGTAGACAGGCTCTATCTCCGCCGAGTACAGCGGGAAAGACGTGTCCATGCGCCGGAAGTCGTCGGTGCGGCCCATGGCGATATTGTCCGTGGGCGGGGTCCATAAGGTCGGGGGGGTCAGCACGTACGCGCGGGTCTTGGCCGAGGAGGCCGCCCACCAGTACCGCACCCGTGTTTTTATCAGAAAAGGCTTTTTCTGGGGCGGGTCCCAGGAATAGCCCGCCGCCGGGAAAGCCAGGAACGAGGCCAGCGCCAGTTGTGCGGCGAGCCCCGCGACCACGGCCGCGTACTTTCTTGTGATGTTCGGCACTTTCTCCTCTTATACGGCTATCTTTCCCGGACTTATATTATAGCGGTAGGCGCACCGCCGCGGCAAGCCCGCAAATTTTTGTTGCCAATCCTCCGGGCATTTGGTAAAAAAGAGGTGGTCCACAGGAGAATATATGGCTCATACGAACGTTGAACCGGCTGAAAAGATCTCCGCCGCAGTGCGGAGAGAGAGGGAGCGTTTCCTGCTGGAGGTGACCTCCCTGCCCACGGCGTCCGGTCATGAGGACGCGGTAATGGAGCTGGTGGAGCGCTGGGTCGCACGGCGCCGGGCCAGACTGACGCTGACCCGCGACGGCGTGGGCAACCTGCTGGTCTCCCAGCGCGGTTTCAAAGCCGCCGCCGCGAAAAAAGCCCCTGTCTTCATAACCGCCCACCTGGACCACCCCGCTTTCCTGGTGTTGTCCGCCGCCGGAGACAGGCTGGAACTGGAATTCCGGGGCAGCGTGCTGGAACAGTATTTCAGAGGGGCGGAGCTCGATGTTTTCTCCCCCGATCTTAAGCGCAGTTTCCGCGCCAAGGTCGTTTCTTTCGACCCTAAAGGCAAACCGTTCAAAAAAGCGGCGGCGAGGCTGGCCCGGCCTTCCGACGCGGCGCGCATAAAACCCGGCTGCATAGCCAGGTGGAGCTTCCCGAAAGCGTCGGTCTCAAAAGATATAGTGCGCACGCACGCCTGCGACGACCTGGCGGCCGTGGCGGCGGCGCTCTCGGCCTTCGACGGCATTTCCCGCGACCGCTGCCTGGCGCACGTCGCCCTGTTCTTCACGCGGGCCGAAGAAGTGGGCTTTGTCGGGGCTATAGGCGCAGCGCGCGGCGGGGTTTTCCCCGACGGGGCGCGGCTGGTGTGCCTGGAATGCTCGCGCAGCTTCCCGCACGATTCTCCCATAGGCGGCGGACCCATCGTGCGGGTGGGCGACAGGATGAGCGTTTTCTCTCCGGAGCTGACCAACGCGGTCTCCGATATCGCGGCGGCGCACGCCCAGGCCGTGCCCGGTTTCCGTTATCAGCGCAAACTCATGCCCGGCGGCGCCTGCGAGGCCACGGCCTTCGCCGCCTACGGTATCTCCTCCACCTGCCTCTGCCTGCCGCTCGGGAACTACCATAACATGGCGGATATCGACGGGGTCATCGCCGGCGCTGGTAAAGCGCGGGTGGCGCAGGAGACCGTTTCCGCCGGAGATTTCCACGGCCTGGTGGAACTGCTGCGGGTGATAGCGCGCGACCTGGACGGCGCCGGGACCTCCCACCGGGGGAGCATGGAGAAGATCTGGGCGGAACGCGGGAATATCCTGCCGCAGAGACGCGCCGCCGGGCCGGGCCGCAAGGGCCTGGCCGGCTTTGGCGTTGAAATTTAAATAAATTAAGGAGGCAGTATCATGAATGATTTCCTGGAAAATAAAGTGGCCGTGGTGACCGGCGCTTCGGAAGGGATAGGCCTGGCCGTGGCGCGGCTGCTGGCGGCGGGCGGGGCCAAGGTGGTGCTGGCCGCGCGCTCGGAGGAGAAACTCAGGAAAGCGGCGGTCGGACTGGCGGGCGCCGCGGCGGTGCGGGCCGACCTGCGCAAACCCGAAGACAGGGAGAACCTGCTCCGCCAGGCGCTGGAGCGCTTCGGCAGGATAGACATCCTCGTGAACAACGCGGGGCAGGGCATTTACGGGCCTTTCGAGAGAATAAGCCTGGCCGACTACAGGGAAGTGATGGAACTGAACGTTTTCGCCGTGATGGACCTGATGCAGAAGGTCATCCCGGTAATGCGCAAACAGGGCGGCGGCAGGATCATGAACATCAGCTCTATGGTCTCGAAGAATTATTATCCCAACCTGGCCGCGTACGCTTCCACCAAGTACGCCCTGAACGCGCTGTCCCTCACCGCGCGCCGGGAGCTGGAGAAGGACGGGATAGTGGTAAGCGTGATGCACCCCAAGATGATGGCCACGCGCTTCGGCGTGAACGCGGTGGGCGGCAACGCCGCCGACAGCAGGGCCGACGGCAAGCGCGCGCCCGGCGTGGATACCGCCGAGGACGTGGCGGTGAAGACCATGGAATTGCTGGAGAGCGGCGATCCCGAAGCCAGCATGTGAGAAGATGGAACACTATAAAATTCTGAAGCGCGGTCTGGCGGGCCTGGCCGCGCTGTTGGTGGCGTTTTCCCTGGCCTCGTGCAAAAAGGCCCCGGCAGCCCCCCAAAGAATACCGGCAGTCCCCAAATTGCGGGTGCTGTTCGTCGGGAACAGTTTGACCTTCGTGAACGACCTGCCGGCGCTTACCGCCGGGCTGGCGAAAGCCCGCAATTCCAAAATGGAATACGAGATGTACGCCCCGGGCGGGTACACCCTGGCCCAGCATTCGGCCGACGCCGCGCTGCTCGGGAAGATCAACGAGGGGAATTGGAATTATGTCGTGCTGCAGGAGCAGAGCCAGATCCCGGCTTTCCCCTGGGCCGAAACGCAGGTCTTCCCTTTCGCCCGGAAGCTCAGCCAGACCATCAG
>Ga0265342_10003226_pt1 | contig 13552 bp, 11 predicted proteins | sample 4CB327metaG_FD_203125 | JGI IMG/M metagenome (GOLD analysis project Ga0265342, IMG submission 203125) | Rhizosphere microbial communities from Carex aquatilis grown in University of Washington, Seatle, WA, United States - 4-CB3-27 metaG | ecosystem: Host-associated > Plants > Roots >...
ATTCCGGGAATAGGTTCTTCGCGCGCCGCGTAAATGGGTGCCACGATGGCCTCGTCGGGGAGCGCGAGCGCCTCTGCGAACCCTTGCATGAGATCGCGCGTGCGGCTGTACAAGTGCGGATGGAATGCGACGACGATGCGCGAGCCCTCGAATTTCTCGCGCGCTGCTTCGACCGTTCGCGCGATAGCGGTCGGATGATGCGCGTAGTCGTCGTACACAAGGGCACCCGAGGGCGTTTCTCCCCGGTATTCAAAACGCCGCCACGAACCCTGGAATTGCGAGAGCGACTTCACAGCCGCTTCCTGCGAAATCGAGGGGGCTGCGGCGCGCGCCGCAGCGAGTGCCGCGCGCGCATTTTCCCGATTGAATTCCCCGATGAGCTGCAGACTTCCGACGGCCTTCTGCGTGTAATCGATTATCTTTGCGCGTGCGCCCTTCAATACTTCGGCAACATTCGGCAGTTCCGGATTCGCGATAATAAATCCATCCGCCGGGACTTTTTCCACGGCAGAGCGGAACGTCTTCAAGAGCGATGCGAGGTCAGGGAAATAATCTGTATGATCGAGCTCGATATTCGTGATGACGAGAATCTCCGGCGAAAGCTTGAGAACGTGGTCGCGATATTCGCAGGCCTCGACGACGAGGAGGTCGGGGCGGCCCGGCAGAAAGTTCGAGCCGAAATCGCGGACGATGGAGCCGATGACGGCGGTCGGTTCCTCTCCCGCATCACTCAAGATCTTCGCGAGCATGCCCGTCGTCGTCGTTTTTCCATGCGTTCCCGCGACAGCGATAGTGCGAACTCCTCTCGAGACCTCGCCAAGCGCCTCGAAATACGACATCTCAGGAATTCCCATTTCTTTTCCGCGCACACGCTCCGTATTCGACGATGGCACCGCGTCGGAGTAGACGAGAAGCTCGCAATCGGCAGGAATATTGCACTGGTCGTGCCCGACCGTGACCGCAATCCCCTTTTGCACCAGCATCGTTACGACAGGCGATTCATCCCTGTCGGAACCGCTCACCTTCCTTCCTTGGTGCACAAAAAGCTGCGCCAAAGCCGACATACCGATGCCGCCGATGCCGACCATATATATTGAGCCTTGGATCTTCATAGCGCCGTATGTGCAGTATACAACTTCGACCCCGAAGAAATATCTTGCCTTCTTAACTACAGCGAGCATTCCCCTAAAAACAGCGTACAATACTCGTATGCAGAAACGAGAGAAGAAGCCGAAATTCAGTTTTGAGGACATGAAAGCAGCGGCGACGAGTTCCGACCCGGAAACACGTAAGAAAGTTTTTCAGGAATATTTCGAGCAGTTCGAGGAATTGCCTTCGTACGTTTTTGATAATGAGAATGGCATTGATGAACGCTTGTCGCAGACGATACAAGACCTTCAGAACGATCCCGAGACGTCCGAGAAAATGCGCAAAGGCATTGCGCTCCTCATGGCGCGGCTCCAGTCGGCTTAAAGCTTCGCGGAGAGCGGGCGAATAGAACGACCGTAGAACATACTTCCGAATTTGCGGAAACGTTCTGAAGCATCCGTCGAATAGAATACGACACCGCCCGTGCGCACGAGCAAGGATTCCATCTCCGGATGGCGCGTGAGATATTTTCTTAGCTTGCGCGCGACGATGGGTCCTTCGGATATCAACCTGATGCCCTTCCCTGTAATTTTTCTGATAGGTGAAATAAGATGACCATAGTGCGTGCAGCCAAGAATGAGCGTGTCGATGTTGGATTTAAGAAGCGGTTGCAGATATTTCTTGAGCAGCGAATTTGTCTGCAGTGTCCGGTGCTGGCCCATCTCAACGAGCGGCACAAGAAGCGGTGCCCCATTCTGAAAAATGTGTACTCGCGGGTCGCGCAATTTCATCTCGCGAGGAAATGTATTCGATGCAACTGTCGCCTCCGTCGCAATGACGCCAACACGCTTTGTTTTCGTGCGCACTATCGCTTCTTCAAGCGCGGGGACGATAACACCGAGCACTCGCTTGTGCCGATACTTTTTCGGAAGGTATTCGCGCTGTATTTTTCGTACCGCTTCAGCAGATGCCGTGTTGCACGCGATGATAATGAGGTCGCATCCGTGCGCAAAAAGAAAATCCACCGCCTCTACCGTGAACGTATAGATCTCTTTAGGAGAACGCGAGCCGTACGGCGCCCGCGCGGAATCACCCAAATAGACGTAGTGATATTTCGGCAATTTCTTTACGATTTCTTTTAGTATTGAGAGACCGCCAAACCCTGAGTCGAATACGCCTATCGACTTTGAGCGCTTTTTCATGCTCCCGTACGATCCTTTATCAGAGCCACAAATTGGTCGTTGCGGTCGTACTCGTTCTTGAACATGCCGAACGATGCGAACGCAGGGCTGAAAAGTATCGTATCGCCTATCGAAGCACTTTGCATAGCCTCGTGTATCGCGCCTTGAAGTGAATCGAACACAGGAGCATCCGGAAATTCTTTCCGTATCCTCTCCGTTCCGGTCCCGGTGAGAAACACCACGCTCTTGCATACCTTTTTCATCTCGGCGATAAGCTCTTTGAGGTCGAGGTTTTTATCGGCTCCTCCTGCGATGAGAATTACATTTTCTGCGAGGGCTCGGAGTGCCGCGATCGTCGCATCCGGTGTCGTTGCGTTGTTGTCATTGTAGATTTTCACGCGATTGAACTCTCCGACGAGCTGTAAACGACCCTCTACGCCTTCAAATGATTCAAGTCCGTTCTTGGTCTCCGTCTCTGAGAGTCCGAGAATCTGAAGGGCGGCGACTGCGAGAGAAGCGTTCTCGCGATTGTGCTCCCCAGGGATCTTCAATTTCCAGTCGCGGGGAATTATTTCCGGAACATTTGGATCGAGGGGCGGGTGAGCGGCCCGGATACGGTCAGCGACCGATGCACCTGCGACTAAAACGTCATCGGGTTTTTGAAAGCGGAAGATATTCGCTTTGTCTGCAAAATATTTTTCCATATCGCCGCCGTAATAGTTCAGGTGGTCGGACATGAGATTCGTGAAGACCGCAATGTGCGGACTGATTTTGAGGTCGCCAAAGCCCTGCAACTGCCACGAGTCGAGCTCGAGAACGCAGATGTCTCCTTTTTGTATTTCCGGTAGCAGTGCAAGCGTCGAGACACCCCGAATATTCCCCCCCAGAACTGCTCTCCTATTCGCGCGAATGAGCGAATGATAGATCATCTGGGTAGTCGTTGATTTTCCACGCGTTCCGGTAATGCCGACGATCGTTGCACCTGCCTCGGCTGCATATTTTGCGAAAAGCGCTGTAGACATGACAACCTCAACGCCCGCTTTTCGTGCCGCTTCTATATATGGAGAGTCGAGCGGGACGCCCGCGGCTTTCACCACCATGTCAGCGCTCGTAAAATCTTCAGTGCGATGTCCTCCGAGGTGGAATGTGATGGTCGAGTATTTCGCCAGTGCCTCAACAGAGCCTTGAAGTGCCGATGCGTCCTTTATGTCCGTTACCAAAACCTGCGCCCCGCACTTCGCAAAAAACTCGGCGTCACCCACGCCGCGCCCCAGAAGGCCGAGTCCCATGATTGTGATCTTCTTTCCGACGAAAGGCTCGCACGCGTTTTGCATATCGCCACTATATCACTGTACGTGCGGCGATTCCTGTTTCGTAATCCATTATCCACCTTGTCTTTGGATGCATCCGGAATACAATGCGCTTCCTGTTCGCTGTGGAAGTTGGGGTTCGATTCCCCCACTGTGCCGCAACGGTAATCTCCGCGAGGGGTAGTCCGGTCTTCAGCGAACAGATAATCCCGAGCAGGAGACCGCAGGTGCAACGTTCCCGCACCCGCTTGAAAAATCTCTGCTCGCTGCAGAGTTTTTTATTTTCATGAAAAAAACGTACATCATCGCAATACTTCTCGTGCTGACATTCGGTGCTATCGCGCTGAAGCCGGAAGCGCAGGCGCAGCAAACCCCGCCAGTATCAGATGTTTCTGCATCCGTGGTTTCGACTTCGACGACGAACGCCGCGGCAACCACACATACCGACAGTGTTGCTGTACAACGAGCTCTCGCGCCTGTGCCCATACCAACGAATGCGCCTGTTCAGGAATCAAATACGGCGACGGCACCAGTACCGAACGTCACGATAATCGCAGGAAGTTCCACCTATGCCGTATATGTCGAACCCCACTCGACCGTGCTCGATGCGATGCAAGAAGCGGCGTCGTCTTCGACGTTCACATTCACCGGGCATGATTATTCGTCGCTCGGATTCTTCGTCGAATCAATCAATGGGAAGGCAGACACCGACGGTTCGTACTGGTTCTTGTACGTGAACGGAAAATCTTCGGATACGGGGGCATCGGAAACAGCACTCAACGCAGGCGACACCGTCGAGTGGCGTTACGAGAAGAATTATTAAGTGGTCAGTTCATCTGTATGAAAAATGTGTGTGCGTATTTGTATCTAGTGGCGGTCATAATAGGATTCGGTCTTCCCGTCGCGACCTTCGCCGACACAACTCCGCCGACAATATCGGGCGCAACCACTATCACAGCCGAGGCGACAGGCGCCGCAGGGGCCTCGGTAACATTCTCTGTAACAGCGACCGATGCGACGGGAACTCCTATTACCGCCTCGTGCACACCCGCGAGCGGTTCGACGTTTGCGCTCGGAACGACCACCGTCGGCTGCAGTGCGACCGACGAACTCAACGTGAGCACATCGACCAGCTTTGACGTCATCGTGCATGACACGACCGCCCCTCATATCACCCCGCCCGCCGACCAATCGTTCGCAACGACGACATTCCCCGCCTCGCCCACACTTGTACCCGCAACCGCAACAGACGCTGTCGATGCGAACCCGGCTATTACCTACAGCCCGCAATCCTTCGCGCTCGGCATGACGACCGTCACCTGGAACGCGACGGATATGTCCGGCAACTCGAGCGCTACGACCTCGCTCGTCGTCATTACCGACTCTTCAGCCTCTTCTTCAAGTGCGACCTCGACTCTCGATCTAGAAATACACGCGGACGTGCCTTCGATGTGCACCGCGACCGATACCGACGCCGTCGCGCACGATTACGCGGCGAGCTCTTCGAGCGAGTACCTTGGTATCTGCGCCGTGGAAGCGGCGATCGCGAGTAGCACTCTCACGGACGTGGCATTCTCGAATCAGTACCCTGCGCTCGGCCTTTTTGTGACGGCGATAAACAACGTTGCCGCGGACCCGTCCAGCGAGTACTGGGCACTCTATCTGAATGGCTCCTTCGCGCAGAGCGGCCTTACCTCTCTTCCCATCGCCGCGGGCGACACGATTCAATTCCAGCTCCATGACTTTTCCGACAACGACCTCGGCGACCGCCTGACGCTCGATATCGACTCGCTCATCGCAACTTCGAGCGAGGCGACAAGTTCACAATCGCAGTCGTCGGGTTCATCGGGCAATCCCGGCGGAGGAGGCGGAGGGCCCGCGCATTCGCAATTGAACATTGTGAACGCGTTCTCGTTCCTCGCCAGCCACCAAAATGCGGACGGCTCGTTCGGGACGCCTGAAAATATCGACATCACCGACTGGGCGGCTATCGCGTGCGGTGTCCCGACCGCACCCGCTGCTCCCTGCGCAAAATTGCGCTCGTACGAACTCACCGCTTCGCCCGCGCTCTCGAGCGCGACCGATTACGAGCGACACGCGATGGCGCTTGAAGCGTTGGGCATCAATCCGTACTCGGGAACCCCGGTCAATTACATCGCACCCATCGTCGCCGACTTCAACGGCACGTCGATAACGGGCCCGGTCCAGGGCGACGTCTTCGCGCTCTTCTCGCTCATCTACGCGGGATTCGATCCGAACGACCCGATGATACAAAAGATAGGCTCATACATTCTCTCGCAGCAGCAGCCGAACGGTTCGTGGGGCGACCCCGATACGACGGCGGCAGCGATACAAGGCTTGGGGCTTCTCTTCTCTGCACCGAATACCAATGTGCAGACGCTCGGCCAAGACCTTGGTGCGGCGCAGGGATACCTCGTCGCAGGCGAGCAGTCGGACGGCAGCTGGAGCAATGTGGACTCGACGAGCTGGGTCCTGACGATGGCGAATGCGGTGAATGCCGAGGATCCTGCGCACGCCAATTCCTGGACGAGCTCGCAGGGCCTCTTCCCCTCTGATGCTATTGCTCAGGCGCAGCAGCCCCTAGATGGCGGAGTGCAAGCGAGCTCAGTTGCGACTGATTCTCGCGTATGGAGCACGACGTATGCCATCGTTGCCGCATCGGGCCAGAGCTGGCTTTCAATCTTGAAACAGTTCTCGCAGCTGAGCGGAAATATCGGCGGAGGAGGAGGGGGCGCAGGCGGCATCGTGCTCGGCGCTTCCACGTCGACCGTCGCAACCTCGACGCTTCCGGTAGCAACATCGACACCGGCTGTCGCGACCACGACACCCGAGATATCTGGCACATCGACGCCGCCCCTCATCACAGCCGCGACTACGACCGCAACCTCTACGCCGATTAGGACGAAAAAAACACCGGTGAAAAAACCGACCACTCCGGGGACGGTAACACCGACTGAAACGACACTTCCGACTCCAACTGTCTCATCTCAAACTGCCGCAGCGGGAACTACATCAGGCGGCAATTTCATCGGGGGTATCTGGCACGCTATCGCTTCTTTCTTCGCACACCTGTTTTAAAGAGAGGGTGGTACATATCGTCTTCGAACGGAATCGTCATTTCGTTGCGGCTGACGCGCTCCGCGAACACGACGGGAGCTTCGGCAACGACCGCGAGCGGTTGGCGCTCTCTCCCCTCGCCCATTAAAAGCACCGCAGCGGTCGCGAGCGAGTCGGCGATGTCTGTGCGCGTGACCTCGTATCGCTCGCCAAAAAGATCGCGCTCGCCGCGATAGTCGCGAAGGCCTTTGAACCCGGCATAGCCGAGCGCGATACCGACCACTCCCGCGCGCAGCGGCATGATGCGGCTGTCGGTGATGAGGATGCCCAGCTTCTTCACTCCGTATCGCTTTCGGAGCGCATCGCGAAGAACGGATGCCGCTTTGAAACTATCCTTGGGAAGCAGCACGATTTTCCCGTTCGCGTTCGATGTATCTATACCGGCGTTCCACATAAAGATGCCGTCTTTCAGCGTGAGCTTTCCGTATTTTGCGGAGAGGACCCACTCGCTCTCATCTCGGATGAGACGTTCCTTATCTCTCTTCGAAGCGGTGCGACCTTCCGACAGCGCGACTATCTTCGATGTGACGACGAGGATGGATTTTTCCTTGAGCCGCGGAATATGCTTCGTTATGAACGCGGCAAGATCCTCCCCTTCTTTGAACAAACGGGTCCGTACGGGCCGGACGTTCATGCCGATCGCTTCTCGCGGAAGAACCAGAGCCCGACGTAGAGAAGCGGCGAGTAGACGATGCCCATAGCCACCTTGAAGAGCCACCACGAGAGTATGATGCCGAGGAGCGTGTGGTTATCGTAGACGCCGTAGAAGGCGATAGTCATGAAAAGCACCGTGTCGAGAAGCTGCGACCAGAGACCCGCGAGCATCGAACCGACCCAGAAACTGTGCCGCTTCCAGAAATCACGGAAAAAGAAGAACGAGAGAACGTCCTGATACTCGCCCACGATGAATGCAATGATCGAGGCGATGGAGATGCGGATGGTCACCGCGAAGACTTGGTCGTAGGAACTCTGCACCCACGCACCCGCCGGGTCCCACGGGAGGGCGAGCGATATAAGGGAGTAGACGATGAAGAGGACGGTCGCGATGAAGCCCGCGAGCACGAAGAATTTCGCGACCCGCTTGCCGTATACCTCGCCGACGACATCCGTCATGAGGAACACGAACGGGAAGGAGAAGACGGCGGTCGAGACATGCAAGCCGAGCACAAGCGGCATGATCTTGAGGCCGACGGTGTTGGAAGCGAAAAGCGACGAGAGGTAGACCGCAAGCGCGATGGCGAGTTTTTTCACATCACGCTCAGTGAGGGTCGTCTCCGGCATAGAAAGCAGCATTCTAGCCCGTCATCATGAAAACGCAATCCCTAAACTTAGGTGCCGCGGGGGAGACTCGAACTCCCAATCCCTTGCGAGAACTAGCTCCTGAAGCTAGCGTGTCTACCAATTCCACCACCGCGGCGTCGCTCGATTATGCGCATAGATTGCCTAATTTTCAAATACTTCCTCTCGTCGGGAGGTGAAACCTCCCAACACTTACTAACCCTGTTCTGGCAAATATTCGTAACCTTCAGGGACAACCAACGAATGCTCGTCTTTGCCGTCCCATCGGATTTCGCGGTGAACCACCATGTTGGTTATTTTCGGCTGCCACTCGTGCTCCGCGACGTTGACCGCCGCAGCTATCTCATCGGCAGTCATGCCCGGGATGAGTGGCATATGGTATTCGAAGAAGGCTGGCCCGCGGTCGTAACGGTCGGTGACGAAGTGCATCGTGAGGCCGGAGTCGGGTATCTCCCCTTTCTCCGCGGCATCTGAGACAGCTTCGTGCACACGATGGCCGTACATGCCGGGACCGCCGAAGCGGCCGCCGAGGTGTGAGAGAAGCGCCGGGTGGATGTTGAAGGTTTTTGCAGGATCGAGCCCCGACATTTTTTTGAGCCAGCCGGAAAGCGCCACCCACTCCGCGCCCGAGTCAGCAACAATTTTCTGATAATGCTCCGCATCCCATGGCGCCGGAAAATAGATGAACGGCACACCGAGTTTCTTTCCCCGCCCTGCAACTCCTCCCTGCTCGTGATTGGAGACTACTGCAACAATTTCGGCATCCAAGACACCCGTCTTCGTCGCCTCGACAAGATTCTCAAATCCCGATCCGCCGCTCGTTGCGCTGCCGGATGCAAAAACGACTATTTTTGGTTTTTCCATAGTGAAAGTTATTGGAGTCCGCCTTCTTCACGGGTCGCGTGAAGAACTGAGCTTGCAAACATCGATTGCATCCAGGTTTTTGTTCCTAAGATCAAAGCGTTAAGTTCGTCTTGCAGGCCCGAGAACGCATCTAGTATTCTTTTGTCATTCCGTATCTCCTTCTCGGCAGTGTCCATCGACCAACGCATCCACTTTATCATTTCCCCGTACTGTTCAGCGCCTGGAGCCATGGCACTTATTGCCTTGAACCATTCATCGGGTTGTTCTTTTTCTTTTTCGAACGCAACTTCGAGAAAAAGTCCGTATGTATCATCGCCAATCACATCCCGTACCGCTCTAATGCCTGAAAGCCCATCAATCGCATCAGAGAACATCTTTTGGTCTAAAGATTTCAATTGCCGGAAAAAAGCTAAAACTTCCCGATAATTTTCTCCGCTATAATCTCCATATTCTCTAACGGCATTTCTAACCTTCCCAAAGTCGTTCTTCTCCATACTTCTTACTCTACAGCCTCGACGGAGGCGCCGAGTTTTTTGAGACGTTCGTGGAGATTCTCGTAGCCGCGGTTGATGGGGTAGACGTCCGTGAGTGTGGATTGACCCTCGGCCGCGAGCATGCCGATGAGGAGCAGCGTCGCGGGACGAAGCGCGGGAGGCGCTTTGATATCCGCGCCGTGGAGTTTCGTCGGCCCTTTCACCAAGACGCGGTGCTGGTCGAGGAGTTCGACCGAGGCGCCGAGCTTATTCATCTCTGTGTACCAATGCGCGCGGCCGTCGTAGACCCAGTCGTGTATGAGCGTCTCCCCTTTCGCCTGCGTTGCGACGGGAACGAAAAAAGGAAGGTTATCGATGTTGATGCCGGGATACGGACGCGGCGCTATCTTTTCGGGCGCTCCGACAAGCTCCGACGGGTGCACCGTGATGTCGCGCAAAACCGTGCGTCCATTTTCTGCCATGTACGGCTCGCCCCATTCGTATTTCAGGCCCATGCGCCCCAACGTAAAAACTTCAAGCTCGAGGAAATCGCTCGGACAGTGCGTGATGGTCATCGAGGAGCCGGTCGTTGCGGCGAGCGACACGAAGAACATCGATTCTATCGGGTCTTCGCTCGGATAGCCGGTGATGTCGGCATTGATTTCTTCGACACCATGCACGATGAGCGTCGAGGTCCCGATGCCTTCCACCTTTACCCCGCATCGCTCAAGAAAAATGCAGAGGTCCTGCACCATGTAATTCGCGCTCGCGAATTTTATGGTCGTCATGCCGGGAATTTTCGCCGCGGCCATGAGAACATTTTCGACGCCGGTGTCGGAAGCTTCGTACATGATGATGTCGGCCGGTTGCATCTTCCCCGCTTCGACGTGGTACGAGTGCGCGTCTTCGTTGCCGGTCAATTGAATGCCGAGCCGCGCGAGCGCGTCCACGTGCGAACCCAGACTTCTCTTGCCGAGGTCGCAGCCTCTCGGCGCCGGAAGGTCGAATGATTTGAGAAGATGCGCGAGCGGTGCGACGAAAAGCGCGATGGAGCGCGTCATCTCCGCCGCTCCCCGATTGATGTGCAAGAGGTCGAATGTTTTGGGAGGCGTTATTTTCATATCGCCGTCCTTCCAATCGACGACAACGCCGATACTCTCAAGCACTTCGATGAGCCGCTTCACTTCTTCTATCTTCGGCATGCGCTTCAAGGTCGTGACCCCTCGATTGAGGAGCGAGGCGACGAGGAGCGCCACTGCGGCGTTCTTGGAAATATTGGTCTGCACCGTGCCAGAAAGTTTTTTGCCGCCGTTGACCTTGTAATTCATGTGCTCATTATACGGGTGCGCCAGGAAGGAATCGGACCTTCGACCTCTGTCTTATCAGGACAGCGTTCTACCACTGAACTACTGGCGCATGTGGATAGAAATGTAGCAAAATTGTGGCTCGTATGCTACTTTCCCAAGCGGGTCGGGTCTTTGGAGATTTCCCGATCCATTCCGAAATCGCGGAAACAATGGGAGGTACGATGCCAAGGAATCATCACGGTGTGCCCCACAGGGCAAAGCGCAGGGGCGACTGGAAGTCGCGCTGCGACAACGGCCATAGCGGCAACGGCCACAGTGGTCCCAAGAACGGGAACCACCGTCAGCAGGAGCCGCGGCACCGGAATCAGGGGCCCATCAAGCGCATCTGACCGATCAACAGCTACGGGGCGCTAAGGCCGGGCTCGCACCTACTCGCGAGCCCGGCAAGATTTTTTCAGGTCGGACGTCAGTTATACACAGAACGGCCAAAAACTCTATACATTTCGAAAATCGTGTGTATGATAGCGAAGTATTGTTCTTTTCACCTCTTGCGTCTCGCAAGGATCGATGAGTAGGTACGTTCATCATCCACGCACGGGACACAAAAAGGGCCGACGGAGACGAAAGCCCCTATTGTCAGAACATAATTTATTTGTGTACATCAGAGATGAACACACCTCAGACCGCGGAAGCCTCGCATAAAAAAGAGGTCCGCCCGTCCGAAAAGGGCCGAGTCGGCGCTAGCCGCTCGAAGCAATTGCCGAAGTTCCCATCACGGGAAAAGATAGAGAAATTCATAGCCGAGAATAAGCTGAAGACGCCGTATCTTGTCGTCGACCTTGATGTCGTCGAAAGCAACTACCGCGCGCTTCGAAAGACGCTTCCCGTCGCGGAGGTCTTCTATGCCGTGAAAGCGAATCCTGCACCCGAGGTCGTCAAACGCCTCGTGGGGTTGGGCTCGTCCTTCGACGTCGCCTCTCCGGCCGAGGTAGAGCTCGTGCTCGAAGCGGGCGCCAAGCCGGAGCGCATTTCCTTCGGCAATACGATAAAGAAAGAGGACGACATCCGTTGGGCGTACGATTACGGCGTGCGGAAATTCGCCTTCGACTCCGAAGCGGAGCTCCAGAAGCTCGCGCGCGTGGCTCCAGGTTCAAAGGTATTCTGCCGCATCCTCGTCTCGTGCGAAGGCGCCGACTGGCCGCTCTCGCGCAAGTTCGGCTGCGAGATAGACATGGCGAAGGACCTTCTTATCAAGGCGGAGGCGCTCGGCCTCGAGCCTTACGGCGTCTCCTTCCACGTCGGCTCCCAGCAAACACGCGTCGATCAGTGGGACAACGCGCTCGCTCAAGTCGCGGAGCTCTTCCGCACGGTGAAAGACGCAGGCATCGAGCTCCAGATGGTCAACCTCGGCGGCGGCTTGCCCGCGCACTACACCGATTCTGTCTCCCCCGTCGCTTCCTACTCCTCGGCAATCACGAAAGCGCTTGCGAAGCACTTCGGCGCCAACCTCCCGCACATCATCACCGAGCCGGGCCGCTCCTTGGTCGGCGACGCAGGCATTCTCGACACCGAGGTCGTCCTCGTCTCCAAGAAATCCTACGCGGAAGATATCCGCTGGGTCTACCTCGACGTCGGCAAGTTCGGCGGCCTCGCAGAAACCCTCGACGAAGCCATCAAATACCGTATCGAGGCCTTGGGCCGCAAAGGCGCCACGGCTCCCGTCATCCTCGCCGGCCCCTCGTGCGACTCTGCCGACATCCTCTACGAGAAGTTCAAGTATCAGCTCCCGCTCTCGCTCCAGCCCGGCGACAAGCTCCGCCTCCACGCGACCGGCGCCTACACCGCAAGCTACTCATCGGTGGGCTTCAACGGCTTCGCGCCGCTCCCGACCTACTGCATCTAACCTACTCAAGTCCCCGTGTCAGAAAGTAAAAAAACCGCTTTCGAGGCGGTTTTTTTACTATGCACATTCGCACGGTTTTCTCGCGGAAAGTCAATTGGTGACAAGTTACACTTGCCGTATGAAGAAGCTTATAGGGGTCGTCGTACCCTCCTGCATCGGGGCAGTCGTCTTTAGTGTGATGGTATTACAAGCTTCGGCAGCGAGTGCACCCTCTCCGCTCGCGGAATGGACTTTTAATGAGGGTTCCGGGACGATCGTGCATGATACAGCCGGCAACAACGCAGGTACTCTAGTGAATTCTCCCTCGTGGGTGCCTGGCAAACTCGGCGAGGCACTGGACTTTACGGGCAACTCGATGGTCCAGATCTCGAGCGCACCCTCGATAAATAATCTCTCAAGCTTCACTGTTGTTGCCTGGATTAATGCGCGTCAGGGCGGACGAATTATCACGAAGGGCGATACCAGACCCGTTCGCTTCTATGTTGCGCTAGCGCCCAAGGGATCTGGATCTGTTGATTTCGGTGCGGGTTACGACGGGACATCCGGTGACTGGCATACAGCGAACGGAGCCGTAAGTTCGAATGTGTGGCACCAGGTAGCGGTGACGTATGCATTCGGCCAACAGCCGACGATTTACGTTGACGGTGTTGCACAAGGCGGAATTGTAGAGGGCAGCTTGCCTACGGGCAATATTGAACCAGATAATACCAGTCTCTACATCGGAAATCGCGGTGACAATGTGGCGACCTTCGACGGTCAGATAGACGACGTGCAACTGTACGGACAAGTGCTTTCGGCAAGTGCGATACAGTCGATCTATCAGGCCGCGCAGACACCAGCCACTCCCGCTCCCACCGTCACACTTACTCAATCGTCAGCCACTACCACCGCCGACGGCGGCACAAAGCAAGCCTTCAGTATCTCCTGGAGCTCTACCAACGCATCCTCTTGTGTCGTACAAAAGACCAACCCTGCTGGCCAACTCTTC
>Ga0265342_10003228_pt1 | contig 13545 bp, 13 predicted proteins | sample 4CB327metaG_FD_203125 | JGI IMG/M metagenome (GOLD analysis project Ga0265342, IMG submission 203125) | Rhizosphere microbial communities from Carex aquatilis grown in University of Washington, Seatle, WA, United States - 4-CB3-27 metaG | ecosystem: Host-associated > Plants > Roots >...
GCGATTGGCACGAAGCGGTCTTCTGGAATATCGATTCGGACCTGGGCGGGGTGGCCCGCCCAGCGTCGTGATCGAGCCACAGATTGCCGATTACTGGCCGCAGATCTCGGGGATCGCCAATGCCGATACGATCGCGCTGTCGCGATTTGCCTATCTTCGTCGACGCGGCAAGGAGATGGTGCTGGAATCGCCGCGGGCGGGCGCCCTGTTCAGCATCTCCGATCCGAAAATTGCCGCAGCCCTTGCCATCCTCTCGCAGCCGCAGAAGATCAGCCGGTATCGAAAGGAGCGCGATTTTCCAGGACTGGAGCTGCTGGGACTGCTGGTGGACTGCCAGATCCTGTTCAAGCTGAAGACCGGCGATATCGATGGCGCGCGCACGTCGGAAGGCGATCCTAACCTCATGCTATGGGATTTTCACGATCTCCTGTTTCACACCCGCAGCACCATGGGGCGGCAGGCCAATCCGCTGGGCAGCCTTTACACCTATTCCCGTCTCATGACTCCGCTCCCCGCGGTGAGGCCGGCATGGCCGGGACCGGCGATCAATCTGAACAGCCAGGGCGCACCACCGCCCTCTCCCTTTGCAGCCCTCCTCAACGCGCGGCAGTCGATACGCGACTTCGACGACGAGCATCCCATCACCTTGGCCGAACTCGGAGCTCTTTTGCAGTCCACTGCGCGGGTTCGCGCCAAATGGACCGCGCCAGCCGACATGGAGGACGGGCAAGGTCCGGACGTGTCGTATGCTTCCCGCCCCTATCCTTCGGCAGGCGCGGCTTATGAATTGGAAATTTATACCGCGGTCCACAAATGCGCGGGCCTGTCGCGCGGATTTTACCACTACGATGCGGATCGGCATGCATTGACGCCGATCGAAACCCGTCCAGCCGACCTCGAGGCACAACTTTACGACGCGGAATTTGCGCTCGGCGCCTCGAACGCCCCGCAAGTCCTGATCGTCATTGCAGCACGGTTCGGCCGCGTCACCTGGAAGTACAGTTCGGTCGCGTATTCGCTGATCCTCAAGGACGTCGGCGTGCTGACGCAGACGCTCTATCTGGCAGCGACGGATCTGGGGCTCGGCGGCTGCGCGATCGGCACCAACAATATCGACCGGTTCGCGCGGATGACAGGATTGGACTTCGCCGTCGAAGGACCCGTCGGTCAATTTGCCCTCGGCCGCGCCGCCCGGCCAGACCCGGATGACAATTCATTCGAGCCCAAGTAGAGAAATTGAGGTCCGCGCCTCGTCAGCCCTTGCAGTTCCTCGTGCCCGTGACGAAAATGCCCCGAAATAACTGATGTGATGGACGCGGAAAATGACCGCGCTCGTTACACTGATAAGGCCGCCACAGACGGCCAACAGGGAGGCGCGCCATGGTGAGGATGCGACGAGGCCTGATATTTGGCGCGGCCTTGGCCGCTCTCGTTTTCGCAAACACCGCCCATGCGGAGCAGATCGTCGTCAGCAATTACGGCATCGCCGCCAACGGTATGCCCTACGCGGTCGCCATGGAGAAAGGATTCTTCAAGGAGGAAGGCGCCGACGTCACCGGCATTCTCTCCTCCAATGGCGGCGGCACCACGATCCGCAACCTGCTCGGTGGTAACCTGAACTATGGCGAGGTCGACCTTGCCGGCACGGTGACGGCGATCGAGCAAGGCAACGACCTCCATATCATCAGCGACAACGTGCTGACGGTCGGCGAATTCGTCTGGGCGGTGAAACCGGATTCGTCGATCAAGAGTCTTGCCGACTTCAGGGGCCGCAAGATCGGTTACACCAATCCGCGCTCGACCAGCCAGGCGCTCAACGTGCTGCTGTTGCAGACTATCGGGCTCAGCCAGGCCGACGTAACTCCCACCAAAGTCGGCGGATTTGGCGAACAAGTCGTCGCCCTCGATATCGGCGCCATCGACGTCGCAACACTTGCCGATCCCGTCTGGTCGAAGAACAGCGCCAAGCTGCGCACCGTCGTCCGTGCGACCGATACGCTGCCGCCTCTATGTAACGTGATCGGGGTTGCGACCGGCAAGGCCATCGCCGAGCACGGCGATTTCCTGCGCGCGGTGTTGCGGGCCCGTCGCAAGGCTGTCGAATTCATGTACGCCAATCCAGACGAGGCCGGCGACATCATCGCCAAGGTCTACGATCTCGACCCGGCCATCGCACGCCAAGCCGTGCACAATCTCACCGCCTTGGCGCCCGGCGCGACCATTCCATATTGGGGAACCGGCCGTTTCGACATCAAGGGGATGGACGGCATGATTGCCGCCCAGCGCAGCGTCGGCGCCTATTCGGGCACGCCCGACTGGGAGAAGATGATCGACCGCAGTTTCCTCGCTGACGATCTCAGGAAAGACTACTAGTGCGGCAAATTTGAAGCTCCTATCAGGATCGTGGCAATTTCGTCATAGGAACTTCAAATTTACGGCCGCACTAGAATCATCAAGTTGCTAGAGCTCCTTTGATTCTGAAGTTCGCATCAGAGGTCGCCGCAATCGCTCGCGAACTTCAGATTCGGAGTTCTAGTGGCCGATCCGTATCCGATCCACGTCGCATTGCGTGACGTCACCAAGACCTTCCAATCCAAGCTCGGTTCGATCGATGCCCTCGGCCCCATCGACCTCGAACTTCGTCAGGGTGAGTTCTTTGCCGTGGTCGGCCCGTCCGGCTGCGGCAAGTCGACCCTGCTCGATATCATGGCAGCGCTTGCCCCGCCTTCCAGCGGCACCGTGACTTTCGAAGGGAGAGCGATCGGCACCAGCGTGCCGGATGGCGTGGGCGTCGTGTTTCAGGAAAACGCCTGCTTTCCGTGGCTCAACGTCGCGGACAACATCACGTTCGGGCTCCGCCGGCAGCCGATCGAGCAGATGGAGATCGAACGGCGGCTGCAATACGCGCTGCAACTGATGGGCCTGAATGATTTCGCTCGTGCGTTTCCGGCTCAATTGTCCGGCGGCATGCGCCAGCGCGTCTGTATTGCGCGGACGCTGGTGATGCAGCCGCGGCTGATTCTGCTCGACGAGCCCTTCGGCGCGCTGGACCAGCAGACCCGGCTTCTGATGGGGGACGAATTGCTCCGTATCTGGCGGGCGACTGGTGCCACCGTTCTGTTGATAACCCATGCGCTGGATGAAGCGGCCATGCTGGCAGACCGCGTCGCGGTAATGTCGGCGCGCCCTGGCCGGATCATGGAAGTCATCGAAACCGGTTGGCCTCGCGACCGCGACAGCCGGATCGTCTCTGATCCGGAATTCGGCGTTATCACCGCCCGCCTCTGGAGCCTGTTGCGCGCGCAGTCGCTGCACGCGTTGCGGCCGGACACGGCCTGACATGCACGTTCACCTCTACAGGCTTCTTGCGGTCGTGCTCGCCGTCGCATTGCTCGAAATTCTGTGTCGAGGTCATGTCATTCCACCGCTGACCCTGCCGGCGCCGAGCCTGATCGCGCTGGGTTTGCTTGGCGTCCTCGCGCACGGGACTTTCAACGCCGCGATTGTCAAGACGCTGACCAACGTCGGCCTCGCGATCGCCCTGGCGGTGACGATCGGAACCATCGCCGGCGCCGCGCTTCATCGCGCCCCCACGCTACGAACGTTGCTGGAGCCATTGTTCTCCACCTACTACGCTATTCCGATTTACGCGTTCTATCCGCTGTTCATCGTCGTATTCGGCCTCGGCGATGCCCCGCAGGTCACGATCGGCTTTATGCTGGCAGTGGTATCGATGATCGTCAGCACGTTGGCCGGGCTCGACAGCGTCCCACCCGTGCTCGGCAAGACCGCTCGCATCTTGCAGCTTGGGCCGGTCGCAACGGTCCGCAGCGTCACGCTGCCCTACGCCGCGCCTTATCTGTTCACCGGTGTGAAACTGGCGATCGCCTACGCCTTTATCGGCGTCATCGGCGCCGAGTTCATCATGTCCAATACCGGGCTGGGCTACGAAATCCGCTTCGCCTACGACAACCTCGACAACAACGTCATGTATCCACTGATCCTGTTGATCCTTCTGATCGCGGTTGTCGTCAACATGAGTCTGGATTATTGGGAGCGCGTGCTGCGGTCGCGCCGGGAGCGCGCTTGATGCGCCGCGCCATCGATCGCTGTCCATCCCTGTTTCTGGTCGTAGCGCTGCTCGTCCTCTGGCAGATCATGTTCTGGCTGGTCGGCCGCAATGCGCTATTGCCGCCGGTTGAAACCGGCCTGTACTTGGCCAAGCTGCTCCAAACCGCCCGCTTCTGGGGTCATATCGCGGAAACCGGCACGGCCTTCATCATCGCGCTCTCGATTGCCATCGTCGCCGGGCTCGCAATTGGCCTGATACTCGGGATGAGCCGGACGGCCGCCGAAGTGTTCGAGCCGTTTCTTCTGGCGGGCAATTCCATACCCAAGATCGCGTTATACCCAATCGTGCTGTTGGTCTTCGGCATCGGCATGCCGGCCAAGATCGCGTTCGGTGCGATTCATGGCGTGGTGCCGGTCGCAATATTTACGCTTACCGCGTGCGGGAACGTGCCGCCGATCCTCATCCGCACGGCAAACGCGATGCGGCTGACGCGCTGGGATACGATCCGCTCGGTGCTATTGCCGGCCGCGTTGCCCGACATCTTCTCCGGGGTTCGCATCGGCTTTTCGCTGACCCTGATCGGCACCATTCTCGGCGAGATGTTCGGCTCCCAGCGCGGCCTCGGCTATCTCTTGATGACGGCGATCGGCTTGCAAAATATCGAGGTCATCATGTCCGTCACGCTACTGTTGGTTCTGATCGCCGCGACGGTAAATACGCTATTGCTGATACAGGATCGTCGGCTGCGCAATCCAGTTGGCTAGGGTCGACTTGCGGTTTACACAGACCGCGAAACTTCTACGATCCGGCCAGAAGAAGTACCGGGAGGTATACATGAGCAGCACGACAGCGTCGGCCGTCGACGCCAAGAGGTCTCGCGTCAGGCTCTTGATCGTGACCATGCTTTTCCTCGTGACGACCGTGAACTATGCGGATCGCGCCACGCTTTCGATCGCGGGCACGGCGCTCTCGAAGGAAATGAACCTCGATCCCGTTGCGATGGGCTATATTTTCTCGGCATTCGGCTGGTCCTACGTGGCGGCCCAGGTCCCCGGCGGATGGCTTCTCGATCGTTTCGGCTCGAAATGGGTCTATGCCTTCAGCATCCTGATCTGGTCGTTGTTTACGCTGATGCAGGGACTGGTCGGGTTCCTCGCCGGCGCGACCGCGGTCACGGTGCTGTTCCTGCTACGGCTCCTGGTCGGGCTTGCCGAGGCGCCGTCCTTCCCCGCCAACGCCCGTATCGTGGCGGCGTGGTTTCCCGGCAACGAGCGCGGCACCGCGTCCGCTTTCTTCAACTCCGGGCAATACTTCGCCACCGTGCTCTTTGCGCCGCTGATGGGCTGGATCGCGCACGATTTCGGCTGGCGATATGTCTTCTATGTCATGGGATCGCTCGGCATTCTCGTCGGATTCGTCTGGATCAAGACGATGTATGGACCGACGGATCATCCAGGCATCAACGAGGCCGAACTCGACTATATCAGGGAGGGCGGCGCCCTCGTCGGGCTCGACGCGCCAAAAGACGAGCGTGCGTCCGACAGCGGACCGAAATGGATTTATATCGGTCAGCTCTTGTCCAACCGCATGATGCTCGGCGTCTATATCGGTCAGTTCTGCATCAACACGCTGACCTATTTCTTCCTGACCTGGTTTCCGGTCTATCTGGTCAAGGAGCGTGGGCTGAACATCTTGCAGGCCGGTTTTGTCGCCACCCTCCCCGCGCTATGTGGCTTTATCGGCGGCGTGCTTGGCGGCGTCATCTCGGACGCCATCCTGCACAAGACCAACTCGCTGACACTGGCCCGCAAGATTCCGATCGTCGGCGGAATGCTGCTGTCGATGACAATCATCGCCTGCAACTATGTCGATGGACAGGCGCTTGTGATCGGATTCATGGCGCTCGCGTTCTTCGGCAAGGGCATCGGTGCGCTGGGCTGGGCGGTTGTTTCCGACACCTCACCGAAGGAAGCCGGCGGTGTTTCCGGCGGCCTGTTCAACACCTTCGGCAACCTGTCGAGCATCACGACCCCGATCATCATCGGCTATATCCTGGCGGCAACCGGCTCCTTTGCCGGCGCGCTGGTTTTCGTCGGTGCCAATGCCCTGGTCGCGGCCTTCGCCTATCTCGTGATCGTCGGCAAGATTGAACGGGTGAAGCTGCGGAAGGCGTAGATATCGCATTAAACGTCGGCCACAAAACCGCTTATAGTCCTGGCAAGATCGGCCCGGCAGGAGCTGACAATGGGCAAGAGAGAACTCGCTACCGAACAGCCCCGCTACATCAAGCTCAACGAGCGCGACAACGTCGCAATCGTCGTCAATGATTTTGGCCTTCCGGCCGGCTCCCGCTTTGCCTGCGGTCTCGAGCTTCGCGCTTTCGTGCCGCAAGGGCACAAGACCGCGCTTGTCGATATCGCCAAAGGTGCACCCATTCTGCGCTATGGCGAAGTCATCGGCTATGCGGTCTCTCCCATTCTCGCCGGCGAATGGGTCGATGAAGCGCGCATTCACATGCCCGACGCGCCCGCGCTCGACAAGCTCGAAATCTCAACCGCCGTGCCGGAGCCGTTGCCGCCGCTCGAAGGCTACACCTTCGAGGGTTATCGCAACCCGGACGGCTCGGTCGGCACCAAGAACATCCTGGGCATCTCGACCTCGGTCCAGTGCGTCAAGGGAACGCTGGAATATGCGGTCAAGCGTATTCGTGCCGAGTTGCTGCCGAAATACCCGAACGTCGATGACGTCATCCCGGTGACCCACGCCTATGGCTGCGGGGTCGCGATCTCGGCGCCCGACGCCGTGGTACCGATCCGGACATTGCAGAACATCGCGCTGAACCCGAATTTCGGCGGCGAGGTGATGGTGGTCGGGCTAGGCTGCGAAAAGCTCTCGCCGGAGCGGCTGGTCCCCGAAGGCCTCGGCGATGCCATCGTGCGGATGCAGGACGAAGCCTTCGACAGTTTCGGCGCCATCGTTGAACGCATCATGACCATGGCCGACGCCCGACTGGCTGTGTTGAACCGCCGCCGCCGCGAAACCTGCCCGGCGTCCGATCTCGTCATTGGCCTGCAATGCGGCGGCAGCGACGCTTTCTCAGGTGTCACCGCCAATCCGGCCGTCGGTTTTGCCGCCGATCTGCTGGTGCGAGCGGGGGCAACCGTAATGTTCTCCGAAGTCACGGAAGTGCGCGACGCCATCCAGTTGCTGACGCGCCGTGCAGTGAACAAAGACGTCGGTGAAGCGCTGATCCGCGAAATGGCCTGGTACGACGACTATCTGGCACGCGGCGGCGCTGACCGCAGCGCCAATACCACCCCCGGCAACAAGAAGGGCGGGCTCGCCAACATCGTCGAAAAATCACTGGGCTCGATCGTCAAATCAGGCTCAGGCCCAATCGCGGGCGTGCTCGCGCCGGGCGAGAAGGCGCGCCAGAAAGGCATGCTGTTTGCGGCAACGCCAGCCTCCGATTTCATCTGCGGTACACTCCAGCTTGCCTCCGGCATGACCTTGCAGGTGTTCACGACCGGCCGCGGCACTCCTTACGGACTTGCGGCAGCGCCCGTCATCAAGGTCGCGACCCGCAGCGAACTGGCGCGACGCTGGAAAGATCTGATCGATTTCGACGCCGGGCGCATTGCGACCGGCGAGATGACGATCGAAGAGACCGGCTGGGAGCTGTTCCGCCTGATCCTCGATGTCGCCAGCGGCCGCACCAAGGTCTGGTCGGACCATTGGGGCATCCACAACGATCTCACGCTATTCAACCCCGCACCGGTGACCTGACGCCAGTGTTCAAGACGGCCGCGTGCCACCTTTTTCGTTGATCAACAACAGCGATTCATAAGCCATATAAGCGGCGAGATGCGCCGACATGCCCTGGACATCGTGCGGCGGGCTCACGGTATTGATGTCGACCGCGACGATGTCGAGTCCCGAAAGGCCACGCAGCAGTTGCAAACCCTCGCGCGCGGTGAAGCCGCCCCAAGTCGGCGTGCAAACGCCTGGGGCTACCGATGGGTCGAACGAATCCATGTCCCAGGAGAGATAGACCGGACGGCCCTTCATTGCGGCGTGCAGCTCGGCCAGCACGTCCGCCTCACCGCGGCGCATATAGTCGCGCATGGTAATGACGTTGTAGCCGAGGCTTTTGGTGTGAGCCGCGACACCCGCGCGATAGGTCGGGCCGCGGATTCCCACGTGGTAGGACGCGCCGGCCGACACGCGCTGCTCCAGCGCCACGTGGCTGAACTGGCTGGCGGCGTCATAGGGGTGATCTGGGTTCACCGGATGACAATCGGTGTGGCTATCGATGTGGAGCACGCAGAGATTCGACCATTTGCGCGAGGCGGCGCGCACAAGCGGCACCGAAATCGAGCCGTCACCGCCAAAACCCACGACGGTCGCGCCGTCAGACGCCATACGCCAGGCCGCCTCCTCGATCCGTTCGAACGCCACTTCGATGCGGCTCGGCGTAACATCGACATCGCCGCAATCGACGAGATTCAGAACCGCTCGAATGTCGTAGTCGGCGCGTTCGGATTCAAAGGCGCGCACCAGCCGCGATTGCTCGCGGATCGAGCGCGGCCCCTCGCGCGAACCGATGCGAAACGCATGTGTGCCGCAATCAAAGGGCACGCCGAGAATAGCGGCCCTTGAACCCTTGGCGGAGGAAGCCCAGGGCACGCCCATGAAGCCAACACCGGTGCGATAAAGATCCGACGTCGAGAGTTCCGAAGCTTTCATTGTTTGTCTTTCTGATCAGGCTTCGCTCAAAAATCCGAAAGCCGCGAGCGTGTGGACTTTCGCTACCGCGATCAGCTCGTCGACAAGGATGTGTTCATCCGGCGCCCCCATGTTGAACGGCGTGCAACCGAACACCACGCTCGGCACGCCGAACATCCGATAGAGCCGCGCGTCGGATGCGCCGACGCGCATGTTGGAAACCGGAGCCTTGCCGAACACTTTTGTGGCCGCCGCAACCGTACGAGCGACGATTTCGTGGTCCGGTGGCGTGAAGCTTGGCGGATAGGCGCGGATGATGCGCCAGGTCACGCCCTCGCAAACGTCGAGCTCGTGATGCAAGGCGGCCTCTACGGCCTCTAGGGTCACACCGACGGGAAGCCGGATGTCGGCGGCCGCGCGCGCCTGCGCCGGCACCAGGTTGGGCGAGATCCCGCCTTCGATGGTGCCGATATTCACCGTCACCCGCTGAAGCGTCTCAGCCTCGCCCTCACCCGACAGCGATTCCGAGACCGTCTTCGCCGCGGCGATGGCCGACGTGACCGACGCGGGCGCCTCGACCGGGAGGTCCTCCAGCCGTTTCAGGCCGTCCAGGGCGCGCCGCAGACGGTCGATGGCGTTATGCCCCTTGTGGACGTGGGCGCCGTGGGCGGGCTGCCCTGCGGCTTCGAGCTCGACCCAGCACAGCCCCTTCTCACCGAAGCGCACAACCATCGGCGAACCGACGTCGCCGCACAGCATGGCGTCGCCCTTGGCTTCCGGGATATTATCAAGCAGCCACCGCGAACCGAGCGAACCCATGTTCTCTTCGTCGCCGGCCAGCGTCACCACCAACTCGCCCCGCCAGCGATCGCGCAACCGAGCCAGGATTCGAACCGCCGTGAGTGTCGCCGCAATACCCGCTTTCATGTCGGAGACGCCACGGCCATAGATCCGTCCGTCCTTCAACGTTCCGCCCAACGGCGGCACCGTCCATTTCCCCTCGCCGACCGGAAACGTATCGAGATGGCCATTGAAGATGAGCCTGCGTCCGGGACCCGCGCCCGGAATGATCGCCACCAGATTGACGATGCCAGGCGCAGTCTCGTAGCGCGCGATGCGAACGCCCTCGATTGTTTGCAGAAGGCCTACCGCCATTTCCGCAACCGCCGTTACGTCGCCGGGCGGGTTGGGCGATGCGACTGCTACCAGCTTTTGCGTGGTCTCGATCAGGAACGCCCGATGGGCCTCGACCTCGGCTTCAAGAGTTGCAGACAAGGGCATGGTGTCATCAGCGACGGGCAAGGCGGGATTCCCAGATACGGATCGCCATCGCGAGCGGCCAACAGATGAAGAAATAGACCACCGCGATGAAGGTGAAGATCTCCAGCGGTCTGAACGTGGACGAGGATAATTCCATGCCTCGCCGGGTGATCTCGCTGACCGAGATCACCGCACCGAGCGAAGAAAACTTGATGAGCTGGACGAAATTAGACGCCAGCGGCGGGAGCGTCATCCGGATCGCCTGCGGCAGCACGATCCGCATGAAGCTCTGCGCCGGCGTGAGACCGAGCACCTGCGCTGCCTCGCGGTGGCCTTTGGGGACAGCCTGAATGCCGGCCCGATATACCTCGGAGATGAAGGCCGCCATATAGAGCGAAAGCCCGATCACGATGCCAGCCAGTGAGGAAACACGGATGCTGAAGACGATAGGCAGCACGTAGTACACCCACAAAAGCTGCACCAGGATCGGCGTGTTGCGGATGATTTCGCCGAGCGCAAGGCTGAAACCACGTAGCACCGCGAACTTCGAGAGATCGAACAACGCCAGGATCAGACCGCCGGCAAGCGCAAATACCAGCGATATTGCCGAGATGAACAACGTCATCTGAAGTCCCGACATCAGGAAGTCGAGATTGTTCCAGATGACATCCCATCGGAATGAATAGGTGACCACGGCGGCTCACCCAACCTTCAAGGCGCGACAATCGGTCCGAGCTTGTTCTTCTCGGCATATTTTTTCAGTCGGCCATCGAGCTTGATGGTGTCGATGAACAGGTTGATGAAGTTGAGCCAGACCTGATCACCCTGCGGCACTGCATAGGCGTAAGGCGTCACGGCAAGCTTCTCCGGCGGCTCGATACTCTTGGCCCAGTCGAACTCATCTGTCACTTTCACAGCGGTCGGGAAATCCGTCATAATGACGTCGACCCGGCCCGCGACCAGCTCGCCTTCGCGCGTATTTGGCGGCGCGACCGATACCAACTCGGCTTTCTTCAGATAGCCCTTCATGAAAGGCTCGATGTAGCTGCCAAGCGTCACCGCGGCCTTGATCCCAGGCTTGTCGACGTCGTCCCAACTTTTGATCGGACCGTCCTTGCGGGTCACGGCGTAGACGTTGGTGATGAGATACGGTTTTGAGAACTCAACCGCCTGTGCACGCTGGAGCGAAGCACCAAGCGCAAACATCCCGATATCGCATTTGTTGGCCTGAAGATCGGCGATGAAGGTACCAAAACTGCTTTCGACGATCTCGAGTTGCGCACCCAGATCCTTGGCAAGTTCCTTGGCGAGATCGGCATCGATGCCTTCGATGATACCCGTCTTCGGATTGCGGAAGGAGATCGAGTAGTACAGCGGAAACTGGCAGACGCGGAGCTTCTTTGATTTTGTGATCTCGTTCAGCCGGGAATTCACCTCAGCAGCGCCGGCTGGCGCGGGTGCGAATACTGCGGCGAAGGCAAAGACAGCCGCGTGAAGCAAGAATGGGCGCAGATTGGGTTTCATCCTAATGTCCTCTCGCTGTCGTTGGTCCTGATCGCCGAACTAATTCTGGAGCTGGGAGATAAATCGTTTCGCGCGCTCACTCGACGGCGACGTGAAGAACGTCTCGGGCGACGCCTCTTCGACAATTTCGCCCGCGTCCATGAACACCACACGCGTGCCGACCTGGCGCGCGAAACCCATTTCGTGGGTAACGACGAGCATTGTCATTCCCTCGCCCGCCAGCTGCCGCATCACCATCAGGACTTCCTGACGCAATTCCGGATCGAGCGCGGATGTCGGCTCATCGAACAACAAAACCTTGGGCGACATCGCGAGCGCCCGCGCGATCGCAACGCGCTGCTGCTGTCCCCCGGACAGCCGGTTCGGATAGACGTCCCGCTTGTCGGAGAGACCAACCTTGGCCAGCAGCGCTTCGGCGATTTGAATGGCGTCGGAACGCGCCGTGCCTTTCACGCGCATCGGCGCTTCGATCAGATTGCCGAGCACCGTCATGTGCGGCCACAGATTGAAATGCTGGAACACCATGCCGATGTCCGGCCGTATCTCGCGCGCGGCGCGGCGCTGTTCCGAACTGTCACGCGCGGAAGCGATGGTGACCCCGTTCATGGTTACCGCGCCAGCCGAGGGCTGCTCGAGAAGTGCAAGACAGCGCAGCAAGGTCGTCTTACCCGAACCGGACGGGCCGATGACGCAAACCACATCCTTGGCCGCAACAGCCAGGCTGACATGCCGGAGCACTTCGGTCAGGCCGAAGCTCTTGGACACCCCGTCCGCGGCAATCAACGGCACAGCCAAGCACCCTCCTCCGTTGCGGCACCACTACAAAAACTTCTGATGCTGTCTTTTGCTAAATCCGGTGGCGTCGCTTAAGCTAGAGCAATTACAGTCAAACTAGCAATAACCAAATTTTATGCAGATTGACCCTCGTCTCCTCGAAGCGTTCCGCAGCGTTCTGGACTGCGGCTCGATCACGCAAGCTGCGGCATCGCTTGGCCTGACCCAGCCAGCCGTGAGTGCGCAGATCGCACGCCTGGAGTCGGATGTCGGCTTCGCGCTCTTTGTGCGTTCGGGCAACCGCGTGCGGCCTACGGCGGAAGCGATCGCATTTCGCGAAGAGGTCGAGCAGACGCTCACGAAGATCAGCGATCTCAGCCGCGTAGCCGAGCAAATCCGCGCTGGCGAAGTCGGTTCTTTGACCATCGCGAGCCACCCGATGGCCGGGGTAACTTTGTTGCCTCCCGTCGTGTCGGCATTCGCGAGAGAGCGCCCCAACATCAAGATCGAGCTATTCGTTCGCAATTCCGACGTGGTGCGCGGGATGTTTCCGTCACGCAGCTACGACATCGGAATCGCGGAGTTACCCATCGACCCTTCCGGGCTGACGATCACGCGATACCGGATCGGCTGTGTGGCCATTATGCCCAAAAATGATCCGCTCGCTGCTTACGACATCATCACGCCAGAGCTGATGTCAGGCCGGCCGTTCGTCAGCATGTCGCGACTATGGACGGCCTATCACCTGGTCGAAAAGGTATTTTCCGAGGCGCACGCCCATCTGAATGTCGTTGCGAGCTCCGAACTCTTTGCCGCTATTTGCGCGATGGTCGCAAACGGGCTCGGCGTTTCCATCGTCGATCGCGCCTCCGCACTTCAGTTCGGCTCGGCGGGACTCGAGATCCGGCCGTTCCGGCCGGCGGTTCTCTATGACATCGCGGTGTTCCATACCGCCGATCCGAACGTCTCGACGATTGCGCGCGGTTTCCTGGATGCATTCGACGCCCACATGCGCACGTTTCTCGCGCCACCAGGGGAAAGCTGATGCGCCTGCCAGCGGACGTGCCGGGGAAAATAGCCGCCGACCCTCTGCTCCTGGAGGAGTTCGCGGCGATTTGCGATTTCGGCGGACGCCTGGCCGGGACCGAAAGCGAGCGCCAGGCGATGGAGTACGTCGCGCAGCGCGGTAG
>Ga0265342_10003229_pt1 | contig 13543 bp, 7 predicted proteins | sample 4CB327metaG_FD_203125 | JGI IMG/M metagenome (GOLD analysis project Ga0265342, IMG submission 203125) | Rhizosphere microbial communities from Carex aquatilis grown in University of Washington, Seatle, WA, United States - 4-CB3-27 metaG | ecosystem: Host-associated > Plants > Roots > Rhizosphere...
CAGCCCGGGCCGAGTATGGCGGGGCCGCGACCGGACTGGGTGGTAGCGGACAATGGTTGACGTGCTACTCACTGAACTTGCTGAGGCGTCGCGGGTTGTCTCGCAGACGTCGGCGCGGCTCGCCAAGGTTGCCGCGCTCGCGGACGCGCTGCGCGCCGCTGGCGCGGCAGAGGTCCCGGTCCTGGTGGCCTACCTGTCCGGTGAGCTGCCGCAGCGGCAGATCGGGGTCGGGTGGGCGGCGCTGCGGTCGGTGCCGCCTCCCGCCGAGACACCGTCGCTGACCCTGCTCGCGGTGGACGAGGCGTTCTCACGGATCAAGGCAGTCGGCGGAAAGGGGTCGGCCGCGGAGCGCAAGCGGCTCGTCGGGGAGCTTTTCGCGGCCGCGACCGCCGAAGAGCAGTTCTTCCTCGTCCGGCTGCTCTCCGGAGAACTGCGGCAGGGGGCGCTCGACGGGGTGATGACCGACGCGGTCGCGCGGGCGGCCGGGGTGCCGGGGGCCGAGGTACGGCGGGCGGTCATGCTCAGCGGGTCGCTCGCGGTGGCCGCGCAGGCCGCGCTCACCGGCGGCAGCGCCGCGCTTGCCCGGTTCGGGCTGCAGGTCGGCCGGCCGCTGAAGCCGATGCTTGCCGCCAGCGAGGCGTCGCTCGCCGACGCCCTCGCCAAGGCTAGCGGCGGGGCGGGGGATGCTGCTGCGGATACAGCTGGAGGTGATGGGGTCACCGGCGGTGCGGCCGCGGTCGAGTGGAAGCTGGACGGCATCCGCGTGCAGGCTCACCTGGCCGACGCAGCGGTACGGTTGTTCACCCGGTCACTCGACGACATCACCGACCGGCTGCCGGAGGTCGTGGCGGCCCTGGCCGCGCTCCCCGTCCGCGACGCCGTCTTCGACGGCGAACTGATCGCGCTGCGCCCGGACGGCCGGCCCTACGCCTTCCAGGACACCGCATCGCGCGCGGCCAGCGAGGTCGACGCGCTCAGTGCCGCTAAAAAGGACGCCGCCCAGGTATCGCTGAGCGTCTTCCTGTTCGACGTGCTGCACCTGGACGGCAATGACCTGCTCGACCTGCCCGACGCGGAGCGCCACGCCGCGCTCGCCGCCGTCGTGCCCGAGGCGATGCTGATGCCACGCCTGGTCACCGCCGACCCAGACGAGGCCGCGGAATTCTTCAAGGACGCCGTGGCCAGGGGCCACGAAGGCGTCGTCGTCAAGTCACTAACAACGCCTTACGCCGCGGGAAGGCGCGGCGCCGGCTGGATCAAGGTAAAGCCAAGGCACACCCTGGACCTGGTGGTCCTCGCCGTCGAGTGGGGCCACGGCCGAAGGAAAGGCTGGCTGTCCAACCTGCATCTAGGCGCCCGCGATCCCGAGACGGGCGGCTGGGTCATGCTCGGCAAGACCTTCAAGGGCCTCACCGACGAACTGCTCACCTGGCAGACCGCAAGGTTCCAGGAACTCGAAGACCACCGCGACGACTGGACCGTGTACGTCCGCCCGGAGCAGGTAGTGGAAATCGCCTTCGACGGCGTCCAACGCTCCCCCAGGTACCCCGGCGGCGTAGCCCTGAGATTCGCCCGCGTCCTGCGCTACCGCCCCGACAAGACCGCAGCAGAAGCCGACACGATAGACACCGTAAAGACGCTCGCCCTGCCCACGGACTAGGGAGAAGCGGCACGGAACTTACTTTTTCTTCTTGTCCCGCCGCCCGAACGCGGCCGGCAGACCGCCAGGCGCCCGCCCGCCGCCGAACGCCGGCGGCAGCGCGCTCGGCCCGCCGCGGAAGCCAGGGAACCCCTCGTCGTCGTCGCCGCCGAAGCCGCCGGGCCCGCCGGCCGCCTGGGCATCGCGCAGCATCTCCGCCAGCTCCTCCATCGACTGCGGCGCCGGCGCCGCGGCCGGCAGTTCCGGCCGGCCGCCAGTGGACGCGTCGTCGGCGGACGCCGGGGTGAGCCCCGTCTTGCGCGGGTCGCCGCTCTTGCGCTTGCCCTTGGCGTTCTTGGCGGCCTTGGCCCGCGCCGCCGCCTTCTTGCCGCCCATCATGCCCGGTATGCCTGGCATGCCCGGCATGCCGCCGTTCATCACCATCTTCATCTGGCGCTGTGCCTCGAAGAAGTTGGTGACCAGCGTGCCAACCTCGCCGACCGCGACACCGGAGCCCTTGGCGATGCGCGCCCGCCGCGAGCCGTTGATGATCTTGGGATTGCGGCGCTCCGCGGGAGTCATTGAGCGGACGATCGCCTCGGCCCGGTCCAGGTCCTTCTCGTTGACCTGGTCGAGCATTTCCTTGTTCTTCGCCGCGCCCGGCATCATGCCGAGGATGTTCTTCAGCGGCCCGAGCTTGCGCAGCATGCCGAGCTGCTCGATGAAGTCCTCGAGGGTGAGCCCCTCGCCGCCCATCAGCCGGTTCGCGACCGAGGCGGCCTGGTCGGCGTCGAACGCCTTCTCCGCCTGCTCGATGAGCGTCAGGACGTCGCCCATGTCCAGGATGCGGTCGGCCATCCGGTCCGGGTGGAAGATGTCGAAGTCGCCCAGCTTCTCGCCGGTAGACGCGAACATCACCGGCTTGCCCGTCAGCGCCGCGATCGACAGCGCGGCACCGCCCCGGGCGTCGCCGTCGAGCTTGGTCAGCACCACGCCGTCGTAGCCGACGCCGTCGAGGAACGCCTGCGCGGTCACCACCGCGTCCTGGCCGATCATCGCGTCGACGACGAACAGCACCTCGTCCGGGTCGGTCGCGTCGCGGATCGCGATGGCCTGCGCCATCATCTCCTGGTCGATGCCGGTGCGGCCCGCGGTGTCGATGATCACGATGTTGTGCATCAGCCGCTTGGCCTCGTCGATGGACCGACGGGACACGGCGACCGGGTCGCCGACGCCGTTGCCTGGCTCGGGTGCGTAGACCGGGACGCCGGCCCGCTGCCCGACCACCTGCAGCTGGGTCACCGCGTTCGGCCGCTGCAGGTCGGCGGCGACGAGCAGCGGCGTGTTGCCCTGCTCCTTCAGCCACAGCGCGAGCTTGCCCGCGAGCGTGGTCTTTCCCGAACCCTGGAGGCCGGCCAGCATGATCACGGTCGGCGGGTTCTTGGCGAACCGCAGCCGCCGCGTCTCGCCGCCGAGGATCTGGACAAGCTCCTCGTTCACGATCTTGATGACCTGCTGCGCGGGGTTCAGCGCCTGCGAGACCTCGACGCCCGCCGCGCGTTCCTTGACCCGCGCGATGAACTGCCGCACCACGGGCAGCGCGACGTCCGCCTCGAGCAGGGCGATGCGAATCTCGCGGGCGGTCGCGTCAATGTCGGCCTGTGACAGCCGGCCCTTGCCGCGCAGCGAGGAGAAGACCTGGGTCAGCCGATCGGAGAGCGTCTCAAACACACCTCAAGGCTACCGGCAAAGCGACGCGGTCACCGTCGGCCGCCGCTGTTGAGTTATCCAGAACGCGGGCAGGCTCCCCGTGACGCCCCCGTTTTCACCGCTCAGCCGGGGTGAGCGCGGACAGGACCATGTTCACCGTGCGCTTGCGCAAGTCCGGGTCCGTGAGCAGGCCGCCGGAGGAGTCGGTCACGTAGAAGACGTCGACCACCTCCGCGCCGAGCGTCTCCACCCGCGCGGCCTGGACGTTCAGCCCGCAGTCACCGAGCGCCCGGCCGATGCGCCACAGCAGCCCCGGCTCGTCGTGCGCGCGGACCTCGACGACGGTGGCGTTACTCGAGGCGTTGTCGATCAGGCTGACCTTGGGCGGCGGGACCTTATTGTCGCGCGGGCGGGCGGCGCGGGCCCGGCGCTCCAGCCGGTCCTCCACGTCGAGCCTGCCCTCGAGCATCCGGCGCAGGTCCGCGGTGACGAGCGCGGCGTCCGGCGGATCGCCGTACTCGGGAACCACGCTGAACACCGTGACCGCGGTGTCGCCGACCGAGGACGCGTTGGCGCCGCGCACCGTCAGCCGGTGCGACGCGAGCACCCCGGCGGCCCGCCAGAGCAGGCCGGGCCGGTCCAGGGCGACGACGGTGACCTCGTTCCCCTTGACGATGGCGGCGGGGCCGCCGCCGTTGACCAGCGCGAGCTGGTCTTCCCGCAGCGGGGTGGGCTCGGGCACGGGATCGCCGGCCAGCACGGCGCTGACCCGGCGGACCAGGTCCGCGACCAGGCCCGCCTTCCAGTCGTTCCACGCCGCCGTGCCGGTGGCCAGCCCGTCGGCCGCGGAAAGCACGTGCAGCAGCTCGAGCACGGTCCGCGAGCCGACCTTCGCCGCGACCTGCTGCACGGTCATCGGGTCGTCCAGGTCCCGCCGGGTGGCGACGTCGGGGAGCAGCAGGTGGTGGCGGACCGCGGCGGCGACCAGCTCCGTGTCGGCCTCGCCGAGTCCGACCCGCTTGCACACGTCGCGGGCGACCACCTCGCCGGAGACGCTGTGGTCGCCGGGCCAGCCCTTGCCGATGTCGTGCAGCAGCGCGGCGAGCAGCAGCAGGTCCGGCCGCGACACGTCGCGGGCGTGGGCGGCGGCGTTGGCCGCGCACTCGACGAGGTGCCGGTCCACGGTGAAACGGTGCAGCGGGTTGCGCTGCGGGCGGTTGCGCACCCGCTCCCAGTCCGGGATCAGCGCGGCGAGCAGGCCCTCCTGGTCGAGCGCCTCCCAGACGGCGATCGCGTTCTGCCCGGCGCCGAGCAGGGCGAGCAGCTCGTTGCGCGCCTGGTCCGGCCAGGGAACCGGCAGCGGCGGGCACTCGGCGAGCCTGGCCAGGGCGCGCGGAGCGAGCGGCAGGCCCGACTGGGCGGCCGCGGCGGCGGCCCGCAGCACCAGCACGGGGTCGGTCGCCGGGGACGCGGCCCGCGCGAGCACGACCTCGCCCTCCTGCTCCACCACGCCGTCGGCGAGCGGGCGGCGCTCCGGCCTGCCGCGGCGCATCCGCATGCCGAGTGCGCGGCGGCCGCCCGCCCGGTCCGCCATGCGGAAGGCGTGGTCGACCGCGTAGGCGACGGTGCGGCCCGCGCCGGCCAGCTGGCGCAGCAGCGCGTCGCCGTCGAGGAGGTCGAGCGTGCGCGCGACCTCGTCCTGCTCCTCGAGCACGAGCCGGTCCAGGGGCCGCCCGGTGACTTCGTGCAGCACATGCCGCGCGTCGATGATCTGGTCGTAGGCGGCCCGCACCTTGGGCCCGGGCGCGGGGGCGACCCACGCGGCCGCGATGGCCTGGATGGCGTGCACGTCCCGCTGCCCGCCGCGCGCTTCCTTCAGGTCGGGCTCGAGCAGGAAGGCGAGCTCACCGAATTGCCTGGTCCGCTCCTCGTGCAGCACCTTGAGCTCGGCGAGCCTGGTGCGGGCGTTGGCGCGCCAGTCCTCGAGCGCGCCCTCCCGCAGCCGGGTGGTCAGGTCGGGGTCGCCGGCCACGTGCCTGGCGTGCAGCAGCCCGAGCGCGACCTTGAGGTCGCTGCGCGCGACCCGGCGCGCCTGCGGCACGGTCCTGACCGCGTGGTCGAGGTGCGCGCCGGAATCCCAGACCGGGTACCAGATCCGGTCGGCGATCCGCGCGATGCCCTCCCGGCCGTCGTGCAGCAGCAGCACGTCAAGGTCGCTGCCCGGCAGCAGTTCCTTGCGGCCGTAGCCGCCTACCGCCACGAGGGCGACGCCGGGCTCCGCGCCAAGCAGCCCGGCCAGCCAGCGGTCGGTATCTGTAGTCCTCCGGCTACGATCAGCCGCGAAAGAAGTCATGACGGTCACCAGGCCCCCGATGGTTAGTGCGCTGCCGCGCCCAGGGCACGGCAGCGCTCACGGTACTGGCCTCTGCGCGGCACCGAGCTCAGAGGGCGCCCGCCCCGCGTTCCCCGGTGCGGACCCGGATCACGGACTCCACCGGCAGCACCCACACCTTCCCGTCCCCGATCCGGCCGGTCTGGGCCGCCTTGGTGATCACCCCGACGAGATCGTCTGCGTCCTCGTCGTTGCAGATGACTTCCACCCGGACCTTAGGCACCAGGTCGACCTGGTACTCGGCGCCCCGGTACACCTCGGTGTGACCGCGCTGCCTGCCGTATCCGCTCGCTTCACTGACTGTCATGCCGTGCACGCCGAAAGCCTGCAACGCCGCCTTGACATCGTCGAGTTTGAATGGCTTGATGACAGCCGTAATGAGCTTCATGAGACCACCCTTTCGTTCAATCACGTCCGAGAATGCCGTAGTTGCGTTTCCAGCGTCCAGTCCGAATGTGTCAGAACGGTGAAACCGGGGGTCCTCCTGTTACAGCAGGGTTTCCGGCCGCCCGTGACGGCCGGGTTCCGGGCCGGCGCGGGGCCAGCCACCTCACGAGCCTCCCCCACCCCGCAGCGCCTCGCCACCCCACCTCCGTGAGCCTCGCTCCCCCGCGAACCTTTCCCCCGTCCCCGCAATGGACCCCTTGCCCGTTATATCCGGTCATAACCGCGGGCCGGAGCATGATCATGAAGGCTTTATCGCGTGATCACGCGATAAAGCCTTCATAACACTCAAACCCTTCGTGATCATGGCGGCGCTGGCCGGCCTGACGGCAGATCATGCCGCGCACAGTCCCTGGCAATCCCGGCGATCCCCCTGCTCGCAGGCGCCGACGGGCGGCCCGGCAGTCGGCGGCCTTTCCTTTTTCTTGGCCTGGCGATGATTTCTGCAATTGCACGGCACACGGAATTTAAGGCGCAGAATCCATGCGATGGCCGTGAATTCGCGTTAGCTTGCGACGATACGGTTACACACCGCGATGGCGCCTGGGGCTGACGTCAGGGATGATCGGGGGATCTGGTGAGGCTAACGCGGCGACCGCGACCGGAGGGCGTCCGGTGCGTCAGCGTCAGCCGCCGAGGATGGCGTCCACGAATGTCTCCGGGTCGAACGGGGCCAGGTCGTCGGGGCCCTCGCCGAGGCCGACCAGCTTCACGGGGACGCCGATCTCGCGCTGCACGGCGATCACGATGCCGCCCTTGGCGGTGCCGTCGAGCTTGGTGAGCACGATGCCCGTGACGTCTACTACCTCGGCGAACACCCGTGCCTGGCGCAGCCCGTTCTGCCCGGTGGTGGCGTCGAGCACGAGCAGCACCTCGTCCACCGCGGTGCGCTTCTCGATGACCCGCTTCACCTTGCCGAGCTCGTCCATCAGGTCGTTCTTGGTGTGCAGCCGTCCCGCGGTGTCGACGAGCACCACGTCCGCCTCCTGCTCGATGCCCGTGGACACCGCGTCGAACGCGACGCTCGCCGGGTCGGCCTGATCCTTGTCCGAGCGGACGACCTGCGCGCCGACCCGCTCGCCCCAGGTCTGCAGCTGGTCGGCGGCCGCGGCGCGGAAGGTGTCGGCCGCGCCGAGCACCACCGTCTGGCCGTCGCCCACCAGCGACCTGGCGAGCTTGCCGCAGGTGGTCGTCTTGCCCGTGCCGTTGACGCCGACGACGAGCACGACCGCCGGGCGGCCCTCGTGCCGCTGGGTGCGCAGCGCGCGGCTCGCCGGGGTCTCCACCTGGGCGAGCAGCTCGGTCCTGAGCATCTCCCGGACCTCGTCGGTGCTCCGCGTCCCCTCGACCTTGACCTTGGTGCGCAGCTCGGAGGTGATCTGCCGGGCCGGCGTCACCCCGACGTCGGCGGTGATCAGCACCTCTTCGAGCTCGTCCCAGGTCTCGTCATCGAGCCGGTCCCGCGACAGCAGGGACAGCAGCGCGCTGCCGAAGCCGCTCTGCGAGCGGGCGAGCCGCGCCCGGAGCCGGATCATGCGGCCCGCCGAGGGCGGCGGCTTCTCCAGGGCGGGGCGCGGCGGCGCGGCCGGCTCCGGGGGCGCCTGGCGCTGCTGCGGCGGCGCGGTGGCGGTCGCGGTGCCGGTCCCCGCGGACGTGTCGTCGAGTTTGGGCATGGAGCCGGTCAGGTCGAGCTCGCGAGCCCGGCCGCGGCGGACCCCGTGCATGCCCCGCGGCCGTAGCAGCACCGTGCCGCCGACGCCGAGCAGCACCACGGCGACGACCACGATGAGGATGATGTACGCAGTCATATAAGCCCACAGTCTCCCAGAACGGCATGTCCCCGGCGCGGCCGCCACACGGCCGACCGCGTTCAACGCCCCTTGAGCACGCTACAACATGCCCAGCCTTGCACTCCCCATGCTTACTGCACGTGCTTTTCGCGGTCAGGCCGGCTCGGTCTCGCGGACCCGCTGGCTGATCACCTGGGACACGCCGTCGCCGCGCATCGAGACGCCGTACAGCGCGTTGGCCGACTCCATGGTGCGCCGCTGGTGCGTGATGACGATGAGCTGCGAGCTCTCCTGCAGCTCATCGAAGACCCGCAGCAGGCGCTGCAGGTTGGTGTCGTCGAGCGCCGCCTCGACCTCGTCCAGCACGTAGAACGGCGACGGGCGGGCCTTGAAGACCGCGAAGAGGTAGGCGATCGCGGTCAGCGACCGCTCGCCCCCCGACAGCAGGGACAGCCGCTTGACCTTCTTGCCCGGCGGGCGGGCCTCGATCTCGATGCCCGTGGTCAGCATGTCGTCCGGCTCGGTGAGGATCAGCCGCCCTGAGCCGCCGGGGAACAGCCGGGCGAACAGGCCCTCGAACTCGCGCGCGGTGTCGGCGTAGGCCGAGGCGAACACCTCCTGCACCCGGTCATCGACCTCTTTGACCACCATGAGCAGGTCGCGGCGGGTCTTGCGCAGGTCCTCGAGCTGGGTGGCGAGGAACTGGTGCCGTTCCTGCAGGGCCGCGTACTCCTCGAGGGCGAGCGGGTTGACCTTGCCGAGCCGCACCAGCTGCCGTTCGGCCTCGGCGGCGCGCGCCTCCTGGTCCTCGCGCACGTAGGGCACCGCCACGGTCTCCGGCGCGGCGGGTGCCGTGCCCTGCTTGCGGTCCTTGCGCTGCTGTGCCTCGGCCGCGTGGGCGCCCGCGGCCTGCTCCGCCTCGGCGCGCACCGCGCGCAGAGCGTCCGCGAGCGAGAGCCCGTCGGACCCGGCGGCCAGGGTGCCGTCTGGGCCGGCGACGCCTTCGTTGTCCGGCTCGGCGTCCGTCGCCGCCTCGTCCCGCAGGCCGTCCGCGTCCGTCGCGGCGGTCCCCGCGTCGGCTTGCACGGTGTCCGCGGGCACGGCGGTGCCGCGCTTGACCGCGGCGGCGGCGAACGGCATGTCGGCCGGCGCGACGATCAGCTGGTCCGGGCCGTACTCAGTGACGAGCGCGTCCGGCTCGATGCCGTACTCGTCCGTCGCGTGCATGGCCAGCTGCTCAAGGCGCAGCCGGTGCTCGTTGCGGGAGATCTCCGTGCCGTGCGCGGTGTTCACAACCTTGTCGAGCTCGCCGGAGACGGTGGCCCCCTGAGCGCGCACCGCCTTGAGTGCCTCGGTCCCGCTCGCGCTGGCCGCCTCGGCCTCCGAGCGTTCCTCCGCCGCCTGGGCGAGAGACGCCTCGGCGGCGGACACGGCGAGTGCCGCGCCCGCGGCGACCGCGCGGGCGACCGACGCCTGCGCGACGCGCTGCCTGCGGCGGACGGCCGCCCGCTCCCGGGCGGCCCGCTCGGCGGCCGCCGAGGCGGCGAGCGAGTCGGCCCGCCCCGTGATCGCGCGCAGCCGCTCCTCGACGGTGCGCACCTCAAGGCGCGCCTCCATCTCGGCGTTGCGCGCGGCCGCGGCCCGCTGAGTCAGCTCCTCGCGCTCTTCATCGGCCTGGCTGTCCTCGAACTCCGGGTCGCTCCCCCGCAGGTCCTCGGCCTCCGCCTCGCCGAGCTCGTTCTTCAGCTGCTGGTGCTTGGCCTGGTCCTTCTCCGCGCTGCGCAGCGCTGCGCCCACCGACGCGTCGAGCCGCTTGGCCTCGTCCGCCGCGGCGCGCGCCGCGCCCGCCAGGCGGCCGAGCCGCCCGGATATCTCGGCCGCGGCCGCGTCCACCGCCCGCATGCGGCCGCGGATCTCCTCAAGCTGCTGCCTGGCGGCCTCCTGCGCCTCGGTCGCCGCGGCGAGCGCGTCCGCCGCGGCCGCCTCGGCGAGCTCGGCCTCGGCGAGCCTGGCCGCCGCCTCGTCCGCCGCGGCGCGCACGTCGAGCAGCGACTGCCCGCCGGCGGAGCCGCCGCGCGCCCAGTGCGCGCCGATCAGGTCGCCGTCCCGCGTCACCGCACGAAACTCGGGATGATCCGCAACGAAGGCGGCTGCCTCGTCCAGGCCGACCGTGACCACCACGTCGCCGAGCAAGTCCGCGACCGCCCAGGAGAGCTCGGCCGGCTCCGTCACCAGATCGGCCACCCAGTGCGCGCCGTCGGGCAGCTCCGGCAGCGAACCCACGCGCGGAAAGTACTCAGCGCGATGGTCGGAACTGCCTGACCCGGACGGGCTGGCGATCACCAGGCCGACGGTGCCCTTGTTCGCGCTTCTGATGCTGGTCAGGACTTCTACCGCCGTGTCGAGGCCGTTCACGGTGAGCGCCTCGGCGGCGGCGCCGAGGGCGGCGCCGACCGCCTTCTGGTAGCCGTCGGCGACGGTGAGCTTGGCGGCGAAGGTGCCGAGCACGCCGCGGAAGCGCTCCGGGTCGGCGAGGACCGCGGCGGTAGCGTCGACGCCCTGGCGGAGGGTCTCGCCGAGCGTGTCGGTGCGGGCCCGCAGTGCCGCCACCTCGCTGTTGGCGGCGCGTTCCGACTTGCGCGCAGCCACCACTCGTTCGGTGTGCTGCTGATGGTCCCGCTGGGCCTGATCCAGCTCGGCGGTGATGCCGCTGCGGTCGGAGTCGCCGTCGTCGGCGACGTCCTGCACCTGGCTGTACTCCTGCCGCGCGCGCTCGGCGCGGGCGCGGGCCGCCTCGGCGGCGGTGGTCAGGCGGTCGATTTCCTCGCTGGTCGCGGCGGCCCGGCTGGCCGCGGCGTCGACCATGCCGCGCAGCCGGGCGAGGCGCTCGGCGCGGCCCGCGGCGGCCCGCGCGGCGTCGGCGAGCCTGCGCTCGGCCGTGGCGAGCGCGGTCTCGGCCATGGTGCGCATCGAGACGGACTCCGCCAGGGCCTCGCGGCCCTCGGCGAGCCGCTCGGTCAGGCCGGCCTCCTCGTCGCGCAGCTCGGCAGCCTGCCGGTCGAGCTCGTCCGGGTCACGGCCAGGCCGTTCCGGCTCGGCGTCGGCCGCGAGCAGCCTGACCCGCTCGGCGGCCAGCCCCTGCACCGCGCGGAGCTTCTCGGTCAGCGACGAGAGCGCGAACCAGGTCTGCTGCGCGCGGGCCAGCTCGGCCGCCTGCGCCTGGACCGCGACGTCGAACGCGGCCTCGCGGGCGCGCGCGTCGGCCAGCGCCGCCTCGAGCTCGGCGCGGCGGGCGCGGATCGCGGCCTCGTCGGCCTCCTCGCGCTCAAGCTTGCCGCGCAGGCGCCCGTAGTCGTCGGCGAGCAGCCTGAGCTTGGCATCGCGCAGCTCCGCCTGGATGGTGGCGGCCTTCCGCGCGACCTCGGCCTGCCGGCCGAGCGGCTTGAGCCGCCGGCCGAGCTCGCCGGTCAGGTCGACGAGCCGGGTGAGGTTGAGCTGCATCGCGTCGAGCTTGCGCAGCGCCTTTTCCTTGCGCTTGCGGTGCTTGAGTACGCCGGCCGCCTCCTCGATGATCGCCCGGCGCGCCTCGGGGCCCGCGTGCAAGATCTGGTCGAGCTGGCCCTGGCCGACGATCACGTGCATCTCCCGGCCGAGCCCGCTGTCGGACAGCAGGTCCTGCACGTCGAGCAGGCGGCAGCTGTCGCCGTTGATCGCGTACTCGCTCTGCCCGGAGCGGAACATCAGGCGGCTGATCGTCACCTCGGAGTAGTCGATCGGCAGGGCGCCGTCGCTGTTGTCGATGGTGAGCGTGACCTCGGCCCGGCCGAGCGGCGCCCGGCTCGTGGTGCCGGCGAAGATGACGTCCTCCATCTTGCCGCCGCGCAGGCTCTTGGCGCCTTGCTCGCCCATCACCCAGGACAGGGCGTCGACCACGTTGGACTTGCCCGAGCCGTTGGGGCCGACGACGCAGGTGATGCCCGGCTCGAGGCGCAGCGTGGTCGCGGAGGCGAAGGACTTGAAGCCGCGCAGCGTGAGGGACTTCAGGTACACGCGTCCTCTCCTCCCCCGGAACTACCCCGCGATGCGCCGGCCGGCCATCGGCATCCACCGAACATTACCGTCCCGGGCGGACAGCCGCCGGAAACGGCGCGGAACCGGGAAATCCCTTGAACGTCCGATGGCCAATCGATATTGGCCGGGTAAACATCCTGAGATGCGTGTCACATCGATGTTCAGCTATTTTTGTTGGTGTGATTTTGCTTACGCCAATGCACCTAGCGTAACCGATGAACGTGCATAAGCGTCAAACCGGACACCAGGGAAGCGAGGCGCCACCGATGTGGCGAACGTCACGGCTGAGGCTGGCCAGACAACGATAAGGGACGCCATCCGAGGCGTCCCTTGTTCGTTTTCTGACGGTGGCCTTTGACAGACCCGCTCGCGGCGGGCTGAGCGGCGCTTCCTGAGTTGGTCAGGCGAGCGCGGGCTCACGGTCGAGAACCAGCACGTCCTCGTCATGCGACAGCCCTGAGGCAAGGGCATCGTTCACTTCCTGGAGCCGGACAAGCTCGGCTTCCAGGTCACGAACGCGCTGCTGCAGGCGACGCATTTCAGAGACCATGCGCGGATCGGGACCGCCGACGTGGCCGTATAGAGCCTTCGACATGGTGAAAGGTCCTCCACACTGAGTGACCAGGGTGGGCACATTGTGAACCGCACGTCGTTGCGCGTGCGGGCAACAGGTACAGGGTCTCACCATGATCTATCGCGGTCAAGTTGAGAGCACCCTGTCACCCGTTATGCCGTTTATCTTATCAAAGATCCCGTCCCCAGACAAACGACCATGCGCGAAAACCCCTATATCTAGGGGACATTGACCGGCGTGATGCTAGTGCTTGGACGCCGGCGACGACGGCTTCTGGCAGCGCGGGCAGCTATAGGAGGAGCGGTTCATGAACGCGTCGCGGCGGATGGGGGCGGCGCAGCGAGTGCACGGCTCGCCCTCCCGGCCGTAGGCGTTCAGCGAACGGTCGAAATAGCCGCTCTCCCCGTTCACGTTGACGTACAGCGCGTCGAACGACGTGCCGCCCGCCTTGAGCGCCTCCGTAAGCACCTCGCGGACCGCATCGAGCAGCCGCGACACCTCAGCCCGCGTCAACGTGTCGGTGGGCCGCGCCCAGTGCAGCCGCGCCCGCCACAGCGCCTCGTCCGCATAGATGTTGCCGATGCCGCTGATCAGCGACTGATCCAGCAGCGCCCGCTTGACCTGGGTCTTCTTGAGTGCCAGGCGCGCCGCGAAGTGCTTCGGGTCGAAGGCCGCCTCGAGCGGGTCCGGCGCGATGTGCGCGATCGGGGCCGGCACTCCGCCGGAGGGGATAAGCGCGCACAGCATCACGTGGCCGAAGGTGCGCTGGTCGGTGAATCGCAGGTCGGGGCCGTCGTCGGTGAACGTGAAGCGGGCGCGGACGTGGGGCGACAGCGGGCGGTCCCCGGCGCCGACCAGGAGCTGGCCGCTCATCCCCAGGTGCGCGAGGAGCGCCTCCGTCGGGGGGTACGGGCTGGGGGGTC
>Ga0265342_10003230_pt1 | contig 13542 bp, 6 predicted proteins | sample 4CB327metaG_FD_203125 | JGI IMG/M metagenome (GOLD analysis project Ga0265342, IMG submission 203125) | Rhizosphere microbial communities from Carex aquatilis grown in University of Washington, Seatle, WA, United States - 4-CB3-27 metaG | ecosystem: Host-associated > Plants > Roots > Rhizosphere...
ACCACCGGGTGATGGGCTTCACCAACCTGGCCGAGTTCATCGGCGACGACATCGCCACCGAGTACTCCGCGCTGATGAGCAAGGTGGTGGCGAGCGGGGACCACCGGGTGAAGTTCCCGCTGAACGAACCCGCCGTCGGCAAGAAGAAGTCGCAGATCGACGAGTACCTGGAGTTCTACCGTGGCTCCGGCGTGCAGCACCTGGCCCTCGCCACGCCCGACATCTGCGAGACCGTCGACACGCTGCGCGCCCGTGGCGTCGAGTTCCTCGCCACGCCAGACTCGTACTACACCGACCCGGTGCTGCGGCAGCGGATCGGCCAGGTCCGGGTCCCCGTGGAGGAGCTGCGCAAGCGCGGCATCCTGGTCGACCGCGACGAGGACGGCTACCTGCTGCAGATCTTCACCAAGCCGGTCGGCGACCGGCCGACCGTGTTCTTCGAGTTCATCGAGCGGCACGGCTCGCTCGGCTTCGGCAAGGGCAACTTCCAGGCGCTCTTCGAGGCGATCGAGCGCGAGCAGGAGCGGCGCGGCAACCTCTGACGCCTGCCTTACCCCGTCTTACCCCGCCCTACCCACCCCACCCGCCCGAGCGCCCTGGCCGGGCGAGCCGCTCATCCAGCCACGGCCGGAGCTGGCCGGCGGTGCTGATGCCGAGCTTGCCGAACGCGCTCGCCAGGTGATCCTTGACGACGGGCGTGGACAGGAACGTCTGCCGGGCGATCTGCTCGGCGGACAGCCCGGCGCCGGCCAGGTGAGCGATCTCCCACTCCCGGTCGGTCAGCTGGTTTGGCTGGGGCACGGTGAGGGCCTGGCGGCCCGGCACGTCGGCATCGGCGACCGCGAACGCGACCGTTTCGTCGAGCGGCGCGGCGGCGCCGCCGGCGAACAGCGCGGTGAACTTCTCACCCCCTAGGGACGCGCGGCTGGCCCCGATCGCGTCCGCATGCACCCGCTCGAGGGCCGTGGTGCCGCCAAGCCGGCCGCCGGCCCGCGTCCAGAGCGGGTCCGCGGCGCCGAGCAGCCACGCGGCCCGCGCCTGCCGCCCCGCCCGGGCGGCCAGCCAGCCGTGGATCTCCAGGCAGTAGGCCATGCCGACCATGTCGCCGAGCTCATGCTTGGCGAGCAGCGACCTGGTGGCCGCGCGCGCGGTCTCCGCGTCCCGGCCCGGCTGCCCGTACAGCGCCATCGCGGAGATCGCGTGCATCCAGGCCGACGCCCACCACTCCCTGGTCCCGTCGAACCGGCTCAGCCCGCGGGCAGCGTAGCGCAGGGTCGCCTCCGGGTCGCCGGCGAGATGGGACAGGTGCGCCCAGTGCGCGTCGAGGATGGCAAGCCCGGTGCGGTCGCCGAGCGCCTCAAGCGTCCGCTCCGCCTGCACCGCGGCCGCGCGCGCCTCCTCGTACCTGGCGGCGATGGTCAGCGCCAGCGTCAGGTAGTTGTAGCCGCGGCCGATGAGCCGTGCATCGCCGAGCGCGATGCCGATCGTGATGCCCGCGGTGCCGTCCGCCACCGCCTCGTCGGCCGTGCCCTGCATCGCGCCGAGGTAGCAGCGGCAGGCCAGGGCCCAGCCGCGTTCCCGCGACGGCTCGGTAACCAGGTCGAGGACCTTCGCCAGCCAGTACCGCCCCTCGCGGAGCAGGCCGGACATGTGCCAGTAGCCGTACAGCGCGATCGCGAGCTCCGCGCCCTGGCGGTGCCGCTCGGCAGGCTCGGCGTCCAGCGTGTACTGCAGCGCGGCCCGCAGGTTGCTGTGCTCGCGGCGCAGCTCGCGGAACCTCATCAGCTGGTCGGCGTCCGTCAGGTGCCCGGCGAAGTAGCGCGCCTTGTCCAGGTAGCGGGCGATGAACCTCATCCGGATCGCGGCCTGCTCGCCGGACGCGCCAAGCATGTCCTCGCCGAACTCATGGATGGTGTCGAGCATCCGGTACCACGCCGTGCCGCCGTCGCCCGCGGCGGGCGGCTCCGCGGGCACCAGGACCGACTTGTCGACGAGCCGGATGATCGTCTGGAAGATGCCGTCGGCGTCGAGGCCCGCGCCGGCGCAGACCTCCTGGGCGGCACCGACGCTGAAGGTGCCGGCGAACACCGACAGCCGTGCCCACAGCCTGCGCTCCGCCTCGGTGCACAGGTCGTAGCTCCAGCCGATCGCGTCGCGCAGCGTCCGGTGCCTGCTATCGGTCACCGTGGCGTCGCCCGCCTCGTCGCCGCCGGTCAGCAGCGGCAGCCTGCGGCCGAGTCCGGCCGCGAGCTCCGCGAGCGGCAGCGTGCGCAGCCGGACGGCGGCGAGCTCGATGGCGAGCGGCATGCCGTCGAGCCGCTGGCAGAGGCGGATCACGTCGCCGCGGTTCGCGTCGGTCACCGCGAACCCGGGCACCGCGGCGGCGGCCCGCCGTTCGAAGAGCTCGACCGCGTCGCCGTCGGCTGACGTCCGCGCGCCGCTGCCGTGGCCGCCGCGCACGGGGACGGTCAGGCCGAACGCGGGGGTGTCGTCACCGTTCCCCTCGGCCCCGGGCACCGGGAGCGGGCGGACGGGGAAGGTGGTCTCGCCGTCCACGTCGAGCGGCTCGCGGCTGGCCGCGAGCACGGTGACATACGGCGCCTGGAGGAGGATCTCCTCGGCAAGCTCCGCGCAGGCGTCGATGAGGTGCTCGCACGTGTCGAGAATGAGCAGCAGGCGGCGGTCACGCAGATGAGCGAGCAGCGCGTCGCGCTGCGAGTCGCGGGCGTGCTCGGAGAGCTCGAGCACGCGCGCGACCGTGTGCGGCAGCAGCGCGGGGTCGCGCAGCGCGGACAGCTCGACGAGGCGGACCCCGTCCGGGTACCTGGCCGCCGCCGCGGCGGCGGCGCGCAGCGCTATGCGGGTCTTGCCGACGCCGCCGGGGCCGGTGAGCGTGATCAAGCGGGTGCCGCGCAGCAGTCCGTCGATGTGGCGAAGCTCCGCTGTCCGCCCGACGAACTCGTTGTTTTCTGCCGGGAACCAGGCAAGCTGTCCCGCAGGGTAAACGCCGGCCATCTCACCCCCATTATCGCGATGCGGGCGCGGCGTAACGAGGTCAACGGGAAACTGGCCGGTCAAGCCGGCGGACCTGCGCCCTGCTGGCCGTCCGTGGACGCCTGGCCCGCGGGAACGAATTGATCTAGCCGCGTGTGGTGCCGTCCGCCTCCGCGATCTCCTCGCGCGCGTGAATCGCGAGCATTACCCGTGAGGTAATCTCCAGCTTGCCGAATATGTGCTCAAGGTGCGCGTCGACGGTACGCCGCGAGATGAAAAGCTTCTCCGCGACTTGCCGGTTGGTGAGGCCGTCGGCGACAAGGGCGGCGATTTCCAGCTCGCGGGCGGTGAGCCGGGCGGTCAGCGCGGCCGGCGCGTCGCCGTCGTCGTCGTCGGGGTCGCGGGTCTCATCGAGCGCGAAGGCGATCGTCGCCGCGAGTGGCTGGCGTGCCCCCCTGGCGAGCAGTTCACCGAACCGCTCCGCGCCGAGCGCGGCCGCGGACCTCGCCCTCGCGCCGGCCCGTGCCTGCTCGAAGAAGGGGAGGCCGGCGAACCGCCGGCCCGCCCGCTCCCAGCGCGCCTCCGCGGCGCCGAGCAGCCACGCGGCGCGCTGGTAGCTGCCCGCCCGTGCCGCCAGCCAGCCAAGCAGCTCAAGCCCGCAGGCGAGGCCCGCGACGTCACCGGTCTCCTGTTTGACCCGGAGCGCGCGCATCGCTGTCCACACGGACTCGGTGTCGCGGCCCGCCAGGTAGAGTGCGAGCGCGGCCTGCAGGTAGCAGCTCGCGTGCAGCCAGCGCTCACGGGAGGCGCCGAGCTGCCGCAGCGCCCGCTCCACCAGCCGGAACGCCGCCTGGCTGTCCCCGCCCCGCAGCGCCAGGTAGGTCAGCTGGATGTCGAGGTCGATCAGGCCGGCCCGGTCGCTGAGCGCGGACAGCAGCCGCCTGGCCTCGTCGCCCGCTTCGGCCGCCTCGGTGAGCCGCCCAAGCGTGGTCAGCGCCATGGTCTTGACCAGGTGGCCGCGTGCGGTCAGCGCGCCGTCGGCGAGCTCCGCGGCCGCGTCGATGACCTGCGACGCATCGGCGAGCGCGAGATCGGCCCGGCCCTGCATCGCGAGCAGGTGGCCGCGCGCGAGCAGTGCGCGGGCGCGGGCGGCCGAGCCGGCGGGCGCCCGCGCGACGGCCTTGCCGAGCCACTGGCTGCCTTCGGGCGCGAGGCCACGGCAGCGCCAGTAGTCGAGCAGCGCGATGGCGAGTTCGACGTCGGCCGGCGCCTCGGTGGCTGCGGTGCTCTCGGTGGCTGCGGCGGTCTCGGTGGCTGCGGTGCTCTCGGTGGCTGCGGCGGTCTCGGCGGTCTCGGCGCCGAGCGCGCAGTCGAGCGCTGCCCTGATGTTGTCGTGCTCGCGCCGCAGTTCCCGCAGCCGGCCGAGCTGGTCGTCGTCGAGGAGGTGGTCGCGCAGGCCTGCGGCCATGGCCAGGTAACGGCCGATGAACCGCCGCTTGGCCGCCGCCTCGGAGCCCGAGGCGGCGAGCTGTCCCGCGCCGAATGCGCGGTAGGTGCCGAGCATCAGGTACCTGGTGGGCTGGCCCGCGCTCGGCCACGACGAGGCCCCGGCCGGCCCCGCCGCACTGGCCGCCTGGCCGGCCCGCATCAGGATCGACTTGTCCACCAGCCGGATGAGCGTCGGCATGACCTGCCCGGGGTCGAGGTCACCCGCGCACACCTCCTCCGCCGCGCTCATGGTGAAGGGGCCGCCGAAAACGGAAAGGCACGCCCACAGCGCCTTCTCGGCCGGCGTGCACAGGTCGTGGCTCCACCCGATCGCGTCCCGCAGCGTCCGGTGCCTGGCGCCGTGCCCGCTCGCCAGCAACGCGAGCCGCTGGTCGAGGCGGCTGGCGAGCTCGGCGACCGGCAGCGCGCGCAGCCGGATCGCGGCAAGCTCGATGGCCAGCGGCAGGCCGTCGAGCCTGCGACACAGCCTGATCACCTGGGGCAGGTCGTCGGGGGTAAACGCGTAGCCGGGGACCGCGGCGGACGCGCGCTGTATGAACAGCTCGACGGCGGTGCCCGCGAGCAGGCCGGCGTCGGACCGGCGGGGGATAGGGAGCGGTGCGACCGGGCAGGCGTTTTCGCCGCTGACGTCGAGCGGCTCCCTGCTCGTCGTGAGCATGGTGACCCGCGGGGCCCGGGCGATGACCGCCTCGGCGAACATCGCGCAGGCGTCGACGAGGTGCTCGCAGGTGTCCAGGATCAGCAGCAGGTTCCGGTCGGCCAGGTGATCGAGCACCGCGTCGAGCGGTGAGCCGCGGAGCGGCCCGGCGACGCCGAGCGCGCCCGCCACCGACGGCACGAGCAGCCCGGGGTCGGCGATCGCGGCGAGTTCGGCGAGGCAGGCGCCGTCGGCGAAGCCGGGCGCCGCCTTGGCCGCGGCGCGCAGCGCGAGCCTGGTCTTGCCGACGCCGGCCGGCCCGGTCACCGTGACCAGCCTGGCCCGGGAGAGCAGCGCGCTCAGCCGGGCAAGCTCCGCCTCCCGCCCGACGAAGCCGGTTGTCTCGACGGGCAGCTGACCGCGGCTCTTGAGTGCCTGACCGAGGAACATCCGCTAGGCCGGCCCTTCACACGTGCGGACTCCGCCGGTTGCGGTGATAGTACCGAGCTGCGACCGCAGCGGGCCGGGCGGCCGGTGGGACGTGCTGGTAGCCATGGCGACCTCGCGCATCGGTGGACCAGGCCTCACGCTACTACGTGTGGACGGAGGGAGACAGGTCGTCGTCGAGCAGCCGGGGCGCCTGATCGCGCAGCGAGATTGTCAGCTGCACCCGCGAGGAGAGCCGGAGCTTGGCGAAGATGTGGTTGACGTGCGCGTCAACGGTTCGCTTGGAGATGACGAGCCGCTCCGCGACGTCCTTGTTGGACAGCCCGCGCGCGACGAGCACGGCGATCTGGCGCTCGCGGGCGGTGAGCTCCTCGCTGCCCGCCCAGCGGTCGGGCGGTTCCGCGTGAGCCCGGGGGTTGGGCAGCTCGGGCAGCACGTCGGCCCCGGCCACGGCGAGCGCGGCGACCTGCGCGAGCGGCCGGGCGGCGCCCGCCGCGTGCAGCTCGGTGAACCGCGCCTTGCCGAGCGTGCCCGCGGCGGCGACCGCGGCGTGCTGGTGGTAGCCGTCGAGCACGGTGCTGCCGCTCAGCCGGCCGCCGGTCCGGTCCCAGAGCGCCTGCGCCGCGCCGAGCAGCCACGCGGCGCGCTGGCACCGGCCTGCGTCCGCGGCCAGCCAGGCGAGCACCTCGAGCGAGTAGGCCTCGCCGACCAGGTAGCTAATCTCGTGGGTGGCCTGCAGCGCCGCGGTTGCCGCGGCGGCGCATTCGGCGTGCCGGCCGGGCTGCTGGTAGTAGGCAAGCGCCGACAAGGCATGCGCGGTGCCGCGCAGCCACCGCTCGCCGGGCCCGAGTCCGCGCAGCAGGCGCTGGCATTGCTGTATCGCCGCGTCGAAGTTCCTCGCGTGCACGTAGGTCAGCGCGAGCTGTATCTCAAGGGTACGCAGTGCGTGCTCCGCGCCGAGCGCCTCAAGCCGCCACCGCGCCTGCTGTGCCACCTCGAGCGCCTCCGGGTAGCGTCCGCTCGTGGTGAGCGCCAACTGCAGCGCGAGGTAAGCCCGGGCGTGAGTCCGCTCGTCACCGACCTGCGCCGCCATGGCGATCGCCTCGGTGGCCTGTCCCGGTGCCTCAGGGAAGCCCGCGGTGGTGCCGAGCAGCGCCCGGTTGGCCAGCGCGCTCGCCCGTTCCGGCGACGGCTCGGTGAACCGTTCAAGCGTCTTGTCCTGCCAGCGCATGCCCTCCCGGATGGATCCGGACATGACCCAGTAGGGGAACAGCGCGGCGGCCAGCCGGGCGGCGGACCGCGCGCGGGGCGGCACGGCGCCAGTGCCCGTCGCCGTGCCCGTCCCGGTGCCCGTCACGGCGAGGCCGTACTCAAGCGCCCGGCGGATGTTGGTGTGCTCGGCGCGCAGCCGGCCGAGCCGGTCCCGCTGCCCGTCGGCGGTGAGGCGGTGGCTGAACTCGCTGGTCAAGCTCAGGTAGCGAGCCAGGTAACGCTCATGGCACTCGCCGTCCTCGCCCGCCTCGGTGAGCCGCACGGCGCCGAACTCGCGCACCGAGTCGAGCAGCCGGTAGCGTCCCGCGCCCACGGGCAGGGCCACGGACTTGTCCACCAGCCCGCGGATCACCTCTTCTGCCTGCTCGGCAGACACCTCGCGGCCCGCGACCACATCGCGCGCGCCTGCCAGGTCAAAGGTACCCGCGAACACCGACAGCCGCCGCCAGGCGGCCTTTTCGGCCGCGGTGCACAGTTCGTAGGACCAGTCGATGGCCGCCCGCAGTGTCTGATGGCGGCTGGTGGCGCCCCGGCGGGTACCGATGCCGGCCGCGAGGCCGGTGCCGATCCGCGCGGCGAGGTCGGCGACCGGCAGCGCCCGCACCCGGACCGCCGCGAGCTCGATCGCCAGCGGCATGCCGTCGAGCCGCCGGCAGAGCCGGATGGCATGCGGCAGGTCCGCCGGGGTGAGCGTGAATCCGCTGACCGCCGCCGCGGCGCGCTGCGCGAACAGTTCGACGGCGTCGCCCGCCTCGGCGACCGTGGTGGCGCTCTCCGTGCCTGGCACGCACAACGGGCCGAGCCTGAGCACCTCCTCGCCTGGCACGTGCAGCGGCTGCCTGCTCGTCGCCAGGATCTTGACTGCGCTTGCCTGTCGCAGCACCGTCGCGGCGAACTCCGCGCAGGCGCTGGCCAGGTGCTCGCAGGTGTCGAGGACGAGCAGCAGCTCCCGGCCGCTTAGCTCGTCAAGCACCGCGTCGACGGCGGCCGCGTGCGCGCGCCGCGGGCGGCCAAGCGCGCCGGCCGCGTGCGCTCGGTTTCGTCCGAGGCGCAGCGCGACGGTGTCGCAGAGCAGTTCGGGGTCGGTGAGGCCGGACAACTCGACGAGGCAGCTGCCGTCGGCGCAGTCCACGCCCGCGGCGGCGCGCAGCGCGAGACGGGTCTTGCCGACACCGCCGGGGCCTGCGATGGTGACGAGCCGCGCGCTGTCGAGCAGGCCGGCCAGCTGCGCGAGTTCGCTGCTCCGGCCGACGAAACCGGAGACATCGGCGGGCAACTTCCAGCGGCGCTGCCTCGCGCCGGGACTGCCGGTCGTGGCCGGCGAATTCATGCGCACCTCACGTTGTCGCGGCCCCTCCCCCGCGGTCCTCCCCACCGCATTATCACTCACCGCAGAGGCGTGGTCTCCCCCATTTTCGCAAAATAAACATTGCAAGCCGCGATTTCCACAGGACTACCGCATTCTCCGGTGTCAGCGCGCTTGTTGTCATTCTCCCGACAAAAGCCACTATCCCTGGCAAAAGGCATGAGGTAATGCGAATAGCCGCAACCGCGCCGCGCTAGACCTCAGCGCGGACCGCCGGGGTGAGCAGGTCGCCGACCGCCTCGACCAGGCGTGTCATCTCATAGGAGACCTGCCTTGTGTCGCATTCCGGTGCGGCGAGCACGGCAAGGCTCGAGCCGTCACTGATGGCCTTCACGAACATCAGCCCGTGATCCATTTCCACCAGCGCCTGAGTCGGCGTGCCCGCATCCATGATCCGCGCGGCGCCGGCAATGAGGCTCGTCAGCCCGGAGGTGATGGCGGAGAACTGCTCGACGGCCTGCGCGGGGATATCGGCGGAAAGGGCAAGGGGCACGCCGTCGGCGGATACCACGATCGCGTGAGCCACGTCGGCCACGCGGGTGGTGAAATCGGTGACGAGCCAGTTCAGGTCCTCACGGTACGCGCCGGTCACCGGCTGTTCTCCTCTCCTGCATGCGGTGCCTGACCGGCCCGCAGACCTGCCTGCACTGCGTCACGGCTGCCAAGCTGGAACCCGGACAGGCGGTTGCGCGCCGCCTCTGGCGAACGCCGGCGTGACCGCGCTTGCTCCTGGTATGCGGGCTCCCGGTAGGGGGGCTCGCGGAAGGGGCCGTCATAGGGAGCGGCCATCTCGTCGGCCGGCGCGCCAAGGGCCGGCACCGGCACCGGCGTACCGTCAAGGTCGGCGGGCAGGCCGAAGTCCGGCGCGCCCGCACCCGGGTAGGCACTCGTCCGCGGCACTCGCCGGGGAAGCCCCGCGGTGGTCTGCCCGGCCTGCTCAGGGATGGCGGCCATCTCGCCGGTCTGGTAACGACCAGCCGGGCCGGCGTCGCGGCCCGCCTGCCTGGCCATGCCCATTCCCGCCGCGGTCGGCCAGCTATTCGTCGCCGACCGCCAGCTGGCCGCCAGTTCCTCCGTGGACCGGGCGGCGGCACCGCTGGAGGGCCGCCTGGCGGCGAACCAGGCCGTCGCCGGGCGGGTCGCATGCTCGGCGCGCGCCGTGTCGCCCCGCACCGTGTCGCCCCGCCCTGCGTCGCCCCGCATCATGTCGCCCCTCACTGTGTCGCCTCGCGCGTACTCGCCGCGCCCGGTGAGTGCGCGCTGCTCGCCGCTGCCGAGCAGGCTGCTGCGGTGCCTGCCCACCGCGTGCCTGCTCAGCGTGGTAGGACGGGCTGCCGCCTGGTCGACCACGAAGGTCCCGAGGGTGCGCGAGTGGCTGCCGCCCGCCATGGTGTGATCATGCCTGGCCAGCCCGCCGGGCAGCCAGACCAGTGCCGACAGCCCCTGCGGTGTGCCCGGGCGGAGCTTGACCCGGATGCCGTGCCTGGCCGCAAGGCGGGAAACGGCGTACAAGCCCATGTGCCGTGAGATGGACACGTCGAGCACCGGCGGGTGGTCGAGTCGCCAGTTCATGTCGGCGAGCCGGACTTCCGAGATGCCGACCCCGTCGTCGCGGACCTCGATGAGCACACCGCCGCTGCGCAGCTCCGTCACGGTGACGCGGACCTGGGTATCGCGCGGCGAGAACAGCGTGGCGTTCTCGATCAGCTCGGCCAGCAGGTGCACCACGTCCGCCGCGACCTGGCCGGAGACCATGATCCCCGGCTGGACGGTGAGCGCCACGCGGCCGTACTGCTCGATCTCCGCCGCGGCCGCGCGGGTCACGTCGGTGAGCGGAACGGACTCCGTCCACTTGCGTACCGGCTCCTCGCCGGCCAGCACAAGCAGGTTCTCTGAGTTCCGCCGCATCCGGGTGACCAGGTGGTCCATGGCGAACAGGTTGGCTAGCTGGTCCGGGTCGTCCTCGTTCTGCTCCATCGCGTCGATCATCCGCGCGAGCCGGTCGATCAGCGGCACGCTGCGCCGGGACAGGCTGATGAACATCGCGTTGAGGCTGCCGCGCAGCTGCGCCTCGTTACCGGCCAGCCGCACCGCTTCGGCGTGCACCTGGTCGAACGCGCGCGCCACCCGGCCGATCTCGTCCGTCGACTGCACGCCCACGGGCTCGACCATGCCGGGTTCCTCGCCTGGCTCCGTGCCGGCGGCCGCGGCCGCCACCCGCGCGGGCAGCCGGACCGCGGCAATCTCAAGCGCGTCCGCCTGCAGGCGGCGCAGCGGGTTGATCAGGGTGCGGCCGACCAGCGCGGTCGCAAGCAGCACCAAGAGCACCGCGCCGCCGGTGATCATGGCGGTGAGCACCGCCGACTGCATGGCTTGCTGCTGCAGCGACTGGCTGCGGGCGACGATCGCGTCGACTAGCTGCGCCTCGATGGTCCGCATCTGGCCGATCTGGATCGACGCATTGCTGTACCAGGTGGCCGCGACGGTCGCCTGGCTGAAGCCGAGCGAGGCGTGCCCGTCGACTGCCTGGAACGTCTGCCTCGGGTCACCCGTCTCGCTGATGAAGTCCTCGATGAGCTGGACGTTGGTGTCCGGCTGGCCGGCCACGGTGGCCAGGTAGGCGTTGGCCGTCGCCGGGGCGGCGGCGTTGTCGAAGGCCGCGAGGTCGGCGTACTCCAGGCCCTGCGCGGTGGTGAGCATGCTGAGGCCGCCGGCGTCGGCGAGGGCCTTCTGGCCGAGGGAGTTGTACGGCGTGCCGCTCGGGTTGCCGGCCACGCGCTTGCTGGTCGCCGCGTTGTTCACCGATGCCTCGACCAGGGCGCTGTACACGAACCCCCGCAGCTGCGACGCCTGGTCCTTGGCGCGGGACAGCGCGCCGAGCGCGCGCACCTCGTCGGCGATCTGGGCGTCGCCGCTGCCGCTGGTGATCTCGTCGTTGAACACGAACAGCGCGCCGATCGCGCTCGAGTAGTTGGCGATGACCGCGGACGTCGGCTGCCCGATCACCTCGCTACGGAGCCCGGGCATGGCGTTGACCATCGCGCTGACGTCCGAGGCCCTCGACTGGATGCTGGCGGGGAACGCTGAGCCGATGGCGCCGGCCATCGAGCGCGTCCGCGTGGCCTGCACGTCGGTGGCCTGCTCCGCGGCGATGAGGGCGGCGTTCTGGCGCGCGAGCGCCGCGTTGATCGGCCTGGCGACGCTCGGCGCGGCCTTGTTCGCGGTCGCGGCGGCCGCGAGCGCGCTGTACGCGGCGACGCCGGCGGACACGTCGCGCTCGTTCTCCATGGCCTGCGCGAGGACGGTGTTTTGATCGGCCAGGGCGGCGAGCTGCGCGGTCCTGCTGTACGCGTTCGCCGCGGTCGCCGCGTTCGCCACGCGCAGGCCGCCGAACACCAGGCCGGTCACGCTCGCCACCACGAACACCGCCGCGAGCCGCGTGGATACCGGCCAGTTGCTTAGGGCGAGCCGCGCCGGGCGCCTGACGGGCCGTTCCGCCGTGCTGTCCGGCTGATCCTGTCCCGGCCGCTCTCTCCGGCCGTGGACCCCAGGGCCTTGGCTCGCCCCGCCCCGGGGCGCCGGGGCGTCCGCTCCGCTGGCGGTCCCGTGTACCGCGTCCTGGTCCGCGCTCGCAGCCATCTCCGTGCTCGCCTCGGGCAGCGACGGGCGTACGCCTCGCCGCACGCCCGCGAGCGCGTCAGGGCCATTCATCGCTCTGCCCTCGCCTGTTCATGTCTTAGCCGCAGATCAATATCGACATGAGCCAGTGCAAGCGCGATGAGGAGCCGTGCGCGCCGCACATGACTAGCGAGATTGTAAAACCCATGGGCTGGGAAATTTGGTGAAACCATGATTCAGCAGAAAAACCGCCGCTCACAAGTAATATTGCACACTACTTTCATAGATATCAATAAACTGCCTTGGCGTGGTTGTTCACGTTAGCAACACCCGTCACGGACTACGTCCGCCGCGCCCCGGGCTGCGAGACTGGCCGCATGGATGCCGGACGGGAATCGCTTGAGCGCGCCTACCGGGAGGAAGCGACTAGCATCAGGGCCGCGCTCGCCGCGCGTACCGGAGACGTCGGCCTGGCTGAGGACGCGGTGCAGGACGCGTTCGTCGAGGCGATCGAGCACTGGGCGCGCGACGGGATTCCCGCCAACCCGGGCGGCTGGCTGGCGACGACCGCCCGCCGCAAGGCGCTTGACCGGCTCCGCCGGGACAAGGTTGGCGCGGACAAGATGGCGCTGCTCGCCGCGACCGAGGCGTGGGCCACTCCCAGCGACGGAACCGCGGACGGCGCGGCCGTCGGCCCCGTGGCCGGCCGGGCGCCGGGTGGCCGGGCGGGGTGGTCCGAGGGAGCGGGGGAGCCGGACGCCGGGGGAGCGGACCGGCGGGCCGACGACGAACTGCTGAGCCTGGCGTTCGCCTGCTGCCACCCGGCGCTGGCGACCGAGGCGCAGGTCGCCCTCACGCTGCGCGCCGTGTGCGGCTTGACCATCGATCAGATCGCGGCGGCCTTCCTGGTCAGCCAGCCGACCATGGCCCAGCGCATCCTGCGCGCCCGCAAGACGCTAAGCGCGCTGCGCGCGCCGGTTACCATCCCCGACCCCGATGAGCTGGCCGGCCGGCTCGCCCAGGTGCTCGCCGTGGTCTACCTGGTGTTCAACGAGGGCTACCTGGCGAGTTCTGGCCGCGAGCCCGCTCGCCGCGACCTGGCCGCCCAGGCGATCGCGCTGACCAGGACGCTGCACCGGCTGATGCCACGCGAGCCAGAGGTCCTCGGCCTCCTTTCGCTGCTCCTGCTGCATGAGTCGCGGGCCCGGGCCCGGTTCGACGGCTGGGGGCGGCTGATCCGGCTCAAGGACCAGGACCGGGCCAAGTGGGACGGCCGCATGGCCGCCGAGGCGGCCGGCTACCTGGACCGCGCCATCGCGCTGCGCCGTCCAGGTCCCTATCAGGTCCAGGCGGCGATCGCCGCCCTGCACGCGGAGGCCCCGTCCTACGCGGAGACCGACTGGCGCCAGATCCGGCTGCTCTACAGCCGCCTGCAGCAGCTCGCCCCCTCCCCGGTGGTGCTGCTCAACCGGGCGGTGGCCACCCGGTACGCGATCGGCGCCGAGCAGGCGCTCGCCGAGATCGAGCCCCTGTCAGCCGATCTCGACGGTTATCACCTGTTCCACGCACTGCGCGCGGCCCTGCTCGCTGCCCTCGGCCACGACGCCGAGGCCGAGCAGGTCCGTGCGCGGGCCCTTGGGCTGGCCGCCAACCCGGCAGAGCGCGACCTGCTCACCCGCGGCCTCTCTCTATAACCCCG
>Ga0265342_10003231_pt1 | contig 13534 bp, 7 predicted proteins | sample 4CB327metaG_FD_203125 | JGI IMG/M metagenome (GOLD analysis project Ga0265342, IMG submission 203125) | Rhizosphere microbial communities from Carex aquatilis grown in University of Washington, Seatle, WA, United States - 4-CB3-27 metaG | ecosystem: Host-associated > Plants > Roots > Rhizosphere...
CGAGGATGTGCAGCAGGTGGGGCAAGATACTCACCAGCACCTGTGTGCCGGCGGATTCTTTTTCCAGCTCAAACCAGACACGGCCGACGTCCGATTTGCTCTCATGGGCAAAGGTGAGCCTCGGACGCCGAAGGTTGGCGTCACCTTGGGGCCCTCGACTGCCGGGGGACCGATCCTGTTCCACCATGAAGTCCTCGATCCCCAGATCGGACGACGTGAGCAGGGAACGCACGTGGCTCCGACGGCGATCGAGGTCGTCCGGGAAGAGTGTGGGCTGGGTCGGATCTTTCTCGCTGAACCGCGCCCACCATCCATAGGCGCCCCGCAGTCGCATCTCCGTCGACATCGAACCCGAGAACCCCAACACGCGCAGCCGCTTCGAGAACCATTGATAGATCGGCGTGAGCTGCGGGTGGTTGTTCTGAGCCGCCGCCGACAGAAACAGACTGTCCGGTCGAGTGAGCGCCTCGATCGCCTTGTTCTCACCGGACAGGTTTCGTCCGAAGTCGAAGCTTTGTCCGTCGCGGGAATACCATTCCTGTTTCCGACCAGAGGGCCATGCGTTCAACCACTCCTCGACCACAGCATCATCGCTGACCGCGAACCCGTACTCGTAGCGAACCCCGTCCACCATCATTTGGACCGCGAACATTGAAGGCTTGCTTGCCTCAGCGGTCAGCAGGTGCGGCTGTCGAGGGATCCCTGCATCGGGTTGCCAAACTGTCTGGGAGAAGGCAACGGCCTTGGCCATGAACGCCAGAGCATTCAGCACGTTCGACTTCCCCGAGGCGTTGGCGCCGTAGATGGCGGCCACCGGTACAAGGGGTTCGCCCAGGCCTGCCGGATGTATGAGCCCTGGGTGGCCATCGCCCGAGGCCACGAGCGAAAGGATCTGCTCATCGCGCAAGGAACGATGGTTCTGGGTGCGAAACTCGATTAGCTGACCATCCACGCGCATAGATTATGCGTTTTAGATGCCAATTGCGACAAACTTGTACATATGTTGGGATTAAAGCGCGTGCACATGCCCGCGTATGCCTGTTCGCAAGACCTGTTAACCGCGGCCTACCGGTTGCGGCGAGGCGCCCCAAGCAGACACGAGCACGGACAGATCCCAGCCGACTATGACCGCGTCGCCCAGTACCGGACGCTCTCTTGTCGCACGAGTACATCACTGGCGGCGACGAAATTTGCGTCTCACGGTGACTATGTCTTGGGAATCAGCCGCGCCGTGATCACGCCCTCGATCTTGCGCAGCTTCTCCACCTGCGCCTCGGCCACGTCACCGTCGATGTCGATGATGTTGTAGGCGTATTCGCCCGCGCTCTTGTTCATCATGTCGGCGATGTTGATCTTGTCAGCGGCCAGCACCGTGGTGATCTGGCCCACCATGTTGGGCACGTTGGCGTTGGCCACCACGATGCGGTTGCGCCCCATGACCGGCAACGCGCAGGCCGGGAAGTTGACCGAGTTCTTGACGTTGCCACTCTCGAGGAAGTCGCGCACCTGCTCGACCGCCATGATGGCGCAGTTGTCCTCGGCCTCGGGCGTGGACGCGCCCAGGTGGGGAATCGCGATCACGTTGGGCACATTCAGCAGATCGTCATCGGGGAAGTCGGTCACGTAGCAGCCGACCGCGCCGGCCTTCAGCGCTTCGAGCAGGTCGGCATTCTTGACCAGCCCGCCGCGCGCCAGATTGACGATGCGCACGCCCTTCTTCATCATGGCGAACTTGTCGCGGTTGAGCATGCCCTTGGTCTGGTCCATCAGCGGCACGTGCAGCGTGATGTAGTCCGACTGGGCCAGCAGCATGTCCAAGCTGGTGGCGCGACGAACCGTGCGCGCCAGGCCCCACGCCGCCTCGACCGAAATGTATGGATCGTAGCCGGCCACTTCCATGCCCAGCGCCAACGCGTCGTTGGCCACCATCACACCGATGGCGCCCAGCCCGACCACGCCCAGTTTCTTGCCCTTGATCTCGGGCCCGACGAAGTCGTTCTTGCCCTTTTCAACCAAGGCGCCCACTTCCTTGCCCTTGCCCTTGAGCGTCCGGGCCCACTCGATGCCCGGCACGATCCGGCGCGACGAGAGCAGCAGGCCAGCCAGCACCAGTTCCTTGACGCCGTTGGCGTTGGCTCCTGGCGTGTTGAACACCACGATGCCGCGCTTGGAACATTGCTCGACCGGGATGTTGTTCACGCCGGCACCGGCGCGACCGATGGCCTTCACCGAGGCAGGCAAGGTCATGCTGTGCATGTCTGCGCTGCGCACCAGGATGGCGTCGGGATTGAGGATCTCCGACGCAATCTCGTAGCTCTCGCGCGAAAAACCCTCGAGGCCAATCATGGCAATCTTGTTCAGCGTTTGGATCTTGAACATGGCGGCGGTTCTCTCCCTCTGTGGTTGGCGTTTGGCCCGTTCCGTGGGGCTCATCCTGTCCGATAACCGCGAATGCGTCTAGCGCGCACTCACGGCAATTGCCGCGCACCGCCATTTGCGCGACGGCGTTTCTGGCGGCGCGCGACCGTGCCAGCTACCATGCTTATGCATGCTTCCTTGGTTGGGTCTCTTCCTGGGCACGTTGCTTCCCGTGGCGCCGGCGGCGGAGTCGGAGGCGTTCCCTGTGCGTGGCGCCGAGACAGCCGAGGCCCTGGTCCCAGTGGGCGACGAGCGAGCCGCGCACTTGCTGCCGTCCCCGCGCGAGCGGAGCAAGAAGGAACTGTGGCTGATGGAGAAGGCCCGTCGCCCTGAGATCCACGTGACCGACGGGCAACTGCGCCAGAATCACTTCTGTCGCGTCGGCAAGAAACCGCTGCTGCGCCAACCCTGCGCGCAAGCGGCCGAGATGCTGGCAGGCCCCACGCCGCCCGTGGGCGAGCGCGTGCAGCCCCTGGCCACTTTGCACAATCAGTGGACGCGCGAGTTGATGAGTTTCATCCCGGGCCAGCCCTATCTGGATCGCTTCCGGACGTTCCTGCGCGACCACTTCACCAACCAGGCGACCAGCATGGATCCGGAACTGGCCGATGTGCTGGTCTCGGCCGCCCGCCACTTCCACGCCCAGCGCATCGATGTGGTGTCGGGCTATCGCTCGCCCAAGTACAATCTGATCTTGCGCAAAAAGGGCCATCAAGTGGCGCGCGAGAGCCAGCACACCCAGGGCAACGCGGTCGACTTCCGCATCCGCGGGGTGCCCACCGAGAAGCTGCTCGGCTTCGTCCGTTCCTTGCACCTAGGCGGCGTCGGCTTCTACCCGCACGCTCACTTCGTGCACAGCGATACCGGCCCGGTGAGATACTGGCAGGGATCGTAGAGGCGTCAGTTGAAGGTGGCCGTAAACAGGATGGCCAGGGCACCGGAGTCCCATTTCGTGCCATCACGATCTTTGGCCGAAGCGAGAAGCAACTGAGCGGCGACTCCGAGACCCCAATCGTTCGAGACCCACCACTCCTTGCCCACCATGAAACTGAGGCCAAGTCCTGTGTTCGAGAACTGCTTGGAGGAGATGGCGACGGATGGGGCGACCGCGGGGTACGACTTGGTCAACAGTACCTTTTGCAAAAGCACGCTGCCCGACAGGTAGAGATTCAGGGGCATGAAGTAGTACGCGACGCCAGGGCCGATTCCGAAGTTGTCCACCGGGTTCCCGGCCAAGGTCGGGTCTCCCGCCTTGGCGGTGCCTTTCGGGCTGGAAATGCCCTGGAAAAGCAACTCTCCATAGACAATCAGGTGCGGCGTGAGCGCGCCGCCAAAGGCCGAACTGAAGGCAAACGATCCGCCCGAATACTTCGTCCCGTCGCCACTGACTGATGCTAGCCCAAGCCCGGTTGTGAGACGAAGATAGAATCCGTCGTGGGAGCGAGGCAAGTGCGTCGCACAGCCCGGCGGCAGCACGCGACCCTGCGGCGACGGCGCAACGGTCGTCGGTGCGGGCGAAGGCGGTATAGGCGCAGGCACCGCCGCAGGCGCTGGTGGCGCGGGCACAGACACCGGCACAGGCACAGGCGCAACGGCCGGCGGCGCAGGCGCTGGAGACGCTGCCAGCGCGACCGGAGCAGCAGCGAGGCAAAGACATGCCAGCGCGACCGAAGGAATGCTTCTCTTTCGCGTGCCAAGATCGCTTTTCATGCCACCACAGGGTATCACGATTGGGCGTCGAATTGACCGCGTCTTCCGCACGCCACCCATGACAAGCCGGGTGTACAATGTCCGGGGGGCAACATGAAACATCGACTTGTTGGCTGCGTGGTGTGGACGCTCGCGTGCTCCTCGACAAGTCCGACCGGCGGGGCCGGGCCCAGCACGACCTTCCCCGACGCGGGCATGGACCCGACGGCCGCCTGCCTGGACGAGGGCGGATCGGCCCCGGTGGCGCAGCCGGTGTTTGTGCGCAACATGAAGGGCGACAAATCCTGGGCCGAGACCGGCTGGTTCTCGTCGCCCGGATTGGTCGATCTGAATGGCGACGGCAAGAAGGAGATCGTTGCACCCTTCTACAGCCTGTTCGTATTCGACAGTGACGGCAACACCCTCGCCACCATCAAACAGAACGACACCATGGGCCGCATCTACGCGCCGGCCGTAGTCGCCGACCTCGACGGCGACGGGGTGATTGAAATCGTGGCTGGGGGTGGTTCCGGAACAGTGGCGGCCTACGAATGGAAAAACGGGGCCTTGGCCAGCAAGTCCGGCTGGCCCGCCTACGCTACAACCAAGGGCGGCGATGCCGAGCCCGAAGTCCGCGGCATGGCAGCGGGTGATCTCGACGGCGACGGCAAGATCGAAGTCGTGGTGACGACCACCGAAACCAATCCAATTGGCGCCCAGGTCTTCGCGTTCTCGCCCAATGGCCAGCTCTTTCAGCCAGCCGGCGTCACTTGGCCGGCTTGGCCTCGCTACAACACGCGCACCGGTCCGGGCGGCGATGCCGACACCAATGGCCAGGGCCAGCAGGGCTACGGCTGCTATGGCCTGAACGTGGGTATCGGCAACATCGACGACGATGCTGAGCAGGAAGTGATCGTCACCTACGACAACCACCAGATCAATGCCTTCAAAGCTGACGGGACTTCGATTCGCGCCGCGCCCTTCTTCACCAACCCGGCCAATGAGTTTCTGAATCAGCCTCTCGATTGGGGTCAGTTCATCCGTTGGTTCGATCCCCAAGTCGAAGCCAATCACTACAACCTACACACCGGCAACTGGCCCGACGTCAACACCACCATGTGGCTGCAGTGGACCGCCTCGCCGCCATCGGTGGCCGATATCGACGGCGACGGGAAGAACGATGTCATCGGAATTCCCAACGCCGAGATGAAGGAACCCTATGAGACCCAGGGCTACGCCTTCATGGTCCTGCAAGGCGCGCAAGACAGTGGCGCCCACAGTGCCATGCGCCTGCCGGGATGGGAAACCCTCCCCATCAGCGCCAAACCGGTACCGCGCGCCAGTGGCGATTGGTACCCTCCCGACGGCGTGCCCGCACCCGCCATTGCCAACATACTGGGTGACAAGCACCCCGAGATCATTGCCAGCATCAACGACGGCGCGATCTACGCGGTTGGCCCCGATGCCCAGATCTTGTGGCACTACAATTATGCCAAGGGCGCGGCCAAGACCTTCGCTTCTGAGCCGGTGGTGGTGGACCTGAACCGAGACGGTGTGCCCGAGATCGTGTTCGGTACCTACGCGCTTTCTGCCAATGCGGGGCGCTTGGTGATCCTCAGCAACACGGGCGCGGAGCTTTACGACATTCCGCTGCCAGGACAGGGTAGCGACGGCAACGGCATCGGCGTGCCCGCGGCACCTTCAGTGGCCGATCTCGACGGCGACGGCACGCTGGAGATTGTGCTTTTGACCTTCGACCATGGCGTGGACGTGTTCAACGTGCCGGGCTCGGGCACGCAGTGTCTGCCCTGGCCCACCGGCCGCGGAAACCTGCTGCGCAACGGTCAGGGCCCGGCCACCGTGCCCTGACTGGATCTGAAGGCGCCGGCAGTTCTTGCGCGTTTTTCAGCAGACGTAAGTGCTGCTCGCACGAAGTGTGAGCCCTGGGTGCGGCAGACGGCATCCTAGGTTCGTGAGATATTTTATTGTGATGGTGGGGGTGCTCGCTCTCCTGGGCGGGCTGGGGGGCGTGAAGTTCGCCCAAATCAAGTCGCTGATTGCCTACGGTCACGCCGCCGTGGCGGCGGGCCCACCGCCCGAGGTGGTGGGAACCAGGAAGGCGAAGCAGGAGACCTGGGAGAACAGACTCTTCTCCGTGGGAACTATTTCGCCTACGCGCGGGGTTACCGTGAGCAACGACGCTCCAGGCGTGGTTGCCGCGATCAAGTTCGAGTCAGGACAAAGGGTACGCCGCGGACAAGTCCTGGTTGAACTGGACGGCCGCGTGGAACGCGCCCAGCTGGCCTCCCTGCAGGCCCAGCTCAGCCTGGCGCGCGTCTCCGCCGCACGGACGCGTGCTCTTTTCAAGGAGAGCGCCGTGCCCAAGGCTCAACTCGACAGCGCCGAGAGCGCCATGGAATCCACGAGCGCGAACGCGGCAGCGCTGCAGGCGCAGATCGATCGCAAGACCGTTCGCGCGCCGTTCGACGGGCGGCTGGGCATCCGACTCATCAACCTGGGCCAGTACTTGAACCCCGGCACAGCCATCACGGACCTGCAGTCCAGCGACGCGGACTTCGTCGACTTCACGCTGCCCCAGCAGCAGCTCAAGCAGATTGCGGTGGGCATGGTGGTGCGAATCAATGAAGGCTTGCCCGGTCCGCGCGCTGAAGCCGCAATTGCGGCCATCGATCCCACGCTGGACCCGGTGACCCGTAGCGGCCGAGTGCGGGCCGCGATTGGCAAGATGGAGGGGCTGGTCGGCCCGGGCATGTTCGTCAACGTGTCGGTGGTCCTGCCGCAGAAACGCAGCGTGACCTTGGTCGCAGCCACGTCGTTGATTCATGCCTCGTTCGGCGATTCAGTTTTTGCCGTCGAGGAAAAGAAGGATGACAGCGGCGGCGTGGTCGCCGGACCGGACGGCCGGCCGGCCCTGCTCGCGCGCCAGCAGTTCGTCAAAACTGGCGAGGCACGCGGCGACTACGTGGAGGTTCTCGACGGCGTCAAGCAGGGACAGGAGATTGTCGCCCAGGGCGCGTTCAAGCTGCGCAACGGCGCGCCGGTGAGGATCAACAACTCGGTGAAGGTCGAGCCCCAGCTCTCGCCCCACCCTGAAAACCGCTGAGGACCCATGCGGTTCGTCGATCTCTTCATCCGCAGGCCGATCCTGGCGATTGTGGTCAGCTTGATCATTGTCATTGCCGGCTTGCAAGCGGTTCGTTCACTCAACGTGCGCCAGTACCCGCGCCTTGAAGCGGCCAGCATCGTGGTGACCACGGCCTATGTCGGCGCCAGCGCGGACCTGGTGCGCGGCTTCGTGACCACCCCGCTGGAGCAGGCCATTGCCGCTGCCGACGGCATCGACTACATCGAATCGCAGAGTGTGCAGAGCCTCTCCACCATCAATGTCCGCCTCAAGCTCAACTTCGACGGGGCCAAGGCCCTGGCCGATATCAGCACGCGCGTCAACCAGGTGCGCGCGGATCTGCCGCCCGAATCCGAAATACCGGCCATCAGCCTGCAGCCATCCGACGCGCAAGTCGCCGCCATGTACCTCAGCTTCAGCTCGACCATCCTCGAGGACAATCAGGTCACCGACTATCTGATTCGTATCGCGCAGCCGCGCCTGACCGCCATCGAGGGCGTACAGCGCGCCGAAATCTTGGGCGGCCGCACCTTTGCCATCCGCGCCTGGCTCAAGCCCGACCGAATGGCCGCGCTCAACGTTAGCCCCGGCCAGGTGCGCAACGCTCTGGCCGCCAACAATGCCCTTTCGGCCGTGGGTCAGACCAAAGGCGCATTGGTGCAGCTCAACTTGACGGCGTCGACCGATCTGCGCACCGTCGAGGAATTTCGCCAACTCGTGGTGCGCGAACAGAACGGGACGCTCATACGCCTGCAGGACATTGCCGACGTGGTGATGGGCGCCGACAACTACGACCAGGACGTGCGCATGAACGGTCAGCGCGCGGTGTTCATGGGCATATGGGTCCTTCCCAATGCCAACTCGCTCGACGTCATTGCCCGCGTGAGCCGCGAAGTGCAGCAGATCCGCAAGGAGCTGCCCACCGGGATGATGGTGGCCGTGGCCTACGACTCAACAAAGTACATCAAGAGCGCCATCAAAGAGGTGGTCACCACTTTGTCGGAAACCGTGCTCATCGTCATGGTGGTCATATTCCTCTTCTTAGGGTCGCTACGCACGGTGCTGGTTCCAGTCGTCGCCATTCCCGTGTCGCTCATCGGCGCCGTATTCCTGATGCAGATATTCGGCTTCACTGTGAATTTGCTCACGCTGTTGGCCATTGTGCTTTCGGTCGGCCTGGTAGTGGATGATGCCATTGTCGTGGTCGAGAACTGCGAGCGTCACGTGCGCGAGGGCCGTTCGCGACTGGAGGCGGCCTTCATCGGCGCGCGCGAGCTGGTGCGCCCGATTATTGCCATGACCATTACTTTGGCGGCCGTGTATGCCCCCATCGGATTTCAGGGCGGACTGACTGGGGCGCTGTTTCGCGAGTTTGCCTTCACCCTGGCCGGCGCCGTGTTCATCTCGGGCGTGGTTGCACTCACCCTGTCGCCCATGATGTGTTCCGAGCTGCTCAATCCGGTGTACCGGCCGGGTTGGCTGCCGCAACACATCGACAGCGGCTTCGATTGGTTCAAACGCATCTACGGCCGCATGCTGGCTGCCACACTGCGCGCCCGCGGTGCCGTGTACGTGGGGTGGTTCGTGCTCACCTTGGCCGTGGTTCCCTTGTACATGTTTTCGCCAAAGGAACTTGCGCCCAATGAGGACCAGGGGGTGATGTTCGGCGCGATGCTGGTGCCACCCAATGCCACACTGGAGCAGCTCGATCCATTCCGCGCCGAGGTAACACGCATCTTCAAAGAAACGCCGGAATACGATAACGCCTTCCAGATTACCTTCCCCTTTCAAGGCTTCGGCGGCATGTTGGTCAAACCTTGGGACCAGCGCAGTCGCCCGATCTTTCCCATTGCCAATGAGACCAACTTCAAACTGGCCACCATCGCAGGCGTACGGGCGCCGGTGTTCTTGCCCTCGGCCCTGCCCAGCGCGGGCATCATGCCCATCGAGTTCGTGATCGCCTCGACGGCTGACCACGAGGAGATTACGCGCCTTGCCGACCGACTCAAGCTGGCAGCGGTACAGAGCGGCCAGTTCGCCTTCCCACCCGACGCCGATGTCAAGATCGACCAAGCCAAAGCCGAGATCGTCCTCGACCGCGACAAGATTGCGTCGATGGGGATCAGCCTGGGACAAGTCGGCGGCGACCTGGCGGCGATGATCGGCGGGCACTACGTGAACCGCTTCACCATCGACGGCCGAGCGTACAAGGTGATTGCGCAAGTGGAGCGTGCCGGGCGACTGACCGCCGAGGATCTTGAGCGAATCTACGTCACGGGTCCGAGCGGCCAACTGATACCGCTGGGTGCGGTGGCCCAGATCCGCCAGGGCATCGAGCCGCGCACCCTCAATCGTTTCCAGCAACTCAATGCCGTCAAGATCTCGGGCGTGCCGTCGCGCTCGCTGGAGAACGGGCTGCGCGTTCTGGAACAGGAGGCGGCGAGAATTCTTCCTCCTGGCTATCGCATCGACTACACGGGTGAGTCGCGCCAGCTCCGCCAGGAGAGCGGCCGATTCCTACCGGCGATGGGGCTGGCCTTGGTGCTCATCTTTCTGGTGCTGGCCGCGCAGTTCAATTCCTTCCGCGATCCCTTTGTCATCCTGGCTGGCTCGGCGCCCCTGGCCATGTTCGGCGCGCTCATCTTCACTTTCCTAAAATTCCAAGGCCCGCCTGGCATGACCTTCCCGCTGACGGCGGGCTGGACGGCGACATTGAACATCTACTCCCAGGTTGGGTTGGTCACTCTGGTCGGCTTGGTGTCGAAGAATGGCATCCTGATTGTGGAGTTCGCCAACGTCCAACAAGCGCGCGGCCTGTCCAAGATCGATGCCGTGTGCGCCGCAGCCGCCACCAGGCTGCGTCCGGTCGTAATGACGACAATAGCGACAGTGGCCGGCCTCTTTCCCCTGACTCTGGTCACTGGCCCCGGTGCGGTGGCGCGCAACTCGATTGGCATTGTTCTGGTCGGCGGAATGTCAATCGGCACGCTGTTCACGCTGTTTGCCGTGCCCTCGATCTACGTGCTGCTAGCGCGCGACCACCGCAAGGCGCACGCGAAGGACCTGGAAGCGGAGCGAGCGGCGGCGGCGGCGGATCGACCCGAACCGGAGCCGGCGCTGCCCAGCAACCCGAAACCGGAGTTGGCGGCATGAACCCTGACCGGTTTTCCTGCAAGCCGTCGGTCGTACAGAGGGAGAGAGAGGGAGGGTTAACAACATGAACAACCTGCGGAAATTGCATCAGTGCTACTGGCTACTGCTGGCGGCTATTGGGTGTTCGTCGTCCAGCAGTCCTGCGGCCTCTCCGGGGCCCAATTCGGGCGGCGGGGGCAGCGGCGGGGGCAGCGGTGGCGAGTCGTGCAGCGTGGCAAAACTGCCCCCCGACAACATCGTCAACAGTATAACCCAGTCGTTCTCCGTCGACAGCCAGGGGATCGTCTTCGGCACATTGCCCAGCGGCTCCGCCGCTGCCAACGCAACTGCAATCATAGGCGCAGCCACATTCGGGGGAATCGTGACCACGCTCGCGTCGATCCCCGGGTTTCCCGGAAGCCTTATCTCTGACGCGAATCACGTGTACTTTTCTTTCGTCGGCACCCAAGGGGGCATCTATTCGCTTCCTCGCACCGGGTCGGGTGCGTCGCCCGCTCCCGTATTCCTCGAAACAAACAACACGAGAGTCTATACGTTTACTCAGGACGCCAACAACATCTATGCGAGCGTGACGGACAGAACAAACACGCCGGGAACAGGCAGTATTGTCACGATTGCGAAGGCGACAAACGCTACAACTACCGTCTATTCCGCACCATCGCAACAAACCGTCACCACCCTCTTCGTCGATGGCTCAACGCTTTGGTGGTCGGAGACAGCGAGCGACGTTCTCACAACGGGCCCCACCATCATTCGTTCAGCGCAAACAGGTGCGACGCTCGCGCCGGCGCTCTTCGCAACCATTGCGCCACCCGTTGCTATCATGCAGATGGTGGAGTTCAACGACAATGTTGCATTCGTCTACTTCAATGAAAACCCCACGTCGAGCGGCGGGCTCGCGTTGTCGCAGGGCACCTACACGGTGTCGCGAGGCGGAACGCCTACCCTGGTTGACTCGACGGGCGCCTTTCCCATCGCGATAGGGCCCGGAGGCGTCGTCTACTACGACTCCTTTGCGGGAATCTCCAAGTTCACCCTCGGGCTAGCGTCGACCCCAATTCCGACGACCGTGGCTAAGGTCGGCACATACGGGCTGGCCGTCGATTCCGCGGGTACCCTCTACTACGCCACGATGAACTGCATAGACAAGCTTTAGGCCTAAAGAGGGGACGGTCATGCGTGGGAGCAGAATAGTACTGATACGGATCGGGGCGGTCCTCGGGATGGCTTGTTCCTCCGCGAAGTCCACTGACGCCGTCGGTCGCTTGCAGAGCGACACGGGAGTTGGCTGGTTTGCAGCGGCGTGTGACAACTTCCCCGCGCCCTGCGTGCTCCAGCCAAAGGCCAATGCCGGCCGCTGGCTTGCAGCGGGTGAGACGCCTGAGGCCGGAGCGAGGGCATTTTTCGCCAAGTACGGAGCGATCTATCAGATGGCGCATCCTGCCGACGAGCTGAAGCTCGATAGGCAAGGCGGTCCCGATGCTAACGGGATATCCTTCGCGTCGTTTACTCAACACGAAGGTGTGCCCGTGCTGGGGACGCGCCTGTCCGTACAGTTCAAGTCCGACGGCAGCATCGCGCTCATCTCTGGTCTCTGGGCCCCGGACCTTGGCAATTTCTCCATCACGCCCACTCTTGCGACGGAGGCAGCGCTGGCGGCGGCGAAAGTCGATATGACGGCTCGCTTGGGGACACTGGGAAGCGAGTTTATCGCTCCCGCCCCCACGCTCGCGATCGATCCGCTGCCGTCGCCAAGGCTAGTCTACACATTCACCCTGGCCTATGCCGATGCGACAGGTACGTATGATGCGGCGGCCATGCTCTACGAGGTGGACGCTGATTCCGGTGCCATCGTGCTGGCGCAGGACGCTTTTGGATACATTGCTGGCGGCTGCCAGGGCGCTGGCTGTACCGCAGTCTCGGCAACAGGAGTCGGTGTGCTTGCGGACGCCAAGACGTTCTCTGCCCTGGCCACCTCGGCGCCCAACAATCCTCCGTTCTACATGCAGCAGGCCGCGGGACCCGGGACAAGCGCGCGTTTCGCCGGGACACCAACCGGCAGTGTGGTCCTGTCCTCATCCCAGCAAGACTCCTGGGACACCTTGGTGCCCGATGCAGGCAGCGCAGTTGATGCCTATGTGTACTTCGGAGCAGCCGATGCTTGGTGGCACGCTCACGGACGCAACTCATTCGACGACAACGGATCCACAGTGGTCGTGGTTCCCCACGATCCCACAAAGGCGAACAACGCGGCGTTTGACGGCAACGACAACACCTTCCACATTGGTATTTCTTCCCCGTCCGGGTCATTCCCGACCTTTGCTGCCGCGCTCGACGTTGCCGGTCACGAATTCACCCACGCGGTCATCAAGTTTACGCTCGGGCTTTCGTACCAAGGAATGAACGGCGCGCTCAATGAGTCCCTTTCGGATGTCTTCGGAAAGTTCATTGAGTCAGACACAACTCCGCCTCCTCCTTACGCGATCGACAAGGCAACATACGGCACCGCGGCCGTCATCTACTTCAGGAACTTCGCGCATCCCCACCTGACGCAGCCGGGCTCTTGCAATCCTGGCGCCCCGGCCCAGCCGGATAATCTCAAGGATCCCCTGTATCACAACTCCGACTCACTCAACGATGGCGGCGATCACTGCAAAGACGGGATACCCAACAACGCTTGGTACCTTTCGACGTTCGGCGGGACAAACGACACCTCACTCGGCGTGGTGCCGGCATCCATCAGCCTCGGCTGGACAAACTCGGAACAGCTCTATCTCTACTTCGTCAACAACAACGTCCTTGGCGGATCCGCGAGCGTCCACGACTTTGCCGTGGCGATGTGGGGTGCGGCCAGAGCGATTTTCGGAACAGACCCAACCGGGCCGATGACAGCCGTCGGCTGCGCGTGGTGGGCGGTCGGGGTTCTGTCGAGCGCTGAGCTCGACGCGTGGAAGATTCCGCTTGATGGATTGATCTGCGGCCAAACCCGGCCCGACGCGGGATCATCCCTTGACAGCGGGACTGCCAAAGATGGGCCTCCCTGCGGCAATACCAGCACGATTACCACTATCACTGACAACGGCACGGCAGGAAACAAATACTGCCCACTCATGTCGGCCAGTGAAGTCG
>Ga0265342_10003234_pt1 | contig 13524 bp, 9 predicted proteins | sample 4CB327metaG_FD_203125 | JGI IMG/M metagenome (GOLD analysis project Ga0265342, IMG submission 203125) | Rhizosphere microbial communities from Carex aquatilis grown in University of Washington, Seatle, WA, United States - 4-CB3-27 metaG | ecosystem: Host-associated > Plants > Roots > Rhizosphere...
CAATGAAGCCGATGCACGACTGGGAAGTCCGTCGACGTGACCTGCTGAAGACCCTCGGGGTCGGGATGGGGTGTCTGCCCTTCCTGCACAGCCACAAGGCCCTCGCCGCCGGCACCGGCGCCGCGCCCAAGAAGCTCCTCATCGTGGCGAGCACCGAGGGCTATCGCCAGATGAACTGGCGCCCGAAGGACGGATCGCTCTTGACCCAGACCTTGCCCGACTCGTCGAGCCCGCTCGAGCGGCACAAGGCGAACATGATCTTCATGCCCGACATGACCAACCCGGCGTTCGCGGGCCCTCGCCATGGCGGCTTCCCGAACCACCTGGCGGCGGGCCCGAACAGCGGGGTCAACGAGTACCGCGTGCCCTACAGCGCGACGGTCGACCAGGTGGTGGGCAGCGCGCTCATCGTGGCGAATCCCAGCCTGTCGCGCGCGACCTTGAACCTCGGGGTGCTCTCGAGCCAGGGCCTGATGGGTGAGGGCAACAACTCGCGATTCTGCATCTACAAGGGCAAGGATCAGCCGGTTCCCCCCGAGCAGGATCCGTGGAAGACCTATGGGCAGATCTTCGGGGGCGTCATGGCCACCACGCCCGGGACCACCACGCCCGCCGCCGCGACCGGGCAGGCCGCGGTCGCCAAGCTCATGGCCCGCAAGCAGAGCATCCTCGACTACGTCGGGACCGATCTGCAGAAGTTCGCCACCCGCGTCGGGACCGACTACCAGACCATCATCGGTGGGCACCTGCAGGCCATCCGCGATCTCGAAAAGGAGCTCCAGGCGCTCGGCAGCACCGCCAGCGGCACCCAGGCCCAGTGCAGCACGCTGCCCGGCACGGCGGTCACGGCCACCGACGCGTCGAACTACGGCCCGCTGGTCCAGGCGCAGCTGAACCTGGCGGTGATGAGCCTCAAGTGCGGGGTCACCCAGGTCGCGACCATGCAGATGGTCGACGCCGGCGGTGGGCACATCCCGTTCAACTTCGTCCCGGGGGTGGGGGGCATGTCCACGGTTCCATCCGCGGCCAGCACCGGGCTGCGGACCTGGCACGATCTCTCGCACAACCCGGTGACCAACGGGGTCGACATGAAGAGCATCGTCGACAAGTGGTGCATCACCCAGTTCGCGACGATGCTCGACCAGATGGTGGCGACCCCCGAGCCGGGCGGGACGATGCTCGACAACAGCGTGGTGCTCATCACCAACCACATGCAGGACGGCGCCAACCACGACACCCAGAAGCTGCCGTGGATGCTGGCGGGTAGCTGTCAGGGGTTCTTCAAGACCGGCCAGAGCGCGCTCAGCACCGGCAACCCGATCAACGGCGTGCTCACAGACGTCTGCAACGCCATGGGCGTTCCGGTCACCTACTTCGGCGATCCGGGCTTCGGAAAGTCCTGGGCGGGTCTGCGGGCCTGACCGCCGGCCCCGACACCCCCATCATCGACGACGTCGGTCGAGGGTCGGGGCCGCGAGCAGGAGCAATCCGAGGAGCGCGAGGATGACCGCCGAGGAGGACGAGCCCGGGAGTACGGAGCACCCTCCCCCCGCGCGCCCCTGCCCTCGGCCCTCGGTGCTGGCCCCACCGCTTCCTCCTTCCGGCAACACCGTGACGGCGGGCTGTCCTCCGGTCGCGGTAGGGCCGACGGGCGGAGCCGGTGCGCCGCCGCTGCCCGGCGCGCTGCCCCCGGAGCCGGTCGAGGGGCTCGCGGGGATGCAGCGCCCGAGGACGCAGGTGAGCCCGGAGGCACCGCAGAGGGTCCCGTCGTCGGCGTCGTCGATCTGTCCGTCGCAGTCGTCGTCGAGGAAGTTGCAGGTCTCGACCGTGGCGGGACCGGGCGTGCAGCTCGCGGTGCAGGTCGCGGCGAAGCGCTTGCATTGTCCTCGCCCGCAGCTGGCCCGCACGCCCTCGTCGACCTCCCCGTTGCAGTTGTTGTCGCGCCCGTCGCAGAGCTCGACCGCCCGCGGGTAGACCGTGGGATCGTAGTCGTTGCAGTCACCGGTGCAGTCCGCGAAGCCGACAGAGGGCTTGCAGTCGTTCTTGGTCCCGAGGCCGAGCACGCCGTGTCCGTCCCCGTCCTTGTCCTCGCAGTACATCCGGTAGGTGACCTGGTCGTCGACCAGGCCATTGCAGTCGTTGTCCTTCTGATCGCAGAGCTCGGGCGCGCCGGGATACACCTTCTCGTTGAAGTCGTCGCAGTCGCCGGCGACGGGCGCGAAGCTGAAAGGCTGGCTGCAATCGTGGCGAACGGGGGCCGCGGGATCGGAGGTTCCGAATCCGTCTCCATCCTGATCGCGGTAGTAGGTCTGGCCGGTGCATCCGCTCGCGAGCGAGAAGCTGCCCGAGCCAGCGCCGTCCCCGCCCGGGGAGCCGTCCCCGTTGGCGGACAGCCCGTACGCGACGAAGACCACCCCCGTCGGGGTGGGAGCGCTCCAGGACGCCTCGAAGGTGGTCACGCCCCCGGAGCCGGTGCGCGGCGTGGTGTGGGTGACACCGGTGTCGTTGGCCAGGGTCCCGGCCTCGATCGCCTTGAAGGTCCCGGGACCGGCGGAGTCGGTGGTGAGATAGAACCCGGCGACGGCACCGTTGGTGGCGGACACCGTGACCGTCACGGTGACGGCCTGCCCGACGCTGGGGTTCACCGGGTCGGCGCTCACGGTGACGGTCGGCGTCTGCCCGCCCGTGTGACACCCCGAGCATCCCGCGGACGCGATGCCGTTGCGCTTGGCGAGCGCGCTCCGGGGCGCCGTGGCCGCGCCCGCGGCCAGCAGGGCGATGGCCAGGAACCGCGGAACGGAGAGACGGAGACGGAGACGGAGACGCAGGTTCACGCGAGATCTCGGTTGCCGGTCAGAGCATACACGGCTCGGGACCTCTTCTCGGTGCTCCAGTGTCTTTCGCTAGTGCTGCCTTGCCGCAGGGGGCAGCCCGCTGGGGCGACGGGTCGACCCAGCGCCTTCCGTGATGGTCCATGGCAGCGCGGTGAGGCGCCGCGGCAGCGTGCGGGGCAAGAGCTCGAGGGCCACGATGGTGGCGTCGTCCTTGAGGGCGCCGCGGCGAGCGGCGTGCTCGAAGACGAAGGTGCACAAGCCCTCGGGCTCTCCGGGCGCGCGGGCGATGGAGCTCTCGAGCGCCGACAGACCGAGGGGATCCTCGGCCGCGGTGAAGACGTCGCTGATCCCGTCGGTGGCGACCACCAGGACGCCCCCGTCCGTCAGGTCGAGGCTCGTCTCGACGTAGCGGGCGTCGGGGAACATCCCCACCGCGGGGCCGATTGACACCGGGAGCACCCGCGCACCCCTGATGGACTTGAAGACGGGGGGCAGGTGCCCGCCCACCGCGATGGACGCCCGCCGCCGGCGCGCATCCACGTCGATGCACACCATGCCCGCGAGGATGTCCGATGGCCACCGGCCCTGCACCGCGAGGTTGATGGCCTCGAGCACGTGCGCTGCGCAGGCTCCTTGCTGCGAGGCCACCCTCGGCAGGCCCGCGAGCCGCTCGGTCAGCGTGGACCGGTATCTCGCCGCCCGTGCGCCGTGCCCGGTGACGTCGCCGACCACGAGCACCAGCCGGTCGGGCGCCGTCTCGAGAGCGCGGCTGAAGTCCCCCCCAGGTCCATCGACCTCTTCCGTCCGCGTCGCCACACGCATCGCGAGATGACTGGTCGTCTCGCATCGATGGGACATTTCATCACCTCGATGCAGGACCGAGGCCGAATCCCACCTCGTGCGCTTCGTTGTTCCCCGCCGCACAGCCAGCCCCGATGGCCCACCTGGCTCCCGCTGGAGATGCGGCACGGGCGCGCAAGGCTTGCTCTCCCGGTGGCCGGGCCGTGCAGGTTCTGCGCGCCCCCACGGCCCCCGGCGCGGGGCGGACAGATCATCGGTCAGGGCAGCGTCGGTGGCGCCGTGGTGGGGCGGAGCAGCACGATGGTCCGTGCACGCGCGAATCCTGCCGGGTCGGAATCCTTCAAGTAGATCTTGATGTGTTCCGGCCGCGCGGCGAGCGCCGCCGACGCCAGCGCCACCCCGATGCGCTCGAGGCTGGCCGCCTCCTCCTGTGGAGGGCCCACATGCAACACCCGCCCTGCCCGCTCGGCAGGGACCACCTCCAGGAAGACCCCACCGAGCACGGTGTTTCCCTCGAGCTTTCCCCCTTTGCGGGTCACGAGCTCCTGCTTCACGGCCTCGAGGTCAGCCGTGGTGACGTCGTTCGGCAAGGCGATGCGATAACGTCGGCCGTCGCCCTCGGGCGACGTCTGCGAGGTCGAATCCCGCGGCGCCGCGAGCCTCGAAACCACCTCGAGCGGACGAACCATGAACAGGGCCTTACCGGCGCGCTTGCGGGCGAACTTCAAGGCGTAAGCCGTCCCATAGAGCACGCGCAATGCGTCGGCGGATACGCGGTCGAGATCGGGGACATCGGGGGCATCGAGTACGTCGCGGACATCGCGGACATCGCGGACATCGATGGACAGACACCGGCGCCTCGGCAAGGACACGACGTCGGCCTCAGCCTTAGCGTTCGAAAATGCTGCTGGGAGCCACGGGCTCGGGTCCCCTCCCCCGTTCCCACGTCGCGCGGAGGCGGGGCTTGGCCGATTCTTCGAGGGAGCCTGGGGATCGATCAGCGTGGAATCATCCATGTTGTCGATCCCGGTCATTGCCAGCGCCATGCCAGCACCTTGCAGCCCGCGCCAAACGAAGAACGACGTCGCACCCACATGGGGAGCGACGTCGTCGGGGACCGGCCAGGCTGATCCGACTACCGGCCGCGCTTGCGGCGCAGGACCAGTCCGAGTCCGACCAGAGCCGCGCTCGCCAGCAGCCCCGTGCCCCGCCGCGGGCCGGAGCCCACCGCATCCATGCTGCAAGCGCACCCGCTCGATGAGCTCGACGGGGTGGCCGCGGCGCCGGTATCGCCGGCCGCGCCCACCGCGCCGCCGGTCCCCAGGCTGCCGATGGCGCCGCCCGACGTGAAGACGACCGTTGCCCCGCCCGAGCCATTCACCACGACCGGAGCCCCCCCGCTGCTGGTCACCGCCGCGCCGCCGCTCCCGGTCGTCGGGCCGCTGGTCGCTCCGCCGCTCGCGTCGACGCCGCCCGTCCCGGTCGCGCCGCCGCTGCCGCCCGCCGGCGGACCCTTCGCCCCACCTGCGCCGGGGCCCCCTCCCGCCTTACCGCCCGAGCCCGCCGCGGGAACCCCCGCGTCACTCGCCGGCGGGGGGGTCACCGCCATCCCGGTGATGGCCGCGGCCACCAGCTGCGCGATCTTGGTCGACCCCGCGTCGCTGGTGTGCTCGCCATCCGAATCCTTCATCGGAGGTTGAATGAAGAGCTCCGGGTGCCCGGTGAACGCCGTGAAGAGGTCGACGGTCGGGAGGCTGTACTTGGTCGCGAGCATGGTGACCACGTCCGACTGAGGGCTGGTCTTGTACCCGTTGTCCGGGCCGTCCATGCCATTCGGGATCGGGATCAAGGTCGACGCGAAGATCTTGGGTTTGCTGGGCAGCGCCTGAAACTTCATGATGATGTCCTCGTACCCGGTCTGGAAGGCCGGAACCGAGAACGCGGCGAGCGCCGTCATCGCGGACTTTCCCCAGTCGTGGCGTCCCCAGGAGCCGATGACCACGATGTCCGGGGCGAACGCCACGGCCGCGTTGTAGTTCTTCCCGCCGACGTACGGGTGCGTCTCGGAGTGCACGTAGCCGCCGATCACCGAGGCGCAGCAATCCCCGTAGTTCATGACCTGGTATCCGGCGCCGAGCAGGTCCTGGAGCTTGCGCGGGTACTCCTGCATGCCCGGGGGCTGGGCCTCCGGCGATCCCGGAAACAGATCGCTATGCGTGGTCTGCTCTCCGATACAGGCGACCTTGATTGGCGCGGCCGCCACCCCCCCCACCTCCGGGACTCCGAGAAAAACCAGACCCCCGAGCAACATGGCCGGGGCGAAGCGGAGACGGACGGCTGGGTGCATGATCATGGATTCTCCAAGAGGTGGTGGTTGTCTGCGGCTCGACGCACCGGCGCGCATTGCATTTCGCTCCGCGTGTCGGGCATCGGTGAAAAGTTCGGGAAAGGAAGCCCCGCCCCAAGACCCACCCACCGGGCCACCCGGCCACACACCTCGGGCTCTCTGATTGCACTCCAAGCTCGTTCGCTGAACCCCCTTCTGGCTCAGACCCATCGTGTTCGGACCAGAGGCCCCGGGCCTCGAATTCACGGCGATGCTCAGGTCGAAAGACCGAGCCCGACGAACGGACCGCTGTTCGGCACCCAACCGAACCCGGTGACCGGATCGCCCATGATGTTGCTGATGGTGCACCCGAGCCGCTGGTGGATCTGGGTGCCGGCGTTGACCATGTACCCCGTCTTGCTGAGCTTGCCGGCGGCCCCGCCGATGAAGGCGATCGGGTACCCGTTGATCCCGTGCGGGCCGGTGGCGAGCTCGTTGCCCCAGACCACGAGCGAGTTGTCGAGCGCGGTCTTCCCGTTGGCCTGCGCGAAGCCCGCCAGCTTCTGCCCGAGGTACTGCATGAGCTGCGCGTGGTACTTCCCGACGCCCTCCATCACGGTGCCCGCCACCGCGTCCGAGCCGTTGTCCTTGTGGGCGATGTCGTCGTGGAAGTCGGCGCGCATCCCCGCCAGGTTCAGCCAGTCGTAGTGGTAGTGGTCCCCGCCCCGCCCGAACTGGAAGGTGATGATGCCGATCATGTTGCACGCCACGGCGCTGGCGATGAAGTCCATGAACAGGGTGTTGAGGGTGGGCGCGCTCATCTCGTTGTTGGTGCCGGCGGTGGAGACCCCCGTCATGGACGGCTTCACCGACGAGCAGCCCGCAGCGCGCGGGGTGTTGCTGGCGGTCAGGTTGGTCGCCAGCCGCATCTCGAGGTCACGCACCGCCGTCAGGTGGGAATCGATCTTGTTGCGCTCGGAGGCCCCGAGCCGGGCCTGCAGCGTCGTCAGATCCTGGGCGACGGCATCCAGCACCGACTGACGCTGCTGGAGCCGCAGCTTGGCGGCCGCCGCGGCCGCGTCGGCCGTCGCCGTGCTGGTCCCGCCGGTGGCCGGCGCCGGGGTGGTGACGGCACCGAAGACGTCGGTGTAGATCTGATAGAGATCGGTCCGGCAGGCCTCCTGGAGCCCCGGCGCGGTGCACACGAAGGACGCTCGGCCGGCGTTGATGAGCCGGTAGTTCGCGACGATCACCCCACAGTGGAGGGTCGGGAACGGCTGGGTGAAGGTCAGCTTCTTCTTGAGGATCTGATCGACCGAAGGCCCGCCGCCGAAGGGCGCGCCCATCGAGATGTTGTCCACCCCGGAGTAAAGGCCGTGCCAGCCCCAGTCATGACCGTTGCCCACCGGCGAGCCCATCTTGTTGAGGTTCACGCCGTTGATGAGGGTGGTCTTCGGCCCGACCACCGGATCGGTGAGCAGGTCGTGCAGGATCGGTGAGTCCCAGGTGGTCCCGGTGGGCCAGAAGCTGGTCTGGTGGGTCCCGTTGGTCTGCATCATGAGGACCAGGTTCGGGCGCACCGGCGTGGCGGTCTGAGCGAAGGCTTGCTTGAGGAAGGTCGGGACGAGGAGCGTCGAGCCGGCCGCCCGCATGAGCGTGCGCCGTGAGAACTCGAAGTTGGCGGTGGATTTCATCGGTCATCCTTCCGGTTCACGAAGTTGGGATCGACCACGTACGACATGACCAGGTCCTTGATGTGTCCCCCCGCCGCCTGAAACTTGTTCGCCCAGGTCTGGATCACGCAGGTATCGGCGTCGGTGGTGGCGCGGGTCTGCGCGAAGCTGAAGAAGTGGTTGACCATGCAGGTCTGGGCCATCTGGCTCTGTGCCAGCTTCATCGAGAGCTGGGCCGGACCGACGAAGTTTCCGTCCACGTCGGTCCTGGTCAAGACCCCGGACGAATCCACCTGGAGGCCATTCTCCATGCTGCGGAAGCGACCGATGCCGTCCATCTGCTCGAAGCCGTAGCCGATCGGGTCGAAGGACAGGTGGCAGCCCGAGCAGGCGGGATCCTGCTCGTGGACCTCGAACTTCTGGCGGGTGGTGGTCTTGGCGTCGGTGGAGTCGATCGGGTTGGTCATGGCGGCCGCGGGCGGCGGGGGCGGCGTGACCTGGCAGAGGAGCTGCCGGCGGACGAGGAGGCCCCGCTCGACCGGATTCGAGCTCACGTCGGAGGCGTGATAGCTCAGCACCCCCGGCAGCGACAGGATGCCGCGCCGCTTGGTCGGATCCAGCTGTCCGCCGACCAGATCGGAGCCGTAGATCGGGGCCAGCGCCGCCGGGATGTTGGTGCTGACGCCGTTCATGAAGGAGGCCATCGTCCCCATCCCCTTGGCGAGCTGGGTCGACACGAACTGGTCGAACTCCTGCTGCATCCCGGCCGCGATGGCGTCCGTGAAGGTGGGGTACACGTCCGGGGACTTGGGGGCGGTGTTGATCGGGGCCATGTCCATCCAGCCCACGATGAAGCGGGTCATCTCCACGGTGGCGCGATCCGCACCGAGCATGCGGGTGGCCTCGGTCTGGATCGCCGCGGGCGAGCCGAGCCCGGTGGTCTCGGTGGTCTTCATCAAGGTCGCGTCCGGCCGCGAGCCGCTGAGCAGGAACGACAGCTGCGAGGCGATCTCGTAGTTGGTGAGCGGAACCGGCTGCTGGGGGGTCGGCGGCGCGCTGGGATCGCCGAGCTCGCTGACGTAGATGAGATTCGGCGACTGCAGCACGAGCTCGATGCCGAGCCGCACCGAGGTCGCGTAGTCCTGCCCCAGCGCCGCCACGGCGCTGGCGCGCGTGAACTCGGGATCGGTCATGGGCCGACCGTAGGCCTGCTTGGCAAAGGCCTTGATGAAGCTCTGCAGACAGGCCGTCGAGCCACCCGCCGTCGTGCAGGGGGCGAGGACCGTCGGGTTGGCCTGCGCCGAGAGGGTGGCCGCGAGATCGGAGACCGTCTGCTGCCAGGAATCGGTGACCTGCGAGAAACCGTCGTCGAGATTGTCGAAGCCCTCGACCAAGGGATCGTCGGGCAGGGCGGTCAGGACCGCCTGGCCCGCCGGGGCTCCAAGAAGATCCGTCACGACGTTCGCGTATTCCCGCCGCGACAGGCGGCGGATCCGGCGGCTCGTCACGATGGTGTCGCAGGCGGCCACGGCGCCCGTTCCGCCCGTCACGGGGGGAGTCCCGCCCGTGGAGCCGGTGGTACCGGATCCAGTCGTCCCCGTGCCCGTCCCACCGACCGCGGTGGACCCAGTCCCGGTCCCACCCACGGCCGTGGTCGTGCCGGTACCGGACCCGTTTCCGTTCCCGACTCCGCCGGGCGCGGTGTTCGTCGCTCCGTTCCCGCCCGACGTCTGTCCGGTCGACTTGCCCCCGGTCCCCGTGACCTGTCCCGAACAGCCGGCCAGCAGCAGCGCAACGGCAGCCATGAGGGTCCCGGCGCCCGACCCGCGACGACGCGGAGCGGCGAGCGCGGGCCCCGAGAATCTCGAGGATCTCCTTGTCGAAGTCATCCGCATGGTGCTTGGCATATCGGTCAGTAAGGGCGACCGAGCGCATGTTTCGGGTCTGCGATTTCCGCCGGGCGCAGGCGGGGTTAGGCGACGTGCCCGGGCTCACGCCCGCGCACGGAGCGCGTCACCAATAGGGGTGCGGAGCCGCGTGAGGTGGTAGTGTCCGGAGCGCTTTCTGGCGGGCGGGCTCGGTCGCCGGGTGACGCGTCGTTCGGTCTGGCACTCAGGCATCGGCCTGACGGCGGTCGGGCGGTCCGCGACCTGGCCAGGCTGGACGCGCCGCGCTCGACCACACAGACCGTGACCACAGACGAGGGACCCGACGTGCACGCACCCATCCCCACCTCTCACCGCACCCGTCACACCACCCATACCCATGAGGAAGGCTGACCGATGGCCCTGCCCGGGCGCCGGTTCGTTCCGCTCGCTCTCGTGGTCCTCGCCCTCGGCGCCGCGGGAGGGGTGGCCTGGCGGTGGAGGCAGGCGCACCAGAAGGCGCCGGTCGAGTTCGAGACCGTCGCGGTCGACACCGGTCGTATCGTCTCACGCGTCACCGCCACCGGCACCCTGTCGGCCCTGGTGACCGTGCAGGTGGGCAGCCAGGTCTCGGGGCGAGTCCAGAAGCTCTTCGTCGACTTCAACTCGCAGGTCAAGAAGGGCCAGCTCATCGCGACCATCGATCCACAGCTGTTCGCGGCGAACGTCGAGCAGAGCCGGGCCAACCTGCTCGCGGCGGTGGGAAACGCCACCAAGGCGGAGGCCCAGCAGAAGGATGCGCAACGGCAGTTCGAGCGCGCGCGCAGCCTGGTCGAGCGCAAGCTCATCGCGCAGGCGGACTTCGACACCGCCGAGGCCAACCTGGCGGTGGCCCGAGGCCAGACGGCGGCGGCCGAGGGCGCGGTGGCGCAGGCCAAGGCCGGGCTGCACCAGTCGGAGGTCAACCTCGAGTACACCAAGATCGTCTCGCCCACCGATGGCGTGGTCATCTCGCGGAGCGTCGACGTGGGCCAGACCGTGGCCGCGGCCATGCAGGCCCCCACCCTCTTCGTGATCGCGCAGGATCTCCGCAAGATGCAGGTCGACACCTCGGTGGCCGAGGCGGACATCGGCAAGCTCCAGGCGGGGATGCCCGCCAGCTTCTCGGTCGACGCCTACGCGGGGACGCGCTTCCGCGGGCGCATCCGCCAGATCCGCAACGCCGCGCAGACCGTGCAGAACGTGGTCACCTACGACGCGGTGATCGACGTCGACAACGACGATCTCCGGCTGCGGCCGGGCATGACGGCCAACGTGACCTTCATCTGGGCGGAGAAGGACGGCGCCTTGCGGGTGCCGAACGCGGCCCTGCGCTTTCGCCCCTCGTCGGAGATCCTGAGGGCGCTGGGGATGCCCCCGCTGCCGGGGAGCGGAGGCCCGGGGGCCGGGCGCGCGGGCGGAGGCACGCAACGGACGCGGGCCGGCGGAGGCGACGGCCCCGCCGGGGGAGGCCCGGCCGGCGCGGCCGGCGGTGGCGCGGCGCGCGTCGCGCGCGGGGGCGAAGGGACTGGACGTCCGGCCACCGGGACGGCGACTGGGACCGGGACAGGGGCCGGAGGCGCCGGCCGGGGTGGCGGGGGGCGGACCACCGAGGAAGCCTCGGACCGGCGAGCCGTCTGGGTCCTCCGCCTCGGACGGCCGCAGTCGGCGCCGGTGCGGACCGGGATCAGCGACGGCAGCCTGACGGAGATCGTCGAGGGCCCGCTGCACGACGGTGATCTCGTGGTGGTCGATGCGTCCCTGGCGGGCTCGGCGGATTCGCCGAGCGGGTCGAGCGGGACGCCCGGCGGGGCCCCGCCCGGAATGCGGCGCCTCTTCTAGTCGTCTCGGCAGGCATCACCCGGGGACTCACCGCATGGCGCTCATCGACCTCGACAAGATCTCCAAGGTTTACCGCATGGGGGACATGGAAGTTCATGCGATGCGTGAAGTCTCGCTCGCGGTCGAGGAGCGCGAGTTCGTGGCGGTCATGGGGTCGTCGGGCTCGGGCAAGTCGACGCTCATGAACATCATCGGATGCCTCGACCGCCCATCGAGCGGGATCTATCGCCTGGACGGGCGCGAGGTCTCCCGGCTCGACCGGAAAGAGCTGGCCCACGTCCGCAACCGCACGCTCGGGTTCGTCTTCCAGAGCTTCAACCTGCTCGCACGGACGAGCGCGCTCGACAACGTCGAGCTGCCCCTGGTCTACGCAGGCGTCCCGGCCCGGGAGCGGCACGCCCGGGCCAAGCAGGCGCTCGAGCGGGTGGGGCTCGGCCAGCGGCTCGATCACCACCCGAACCAGATGTCGGGCGGCCAGCAACAGCGGGTGGCCATCGCCCGGGCGCTGGTGTCCGGACCACGTGTGATCCTGGCCGACGAGCCCACCGGCAACCTCGACTCGCGCACCAGCATCGAGATCATGGCGCTCTTCCAGGAGCTCGGCGCCGCCGGCATCACCGTCCTGCTCGTCACCCACGAGCCGGACGTCGCGGCCTATGCCGCGCGGGTGGTGGTGATGCGCGATGGCCACGTCGTCAGCGACGCGCGCCAGGCGCCGCGCCCGGCGGCGCCGGACCTGTTGACGGCCCCGCCGGCCACGACCACGACCACGGGCAACACCACGAACACGGGCACCACCACGGGGAGCGGCCCGGCCGCCGCGGGCGCGCTCCCCGTCGCCCCCAAGGGAGCCTCCGCATGAACCCACTCGAGACCTTCCGGGTCGCCCTCCGGGCCCTCGTCCGCAACAAGATGCGCTCGTTCCTGACGGTGCTCGGCATCATCATCGGGGTGGGCGCGGTCATCGCGATGGTGGCGATCGGCGAGGGCGCCAAGGCCCGGGTCGAGGAGTCCTTCGCGTCGATGGGCTCGAACCTGTTGATCGTGCTGCCGGGCAGCACGAGCTCGGGGGGCGCGCGGGGAGGGTTCGGCTCGATGCCCACCTTGACCTGGGACGATCTGCGGGCGGTGCGCAGCGAGATATCGAGCGTGCGTTACGCGGCGGCGGTGCTGCGCAGCACGGTGCAGGTGGCGAGCGAGGACCAGAACTGGAGCACCAGCGCCAGCGGCACCTCGCCCGAGTACTTCTCGATTCGAAGCTGGAGGGTGGCGAACGGCCGCTCGTTGCTCGATTCGGACGTCGAGACCTCCACCAAGGTCGTGGTGCTCGGCCAGACCGTGGTCGACAAGCTGTTTGGCGCATCCGCCGACCCGGTGGGGCAGACCGTGCGCATCAAGAACATCCCCTTCGAGGTGGTGGGGGTGCTGGCGAAGAAGGGGCAGTCCGCCATGGGGCAAGACTACGACGACGGGGTCTTCGTCCCGCAGACCACCTTCCAGTCCAAGATCCAGGGCGGGCTGCAGAAGTTCCTGTCCGGGACCATCTTCATCGGGGCGACCTCGGCCGAGGGCACCGCGCGCGCGGAGGCGCAGATCACCTCGCTCTTGCGCGACCGTCACCACATCGCGCCCGGGGCCGACGACGACTTCTCCATCCGCAACCTCACCGAGATGGCCAATGCCCAGCAGGAGGGCACCAAGACCCTCACCACCCTGCTGGCCAGCATCGCCGCGGTGTCGCTGCTGGTGGGTGGCATCGGGATCATGAACATCATGCTGGTCAGCGTCACGGAGCGCACCCGGGAGATCGGGGTACGCATGGCGGTGGGGGCGACCCCGCTCAACATCCTGCTGCAGTTCCTGGTCGAAGCGCTGACCCTGGCGGTGGCGGGCGGCATCATCGGGGTGGCGATCGGGATCTTCACGGCCGGGCGGCTGGCGGCCAAGTTCGGCTGGCCGGTCCTGATCCGCCCCGACGTCGTCGCCATCTCGGTGGGCTTCAGCGCCCTCGTTGGTGTGGTGTTCGGGCTCTACCCAGCCCGAAAGGCCTCGAACCTCGACCCGATCGAGGCGCTGCGGTACGAGTGAGCCCCATGCGACCACGACGTGAGATGCCCGCCGGGCGCCCCGCAGGCATGGAGGCG
>Ga0265342_10003236_pt1 | contig 13520 bp, 12 predicted proteins | sample 4CB327metaG_FD_203125 | JGI IMG/M metagenome (GOLD analysis project Ga0265342, IMG submission 203125) | Rhizosphere microbial communities from Carex aquatilis grown in University of Washington, Seatle, WA, United States - 4-CB3-27 metaG | ecosystem: Host-associated > Plants > Roots >...
TCGCCGCCCGCGCCAACGTCGACGTGAAGGATCTGGCCGGCCTGCTGGCCGCGCTCAAGCAGCGGCACGACTTTTTTCACTCGCTGGGCGGCCGCCTGTCCGACCACGGCATGGACTACGTCCCCGCTGAGGACTGCACCGAGCGCGAGGCCGCCGCGATCTTCGCCCGGGCCCGCACCGGCGCGGCCGCCACGCCCGAGCAGTGGGCGAAATACGCCTCGTTCATGATGCTTTTCTTCGGACGGCTGGACGCCGCACGCGGCTGGACGAAGCAACTGCACCTGGGGGCCCTGCGCAACAACAACAGCCGCCTGCTCAAGCGCCTCGGCGCGGATGCCGGCGTCGACTCCATCGGTGATTTCCCGCAAACCCGCTCGCTGTCACGCTACCTCGACCGGCTCGATGCTGAAAACCAGCTGCCCAAGATCATTCTCTACAACGTCAACCCCGCCGACAACTACGCCTTCGCCACCATGATCGGCAATTTCCAGGATGGCACGCTGCCCGGCAAAATCCAGTTCGGCAGCGGCTGGTGGTTCCTCGACCAGCGGGAAGGCATGGAATGGCAGATCAACGCGCTGTCCAGCCTGGGCCTGCTCGGCCGGTTTGTCGGCATGCTCACCGATTCGCGCAGTTTCCTCAGCTACGTGCGCCACGAGTATTTCCGCCGCGTGCTGTGCGCCCTGCTGGGCGCGGATGTCGAGGCCGGGCTGATTCCCGCCGACCGCCAGGCCTTGGGTGAACTCGTGGAGAACGTCTGCTACCAGAACGCCGTCCGCTACTTCGGTCTCGAAACCGCGAAATTCTAACCGCGGACGTCCCGATCCGGCACGGGTGAATCCGCGCCGGTCACCCGGCTCCGCCGCTCCATCAGAACGGTGTCGCGCCAGCGGCCGGCGAGCGGACCATAACTCATGCGGCCGATGCGCTCGCGCCGCCCGATGATGCGAAAGCCGTGTTTTTGCTGCAGCGCGATGCTGGCCTCGTTTTCCGGAAACGTGGACGATTGCAGCGTCCAGATGCCGCCGGCCTCGGCGACGCGAATGAGTTCGCCGAGAAGGACATCGCCGGCGCCCTGGCCGCGATGCGCCGCCGCAACATAGACGCTCACCTCGGCCACGCCGGCATAGACCTTGCGCGCCGACACCGGCGCCAGCACGGCCCAGCCGACGGGTTCGCCGTTCCCGTTACGTGCGACGAGACAGCACTGGGCAAGCTTGCTCTTGATGAAATCCTCCCAGGCCACCGGCGGGGCGCTTTCGAATGTGGCATCGCCGGTGGCGATGCCTTCCTGGTAAATACGTAGCACCGCCGGCCAGTCGGCGGCGGTCATGGGGTCAAAGCGGAGCCGGACCATGGGGATGCATGCAAGCCGGCGTCGGCTTCGGTGGCAAACCTGTTGCGGGAAAGCAAAACGGCCGGCGTTGGCCGCCGGCCGTGGGAATAGGAACGGGAGAACGCGGCGGTGGCCTAGAACAGTGACTTGGCGGCGATGCCCACTGCGGTGATCGGACCCTGGTCGCTCATGCCATCGGCCATCTGATCAACCTTCCGGAGGGTGCCCTGCGCCTGGCGGTAGAGGGTGTCGTCGCTGATCAATTTGCCGAGCGTGCCCTGCCCGGAGTTGAGCTTGGTCGAGATGTCCTCGAGGTTTTTGATCGTGATCTTGATCTCATTGCCTGCCTGTTCGTCGAAGACGAGCGCGCCGAGCGTTCCCTTGCCCGCTTTCACCTGGTCCAGGATCGACTGGGCGTTGGCCACGAAGGTGCGCGCGTCGGTGGCCGCACCCTTGATCTCGCCCACGGAGGCGAGCAGCTCGTCATGCAGCTTCGGGTCGTTCACGAGGTGGCCGAGCGTGCCTTCGCCGCTGCGGATCTTGGCGGTGATCTCCTGCAGGTTGGAGACGGTTTCGGTGAGTTTCGGGCCGTTGTCGGCGACGAGCCGGTCGATTTTGGTGAAGAGGCTGCCGCCCTCGCCGCCGCCGAGGTTCTGGCCAATCTCGGTCACGACCTTCTCCAGACGGTCGCCAAGGGAACCGAGCTTGGCGATGACCTCGTTCATATCGACCGTATCCCGGGTTTTGAGCACGGCGCCGGGTTCCAGCCGCGGAACGTCGGGCGAGCCGACCGTGACCTCGAGATGATTGGCGCCGAGGAGGCTGGATTGGGCCACCATGGCGACGGCGTCGCTGGCAATGGTGATCGTGGGCTCGATCTTGAGCACGGCCTCGGCCTGACGGCCGGAGAGATGGGTTCGGGCGACGGCGCCGATCCTGACGCCGGCCATCAGCACGTCATCGCCGTCCCGGAGGCCCTTCAGGTTGTCGAAGCGGGCGAGGAGCGTATACCCCTTTTGCTTGAAAACGCGGCCGCCGTTAAGCGACTCATAGGTCACCCAAAGGAGGGCGAGACCCAGGATGAAAAAAAGGCCGATACGAGTGGTCTGAGCGCGGTTATTCATGGTCGTTCTCCAGTTGTTTGAAGCGGGGATGCTTGAGGTCGATGAGCGGGTTGAGAAAGTCGGTGATGGCGGGATCGGTGGTCCGCTTGAAATCCTCCGGCACGCCCACGGCGCGGATGCGGCCGTCCATGATAATGGCGACGCGGTCGGCGATGCTGAGGGCGAGGGAACGGTCGTGGGTGACCACCAGGCTGGTGACGGCGGTGTGTTCGCGCAGCGTTGCGATGATCTCGATGATGGTGGCGCCGAGGATGGGATCGAGTTCAGCGGTGGGTTCGTCGTAGAGCAGGAGCTGCGGTTCCATGACGAGGGCGCGGGCGATGGCGACGCGCCGTCTCATGCCGCCGGACAGTTCCGAGGGCATCTTGGCCACCGCCTTCTCGAGGGAGAGGATCGAGAGGGCGTGCATCACGCGTTCCCGGATGGCCGGCTCGCCGCCCAGGCGGTGCTCGCGCGGGTAGAGCGCCAGGTTGTCATAAACCGTCATCGAGTTGAACAGCGCGCCCGCCTGAAAGACGAAGGCGAGGCGGACCTTGGCGCGTGTGGCCGGGTCGGAGGCATCGAACTCACCGATGTGCACCTGGCCGCTCGTGGGTATCTCGAGGCCGACGATGTGCTTGAGGAGAACCGTCTTGCCCGAACCGCTGGGGCCCATGAGGCAGAAGATCTCCCCCGGGCGCACCTCGAAACTGACGTCGTTCAGCACCGTGACGTTGGCGAACTTCTTGGTCAGATGGGCGACGGTGATGCCGACCGTCGGTCGGGGGGAAGGCGGGGCGATGTCTGCGGTGCTCATGGCGGCCTAGATCAGGATTTCGTTGATGAAGTAATCGAGCACGAGAATGAAAATAAGCGAGGTGACGATGGCCTTGGTGAGGGAGGCGCCGATCTCACGCGGTCCGCCGCGGGTGTTGAGTCCGATGTGACAGCAGATGGTGATCACCACAAAACCGAACACCTCGGCTTTGAGGAGGCCGTCGCTGACATCCCGCACCGCCATGAAGCGTTTGAGTACTGCGAAGTAGGACTCGGAGTCGACGGAGATGGACTTCGTGTACTGGCACACGAGCGCGCCGCCATACCAGCCGCAGAGATTGGCGATGACCGTGAGCACCGGCATCATCACGAGCACGGCGGCAAGGCGGGGCAGCACGAGGATGCGCTCGGGCGGGATGTCCATGGTGACGAGCGCGTCGACCTCCTGATACACCTTCATCGAGGCCAGTTCGGCGGTGATGGCCGAGCCGACGCGGCCGGCAACGAGGATCGCAACCATGACCGGGCCGAGCTCCCGGACCATGGAAAGGCCGACGAGCGCGCCGATGAACTGCTTGGCGCCGAAGTTCTCCATGCTGTAGCCGCTCTGCTGGGCGAGCGCGCTGCCGATAAAGAAGCACAGGATGGTGACGATGGGCATCGTCGTGTAACCGATCAGGTAGCACTGCTCGATGAAGCGCGGAAACTGCCGCGGCAGCGTGTTGAGGTAACGCGCCGTGCGCCCCAGCATGCACAGTGCGCTGCCGAAGCTTTCGCAGATGGCGAGGAATGAGTTCATGGCGAAGGTGCCGTTGAGACCTTGGTAGTGCTTTTCGAGGAATAATCGAACAGGAACAGCCGCCAGGTGCGTTCCTCCGGGCCGCGTTTCAGACCGATCAGCCCGCCGCCGAGCGCGGCCCGCCGGCCGCCAGGACCGTTTACCACGCTGAGCAGCGGACCGAGATGAAACTCACGCAGCTCCGGAGAACGCCGCCAGGTGATGGCATCCCAGAGGAAGGAGCCCCGCACGTCGTCCGGGGCGCGTTGATCGTAGCGATAGAGCGCGAAGAGGGGGGAGTAGGCCAGCCGTACGGGTTCGTTGTACGGAAAGAAGACCTCGAACGGGCTGAGGACCTGGAGCTGGCGTTGGCCCGCTCCGTCGTCCCAGTAGCTGAGGAGCGGCCAGAGGTGCGTTTTCTGGGCGGAAGCCAGCGCCGGATGGGTGGCGCTGCGCTGCTGCAGCGACCAGTAGAGGAAATAAAGGAATTGCGTCTTGGTCTGCGCCAGGCCGTCGGCGTTCCATTTTTCCTGGCGGAATAGCGGCCAGAGCACCCAGTGCTTGTCGTCACCCTTGATGGTCGAATGCGTGTAGAACGGAGCCCAGCGGTTGATGCGACGGTCGTCACCGCGGCCCTGCACCAGCAGCGGCCAGAACCAGCGCGTCTCATCGTAGCGATAGGGCGCGGTGCGATGGGTGTAGCCAAAGAACGGCCACAGATAGGTCTCGCTCAAGGCGCCGGCCTGCTGGTCGCGCGCATAAAATGGCAGCACGCCGAGTTCCACCTCGGGCGTGGGCTCTCCCAGCTTCGCTTCGTACTTGTAGATGAGCGGCCAGAGATAATATTGCTCGCGATAGACGCCCGGCTTGGCGCGCCAGCCGAACAGCGGCCACAGTGCGAAGCCCTGCTCGCCGGCGCCCGCGATGATTTTCACGATCGGCCAGGGCACGGTGGTCGTGGTGACCCCGTGGTGCTCAAAGCGGCCGTAGAGCGGGAAGAGCGTCCAGGTCACCCGGTCGTTGTTGAAGCGTTCGAGGACCGTGCCGTGCAGGGGGAATACGGCGTGGTAGGAGGTGGCCGGGTCGCCCGTATCGCGCGAGAAATAGACCGGCCACGCATCAAAACGGCGCACGCCCGGGACGGCGGAATCCTTGGGCCCGTCGAAGTTGACAAGACTCAGCAGGCTCCAGCGGTGATCTACCTCGTACTCGCGGTGGATCAGAACCGGATAAAGGAAATCGCTCTCGATGGTCCCTTCATCCGGCTTCTTCTGGTAGATATAAAACGGACGGAAGCCGCCGGCGCTGCCGCCCTCCGGCAACAACCGGCCGAAGAACAGCGGCCCGCCACCCTGCCATGACTCGACCACTCCGTTCCCGGCATTGTCCGTGGCAGTCTGCTCAACTTTGAAGGGCCAGAAGTTGCGCTCCGCCGCCCCGGCCGGAAGGCCGAGGGATCCCGCCAGACCTAGCAAGGCGATGAGCCCGAGCGTGCGCATGGATTGTCGCTTGGCAGAAAACGGATACGACCGATGCACTGGATCAGGCGGAGGGTCGGCAACCAACTGATCCAGCGTGTTTAAGATTGTCAGAATACGATTCTATCCGTTACGTGCAAATTCTAACGTGCAACTTCCATGTTACTACCCTTGTCCCGCAGTGAAGTTCCGTTGATGAAAAGGGTTGATGGCATTATTGGTGATGACTGGGTCGCGACCAGACGGCGGAGGCGACAGGCAGCGATGGTTTGGTGCGGGAGGCGATCATGCGCATAAGCGGCGGTGCGGCGAGAGGCATATTGCTCACGGTGCCGAAGGGCGGCGCCGTGCGACCGGCCACGGATGGCATGCGGCAGGCGGTATTTTCCAGTCTCGGCGCGCGGGTGGCGGGGGCCCGCTTCTGGGATCTCTTTGCCGGCAGCGGCGCCTACGGACTGGAGGCGCTGAGCCGCGGGGCGGCGGACGGGGTCTTTGTGGAGCGCAGCGCCCAGGCGGTTGCCTGCATCAAAAAGAATCTCGCTGTCGTGGGCCGAAGTTTGGGACGCGAGGTGACGGGAGTTGAGGTGACGACGGCCGACGCCCTTACCTGGACGCCGCCTAGTGGCATGGCGGCGGCGGATCTGGTATTCATCGACCCGCCTTATGAGATCATCCCGTCTGCGGCGCCAAGGCTTTTTGAGCGGCTGGCGCAGGTGCTCGCGACAAAACCCGCGGCGCTGGTTCTCTTCGAGATGCCTGGCGGAGCCTCGCTTTCCCCGCCCGGCTGGACATGCATCAAACGCCTCGGCAAAGGCGCGCACCAGCCAACGGTGGGCGTGTTTCTGCGGCAATGATCCGGGACGGGCGCCGGTCTACATCAATCCCCGTCTGGCTTTCACAATCGCCACCGCCGCCACCACCGCAGTTTCAGCGCGCAGTATGCGGAAACCGAGGTGAGCAAAGGCAAATGCGTGGGCCCGCAGCAGTTCGCGCTCCTTCGCCGACCAGCCGCGCTCGGGCCCGAGCGCCAGCGCGGTGGATTTTTCCATGGCGAGCGCGGAGAGCGGCCCGGGCGATTCATAGTTGTCGAGGGCGATGCGCGCACCACCGCCAGGGAGTGTGGCGATCGTGTCCGCGAGGGGCCGGCCGTGGGTGACTTCGGGCAATCGCGTGGCGAACGCCTGCTCGGCACCGCTGATGAGGTGGCGGCGCCATTCGTGGCCCGTCCAGAGCGTGCTGCGTCCATAACCGGGCTCGCCCTTGTCGGTGGTCACGAAGTGCATCGCCGCCACGCCGAGTGATGTGGCGTCGCGCAGAATGTCGCGCGCCGTCTGCGGCCGTGGCAGACCGATGATGAGCGTGATCGGATCCAGCGGCGGCGGCGCGGCGTCCCAGGCAAAGGTCAGCGTGAGCGCGTCCGGGCCGATAGCGGTCAGCGTGCCCTTGCCGCGCGGACCGTTGACCAGTCCGGCGTCGAACGTATCGCCCTCATGCCGGCGCAGCACGCGCAGCAGATGTCCCGCGCGCGGATCGTTGCGGCGCAGCGGATGGGCAATCTCGTCCGGCTCGAAAAGAATGAGATTCACGCTGAAGGAGGTCCGACATTTGTAACGTGATACGCTGAAAACCGTCGGTCGCAGATTGATCTCACGCGGCGAGGATGCGGTCGATACCGGTGAGTTCGTCGGTGGAGAATGAGAGATTCTTGAGCGCGCCGAGGCTGTCCTCGATCTGGCCGGTCTTGCTCGCCCCGATCAGGACGGACGTGACGGCGGGCTGGCGCAGCACCCAGGCTAGCGCCATTTGGGCCAGAGTCTGGCCGCGCGCCTGCGCCAGGGACTGCAGCGCCCGGACCTGCGCGAGCTTCGCGTCTGTGATGTGTTCGGGGCGGAGAAACCGCCGGTCATGGCCCGCGCGCGAGTCGGCGGGGATGCCGGCGAGATAGCGATTGGTGAGCAGTCCCTGCGCGAGCGGGCTGAAGGCGATGGCGCCGATGCCTTCGCGCTGCAAAACCTCGAGCAGCCCTTGCTCCACCCAGCGGTCAAACATGTTGTAGCGGGGTTGGTGGATCAAACAGGGCGCGCCCAGCTCGCGAAGGAGCATCGCCGCGCGCGCAGTCTGGACGGGATTGTAGTTGGACACGCCGGCGTAGAGTGCCTTGCCGGCATGCACGGCGTGGGCGAGGGCGCCCATCGTCTCCTCGAGCGGCGTGTCCGGGTCGGGACGATGGCTGTAGAAAATATCAACGTAGCCGAGACCGAGGCGGCGCAGGCTCTGGTCGAGGCTCGCCAGCAGGTATTTGCGCGAACCCCATTCGCCGTAGGGTCCGGGCCACATGTCATAGCCGGCCTTGGTGGAGACGATGAGTTCGTCGCGCCAGGCTGAGAGGTCCTCGCGCAAGACGCGGCCAAAGGTTTCCTCGGCCGAGCCGGGCGGGGGGCCGTAGTTGTTGGCGAGATCGAAATGCGTGATGCCGAGATCGAAGGCCCGCAGGATCAAAGCCCGGCTGTTGGCCGGGCTGTCGTCCGCGCCGAAGTTGTGCCAGAGGCCGAGCGAAAGGAGCGGCAGCTTGAGGCCGCTGCGACCGCACGGGCGATAAAGCGCGGGGTTGTTGTAACGGGTGGCGGCGGGCTGGTGGGACATGCGGCCGTCAGGTTGGCGGTTTCCGCGCGCCGAGTCGCGCCTGAAGTTGACCGCGGTTGGCGTCCGTGCCGGGAGCGGCGTCAGAATGGGAAGCCGCCGGCGGAGGCCGGGGCCACGGCCTTTTTCTCGGCGGATTTTTGCGCCCGGCTGTGCCGACGGAGACCGGTGACGGTGATGGCCTTCACCGGCAGGACGGGGCACGCATACTCGCAGGCACCGCAGCCGATGCACAAATCCCGGTTGACTCGCGGCAGGCGCAGGTTGCGGCCATACGGCGCGGTGGAAACCGCCTGCGTGGGACATTGTTCGGAGCAGGCGGCGCAGTCGGTGCCCCTGGTCTTCACGATGCATTTATCCTCGTCGAAATGCGCCTCGCCGACCCGGGCCACCTGTTTGTCGGCGAGTTCGAGCAGGCTGATCGCCCCATTCGGGCAGACCTCGCCGCAGGTCCGGCAGGTGTAAGCGCAGAAGGACCGGGTGAAATCCAAGCGCGGCATCAGCATCCCGGCGATCCCGTACTCGAGGAAGGCCGGCTGCAGGACGTGGGTCGGACAGGCGCTGATGCACAGGTGGCAGGCCGTGCAACACTCGAGGAAGCGATCGACGCTAAAGGCGCCCGGCGGGCACAGGGCCTTGCTGGGTTCGGATTCATTTTGATCCCCGTCATGTTCGCGAGGACGCTTCGCACGGAGTTTCGGGACCTGGGCCAGCAGCAGTGAGCCGGCGCCGAGGGAGGCGGTCACCGCCGCCGCCGTGCCGGTGATGAAGGCGCGGCGCTGAAAATCAGGGGCGGTCGGCGCCGGACGGTGGTTGGCCGGCCGCGCCCAGGCGAACCGATAACCGATGCCCCGCTCCTGGCACGCAGCGAGGCAGTTGTAACACGCGACGCAGCGGGAGAAATCAATCGTGGCGGTGCGCAGATCGATGCACTGGCTTTTGCAGACGCCGAGGCACGACGCGCACTTGGTGCAGGCGCCCTTGTCAATTGCCAGGCGAAACGCCGCCCGCCGCGCTAGCATGCCGAGGAAGGTGCCGACGGGGCAGAGGGTGTTGCAGTAAAGCCGGCCGCGAAGCGCGACCAGCACGGCGAGCAACGTGAGGAGGATCGCCGGCGGGAGGAGCGCGCCAGCGCCGGCCCACTGCGGCTCCACGCGGTAGAGGGTGCCGATTCCGATGGCATTGGCCAGACCGGCCACGGTGTTGTTGGCGAGCGTGACAAGCGGTCGAAAGATATCCGAGGCGATACGCCCAAAATTGCTGTACGGATCGAACAACGCCAGCGTCAGACCGCTCCAGCCGGCCACCACTCCCATCACCATGCCCCAGAGAAAAAGCTGACGCAGCCAGGTCCAGGGTCGCGCATACGGCAGGGAGCGCGTTCCCTTTCTCCGGGTCCATGCGGCGATGCGCGCGACGATATCCTGCAGGATCCCCAGCGGACAGATCGCCGAACAATAAACACGGCCCGCGGCCAGCGTCACCCCGATGATAATGATGCCGGCCAGCGAGACGGACGCGCCCGTGGCCAGCGCGACCAGCGACGGGACCAGCTGCACGGAGGCCAGCCAGTGTCCCAGCGCGGCGGGGACGAAACTGCGAAAATCCACCAGGGCCGCGGTCAGCCCGGCGAAAACCGCCAGCGCCGCGATCACCCGGAGCAGTTTCAGGCGGCTGCGTGGCACGGCATCAGGCGAGTTTGAAGCGGCGGATGTCGACGCTATTGAGCTCCATCGTGCCGAGCTGCATGGCCGCGGCGAGTTTCACATAACCCACGTCGGCCGGCAGCAGGCCCAGCATCTTGGCGCCAGCGGCGTCGATGGCGACAGTGTCGGCCGACGCCAGCAGGGTGCGCATCTCGACCGTGTCGTCCACCGACCGGCCGTGCGGCCCGTTGCGCACCATCGGATGATAGGCGTCGAGAATATTGAGCGCCGGCTGCTTGAAGGTGAGGAAATCGGCGATGCACTGGTTGAGGTCGTTGCGGTGGTAGAAACGGCGGTCCCACACGACGCCCATCAGGTTTTTCATGCACGCGCTCATGAGCGGGCCGCCATGGTGTTTGAGGACGGGAACGTTGATGAAAACATCGCTATCGAGCACAAGCGAATGCACCCGCGCCGCGCGCAGCTCGACCCCCCGGGGAATCGCGACCTCGCGATAGAGGCTTTGGTCGTTGCCGGGCACGAGGGCGGCGCCGGTCTCCCGGGCGACGCGTTCAGCGCCGCTCGCCGCGTAGGCGCGCTGCCATTGGTCCAGGGTGTGATCGAAGATGCTGACGGATTTGGCGCCGGCGGCAAAACACAGGGTCACGACATGGCCCAGCAGTTCGGGATCCGTGTTGGAACCGCGTTCGGGCGGCGCGTCGAAGCTGATGTTAGGCTTGATGACGACGGTCTGGCCCTTCTTGACGAACCGCTCCATGCCGCCGAGTTCAGCGATGGCCTTGTCGAGCATGGCCGTCCGGCTGCCGTCGCGCACGGCGATGAGCATGGACCGGCCGGGAGTGGCGGCCGGAGCAGCGGGGGCAACCCCGCCCGGGGAGGCATCGGCGGCAAAAAGGCCGCGCAGATTGGCGAGGGAAAAGGTGGTGCCGAGCGCAAGCCCGGTCTTGATGAAGTCACGGCGGTTGTTCATGGCGAAAGACGGAGCAGGCAGTTCCGCAACAAAGCGCGAAAGCGGGGAGTCGATGGGTGAAAAAAACAGCAGCGGGCCACACCCGACCGTTGTTGGGCAAGGCTATACCCGGCGGCCGCATCGGACACCGCATGGTTTGCCGAAAACGCGGCAAAAATTGGCCTGCCACCCGTTTTCCTCCTTCCGGCGCCGAAAGGTGGGATGGCTTTACGTCATCCGTCCGAGAGTGCAGTGTGGCGGTCAAACACCACTGGGATGACGCCGCTATCCTTGAAGGACATCACGAATCGTCTGGGCCGCTGGACGTTTCCTGCGCGCCTCGATGGCATCGTGGGCATCGCGCAGGGTGGCGTGGTTCCGGCGGTGCTGGTGGCCGAGCGGCTTGGGCTGGAGATGAAAATCATCACGCTCAACTATCGGGATGACGCCAATGCGCCGCGCTATACCGAGCCCAGATTGCTCTCCGCGGTGCCCGAGCTCGGCGCCTGGCAACGGGTCCTGCTGGTCGACGATGTTTACGTGACCGGCCGCAGCTGGCAGACGGCGCGCGCGCGGTTGCCGGCGACCGTCGAGGTGCTGCCCTTCGTGCTGAAAGGGCAGACGGAGTTCGCCCTCATCCGCGACATCGACGGCTGCGTGCAGTGGCCGTGGCGGATCGATGGAATGCCGCCGGGCGCCATCATGTCGCCGCCCGGTCAGATCTGAACGCGCTCCGAGCGGTCGCGATACGCGAACAGGATCGCCAGGGCGAGGGCGCACAGCAGCGAGCAGGCCAGAAAGACAGCGCGATGGCCAAAGGCGGAGGCCAGGGAACCAAACGCGAGATAGCCGACAGTCGAACCGATCCGGCCGGCGGTGGAATAGAGGTTGGTGGCCGTGCCCGGCTGCTCCGGCAGAAAGTTCTGGAAGAAAGTGATGGCGATGCCACCCACCACGGCCGTGATGGCCGCACTCAGGATCTGCAGCGGATAGATCTGCCATGGCGCCCGGACCAGCGCGAGCAGGGCGTAATAGATTATCGCGAGTACCACGGAGATCCGGATGAGCCGGGCCTGATCGGCCTTGGTGGCGAGCAGCCCGAAATAAAGCATGAACGGGATCTCAAAGGCGGGGGCAACGCTGTAGATGATCCCGACCTGCTGGCCGGTGCCACCAAGCACGTTCAACACGAGCAGGGGAAGATCCATCACGCCCATCGTGCTGGAGGCAAACAACAGGGCGAAGCCGACGAAATAAGCCAGGATGTCGGCCCGGGCCAGCACGCGGCGCAAGGGCACATGGGCGGCCGCCATCCGCATGGTCGCCCACGGCTGGGCCGGCGGCACGAAGCAGAGGAGCATCAGCACGAACAGGAAGAAACAGAGGGCCGCGACGAGAAACATCCCGCGGTAATGGTACTCCAGCATCACCCACGAGGCCACGGCGGGCCCGGCCGTCCATGACACCGCGAAGAACAGGCGGAAGACGTTCATGTACAGCGGAGCGTCGCGCGGCGAGACCTCGGAACGGGCCAGCAGGTCACGGGCATAGGCGAAAAGCTGGGAGAAGGTGATCGATGAGATGCCGCCGAGCACGCAGCCGATGACCGTAAGCCACATGACGTCGCGGACGAAGGCGTAGCCAACATAGCTCAGCGCCCCGGTGATGCCGCCCAGCAGCAGCACGGCGCGCCGGGAGAGCCGCGTGTCGGACCAGCGGGCCAGCAGGGTGCTGATCGCAATCCCGCTCAACGAGAGGGCCGTCATGAAGACGCCAAAGCCGAACGGACTCATCCCCACCTCGATCGTGCCAAACATGGAAAAAAACGGCGCGACGAAGGCAAAGGCGAGGCCGACGAGCAGATTGCAGCCCAGCAACACCATGAATGTGCGATGGCGCAGGATGGTGCGGGCGGGTGTGAGGAGACGTTGCATGGCGGCGGGCGGGGGCAAATCCCCGGGCGGATCAGCCGGGGGGAAAAGGAGGGCGTGCCCGGAACAGAATCGTTTTGGCGCTCAGGCGTTGAGCACCCGTGAAAGGCGGCGGATGGAGGCGCTCAGCGCACGACCCGGGCGCTGCCGCCGCCCATGGTCTTCTCGACCTCCTTGACGGTGGCCATGGAGGTGTCGCCGGGCGTCGTCATGGCGAGCGCGCCGTGGGCCGCGCCGTAGTCGACTGCCTTCTGCGCGTCGTTGGTCTTGAGAAAACCGTAGATCAGGCCGCTGGCAAAACTGTCCCCGCCGCCGACGCGGTCGAGGATCTCGAGCCCCGGATACGGGCGGCTCTCATAAAACCGGCCGTCATGGTAGCAGATCGCACTCCAGTCGTTGACCGTGGCGGTATGGACCTTGCGGAGTGTGGTCGCGGCAACCTTGAAGTTCGGGAATTCGGCCACGGCCTTCTTGATCATGCCTTTGAAGGCATCGGTCTCGATCTGGCTGAGGTTGTGGTCGAGGCCTGCAACTTCGAAGCCGAGCGAGGCGGTGAAGTCCTCCTCGTTGCCGATCATCACGTCGACGTACCGGGCGATCTCACGGTTGACTTTGCGGGCTTTCTTCTGCCCGCCGATGCTCTTCCAGAGCGACGGGCGGTAGTTGAGGTCGTAACTGACGATCGTGCCGTGCTGGCTGGCCGCCTTAACGGCCTCGAGAGTGAGCGCGGCGGTCGTCTCGGAGAGGGCGGCGAAGATGCCACCGGTATGGAGCCAGCGCACGCCGAGCTTGCCGAAGATCAGGTTCCAGTCGAAGTCGCCGGGCTTGAGCTGGCTGGCGGCGGTGTGGCCGCGGTCGGAG
>Ga0265342_10003241_pt1 | contig 13507 bp, 10 predicted proteins | sample 4CB327metaG_FD_203125 | JGI IMG/M metagenome (GOLD analysis project Ga0265342, IMG submission 203125) | Rhizosphere microbial communities from Carex aquatilis grown in University of Washington, Seatle, WA, United States - 4-CB3-27 metaG | ecosystem: Host-associated > Plants > Roots >...
GGTTCCGGACGCAATCGCAACCAGCGGCCGCGTGTTGGTCGCGATCGCTACCGCTGCACCGATTGTGAGTTTCGCGGTCGACGGTGTCAGACCGTCATTCGAGTCGCTGCCCGCTGGTTTCACGAAAATGGCGTGGCTGGGATCGTAGTCTACGAAGAAGCTGACCTGACTGGCATTCTCGGTGTGGCTGGCGGCGTCGGTGGCCTGGGGGCGGACCTTGTATTCGCCACCGGCAGGAAAGTTCGAGGCGGCGAAGGTCAGCGACCAGCTGGTGGTTCCGCTGGCAGTGCTGAAGACCTCCGGCGTGCTGGTGAACGCAGCGCCGTCCCAATACTTGCCGCTGCTGACCTGCTGAATGCTGACCTTGACCGTTTGTACGCCGGAGGCGCTGTCGCTGGCGGTTCCCGAGATGCTCCCTGACCAGCCGCTCTCACCCGCGTAATTATTGGTGGCCGCGTAAGTCGTGCCGCTACTCGAGTAAATGGTTGCCACCGCGGGCGACGACACCGTCGAGCTGGGTGCCGTGTTGTCGACGATGACCGTCTGCGTGGCGGATTCATTGGAATTGCTGAATCCGTCGACGGCGGTCGCGGACACCTGGTAGGTCCCATCGGCGGGTTGCGCAGACCAACTGACCAGGTAGTCGGGGCCGCTGCTGCTCGAGCCGATTGTCGTCGTTGGTGTGCACACGGTCCCGGCGCAGTACTTATAGGTCACGGATGCAACGCCGGATGGATCGGTGGTGCCGGTAGCAGTCAGGTTCTGTCCGTTGCCGATCATGGACGGCAGCGTATTGAACACGACCACGGGTCCGGTGACGTCGGGTGTCGAGGTCACGGTTCGCGTCTGCGTTGGCGTGCTGGTCGGCATGTCGGTCGGTGTGCTCGTCGGTATCGCGGTCTGGGTTGGCGTGCTCGTAGGTATCGCGGTCTGGGTTGGCGTGCTCGACGGTGTGTTCAACGTTGCGGTCGGGGTAATCGTCGGCGTCCCGGTCGGGCTGTGCGTGATGGTCATCGTAGCTGTGGCGGTTGAGGTCGGCAGCGGCAGGCTCACGCAATTCCCGCTGTCTCCCGGTGCGGCGACGAGCAGGTCGTGGTTGGTGTCGGCCGCGTCGATACACGCCGTATAGACGGGGCAAGCGACGCGATGGAAGCGGGCGCTACTGTTGCAGCGGTTCGCGGCGGTGATGCCGTCCTTCTTCGTCGTGGCCCTGATGGAGCACGACAGCTTGCCGGTTTTGAGCACCGTGGTGATACACGGCGCCGCATGGGAGGCCGGAAGCCGCCCGCAGGTCGACCGCATGTAGTAGCTCGTGACGGTGAGCTTGCATTGCGGGCGCAGGGCGCCCGGAGGTACGGCCGCCTGTGTCTTGATGACTTGAACCGCACACGCCACGTAGGCGCGATGCGTCTTGCCTTTGCTTCCATCAAAGCTGGCGCACGGGCAGGTGCTATCGATCAGGCTGCGGATCGTCGAAATCTGCGCTGCGTCACCGGCGACCACGGGGTCGGTGCCGGTCAGGCACTTCAGTGGGGCCATGACAGCCCCGGATGACAGTGGGGTCATAGCGACGGCAAGTAGGGCAGCGATTCCGAATCTCGTCATGGGTGACCTTTCCTCACGGTGGTTTGCCCCGTGACCGCAGCTGTCGAGGGGCGCGAACTATGCGTTTGCGGCCGGCCCGCTGTCAAGGGTTCGGTGAGGTGCGCGTGATAGGCGGGGACGCGCGTGATGGGCGGGGACGGATGGGCGGGGACGGGTCTGGAAAGTGGAAAATGGCGACGCACGATGGCAATACAGCAAACACGCTATGCCGACGCCGGCTCTGGTGATTGGACCAGTCGGGTGTGCATGTTCTGGAACAAGCGCGGAAGTATGTACAACGCCTAGAATGATAATTTTTCCACATTCCAGACCTGACCCCGACCCGGTGCGTCGATCCGGCGCTTGACGCCGCCAACACGCAGTCCACCGGCTTGGTCCACTACGACCTCCGTGTGTTGTAAGCCTTAAGAGCCGATTTTCTTGGGCCAATTGCGCGGTTTAGCGCAAGGATGCGGCTCACTCTGTAGGCGCGGTGCGATGTGCGACAAGGTGGCGGGGGCCTAGCAGGCGCTGGCTCTCTCGGCGCATTCCACGCCTGAAGTGCGGGCTGCAAGCGTGAGATCTGCCCTCCATTCGCGAGCATCCTGAAACGTTTCAGGCTGTTGGAATGGTCAGACCGCTTAGAGCTTGGCTAAAGCAAGCCAATGGCAACAGTCTCGCACACGGTTCGGGCTTCCTCACGGATACGCGCGAACAAACTCAATGAGCGCAGCGGCCAGCTCACGGCCGCTGTCCTCCTGGACGAAGTGGCGGCCGGGTACGGTGCGGTGCGGCATGCCGCGGCCACCGGGCACACGTGTCTGCAGCGGCCGCGCGAAGGCGCGCGTGATCCACTCGCCATCACTGAAGAGCGTAAGGAGCGGCTTTTCCCAGCGCTCCAGCACGCCCCAGGCGGTGCGGTTGGCCGCGATTTCCCGACCACCCGCGAACAGCGGAAGTTGTTGAGGCAGGCCGCGGATGCCCGACATGTAGCCGATGTCGGGGAACGGAGCGCGGTAGGCGCGCAGCTCCGCCTCGTCCAGCGCGCGGATGGTGCCGAACTGCAGCGCGCGCTCGATCGGCAGCCACGGCGTGACCCGCATGGCGTGCTGAACGAGCCGCAGCGCTGCGGCGCGCAGGCCATGGACCGGGCTATCGGGCAACGCGCCGTTAGTCACCACGATGCGCGCGAACCGGCGCTCGGCTTGCGTGGCCAATCGCAGGGCGATCAGCGATCCCCAGTCCTGGCAGAACAGGGTGATGTCCCGCAGGTCGAGGCGCTCGATCAGCTGCCGCAGCCAGTCGCAGTGGGCTTGATAGCGGTGGTCTTGCCAGTGCACGGGCTTCGACGATTTCCCGAATCCGATCAAGTCGGGCGCGACGGCGCGCAGCCCGGCGTGCACGCATAAGGGAATCATCGAGCGATACAGGTACGACCAGGTCGGATTGCCGTGCAGCAGCAGCACGACGGGTCCCGCGGCCGGCCCCTCGTCGACGTAGTGCATCAGCAAGCCGTCGTCGTCGACCGGCACAAAGTGTGGCGCAAACGGATAGTCCTTGAGGTGCTCGAAACGAGCGGCGGGCGTCGTCAGAAATTCCATCGTCCTGCGGTGAGCAACATGGGTTGCGGCCGGTGGTACCACAGGAGGCGAGCCGTGGAAAACGGCGCGCGGCGTGCCATATCGTCCGCGGAGCCCCAGAAGGTTCCAGAACAGGAGGGAACACAAATGGGGACAGGTCTGAAAAGTGGAAAATGGCGACGCAGGAGGTGCGGCGATACCGGACACACGCTGATGATGACGCGGGCTGCGATGATTATTGGGCGAGGCGGGACCGAATACTGTTGATCAATCGGCGCAGGCGGACGTTGCGTTCGGCGGTGCGGCGGACCGCGGCCGCTGCTTTGCTGACCGCGTAGCGCTGCACTCCGAAGGCCGCACTGATCTCTTGTTGCAGAAGGCCACCGGTCGTGTAGGCGAGATACATCGCCACCGCGCGCCCCAAGTGGCGGGAATGGTGGCTGCGGATGATCGCGGGATCGACCGCCAGGATATCGCCGACGGCGGCAATGATCTGGTCGAGCTGCGGGCGCAGCTGCAGCTGCCGTGCGGCGGGGACCTCGAGGTCGTGTGCGAGACGGCGCGATCCATGGTGCGCAGGCGCTGCCAGGTGTTGGCGGACGGCCGCAACCCAGTCCGGAGCACCGAGGAGCATTTGTCCGACGACGCGCTCCAGCGGTGCTGAACCCGCGCGCCCCTCCTCGGCCTCTTGCAGAAATGCTTGGTAGCGCACCTGAGCGCACGGTGTGGACGGCGCGAAGTGTCCAAGGATTTCGGCGAGCGTCAGAAACGCCGGAGGAGTGGGCAGCCGGCCAACGTAGGCGGAGGAGCTGCTCCAGGCGTAGTCCTGCGCCCGCCCGACCAGGCCTGCGCGTACGGGATTCAGGTGGATGTAGCGGCTGAGCTCTACCAGATAGGTGTCGCGATCGACGAGGAGGGCTTTGTAGCGGGCCTGAAACAGGTGGCCCACACGGCGGTGCGTGCGATTGAACTGCTGGGCGTAGACGCCGTTGAGCCGGCGCATTGCCCGCGCCAGGTTGGCCTCCAGCGTCTCGGCCAGGATGTGGTAGTGGTTGTCCATCAACACATAGGCGTGGACGAGCAGGCGGTACTGTGCGGCGACGTCGGCGAGCACAGCCAGGAAGTGCCGCCGGTCGCTGTCGGTGCGATAGATCGGTCGGCGTTCGTTGCCGCGGGCGGTGAGGTGATAGACGGCGCCCGGAAACTCGATGCGGAGTGGCCGTGCCATAACGGAATACCGCCGGAGCGCCGGAGCACGTGTCGAGCCAGCACCGAAGCCGAGCCGAATCTCGGCATAGTGACCGCCCGCGGGCAAGGAGGTGAGGGCGTTTTGGTTGCAGCCGTCTTGCCCCACCCCGCGGGCGGAGCGTTGGAGGAAGGCGAGAGGTGTGGCACGACAGACTATGCCTGACGCGACAATTTCCAAATTCCAGACCTGACCCCATCGGACCATTCGCCCTCGGCTTTCAAGCCCGCCGCGCCTTCCACCACATCTTTCGCCAGATCCTCGGCGACTCGCTGCCGGCGGCGCGCTTGCGCGCCAGCGTGTGGCAATCGATTTTCACCTACGATGCCCGCCGCTATCGCGAGCATCTCTACGACCGCATGGCCGACATGCCGACGCTGATCACTGGCGAATCAGGCACCGGCAAGGAGCTGGTAGCGCGGGCGATCGCCCGCTCGTTGTACGTGCCCTTCGACCGCGCGACCAAGCGCTTTGCCGCCGATCCCGCCGTGGCGTTCCCCTGCCGTGAACCTCTCGGCGCTCAACCCGGGCTTGATCGAGGCGGAGCTCTTCGGGCACCGGCGCGGAGCTGCTGCAATGCCACTGCGCCAGCGTGTATGCGCAAACGGCGAGCTACGAGGAAACCGGCCAGCGTCTGGATCTGGATCCGCGCACGGTGCGCGCCAAAGTGAGCGCGTGGTCACGCCGCAGCCGCGACGGCGCACGCGGGTAGTCGCGGCAGGCCAGGAAGGAGTCGAGTCGCGCACGTGGACTCGAACCGCGGACCTCCTGCATGTGAGGCCGATCGGGGGAAAGTCCGTCGGCGTCCGCGGGAGTCCTAGGCGGTCTTACCTCAAACGATGTTGGCAGATGCGCCTTCCGCCAACGTCCGCCGGATTCCGGCTTTGCGCTTGCCGCGCGGCGACGGTATCAATCGCCCCGCAGGTCGAGAGTGCGCATCGCCTGGGAGCGCGGCAATCTCGGCATGGGAGAGGGTGTGGCCGGAGACTACAGAGCGCGTGCACTGGACGCCATCAAGTGGAGTGTTTCGGGTGACCTCCTCGAGCAGGCGATTCGTCTGGCTTTCAGCGTGGTGCTTGCCCGGCTGCTGTCGCCGCGTGACTTCGGCCTGATCGCCATGGTGACGGCGCTGGCGCAAATGGCCGGTCCGCTTGCCGAGCTGGGTCTGGGGGACGCACTGGTGCAATGGCAAGAGGTCACCGAGGCACATCGATCGTCAGTGTTCTGGGTTCTGCTCCTGGCCGGCTGTGTGTGGACCGGCGTCCAGGTCGGGTGTGCCACGACGATCGCTTCGCTCTATGGGGTCGCGGCGCTCACGCCGCTGGCGGTCATACTATCCGCTCTGTTTATCTTCGATGCGATCGGCGTCGTGCCGCGCGCCCTGCTGGCGCGAGGGCTCGAATTCGGCGTCATTGCCCGTCTCCAATGCGCGGCGGCCGTCGTGGCCAGTGTGAGCGCGGTGGCGCTCGCGTGGTGGGGTTTCGGGGTGCTGGGCCTGGCCGCCGACCTGCTGCTCACGTCGCTGGTGGAGAGTCTGCTCCTCTGGCGCGCGAGTCGCTGGCGCCCACGGTTCACGCTGCGGGCCGCGGCGCTGCGTGACCTGCTGCGGTTCAGTACGCGCCGCCTCGGTGCCCGCTTGTTGAACCTCTCGGCGGCTCCCGTCGACCGGTTGCTGATCGGGAAGTTCCTCGGCTCGAACGCGCTTGGGCTCTACGTCCGTACCTACAACGTCACCAGGATTCCTGTCTGGTACGTGTCACGCTCGATCGTGCGGGTGATGTTTCCGTCGCTGTCCGTGATGCAGCACGACGCGGCGCGGATCCGCGCCGTCTACCGGCGGGCCATTCCGGCCGTGGCGCTGGCGACCGTTCCGATGTGCCTGGGACTTCTGGCGACGGCGGAACCGTTGGTCGTCGGTGTCCTCGGCCGTCAGTGGCAGGAGGCGGTTCCGCTCCTGCGCATCTTAAGCCTCGCCGGCTTGGTGCAAAGTATCAGCGCCCTGGCGGCGAGTCTGTATCTATCACAGGGTCGGACCGATCTTCAGCTGCGTCTCGCCCTCCTGGAGCGGCTCTCGGCCATCGCGGCCATCGTGCTCGGGTTGCATTGGGGTGTCGTCGGAGTCGCCACCGCCTGTGTCATTGCCAGCGCGTTCACTGCGCTGCCGACGCTCTTTTTCGCCGGCCGGCTGATCGACCTTCGCCAGGCGTCGTTGGTCGCCGGCCTGTGGCCGATACTCCTTGCCGGCGCGACGATGGCTGCGGGTGTTGCGGGTGCGGACGCGTGGCTGGCGCCGCGCATCGGCATGCTCGCCCGGCTGGCGGTTGATGTGGCAATCGGCATCGCGGTGTACTGGAGCGGGCTCCGGCTCCTGCGGGTGGAGGCGTACGGTGATGTCAGGCGCCTGCTACGGCACGGGGCCTGACGGACGCCGGGCGCGCACCGCGACGAAGTAGCCGGTGAAGAAGCGCATCGGCAAGCGGGCCAGCTGCTCGCAGGCGAGGAACAGCGCGAGGCAGCCGCGGCGCAGCCGTTCGGAGCCCAGCCGATCGATCACCTGCGCCAGCGCCACGGCGAGCACGCGCGGCGTGTGCAGAATCGCATCGACCTCTTCGACCTCCAATCCCGCCTGCATCAGCAGCATTTGCAACTGTCGCGGTCCCACCGTCTTGCCGACGCGGTACGGAACAATTCCCCACCGATTGAGCCAGGAGAACGGTAGCGCGTTGCGCAACCTGACGGCCGGATTGCGCGCATTGTCGAGGGTCAGAATCAGCTGCCCGCCGGGGGCCAGCACACGACGTAGCTCGTGCAGGCTGGCGGCCAACTCGTCGAGGCTCTCGAAGTGATCGAGCGAGGACAGCGATACGACCGTGTCCAGCGTTTCGTCGGCGACGGGTATACGGCGAAGATCAGCGGCGGCCACGGCGAGGTCAGGGTACTTACGGACTGCGGCCGCCAACGCTATGCGCGAGATGTCGATGGCGATCACCATCGTGGCGCGTGCGGCGAGCTGCGCAACCACGCCGGCGCCCGCTGCTTCGTCGAATGCGTCGGTCTTGAGCAGACGCCCCAGGCGCGCCGCCGGTAGCCAACGCGCGAGTAGGGCGGCATTGACGCGGTCGCTGTGCATCCGCCACGTGAGCTGCGGCGCTGTCTGCTGCCACTGTGCCGCGACTGTGTCCCAGTACTGTTGGTCCCCGCCGCCCATCAAACACTCTCTTGGCACAACCGGTGATCGGTTCACAGACATGGCCATCACCGGGCCGCTGCCCTTGACCTGGTGACGGGCAACGCCCAAGACTGGGCGCGATGCACCCGAAAGAGATGGCTCGTCCGTCACTCGTCATTTTCGGACTCGATGCGGCAGATCCGGAACTCATCCTCGGCTGGGCACGTGACGGCTGCCTCCCGACGATTGCCTCGATCATTGAGCGGGGCACCACAGGCCGGCTTGTCGGCCCCGAGATGATCAGCGTCCACGGCGTCTGGACGTCGTTCTTCAGCGGCATTTCCGTCCAGGACCATGGCCTCTATCTGCAGCGGCCCTTGCGCCCTGGAACCTACGAACTGCGGGCGCTCGATCCGCGCGACACCAGCGCGCCGCCGTTTTGGGCAAATTCGCCGCGTGTCGTGATGACCGTGGATGTGCCCGACAGCCTTTTGTTACCGCGACTGAACGGCATCCAGGTCGTCAATTGGGGCAGTCATTCCGTACAGGCGCCGGCGCAGACACAACCGCCGGCGCTGTTGTCCGAGTTGCGTGCCGTTGTTGGTGCGCCCATTGCCACCGACGAGCGTCAGGGTAGCCGATGGAGAGACCACCGTATCCTGTCGCGTATTATGCGTCGCATCGAGCAGAAGGGGGTGCTGTGTCGCCATCTTCTTGCGAAGAACCGCTTCGACCTGGTGGTTGTGGTGTTCGGCGATTCGCATGCGGCAGGCCACCGCTTTCGGAAGTATCAGCGCGGCGTCGGCAACGCCGCAGCAAACGATGATCACCTGCGCGACGGGTTGCGGCGAACCTACGCCGCGATTGATGGTGAGATTGGCCGCGTGCTGGGGGAATTCTCCGAGCCGCCGAATGTCTTCGTCGTCTCGAACTCCGGCATCATCGATGGATATCCGGTCGGCGGGTGGATGGAGGCGTTCTGTAGCCAACTGGGCTACCACACGCCAATCGACTCCACGCGTCTCCTGTGCAAGTTGGAGCCGCATGCGCCGCGGATGTTGGGGATGTGGCACACGTTACTCGGTGCGCGCCGGCGATCACGCGCACAGGCAAAGTGGCTGCGTACGGGCACGGACTGGGCACGGACTAGCGCATTTTCCATTCCTGCCAACTATACCGGCTACGTGCGAGTGAACCTCAAAGGCCGCGAGCCGCTGGGCGTGATCGACCGCGGGGCTGAGTACGAAGCGCTGCTCCAGCGGTTGGAGGCGGATTTCTTGCAGCTGGTCGATGCCGACTCGGGTGAGGCGGTGATCGAGCGCGTCACGCAGACCGCGAAGCTGTTTGATGGCACACCGCCGCTGCGACTGCCAGATATGGTAGTCGACTGGCGACCCACGTGTGACTCGACCCGGCGCATCGTTCACCCGCACGCCGTGCTCGTGCGCCGGGGAGTCGGACCGCATCGGGGCAACCATCATTCTCGCTCAGGTCTTGTCCTCGCGGCTGGGCCCTCCATACGGCGGTGCGACCTGGCGGTAGACTTCTCCCCCTTGGAGTTCGCACCGCTCTTCCGCACGTTGATGGGAGAGCCTCATGTTGACGGTGACGTGGGCGGCGCCGTCAACGCCATGCTCACCGGCGTCGCGGGTTAGCACCCGCATGATGCGAAGCCATGGAGTACCGGAGGTTGGGGCAGACGGATCTGCACGCTTCGGCAATCGGCTTTGGATGCAACCGGATCGCACAGGCTTCTTCCACGGGCGAGCGTCGCGCGGTGGTCTCCACGCTCGAGCAGGCCCTCGACTGCGGGATCAATTTCTTCGATACCGCGGATTCGTATGATCATGGAGCCAGCGAGCGTTTGCTCGGCAGTGTGTTTCGGAGTCAGCGGGACCGGGTCATTCTGTGCTCGAAGGGAGGCTATCGATCGTGGCCTGTGCTCATGCTTGACCGTTGGCTGCCGGCAGGCTTGCTGCATCGTGTGCGACCGCCGCGGCTCGCGAGTCGCGGCCGTGGCACGGATCGGACGCGGCGGCACAGCTTCACTCCACGGTTTATCTCGATGGCCATCGAGGGAAGCCTACGTCGTTTGGGCACCGATCACTTGGATGTGTTCTATCTGCACAGCCCGCCCGCCGGGGCGCTCGGTGACGACGCGCTGTTCGAGATCCTGGCGCGGCTGCGGCAAAAGGGATGGATCCGCTATTACGGCATCTCGTGTGCGGAAGGCGCGACGACGGAGTTTGTGCTGGCAGCTGTGCAACAGCCCGGCATCTCCGTTCTGCAGATGATGGTGAATCCTTTGGCGAGCGTCGACCTCAAACGGATTCTTCCGCGTGCCGCCGAGTTGGGTGTCGCCGTGGTCGGCCGCCAGCCGTTCCATCGCGGCACCGCATTCGGGTCGCAGCCGCTTGCCGGGATGTTGTCCGAGCACAAGGAACGGACGCCGGCGCAGACGCTATTGCGCTCCGTACTCCAGTTGCGCGGGGTCGACGTCGCGTTGGTGGGAATGAGATCGTCCGGCCATCTCGCCGAGAACATCGCTGCCCTGAGCGGGCCACCGCTCTCCGCGGACGACATGGAGCGGCTCTATGCGGGAACTCGGACTCGATAGTTGCATCGCGGCGTCGGACCTGCGGGTGCGGCCCCCCGCCGCCCGCATCCAGGGGTCGGACATCGACGGGCAGCAGGTGTATCGCGTCGAGCAACAGGGCGAAGAGTTGGGGTTCGTCGTCGTCGACTCCTTGGTCGAGGGGCGCGCGCGCGGAGGCCTTCGTCTGGTGGCACATTTGACGGAGATCGAGATTCGCGCCGCAGCCCGAGCGATGACGCTGAAGTACGGCCTGCTGGGCTTGCCGCAAGGCGGGGCGAAGGCGGGCGTACACGGTGATCCCGATGCCCCCGTGCAGCAGCGCCGCGATCGACTCTTGGCGTTTGCGGGTGCGATCGAGCCACTGCTGCGCACCCGCGTCTATGTGCCGGATGCGGATCTCGGTACCCGCGCCGATGACATCCGCTGGATGATGCACACGCGCGGTCATCCGGTCGGCCGCTACGATTGGCAGGCCAACCGCTCGGGCGACTACACGGCCGCATCGTGTGCGGCCGCGGTCCGGGCTTCGCTGGCCCATCGCGCCCAGCCGCTGTCCGGCTGCCGTGTCGCCATCGAAGGGTTTGGCAGTGTCGGTGCCGCCGTTGCCGACCGCTTGCGGCGCGGCGGCGCACGTATCGTTGCGGTGTCGACGTCGCGCGGAGCTCTCTACGAGGCGGCGGGATTGGACGTCGATCGCCTCCGCGACCTTGCCGCCACCGTGGGCAGCCGGCTGGTGGAGGCCTACACGGGCGCGCAGCAGCTACGGCGCGAGCAGCTCCTCGAGCTCCCGGTCGATCTCCTCTGCCCGTGTGCGCGCCACCACAGCATTCACGCGGGCAACGTCGGATCGATCCGCGCGCCGGTCATCTGCGGGGGTGCAAACAACCCGGTGAGTCCCGACGCCGAGCAGGAGCTCGCCGGTCGCGGGATCGTTTGTGTCCCGGATTTCATTAGCAGTTGCGGCGGCGTCCTCGGCGGCACCCTTGAGTTTGGCGGAGTCCGCCCGGCGCGCATCGTGTCGATCGTTGATCGCTATGTGTTCGAGACCATGACGGCGCTCGCCGCCGTCGCCGATCGTCGGCAGGCGTTGCTGCGCGATGTTGCCGAGCCGCTTGCACTGTCGCGGCATCGGGAGATACGGTGGGCTGCGGAAAAGGAGACCCTTGGCAATCACCTCCAGCGCGCGGCGCTCACGCTCTACCGCCGCGGCTGGGTGCCGCGTGTGGCGGTGGCGGCGCTCGCGCCGAGCCATCTGATGAAGCGTGTCGTAACGATCGATGGGACCATGCCTGGCGCGGAGAGACGATGACGGGCGGGCAGCTGTTGAAAAGCCGGCGCGCGGTGCGTCGCTATGAACCCCGACCGGTTCCCGATCAGCTGGTCGAGTCCATCCTCGATACGGCTCGCCACGCGCCGTCGTCGATGAACGGACAGCCCTGGTGCTTCATTGTCATTCGTAACCCCGCGACCAAGCAGGCGCTGGCGCGCCTGAAGAACGCCTACTGTCCGCCCGACAAACACGTCTATCCCGCCGACTTTCTGGCCGACGCTCCGGTGATCGTGGCGATCGGCATCGAGCGGCAGCGCGGCCACCAACGCGAGCGTGAGAACGGCGTGCTGGCGGCCGCCTACGTGATGCTTGCTGCCTGGGAGCTCGGCTTGGGATCGGTGTTTCTGAGTGCGTATCAGCCGAGTGATCCCGGACTCGCACACGCGATCGCGACGCTGCTCGGACTCCCTGACGGCATCGAGCCGGTGGCCCTGGTGCCGCTCGGGTTCCCGGCAGAGTCGCCGACGCCGAAGGCGCTGCGGGCGTTGTCCGACATCGTCCACGACGAACGCTTCGGTCAGCAGCGCGCCGCGAGGACGAGCGCATGACGCGGTACTCCGTAGAGGATCTCACGGCGGCAGTGGACCAGCGCGCCGCGGCCGATCAGAGCGTGGTCCTGCGCTACCGCCACGCTCTCTGCTTCGCGGATCTGGGCGCCGACGCCGGTCGTTTCAGGGACTTGCAGGAGCATACCAGCATAGCGGAAGGCCTGCGTATCTTTGCGCTGGGAACGTACCACGGCGTCCAGATCGATATCCTCGACGAAACCTCGCTCATGCATACACGTACGATCAAGTCGATCGACGGATGCGTGAGCATCGCGCACTGTCTGTTGCGCGATTACCGCTCCGTCGTCTTCGAATCCGGCGGCAACACGGGGGTGGCGCTGACGGACTATGCGGCGCGCGCCGGCCTCACGACGCATTGCTTCGTCCCGGCGCACAATCTGCCGGTACTCGAGGGCGGCGTGTTCGAGGCGCCCGACGCACACCTCATCGCGGTGGAGGATCCCCGCGACGTGAAGGGGAGTGCCAGGGAGTTCGCCACATTGCATCACCTGCCCCTGGTGCCGCAGGTGGGCTGGCGGTTTCACGCCTCGATGTTCGTCGGGTGTTTCCTGGTCGAGCAGCTCACCGGCGGTCCCGGTTACGACTACCTGGCACAGACGATCAGCGCCGCCTTCGGCCCGATCGGCATCTATCGGATCCTTTTCGAACATGTCGCGCGTGTCGGCCGGTTGCCACGCTTTCTCGGCGTCCAGCAGGAGCAGAACTGCGCCATGGTGCGGGCGTGGCGCGCGGCGTTCGGTGAGGGCGCGCCGGCAACCACGGCCGCGAGCACCGCTCCGCTGCTGGCCAGAGTTGCTTTCGATCGCGAGCCGCACACTCACGGCACGTCTGACGACCTGCACACCCTCCTCCGTGCCAGTGGCGGAGACCTGGTGACGGTCAACCACAGTGAGTTCGAGCGGGCTCTGCAGTGCGGCATCGGCGCTCCAGATCTGTTGCGGGGCCTCGCCGCACACGGCGTGACCATCGCGACCGCCGATGGCGCGGTGTTGGAGAAAACCGGACTCCTCGGCCTCGCCGGGACGTTGAAAGAAATCGACAGCGGTCGAATCGTTCCCGGTGCGCGCGTGCTCGTATGTTTGACCGGCGGTACGGCGCTTCCACAGCGCCCAGCCGTGCCGGACTCCTACATCCGCCGCCCCCGTGCTCCGCAAGGCGGTGCAGTTGGAGCGCCTTCAACATGAAGGACGACGTGCGTCCGACGGTCACCTTGCGAGACTCGACCCTGCGGGAAGGTCTCGACACCCCCGCAGTCGTCTTCACGCTCGCTGCGCGGCTGCGGATCGCCGCGGCGCTCGCAGATGCCGGTGTTCCGGAGATCGAGATCGTCGCGCCGAGTCGCGTGCGCGACGACCTGCGCAGCGCCGCGAAACTGACGGCGAAGCGTCTCGGGTTGCGCACCTCCGGCCTGGTCTATGCCAACCGTCCGGAGT
>Ga0265342_10003244_pt1 | contig 13487 bp, 9 predicted proteins | sample 4CB327metaG_FD_203125 | JGI IMG/M metagenome (GOLD analysis project Ga0265342, IMG submission 203125) | Rhizosphere microbial communities from Carex aquatilis grown in University of Washington, Seatle, WA, United States - 4-CB3-27 metaG | ecosystem: Host-associated > Plants > Roots > Rhizosphere...
AGTTTCAGAATTCCGGCCATCTGGCTCTCGCCGGATAGGGAATTCAGCGTCTCTGCTGCCCTTCCCGCTCCGTCACATTTTCAAAAAAATCCCGTTGACCGCTCACCATTCTTGTGTGTTACAGTCAGTAACACTATGACGAGTAACACTCCCGTCCGTCACGATCCAGCCGAACTCGGCGAACTCGAGCGCGACCTCCTCTCCATCGTTTGGCGCCTCGGCTCCGTCACTGCCGACCAGGCCCGCGAAGAGCTCGACCGCCCCCTCAAAGATTCGACCGTCCGCACCGTCCTGCGCCGCCTCGAAGAGAAGGGCTACCTCGCCCACACTGTTGAGGAGCGCACCTTCATCTATCGCCCCGCCGAGTCGCGCCAGCGCGTCGCCGGCCGCGCCGTCAAACGCATCGTCGACTGGTTCTGCGAAGGCTCCGTTGAAGCGCTCCTCGTCGGCATGGTCGACTCCAAAGTCCTCGACCGCGCCGAACTGCAGCGCCTCGCCGACCGCATCGCCGCTGCACAAAAATCCGCCCCCGCTGCCAAAAAGGAGGCCCAATGAGTCTGTTGCTTCTCGAATCCGCCCTGCGCTCTCTCATGCTCGCGTCCGTCGTCTGGGCCGGTTTGCAAATCTTTCGCGTACGCAACGTTGTCGCGCAAAAAACCGCATGGGGCCTGGTGCTCGCGACCGCTCTCGTCATGCCGTGGCTCGCACCTGTCGCCGCGCGCTGGCAGCTTCTGCCTCCCGGCGCGACGCTCGTGCTCCCCGCCCATCCCATGACATTGCTTGAGGAGTTGCAGGCGCGGCTTCAGGCCAAGAGCGCCGCCAATCCCAGGCCAGCGTCCATCACCGCGCCCGTTCCGCAAATTCGTTCCACGCACATTCAAGTGCCTGCCGCTCCTGAACCCGACACGCCAGCGGCAAAGAATCCCACGCGCCCCAGCGCCGCAGGCCGATCCGACGAACGCAGCTTCCATCGGGCTCCCATCGACTCCACTCCGGTCCTTTTCACGTCCGTCGAGAACACAACGCCGCAGCCCGTCTCGCCCCAGCAAGTCGCACCTCAGCCCACTCCGGTGCTTCCGGCAATCTCCCTCGCGGTCATCGCGCTGTTTCTGTATCTAGCCGTAGCCGCCGTACTCCTCGCCCGCATCGGCCTCGGTCTGCTCGCAGCTCTGCGTCTCTTGCATAGCGCCACACCCGTCGCCATCGGCAACACCCCGTATTTCGCCGCCGGTCTTCGTCTTCGCTCCAGCAGCAAGGTGGCCTCGCCCATCACCATCGGCTCCGCCGTTGTTTTGCCCGCCGATTACGAAGCATGGGACACCGAGAAGCTCCGCATCGTACTCGCACACGAACACTCCCATATACGGCAGGGAGACTTCTACCTCCAGCTACTCGCTGGCCTCTACTCCGCTCTCGTCTGGTTCAGCCCGCTTGGCTGGTGGATCAAGAGCGAACTCTCCGATCTGGCTGAAGCCATCAGCGACCGCGCGGGCCTCGAACAAGCCGCCAGCCGCTCCTCTTATGCCCAGATCCTGCTTGAATTCGCGGCCGCGCCGCGCCCAACCCCCATAGGAGTCGCCATGGCTCGCACAGGAAGTCTCTCCCGCCGCATCGAACGGCTGCTCAACGACAGCGCATTCCGCCAGGCCTTTTCCGGCGGACGCGCCCGCATTTTCGCCGCCGTCCTGCTCGTTCCCGCAGCACTCTTCGCCGCCACCGCTCTGGTCCGCGTCGAAGCCGCAGGGCAAACCGCGCCACCGCCTCCACCGCCGGCGCAGGTCGCGCCCGAGGCTGCACCCGCGCCTGACCTCCCCGCGCAGCCCGCATCCGATCCACAAGTTGCGCCGGCTCCTCAAGCCGCGGCAGCTCCCCAGGTTGCTCCCGCTCCGCAGCCCGGGCCCCCTGCCGCTCTCGCTCCGGTCGCGCCTGAAGCCGATATCGAGAACATCCAGATTCTGCCGGCACCGCCCGCCATAATGACTGTGCGCGCGCCGCGTGTAGTCATCGCGCCCATGCCGAAGATACGCGTCAACGTGCCCATGGCCGTCGTTGCTCCTATGCCGCCCCTGGCCATTCGCATCGCACCGCACACCATGATCCTCTCGCAGGACAACGTCAGCACCGGCAACGGCTACAGCTATCACTATTCGAACAACGGCGAATCCTACGCCGTCATCTCCGGCGACGGAAGCGAACATATGACGTTTTCCGGCGACATCCACACCGGCGAAATCGATAAGGCGCGCAAGCTTGCTCACGGCGCTTTCGTCTGGTTCAATCACGACGGCAAGTCCTACTACATCGACGACCCCCAGACACTTGCGAATATCAAGGCCATGTACGCGCCGATGGAAGCGCTCGGCAAGCAGCAGGAAGAACTCGGTAAGCAGCAGGAAGAGCTGGGCAAGCAGCAGGAAGTCCTGGGCGAGAAGCAGGAGCAAGCCGAAATTCCCGCGCCCGATATTTCCAAGGAGATGGCCGAGCTGAACGCATCGATGGCCAAGCTTCAGGCCAAGATGGGCAAGACCGTCACTCGCGAAGAATTGGCCGATCTGCAAGGCGAACTGGGCGAACTGCAGGGCAGGCTGGGCGAGTTGCAAGGGGAAATGGGCTCGCGTCAGGGCGAGTTCGGCGAAAAGATGGGTAAGCTCGGCGAACTGCAGGGCGAACTCGGAGCCAAACAAGGCAAGCTCGGCGCAGAGCAGGGAAGACTCGCGCAGGAAGCCGACCGCAAAATCAAATCCATCATCGACGAAAGCTTGCACAACGGAAAGGCCCACCCTGTCGAGTAGGCCTCCGCGCACAACACGCTGTTTCCGGCGAGACGTCGCAACCGTCTCGCCGCTTTTTTGCACTTCGAAAGATTACTCTCGGTGCCCCATTCTTTCCGATTCTTTCTTCGGAAAGGGTGGGAAAGCTAGAAGCCAGCGGCTAGAAGCTCGTCTACAGATGCACCGGCTTCGCCTCCAGCATTGCCTCAATCGCTTCCAGCGCTTCCAGCACCTTGCCCGATACAGGCGCGTCCACCTGCACCACGGCCAGCGCCTTTACCGGCTGTGCGCCGTGACGCTCGCGGCCCAAAGCGAAGTTCGCGATGTTCACACCCTGCTCGCCGAGCGTCGTACCGATCCTGCCGATTACACCCGGAACGTCGAGGTTGCGGCACACCAGCAGATCGCCTTCGAGCGGCGCCTCAATATCAATGCCGTCGAACTCCAGCAGCCGCGGCTGTTCGCCGTGAATCACCGTCGCTGTCGCGTGGCTTCTGCCGCCCGCGCCGTGCAACTCCAGCGCAAGCACCGTGGCCGCGCCCCCGCGATGGCTTTCCTGCTTGTCCTCGTGCACGCGAATGCCGCGCTCCTGCGCCACCGCCGTCGCATTAATGCGGTTCACATTTTCCGAACCCTGCAGCAAGCCTTCGATCGCTGCGTTGCGTACCAGGTCGATCTTCGCGTCGGCCAGCGCGCCGCCATAGGTCAGGTGAATCGACTCAATTCCGCCCTTGCCCGTCTGCGCCAGAAACGAGCCCAGCCGCCCCGCGAGATCGATGTACGGCGCCAGGTGCACATACTCTTCATGGCTCAGCGACGGCAGATTCACCGCATTTTGCACCACGCCCAGCTTCAGATACTCGCGCACCTGCTGCGCGATCTGTATCCCAACCGCCTCCTGCGCTTCCGCGGTGGAACCGGCGATATGCGGGGTCAGAATAACGTTGTCCAGCGCAGCAAATGGGGAATCCTTCGGCGGCTCCACGGTGAAAACATCAAGTGCCGCGCCTGCCACCTGCCCGCTTTGCAAAGCAGCCAACAGTGCCGCGTCCTCTACTAGTTCCCCGCGCGCGCAGTTGATGATGCGCACGCCCTTCTTCATCGTCGCAAGTGTTTTAGCATTGATCACGCCCGTGGTCTGCGGAGTCAGTCCGACATGTAGTGTCAAATAATCTGCTTTGGCAAAAAGCTCGTCTAAAGGCAAAAGAAGAATTCCATTTTCGCGCGCTACAGCCGCCGACACAAAAGGATCGCTGCCCACAATCTCCAATCCAAAACCCTTCGCGCGCTTCGCCACTTCCAGGCCGATGCGTCCAAGCCCCAGAATGCCCAGCGTCTTGCCGCGTAGTTCCGCGCCCTGCAGACTCTTCTTCTCCCACTTGCCCGCGTGCATCGTCGCATTCGCCGTCGGCAGCTTGCGCGCCAGAGCCAGCATCAGCCCAATCGTCAACTCCGCGACGGCCACAGCATTCGCGCCCGGCGTATTCATCACCACAATGCCGCGCCGCGTTGCCGCTTCGGCGTCAATGTTGTCGACGCCCACACCGGCGCGTCCAATCACGCGCAGCTTTGGCGCCTGCTCCATCAGCGCGTCGTCCACCTGCACCGCGCTGCGCACCACCAGCGCATCCGCATCGGCCAGCGCCGCGGGCAATCCGTCCGGCAGCTTGTCGTACGTCAGAACTTCCCATCCCGGCTCCGCCGCAAACACCGCCTGCGTTGCCGGAGACACCTTCTCCGCCAGTACGATCTTCATCCTGTCTCCCTTTTCTTTCTCCGCAGCTACGTAATCGTCAAAGCGGATACTCTCCTGCTCGCACAGCAGATCAAACATCCGCACCACCGCCGCATGCGGCTTGCCTTCGCCCCGCTCATATTTGGTCAGCGAGTTGGGATGCACCCCCAACCGCTCCGCCATCTGGTACTGATAGAGATCCAGCTGCTTCCGTGCAATCAGCAACTTCTCTCCGAAACTCAATTCCGCCATTGAAAACAGCTCCTACTCATTCGCCCCGCACTAAAGCTCCGTGCCCCACCCATTCCGCTTTCTTCCGCGGAATGGACGGGAAACCACATATCTCAATCAGTCACAGAAATAACTGACAACTGACCACTGAGCACTGATCACTGTTTCGTCGCTTCCGCATACACTTTCTGCGCCGCCGCCACCGCCTGCCCATACTCCACCGGCAAGCCCAGCGTGTCCTTCGCAATGTGCTCCATCGCGCCCAGCAGCGCCACCGTGTCGAGATAGTCAAAGAAGCCCAGGTGCGCCACGCGGAAAATCTTTCCCTGCATCTCGCCCTGCCCGTTCGCCGTCACCAGCGCGAACTTCGTCTTCAGCGCTTTCACCACGTCACCCGAATTCATGCCCTCGGGAACAGCCACTGCTGTCGCCGCCGCTGCCGGAGCCGTCGGTGCAAACAGCGTGAAGCCGAGCGCCACAAGTCCCGCGCGCGTCGCCGCCGCGTTCACCTGCGCATTGTCGATCAGTGCAATGCGGCCCTTTTCAAGATCGCCGCCAGCCTGCCCGGCAATGTAATCCAGCGCCGCGCCCAGCCCGGCCACCAGTGCCACCGCCGGCGTATACGCGCTCTCGCCCTTCACCGCGTTCTTCCGTTCCTTACGCAGGTCAAAGTAGTAGCGCGGATTCTTCGACTCATCCATTGCCTTCCACGCCCTCTCGCTGACGCTCAGATACGCCAGGCCCGGTGGAATCATCACCGCCTTCTGCGAACCGCCGATCAGCACATCGATGCCCCATGCATCCACGTCAAAGTGCGTCGTGCCCAGGCCCGTAATGCCGTCCACCACCAGCAGCGTTTCCGGCGCAACTTCCTTCACCAGCTTCGCAATCGCTTCCACATCGTGCCGGACTGCCGTCGACGTCTCCGTCGCCTGCAGATACACCGCCTTGTGCTCCGGCTTCAGCGCAGCCTTCACCGCAGCCAGGTCAAAGGTCTCGCCGTAGGGAGCCTTCACCACATCCACCGCGCAGCCGAAAGCCTGCGCCAATCCCACCCAGCGCTCGCCAAATTTTCCTGCCGTCAACACCAGCACGCGATCGCCCGGGGAAGTCAGATTCGATACCGACGCTTCCATCGCCCCCGTGCCCGAAGACGACAGCAGCAGCACATCATTCTGCGTGCCGACAAACACTTTCAGTTGCGCCAGCACCTTTTGATACAGCGCGCGAAACTCCGGGGTGCGATGGTGAATGTCCGCGGCAGCCATGGCAAATTGTGCCGCCGGCAGCAGCGGCGTTGGACCGGGTGTAAAAAGGCGAGTCTTGCGAATCATTTTTCTCCTCGTTTCAGAAAGAGCAGAGATCGGGTAGCAATCACATAATACACATATTTGTGGATTTTGTGTGTAACTCTTCTGTGTAAATCTCGCCGACGTCGCGTGCCCCGCCCGTTCCGAAACAGCAACTATTCCCCGGAATCGGTACAATGGAGTTCGAACGAGGCACCCGGACCCGGCAGCGGTTCATCTCACCCGCTTGTCTGTCCGGAGTTGAAGAACTCAAGCCAATTCAAGAGATTAGGAAGACAAACCCATGGTCGATCCCGGCGCACTCGCCGCCCACATTACCAAGCTCAGCATCGAGGCCCTCAAGGCCCATGACGCCGAACGCACCGGCACGCTCCGCCTCATCAAGGCCGCCCTCATGAACAAGGCCCTCGAGCGCAACGCCGCCCTCACCCCGGCCGAGGAGCAAGCCACCCTCGCCACGATGATCAAGCAGCGCCGCGACTCCATTGAGCAGTTCACCAAGGGCAATCGCCCCGAACTTGCCGCCAAAGAAGCCGCCGAAATCGTCGTCATTGAGGAGTTCCTGCCCAAGGCTCTCGACGAAGCCGGCCTCCGCGCCCTCGTCGACCAGACCGTCGCCGAACACGCCGCCACCAGCGGCCACGCGCCTACACCCAAAGACATGGGCCCCGTCATCAAAGCCGTCCAGGCCAAGTTGCAGGCCCAGGGAGTCCGCGCCGAAGGCCGCCTCGTCAGCGAAGCCGTCAAAGCCGCGTTGGCGGGTTAAGCTGTTTGGCAGAGGCATCGATGCTTCGCGCCAAAACTCTTCCCCTGCTTCTCCTCCTCGCCTTCGTCCCGACCCTTCTGCGCGCGCAAGGCCCGCCCTACCAGACCGACGATCCCGTCCCCGTCGATCCGCATCACTACGAGTTCTACATTTTCGGCGCAGTCGATGGCACTCCCATCGAACTCGACTCCGCCGGTCCCGCCTTTGAATTCAACTGGGGCGCATTGCCCCGCGTACAACTCCACGCCATCCTCCCCTTGGGTGTGGCTGCTCCGCTCAACAACCCTGTCTATCTGCCCGGCGGCACCGGCCCCACCACCTTTGTCCTCACTGATATGGAACTCGGCGCCAAGCTTGCATGGATCAAGGAGACGAAACACATTCCTCAAATCGGCAGCTTCACCATGTTTGAAATGCCCACGGGCAATTCCGACAAGGGCCTCGGCGTCGGCAAAGTCTGGTACAAACTGCCAATGTGGGCGCAAAAAAATATCGGCCACTGGACACTCGATGGCGGCGCCGGCTACCAGATCGTTCCGCAAACCGGCTTCCGCAATTTTCCCTATGGCGGATTCCTGGTGAAATATGGTTTCGGCGAACGCTTTGAGTTGGGCGGCGAAGTTTTCGCCCATGCCGGAGAGGGCGCAGCGCCACCGCAAACCCAGGCCTCCACTATGATCGACCTCGGCGGCTACTACCACTTCAAGCATCACGAGGGCGAACAGCTTCTCTTCTGCTATGGCCACTCCGTCGCAGGACAAACTGAGAACTACGCCTACGTCGGCATGTATTGGACCTGGGGCAAAGACGACAAAGCCAAAGCAGATATCCCGTTCCGCTCCGCACAGGGTATGAAGAATGGCTTCTGAATGACCAACCCTGGTTAGCACTGCCTCACTCAAAAGTTAGTAGATTGTTATTTGACGCGCAGCGCTTGTGGCGAGTAATTGGACTAGTCGTCGACGCATCTTGATTCCTTAAAAATCGTTGTTCGTTTCACTTACTCCTTTAGAAAGGCCTGGCAGCTATAGGCTGCCGCGGCCACATGCGTTCGATTGCACTCGAGCTATTCGTGATTATTCGCCGAATGAGCTAAACCGCTCAGACCCTCGCCAGCGCGCGATGGGACGCTTAATTATGGCCAGGAAATCAGAGAAAACTTTCAACACGGATACCTATCTCTCGACAGCCGGGCCGGGACGACGAATCATTCGTCTTAAAGCTAAGCAAATATTCTCTTCACAGGGTGACCAGGCCGATTGTCTTTTCTATCTTCAAAGCGGCCGGGCTAAACTTACCGTTGTTTCCAAAGCTGGCAAGGAAGCCACCGTCACCCTGCTCGCTCCCGGAGACTTTTTCGGGGAAGAATGTATTGCTGAGCCGGGGGTGCTCCGAACCACCAGCGCCACGACTGTTACGGCTTGTGCGGTGCTCCGAATCTCGTCCGAAGAACTCATCCGGGTCCTGCATGCGGAGAATGCATTCTCCGACAAGTTTGTCCAATTCATCACTCAACGCGGCGCGAGAACTCAGGCCGATCTCATCGACCAGTTATTCAATAACAGCGAGCGGCGCCTTGCACGAACCCTCCTGCTGATGGCGGAATACGGCAATGCGTCTGGACCGTTGGTCCATATCCCCCCGGTAACCCAGGGAACACTTGCCGAAATGATTGGAACCACTCGATCGCGGGTGAGCTTCTTCATGAATCGGTTCAGGAGTCTCGGCTATATCTCCTACAACGGCCGCATCCAGGTTCACAAGTCGCTGCTCAGCATGGTTCTGCACGATAAACTGCCAGAGCAGAATGCGTCCCGGCCCACTCTCCTCGATCCCCCGCCCGGTCCAGCGCGAACTGCCAAACGAGCGAGGATCGTTTGAATTGCGCGGCGCTCATCACGCCGGGTATGTTGAGAGTTGATGAGTAACAGACCTGAACCATCCGTGAACAGAACAAATCTGGGCCTTCATTGAAATCCCCTTGCAGTTTTCCCCGCACAAAAAAGCGCCGGAGCAGGTCTCCCTGCCTCGGCGCTTCGTCCAGCATAGTGCGTTCTTAGTTCAAGTCATCCACGTAGTGGCCCACGATTACTGGATTCCCTGAAGAATCCTTCAACAGCAATCCCACCACGCGCACCTTGGCAGTTACATCGCCCAATGCACTAAAGCCGTCTCGGAATTTACAGGCATTGGTGACATACACCGTCACGGTTTGCGGAATCAATACTCCCGCGAACCCGTTCACCTGCATTTTGAAGCTGTCTGCACTCGCGCTGACACTGTTGGCGACAACCGTTCCGTTGAAGCCCCAATCGCGCAGCACGACGCGATTCACGGTTACGGCCGAGCCATTGGCTGCGCCGCTCGCCGGACCGCCCACAGCCACGTGCTGGCCAGGAATCATGTTCGTCGAGTTGAACAGGAACTGCGCCAGCGGCCCGTGCATCCAGTAGATCGAGTACTTCTCGCTTCCGCTCAGATCCACCGTCGCAATCTGGCCCAGCGAAACACCAGTTCCGGTCGGCAGCGTCCCGCGCACATACAAATCAAAGCTGCTCGCGGCGCCGGTCGGCGGCGTCACGTAAGTTACCTGTCCTGCCGCATAAAAGCCACTCTGCGAAAGGATCGCCACTTCATCCGCATCGATCGTTGCGTCCGCACGATCCAGCGAACCGGAGATCTGCACAATGCTGCTGGTTGATAAGTCGCTCAGCGTCGCACTGCCGTCCCACTCGGTCTGCCCATCCACGTTCACCGTGAATTGCCTTCCATGCGGGCCCTGAATCACAAACGATTGCGTGCCGGCGTCGACGCTCACCACCGCCGCGTCAAACTCATCAATATACGCGCCGGGGTCCGAGTTCGCAACAGTCTTGATGTTGAATGTGGGTGTGACCGTTCCCGTAACTTGCCCATTCGTGTCTACGCCAATCGACTTGCGCAGATCGAAGTCCATGCGCAGACCCACCGGTGCTCCGCCTGTCGCAACAATCAGCGGGTTGGTCAGCGGCACCGTGATTGTATTCGTCGTCAGGGTCGCCGCTTCTGTCTGAATCGTCGGCTCGGCCGTCGTCGTGTCCAGGTATCCGATCGTCCCTGCGCCCAGAGTGATCGTGATCGTGTTGTACGTGCCCTCTGGAACATCGTTCATGTCCAGTAGTGTCTGCAGTCCGTTGAATCGCGCAAAGTCCACCGTCGGCGAGCCGCTCACCAATTGCACCGTGTTGTTATTCGAGTCAGTGGCCGCAACACTTTGCACCTGAACCGAAAATGAGGTGACTGCCGCGATCGGCGCATCGGTGCCGACCACAAACGTGGATCCGGTCTTTGCGTTCGGGTTAGAAATGGTGTTCGAGCCGCTGGTACAGCCTGCAACCAGCAGGGTAGCCGCGGCTAGGGCGAGTATCGAAGGGAGAGAACCTCTCCAGTTGCTTTTTGAGGGCATGTGTATGCTTCGCTTTCTGCGCTTGTCCGTGGCCTCACGGATCCATCGCTGGGAGTTCAATCGACTCAACGGCAGCAGCGAGGACGTGCTTGTGCACACCGTGGGTCCTGTCTCCGTCAACACGCATCATGGGGGATTAGTTGTGCCCGTGAGAAGGAATTATTTGTAAGGAAACGTCGGCGGTAACTGCGCACCACCCTCACGACACTTCCTTACAAAAAATGTCGAAATCGTTGTAAACGCCGCAGCGCAGAATCGCGTCTAACCCAACCCGCGCCGGGCTCAGAACATCCGTAGATCGCCCTTCGGCAACGGCGCATATTTCAGTAATCCCAATTCGCCGGCCAGCCGCTCCAGCCTTGCCCGCGTCACCGCAGTTGGCGGCACCAGCGGCAGCCGCACCACGTCGGCTGCCTTTCCCATCAGTTGCAAAATGGTTTTCACGGGCCCGGGATTCGACTCCCAGAAATTCGCTTCGAACAGCCGCCCATACCGGCGCTCCAGCTCACGCGCCGTCGTCCAGTCGTTGTCGAGCGCGGCTCGAATCATCCGCCCCACTTCCGCCGGGGCTTCATTCGCCGCCACACTGATCAGCCCATGCGCGCCGATGCCGATCGCCGCCAGCGCCAGGTTGTCGTCGCCAGAGAACACCTTGAACGTCCGAGGCAAGTCGTGCAGCAGTTCGGCAATCTGCGGCAGCTTGCCGCTGGCTTCCTTGATGGCCTGGATATTCGGTGCCGCATGCGCCAGCCGCACCGCAGTCTCCGGTTCGAGATTCACGCCCGTGCGGCCCGGCACGTTGTACAGGCACACCGGAATCGGTGCGACCGCCCCGGCCAGGGCAAGAAAATGCTGAAACTGCCCTTCCTGTGTCGGCTTGTTGTAATAAGGATTCGCTGACAGAATGCAATCGACGCCGCGCACCTGCCGCAACAGCGCCGCCTGGCGCAGCAGCGTCCGCGTGGAGTTGTGCGTGCACCCGGCCCACACCGGCACCCGCCCACCCGCCGCGTCCACTACAAGATGGACCGCATGCAGCCACTCGTCTTCATCCAGCGTCGCCGCTTCGCCCGTCGAGCCGCAGGCCACAATGAAATCAATGCCCGCATCCACTTGCCAGTTCACCAGCGCGCGCAGTGCCTGATCGTCAATCTTCCCGTCCGCCTTGAATGGCGTGACGATTGCCGTGCCACATCCCGTCGTTTCCATCACTGTGAAGTGTATACCGCGCAGGGGTGTGTATATGTGGGTCGCGCCCCGATTGAAACCGTGCTGCAGAAGCCATCCGCGTCAACGCGCGTCCGCCGTTTTTCGCGCCGCGTACTCCCCCTCCAGCATCGACATCAGCCGCAGGTCAAAATACACCCCATCCCGCTGCGCCGCATCGCGCATCACGCCCTCGTATTGAAAGCCCACGCTCTCATACAGGTGTTGCGCTCGCGTGTTGTCCTCATAGACATCAAGAAACAGCCGGTGCGCCTTCAATTCCTCGAACACAATTCGGACCAGTTCCGTCAGAATCGTGCGCCCCAACCCGCCACCCGGCCTGCCCACCACGATGCGCTTCAGCTCAATCGCCCGGTTATCTTCGCCGAGGCCGCGCAAAATGGCATACCCCACTACCTCGCCGGTCTCCGATTCGGACACAAAATACCGCGCATCGCCTCCTGTCATCGTCGCCCGATGTCGCTCCTCCGGCCATTGCCCAACAAACCTTCGGGCCGCCTCCGTCCGTTCCAATGCCACAATCGCTGACAAATCGCCCATCCCGGCCGCACGCAGACTCATTGCCCCAGCTTACAGCGGCTCCAGAATAGGCGCGTCCCGAAGCTGCTTACGCTGAGTGGCTTTATCCTGACCGTGGTCCCCCAGCAATGCGTCTTTGTTGCTTGGGTGGGAGTAAAAGCCACCTTGCAAGAGCCGGGAGACGGCATGTGAATGTGGACCCGTTCGACCGTTCCAGCCCTAAGCGCAAGCGCTACATGACCAAAGGCACCACCACGGGTAACTCCCTTGTTCCTCGCCCCGGTGCGCCGGTTGTACCATACGGGTCACAGGAACCAGACGATTCGTGCGTCTTCCGAGCCGCCCAAGTCGCAAAGTGTATTGCTCTAAATTGAAAGAGCTTGACCTGCACACCATTGAAACTAAAGAGGCAGGCAAGTAGTCTCGTTTTCTTCGGTCTCCGTTGCAGTCACCTCAAGGCCTGGCCCGTGGCCGGGCAGTTGTTATGCCGCGACGGAGTGATTTCGACCTGTGATCTTCCGGGGGAAGTCCGCAGGACCGCTGGCAACGCAGGAAACGTACTGGAACCGGCAGAAGGACCTAACGACCTATGAGCGGCAGACCTGAACCATCGATGTACCTGCAGGACTCCGACCCCGAAATCTCCGGCTCAAACACCATGTCGGTCGCCCTCATCGGCCCCGACGAGGTGCATCGCCGCGTCGTCGCCAAAGCGCTTGCCAACTCTGAGGCCCACGCCGTCCGCGAATTTGCCGCATATCCGTCCACGCTCAACGATCTTCCGCGCCTGCTGCAGGAAAACTTCAACGTCATCATGATCGATCTCGACAGCGATCAGGAGGTGGCCCTCCGGCTCGTCGAAAAAATCGCATCCGTCGGCGACGCCACCGTCATGGTCTATTCCGCGCAAGACGATCCTGACCTGCTTGCGCGCTGCATGCGCGCCGGCGCACGCGACTTCCTCCCCCTGCCGCAGGAAGAAGTTGCCCACGCCAGATCTTCTGCCCAGGTGACTCCCGCCCCCCCTGCCCACGTCGAGGCACCCCGGCCCGTTCCCGTGCCGCCTCCAGCGGAAATTCACCGGACAACGCAAACTCCCACGCGCGTTGCCGCTCCGCCTGCGCAAAAAGTCGAGGAACGGTCGCGCCTTTCCGAAATTCACATCGCGCCCACGCCTCCCCCGCGCCCGCCTGCTCCGCCTGTGCAACAGATCGATGAAGCGCCGCGCGTGCTCGAATCACCTCAAGTCCCTGAATTGCCCGCACGAGCCGCTGTTCTACCCGACCACCGGCCCGAGGCAACGCCGCACTTCTCCGATCTGCACATTGCACCGGAGCCGGTTGAACATCCTTCCGCTCCGCTTCCGTCGGATTTGTTTCTGGCGCCCGAACCTACGCCGCAGCTTCCCGCTGAGCCCGCGCAAAAGGCGGAGCATCCCCATACCCTTGACGACCTCTACACTCCTCCCGGCCGCCCTGCCCGC
>Ga0265342_10003245_pt1 | contig 13486 bp, 8 predicted proteins | sample 4CB327metaG_FD_203125 | JGI IMG/M metagenome (GOLD analysis project Ga0265342, IMG submission 203125) | Rhizosphere microbial communities from Carex aquatilis grown in University of Washington, Seatle, WA, United States - 4-CB3-27 metaG | ecosystem: Host-associated > Plants > Roots > Rhizosphere...
CTCTCGCCGCCTGGCCGGGCGCTTGCTCGAACGGGCCGCGCGCGAGGCCGCTCGTCGCGCTGAGGAGGGTGACGACAGCGGCGTGCGCGTCTTCGAGCGCCCTACGGTGCGCGCGGCATGGAGCCGTCTCATCGGCGATCGCGAGTCGCTGGTGTGGCGTCACGTGGCCGCCGCGCGTGGGCTGTTGGCCGCAGCCGTGCCAATGCGCGCCGAAGAGATCGATCGCGACCTTCAGCCCCGCCTGGGTCCCAGCGAATGGCGGCGCGCTGCCACGTCGCTGGCCGCCACGCTTTCCCACGATCCCGACAAAGCCCTGGCGCGCTGTTTGGAGATCTTGGCCAGCGAGATCACAGCCAAGGATCCAGGTGTGGCTTCGGTGATGATCTTCGGCCTTTCGCGCGCGGTGGAAGAAGAGCCCGAGGCGGCGGAGGAACTCCTGACCAAGCTAGTCCTGGTCGGCGGCATCGACGCTATCGAGGCGCTGGGCGACCTCTACGAGGAGCACGCAGGCAACCCCATTGGGGCCCAGGCGGCGTTCAGCGCGGTGGAGACTCTGCGCGCGACCGCGCCGACCGATGATGACGGAGCCGTGGCGCTTGTCCAGGCACTTATAGACGACCTGGACATGGGTGCTGCCGGCCCGAAACCCTCGTTGCGCACCATGCTGGCGGCCGCCCTGCGCGCTTTTGCCGAGGGCCGCGATCTCGGCCCAGCCACCGACGCGGCAATGACCGCAGCCAACCAGGCGATCGCCACTTTGGAGAACACCGGCGATGCGACGCCAGCGGATCGTCAGGCCCGGTTCCGCGCTCTGCGTGAACTGGACGCCGGACTCTTGCAGACTTCCACCCTGTCCGATCTGATCACGGTGCGCAGTCGCGAAGATCCGGGCCCCGACGGACCGCTGGCGGACATGTTGTGGCTGCTAGGGAGCTGGCTTCTCGGCCGTGAACAGCAGCCTCTGGTCGAGAAGAACATCCCGCACGTGACTCTGCGCTTCCGTCAACTGCGCACCTTGCTTCATCTCGTGGATGCGGAATTCGGCGCCACCGACGAGCCGTCGATTCCCGTGCGCAGCCGTTGCACGCACACTTTCCGCGTGCTGTGTGAGCGGGTGCGCGGCGACACGGTGACCCCCCTGCGCCGGCTGACCTGTGCAACCCTGGCCCGTGCTGCGGACGCGGTGGTGCGCGAGCAGGTGCACGAGCTGTCCGATGCCTTCATTGCCGTGTGCTGGAGCGTGCAGAGCGCCTTTGACCTGCGCTGTCTGGCTGAGGCGTGCAGGGCGCCGGAGTTCAGGGAGCTGTTCGCGGCGATGGCCGAAGTGGCACTGCTGGTGGGGGAGCGCAGCGGCCGCCACGCGGACGAGCAGGCTCTGGTGGAGAGCCTGCGCGGGGTCGCGGAGGCATTGCCCCCGGGCAGTTCAGCGCGGGTCGAGGGCCTGCGCCGTAGTCTGCTCGGCATCACGCGCGCGCTTGAAGCCTTTGCCGAGGCACAGTGCGTTTCCGACTTGCGTCGTGGCGATGACGGCACTGCGATCGACCGGCTGGCCGGCGCCATCACCTACGCCGCTCGCCTCATCGCCGGCGCCACCCGGCGTACCGGTCTGCGCGAGGGCTTCTTCCCCTCGTCATCGACGCGCGGCTTGCGCAAGCTGGACGCCTGGGTTGAACGCGCCTTGCTGGAGAAGGACGAGGGCATGGAGGCTGCCACTACCGTGGCAGCCGAGGCCGTGCGCCAGGATCTGCCACCACTCTTTGCCGAAGTGGTCGGCCGCGTGCTCCTGCGCATTGGGCGCCTGCCCCGCGATTTGTCGGCCTCGGGCGAGATGGCCCGGGTGGTGCGGGTAGGGCGCCAGCTCCCGCTCCCGCCCTGGCTGCCGCCCAGCCGCACTCTAGGTGGTTTCTACGTCCTGCGGCCTATCGGTACGGGCGCCGGCGGATCGGTTTTCGTCGCCCGCCGGGCCGAGGAGCGCCACGAAGATTCTGCGGAGACGTTTGCGCTCAAGGTACCCGCGTATAACGGCGCTGTGGCTCACACCTTGTCCGAAGAGGAGTTCCTGCGTCTTTTCCGCGAAGAGGCAGGCGCGCTTCTCACCTTGCCCGGTCACAAGAATCTGGCCGGATTCGTCACCTTTGATGCCGGCGCCAAGCCCAAGCCCATCCTGGTGATGGAGCTGGTGCAGGGACCCACGCTGGAACGTCTGCTCGACAAGCGAGCCATGTCCATGCCCATTGCCTTGGATATTCTCGACGGATTGGCGGCTGGTCTAGAGGCGATGCATGGCGCGGGCATTGGCCACCTGGATGTGAAACCGTCCAACGTGATCTTGCGCTACCCGGACGAGATCGGCACACAGACACGCAGCCGGAAAGCCCCCAGCATCGTGCCCGTGCTAGTGGACTTCGGATTGGCTGGTCGCAAAGTGCGTCCCGGCTGCGGCAGTCCCTACTATGGAGCGCCCGAGGTTTGGGACATCGCGAGCTTTGGCGATCGCACGGACCCACGGGCAACCGACATGTACTCATTTTCCTGTCTGGCCTACGAAATGCTGACCGGCACCACCCTCTTCAGTGGGGACGCATTGCCCGCGATCATTGCTGCGCACCTGATTCACGAGGAAGGCCCCGAGTCGCTGCGCTGGCTACGCAAACACAGTCAGGCGGCAGCCTTTGCCGATCTTCTGGCCATGGGCCTGCGCCGCAACCCGCGCAAGCGCATCGGACTGTCAGATTTTCGGATCGCACTCAGCGACATGGGACATGCTCGCCTGCGCGGCTTGAGCTGGCCGCTGCGGAACTAAGTTCCCATCTAAGTTGAAATGTCTTTCGACAACGCCAGCACGCGACTGACCACGGCACGCGTGCCCGCACACTTGGGAACGAAGTCGTCGGCGCCCGTGGCGTGCAAGCAGCTCTGCAGCTCAGCGTCCGAACGCGCGGAAACCAGAACGATCCCGATTCGCCGGCCCTGCATGGCGGCGCGAAAGCGGTCGCACAGTTCGGACACATCCAAAGCGGGCATGTGCACGTCAGTCACCAGGATGCTCGGTCCGAAGCTTGCGCACAGATCAAGCACCTCGCCGAGGGCAGTGGCGGTGCGGACCTCGAATCCGTTGCGCGCGAACACGTGCGAAAGAGCCTGCGCGGCAAATGGGCTGTTGTCGACCACAAGCACGCGGCAAGCATGACCTTCGATACCCTGCTCTAGCCCAGCTTGTTCGGTCCAACGTGCCTCCTCAGAGTCCAGCCCTTCGCGCATGGCGCGGACGGCCGCCGCGCACGCAATCCGAGCCTCAGCCGTATCTTGAGCCCCCAGACGTCTTGCCGCTGACTCTGCCTCCCGGGCCAGTTGCGCAATCTGGGGCAGGTCCAGCATCGCGGCCTCGCCCCAAATCAGGTGGATGTCCATGCCCAGCGCCCTGCCGTCCGCGTGCTCCGGAGAATCAATGACCTTCTGCGCTCTTTCCAGTCTCCTCTTGGATGAGGCAATGAACCTGGTGAGAAACTCCTTGTTTGCGCCGGTCGACATTGAATCCGTGATCTCCGATACCAAGCAAATGTCATGCACAACTTGGCATTCAGCGATATCGAGCGGTTAGAACAGAATGAGCGCACTGTGGCATGGAAAAAATGGTCGAAAAATGACAACTTCCGAACTCAAGTATCCGGCGGCCGGAGCGGGACGGGTGCTAGCTCACTGCGCAATGTCAATTAAGTGACGCTCTTTTCGCCAAGCACCGGCACAAATTTGACACCCCTGCAGGGGCGACTCGGAATCGAGGGAGCTGCCATGAACGACACAGACCAGAACCGAATCATCGATTTTCACGCGCACGCCTTCCCAGACGGCCTGGCCGAGCGGGCCATCGCGCACCTGGAGAAAGAGGGTAACGCAAAGGCTTTTCTCGATGGGAAGGTTTCCTCCCTGCTGGCTTCTATGGACAGTTCAGGCATCGGGTGTGCGGTGGTGTGCTCCATCGCGACCAAGCCGGACCAGTTCGCACCCATCCTCAACTGGTCCCGCCAGATCGCCTCGCACAGGATTGTCCCGCTTCCCTCGATTCACCCCAAGGGACCGGATCCGGTGGGCAAGGCGCAGTTGGTGGCGCAAGCGGGTCTGCGAGGCATCAAGCTGCACCCCTACTACCAGGACTTCGAACTCGACGACCCGGCACTTTTCCACTTCTTCCGCGTGCTGGAGCAGATGGGCTTGCTGGTCGTCTGTCACACTGGGTTTGACTTCGCTTTTCCCCGCGATCGCAAGGCCGATCCGCTGCGCATCGTCCGTCTGCTCGACAAGGTTCCCAGTCTGAAATTCGTGGCGACGCACATCGGTGCCTGGGAGGACTGGGATGAGGTCGAGCGCCACCTCCTCGGTAAGCCAGTCTACATGGAGATCTCCATGTCCTTGGAACTTCTCGGCCCTACGCGCGGGCGGGAGTTCCTTACCGCACACCCGGCGGACCGCATCCTATTTGGCACCGACTCGCCTTGGACCAGCCAGGCCGAAACCCTCCGCCTGGCTCGAGCGCTGGGTTTAGGGCCGGAACGCGAGCGCCGTCTCCTCTGGGAGAACGCACTGGCTCTGCTCGGTTCGCAGCCATAGCAAACCTGGGCGGCGGTACAGACTGCTGGAATCCCCCATCCTATCTTGCCATAATGCGGGCCGCGACAGCCGCTGTCAGGGGTGATAGAAGACGATCGAGATGGTCCCCTTGCAGCGGATGGGGGGTATATTCAGCCATTGGAGATCACCGTGAACTCAACCGTCAAACTCGTTCTGGTGTCCGGACTAGTCCTGACCACGTTGGCCGGCTGTGCTTCCAGTCCACCCCCACCACCGGCGCCGGCACCGGTCTATGCTCCGCCGCCACCGCCGCCACCGCCGCCACCGCCAGCCAAGAAGGTGAAGCTCGTCCTGCTGCCAGCCGAGAAGTTTCTGCTGCCCAATGCGGCCAAGGCACTCAACGAGAAGCTGGCCAAGGCATTGGTGCCTGGTGTGGACGAGCGAACAGTCGCCGCGATCAGCATGGAGACGGCGCAGGGGCAGGCTGAGTGTGCCAAGGCCGATGATGCGTGCTACGGCAAGGTGGCCAAGTTGTTGGGTGGCGACCGTCTGCTGTGGGCTGAGATGGAGCGTGCCGGTAAGGGCAAGAAGAAGGGGCCGGTCAAGATCCTCGTCCTGCTCTTCGACGCCGAGAAGGGCACGCTAGTCGGTCGCGCCGAAGAGCACCTCAGGAGCGATGTGGTCGACGACTCGCTGGATCGGCTGATCGGCAAGGCTCTCTCCAGTAGCGAGCCGACCGCGCCGCCACCGCCACCGCCACCGCCACCGCCGACAGCGAATACGTTCGCTTCTCCGCCGCAGCAACCGCCACCGGGATGGACACAGCAACCTGGACCTGGACAGCAACCGCCACCGGGATGGACACAGCAACCTGGACCTGGACAGCAACCGCCACCGGGACCGGGACAGCAGCCGCCACCGGGATGGACACAGCAACCTGGACCGGGACAGCAGCCGCCACCGGGATGGACACAGCAACCTGGACCTGGACAGCAACCGCCGCCGGGACCTGGACCTGGACAGCAGCCGCAACCGGGATGGACACCGCCGCCGGGACCTGGACCTGGACAGCAGCCGCAACCGGGATGGACACCGCCGCCGGGATCCGCACCGGGACCGGGACCCCAACCTGGACCTGAACAGCAGCCGCCGCCGGGATGGACGCCGCCGCCGGGATCCGCACCGGGACCGGGACCTCAACCTGGACCTGGACAGCAGCCGCAACCGGGATGGACACCGCCGCCGGCGCCGGAACCGCCACCGCCAGCCGGGAACACATTCGCTCCGCCTGCACAACCCTCACCCACGTCGCCCGCCCAATGACGCCAACAAAATGCCCCTACTGCCAAGCGCCGCTCCCGGCCACCCAGCCGGAAACGACACCGCCAGTGATTCTCTGCCAGGCATGTGGCAGGGCAATTGTCATCGCGTCCCCAGTCGCAGGCCGGCTTGGCGCGAACAAGCCGATCTCGCCCGCCAAGACCATGATGTGGGGCGGTCCCGTGCCTGGGTTGCCAGTCAAGCCAGTCGTCCCGTCATCAGTCGCCGCGCCTTCGCGGCCCAGCGCTCTGGCAACTGACGGGTCCGGCTTGCCAGGGTCCGTCGCGTCCCGGCCGGTTTCTGGAACGACTCCCGAAGACCCCAGCCCGGCGATCGCCCGATCGCCGGCTGGCGGCCAGCCTGCGGCCCAGCCGCCCGCCACCGCCAGCCGGGCAGGTGCCTCAGCGCCACCAGGGTCGGCTGTGGCAACCGCCGGAGCAGCGATCAAGCGTCGAGCTGCGACCGCGGAGTTTGCAATGGCCCCAACCATTGTTCCGCCCCCTTCCGAGGCAGCCGCGATGGCTGCGCGTCTTCTGCAGCGTCCCGCAGCCGATGCAACCGGTCCAGCCTCTGCGGCGGCGAACGTGTCGCTCGATCCCGGCGCAGCTCCGGCAGTTGGTGCCACCGCCGCGGCAGTGCCTGCTTCCGCTGAGCCAACCTCGGAGGCAGATGTGGTGGCCAGGGCTGAGAATGAACCACCCGAAGTGCGCGCCAGAGAAGAAGCGCCCAGGGCAGTTGGGACATCCGAGGCAGTCCCCGAATGGGCGGGCTCGGCGCCATCGGTGGGGTTGGCAGCAGGCATGAAAGGCGCGTCGGGCAGAGGTCGGCGCAATCTCCTGCTTGCCGCTGGCGGCGTGGTCGTACTGGTGCTGGCGGTCGTGGGGATAGCCATCTCTGCGGGTGGTGGCAAGAAGCAATCCGGTCCGGACCAGAAGCCGGCCCAGGTCAGGTCGGTGGAAAAGGCAGCCGCGCCCCCACAGCCTGCGATCGCCCAGAAGCCGGCCTCGCCCGCCGCAGCCGTGGAACCGGCCAAGCCCGCGGCGGAGGCGAAGCCGCCGGCCCCGGCGAGGGACAAACCGGCAGCGGCCGAGCAGATTGCGGCCCCAGCCGAGAAGCCGGCTCAGCCAGAGAAGCCTGCCCTGGCACCAATTCCGGCGCCGGGAAGGAAAGTCGCGACCGAGAAGCCGGCGCCGGCCGAACGCGCAGTCGCGCAGAAGCCTGCGGCGGCGCCCAAGCCAGCCGCCGAGAAACCCGTTATCGACCGAGCATGGAGCGAGCCGGCTGCGCCGAGGCCCGAGAAGAAGCAAGCTCCAGTTGCCCCGCCTGCCACCAACAAGGCGCAGGAGGCCACCGATGCCTATCAGCGGGGGAATGCCAAGCTGCTCAACGGCGCACCGGTCGAGGCCATCGCCGCCTTCTCCGAGGCGTTGAAGCTGAATCCCAAGGACGTCCAGAGCCAGCGTGGGCTGGGCATGGCCTATGCCCAGGCTGGCAATGCGGCGCAGGCCGTGCACCATTACAAGCTATACCTCAAGGCCTCACCCAACGCGGCTGACCGCACGCTGATACAAAAGAGAATTGACCAGCTTGGCGGCCGTTGATCATCGAGAGCCGCGCGCTCGGCAAGGCCTAGTGTCCTAGGACGGGGAGTAGGCGGACTAGCCAAGTAGTCAAATTTATTGATGATGACTACCAATGCTTACCTCGAATTCATATCGGAACCCTCAGAAGGTTCCCATACCCTCCCGCGATGGTGCGCGGCCGGCAAAGCCGGCCGGCTGCCCACGCGACAACAAGGTTGAGCCGGGGGGAGGGGGAAACGGGCGACTGAGTGGCAAGACGACATCACAATCCACCATCCGCAAAGAGGCCATCGTGGGCTTGAAACTGACCATTCGACTTTGTCTGCTGGGTAGCTGCGCGTTCTTCCTGCTTGCGTCAGCCTGCGGGACGTCCTCGAAGACCTCCCGGCGAAACTCTTCCCTGACCAAGAAGAAGGCGCCTGCAGCGAAGGCCGCCGTCGCGGGATCGTCGAGCGACAGCAGCAAGAACGATGCGAAGGCGCAATCATCAGACTCCGCTAAGGCTTCGAAGAAAGCCACTGCGGTGGAGACAAAGAAGAAGCCTCCCGGGCCGCCGCCGCCGCCGCCCGAGCCTGACCTGCCGACCCATTTTCCGCACGGGCTTCTTTGCCCAATCCCGTCCGAGGTGCAAGCAGGCACCGAACTCATCATCCGTTGTGCTGCCAAGCCGGTGCTGGCCACCAAGAGCGTGGTTCTCCAATACCGGCCCTCGGGTACCGACCGCTTTGTTACAACCGACGCGAACCACTCGCCCAAGGGCTGGTACGTTGCAAAGATCCCGGCCACTGAAGTGAAGGGCAGCTCGCTGCAGTTTTTTGCTCAGGCGTATAACGCGAACAACAAGGTCACGGCATCGAACGGCAACGATGAGAGCCCAAATATCTTGCTCATCCGAAAAGGCGGTTCAGGCGAGGCCGGAGGTGGCGGCGCAGATCAACCAGTGGCGGACGATGACCCGCTGGCCCGCATCCACGGCGAGTTGGCGGCGGCAAATGCCGAGAAGAACGAGGGCCGCCGGCGTGTAGTGCGGAGCTGGTGGCTAGGCCTGGGCATGGGTACAGGCTGGGGTTGGTTTCCCGCCAGAGATCCGGAGAACTACGGCAGTCAGGGCGCCAGGTTGCCGAGCAGTTGGTCGTTTGGCGGTGTGCTGCACCTTCTGCCCGAAATTGGCTATCAGTGGACCGACCACATCATGTTTTCCCTGCAGGGGCGCTATCAGTTTGTGCACACGGAAGCCGGCGCTGGGTGTCTCCCTCCCGCTTGCCGGGATCCGAATACCTATGCCTGGGCCGTGCTCGGCCGCGCCTATCTATTGAGCGATGGCCTTTTCGGGCGCGCGAGCAACCTGCAGGCGTTCGGTACAGGCACCCTGGGTGGCGGTACGGCCTTTCGTCTCTTCGTGGCGCCTTCTGACAATTTCAAGAGCAGCGACACTGTGAACGGAGGGCCCTTGGTGGCCGGCCTGGGCGGCGGCCTTGTGTACAACTTCACCAACTACCTTGCGCTCGCCGCTGAGTTTCGTGCGCTGTTTGGTTTTTGGGACGTGGCCGTGGTGCTTGAGGGGGGGCTGTCGGCCCAGCTGAAGATATGGACCCCAGGAGCGCGGCGCGCCCCGCCGCCGGAAACCGAACTCCCGCCCGAGACCGAGCCTGACTACCCGCCGATCGAGTAGCTGAAGTTGTAGCTTTGCGCTGCTACATCTCGTCCAGGATCTGCCGGATGACATCGACGGCAGGCTTGCCGCGCAGGGTGTAGCCGGTGGACTCTGGCCCGCCGTAGCCGTACCAGTTCCACAGATAGATGCCGGCCAGGCGCGAGGGGGGGTGCCCGGGTGCGGTCCACGCCTGCCGGAAAGCCTGGAAGGCGCGCGCCTGCTCAGCCACGTCGGGCACGCCACCCTGCACCTCGTCCCAGGGCGCCGCAGTCGAGCCGGTCCGCGAGCGGTAGCCCAATTCGCTGAACACGAACGGCTTCTGGTACGCGGCCAGGCTGAACTCGATCTCGCGCCGCAGCCTGCGCCAGCGCTCAGTGAGCGCCGGCACATCGCTCGGACCGTCAGGCTCGCGCAGGTTGAAGTAGGCAACCACGCCGATCTCGTCGACTAGTTCATAGAGGCGAACGTCCTGATAGTGGTCCCAGTTGGCCGAGTACATGAGCGTGCCGGAAAAGATGGCGCGGATGCGTTCGACCAGGGGTCGCCAGTGCGCAAGGTCGCCGTCCAGCGACGAAAACTCGCTGCCCACCACCAGGCGCGAGGCTCCGGTCAGCGCGCCCAACGAGGCCAAGTCGGCCAGCAAGCCTCCGTAGCTGGCGAACCACGCATCCCGATCCGCGGGAACCAGGGTGCCCCGCCATTCTTTGGGGCTGCGTGGCTCGGACAGCCGCACGATGGGGAACAGGGTGACCTCCAAGCCGTCCCGGCGCGCAAGCCGAATGGCATCCGCGACAGCTTCCAAAGTGGGCGAGAGTCGCGTGTGCAGCTTGAGCGCGGTCGAGGCCGCATTGCTCTGGTACAAGGGCACGATGAGTGACACATGGGTCGCGCCCAGGGCTGCGATCTCGTTGAGCAAGGGCGCGTAGGAAAAGCTGACGTCCTCGGCAAACAGCCCCAGCGCCACCCCGCGCTGTTTGACATCGGCAGATTCCGGCACCGGCACGGGCTCAGACGATGGGGAATGGGGAGGGTCAGCCGCCGGGCGGCTCGCCGGCAGCGAGCGCGCTGCGGGAATTGTCCACGCCATCGCCAGCCCGAGAGCCAAGCAAAGCCCAGTCAGGGCGAGGGCACGGCGGCGATTCATAGCGCCCCAGTCTACCAGGTCAGATGAAACCGGAGGATTCGTGACAAACGGATACGGATTCTAGGCCAACAATTGCACGGCGACCCTGGCTCGGCTAGCGTGGAGGTCGCGATGAAGCACAACGCTGCAGCTTGGGTTCTGGCCGTCTCGTTGCTGTTCATCGCACCCGCAGCCGCGGCCGAGCGTCCATCCTACAATCGTCGCACCGGCCTGCTCGAGGTGCCCCTACAGGGCCTGCGCAAGGCGGCCGAGCGCGGTGATCGGGCCGAGCTGGGCCGTTGGGCGGCACGCATCGGTGTGGCGCGGCTGGCGAAGGCGTTGGCTGACCCGGATCGCAGCCTGGCGCTGGCCGCGCTCGACAGCGTGCTCTACTTGCCGGAACGGCTGCTGCTGCTCGACGCCGTGCTGGCCCAGTGTGCTTCGGCCGACGCACAGCTTGGCGAGCGTGCGCTGCGCACGCTCGGTGCGCTGCTGGGTGACGTCGATCCGGGTCTTTTCGATGAGTGGGAAGTGCCGGATGAGGTCGCTCAGCGCGCGTGTCGGATCTTGGCCGCAGCGGCTGGCAGGGCAGATCGGGCAGTCGACGCTAGGCTGGCCGCCCTGCAGAGCCTAGCCGACGCAAACGCACTATGTGCTGGGAGAAACGATCTCTCGGCACTGGTGCATGATACCTCCCCTGACATCCGCCGCGCTGCAATTTTGGTCCTGCCACCCGGCGGTGCGCGCACGCTGTTGGCCTTGCGCGAGGCGAGCAAAGATGCGGACCTAGGCGTGGTGGCAGCCACGGGTGTGGCCCTGTGCCGGCAGCAACTCGCCCCGCGTACGAAACCGACACCGTCACTAGTGCCCGCTCGGCCTTTGCGTGAGCTGGTGCTGGCGCCCGGCACGCCGGCAGAAGACGCAGCCGAGATGCTGGCTTGCCTGGCCGATTCCACCGATTCTGCGGATGCCAAAGCCATGGAAGAGCTGCGCCGCAAAGGCAGCCCGCTGCTGCGTGACCTGGCCAAGCCTGTGGCCGATCATCCATGACACGCGATGAAGCGAATCGGACCATCGGGTCTCGCTCCGCCTCGCTGCCTTCAGAAAAAGCGCGGGACCTGCAAATCCACTTGTTCGCACTGCGGCTAGGAGTAACCTAGTCGAGGAAACACGCATGGCCTTGCAGGCTGGCCAACCTTTTGGCAACTACCGCATCGTTCGGCTACTCGGCGAAGGCGGCTTTGGGGAGGTCTACCTAGCCGAGAACCCACTCATCGAACGCCGCGCCGCTGTGAAGGTCCTGCATACCGCCCTGGCGCGGGACGAGGAATTAGTCCGGCGTTTTCTCAACGAAGCCCGGGCTGCCAGCGCCATCCGGCATCGCAACATCATCGAAGTCTTTGACGCTGGCGTGACACCCGAGGGCGCGCCTTACATCCTCATGGAGTTTCTCGAAGGGGTGTCCCTGCAGAAACGCTTGGCCGACAGGGGTGCTCTCCCCTTGCCGCAGGTTCTGGAAATCGCGCGCCAAGCAGGGTCAGCCCTGGGTGCTGCCCACGCAGCCGGGATTGTTCACCGAGATCTCAAGCCGGAGAACCTGTTCTTGGTACCGGAGCCGACCGCGCCCAACAGCGAGCGGGTGAAGATACTGGATTTTGGCATCGCGAAAATAAGGCGGGTTGGCGGCACGGGCGGGACCATGCGGACGCAAGCCGGACTGATCATGGGCAGCCCGGCCTACATGTCGCCAGAGCAGTGCAAAGACAGCGCGGACGTCGATTTGCGCTCGGACATCTACTCCTTCGCGACCATCATCTACGAGGCACTAGCAGGCAGGACGCCGTATGTGGCGGCAACGGGGACGGAGATGCTGGTCATGCACTTGGCTGGGACGCCCGCACGCTTGTGCGAGTTGGTGGCCGATTTGCCCACCCATGTCGAGGCCGCGATCACGCGGGCTTTGGCTCGGGCGCGCGAAGACCGTTTTGACAGTATTGCAGCGTTCGTGGGAGGGCTGCGGGGCGATGCCGGCGGGGCCGCGACTGCGCCGGGTCGGTCCTCGTCTTCTGGGGATCTGCCGACGTTCGGGGAAGACCCGGTGTCAGGAGCTGAGCGGGCCGCCGCTGTCCAGTCAATCACCACGCTTTCGCGCGCGACCGGTGAGGCAGGGTCGGCGGACCTTGAAGACACACAGTTGATCGCCACGCGAAATCGGCTTTGGCCTATCTTTGCATTGGGTGCAGTGGCCGTGGCTGGGCTTGCGCTTTTTCTGTGGGTGCGATCCAGTACCGATTCTGCGACAGCGCCAGGCACGCTGGTAGCTGCGGCGGCGGACGGCGCGATTGCCGGTTTGCTCGGGACTGCCCGCGCGGATGCGGGATCGGTGGCTGTCCAAGCCATCAGCGCTGACGCTGGGGCGGCTTCGCGCGTGGTGAATCGGGTGGCGCCAATTGGAAAGCTGCCACGAGTGGCGGCCTCACAACCGACAAGTCCAACCCCCGCCACGAGAAAGAGGAGGCGTCCGGAAGACCCATGGGTGGTTCACTAGCCAGATTGTCACTTGGATCCTCGCGAATCCCGATGAGTCAGAATCCACTTTGTGCGCACCGCGGCTAAGGGTAACATGACCGTGAAGCACGCATGGCCCTGCAGACCGGCCACCTATTCGGTAACTACCGCATCGTCCGGTTGATCGGCGAAGGCGGTTTTGGGGAGGTCTATCTAGCCGAGAACCCGCTCATCGAACGCCGCGCTGCCGTCAAGGTCCTGCACACGGCGCTGGCGCAGGATGCGGAGCTGGTCCGGCGTTTTCTCAACGAGGCCCGGGCTGCTAGCGCCATCCGGCATCGCAACATCATCGAAGTCTTCGACGCTGGCGTAACGCCTGAGGGCGCGCCCTACATCCTGATGGAGTTTCTCGAAGGCGTGTCGCTGCAAAAGCGCCTAGCCGACCGTGGGCGTCTCGCCCTGCCGCAGGCGCTGGAAATTGCGCGCCAAGCAGGCTCCGCCCTGGCTGCTGCCCATGCCGCGGGGATCGTGCACCGTGACCTCAAGCCGGAGAACCTGTTTCTGGTGCCTGAGGCAGGCTCGCTTGGCGGCGAGCGGGTGAAGATCCTGGATTTTGGCATTGCGAAGATGAAGCGCTCGGGTGGCACGGGGGGAACGATGCGGACGCAAGCCGGACTGATCATGGGCAGCCCGGCGTACATGTCGCCCGAGCAGTGCAAGGACAGCGCG
>Ga0265342_10003247_pt1 | contig 13479 bp, 15 predicted proteins | sample 4CB327metaG_FD_203125 | JGI IMG/M metagenome (GOLD analysis project Ga0265342, IMG submission 203125) | Rhizosphere microbial communities from Carex aquatilis grown in University of Washington, Seatle, WA, United States - 4-CB3-27 metaG | ecosystem: Host-associated > Plants > Roots >...
GCTCGATCGATCTGGAGTGAGTTCACAAGGCATCCTTGTCAAATCTGCAGTTCGTTCAGCTTTCACAGAGCTTCGCTTCCTTCGACAAGTGAAGGGAAAGTTTCCATCCCCTATCGGTCCACCGAAGGTGCGATTCTGCCTAATCGTCAGGTTTTGAACTTCGCCGCTTGACTTTGTTCCGGACTCTGCAACCGGCATGAGGAACACCAACAGTCAGTCTCGAATCGAATTGCCTGTAAAGTGAATGATTCGGCCTGAATCTAGGCGACGGGAAAAGTGCCGCTCATAAAGGGAAACGCAATTGTTGCAGTAATTCCTTCTCGGTCGCCCAAGTGCCCCCATTGCCCCCGAAGGCGCTGCGCAACATGGCTGAACTATAGGGCACCCCAGGGGGGGTGTCAATAACACCAAGGTGACGCAAAATGAATTACTTCCCGTGCAACTAACACAATCTGCGTGCTTTATCCTGTGCAAACAAGCGCACTCGTCCCGTACCGACCCGCCACGGGGTGATTTTTGCTCGAAATCCCCCCCTGCCCCCGGCGAACCTGGCTCCGGTGCTGGAAGACCGGAGCCCAGCCAATCAGTTGGTGAGTCCGGTCTCTATCAAATTAGAATTCGATGAGATTCATTCCTTGCTGCTGACCAAAGAGAACATGGCTCCCTGCGGGTCCTCGCCGTTGATTATCCAGCTCCCTCCAGGCACCTGCATCGGGCCGTTCAAGACCTTACCCCCGCCGGATTCCACCCGCTTGACCGCCGCTTTGATCGAGTCGACGTTGAAATAGAAGTTCCAGCTTGAGACAGGAATATGCGGCGCTTTCGTCATCATCCCGCCGTCGCCCATTTCTTTGTGGTCGCCCTCATCGAAAATGCGATAGACGCCCATAGAGCCCATATCCATATCGCTGACCTTCGTCCACCCAAAGAGCTTGTTGTAAAAGTCGAATCCGCCGTCGATGTCGGTTGTATAGAGTTCGTGCCAGCCGATCGTACCGGGCGTCGGCGGTTCCGGACGTTGCGGAGAAGGCATGTCCGGGTTGGCAGTGAAGACCACAATGGCAGCACCTTGCGGGTCCGAAAGCACTGCGAAGCGAAGCATTCCCGGAACATCCGTCGCGGGCTTCCAGAGTTTACCGCCAGCCTCGACAATCTTTTCGATGTGAGCGTCAACGTCATCAACAGATATATAGCCAATCCATCCCGAGTGCCCCGTCATTTGCAGCATACCGGCGATTCCCACGCCGCCAAGGTTGAAGGTGGTGTACGGAGGTCCATCCCCGGAAGGCATCTCCTGGGCCGTCCAGCCCACAACGTCCGTATAAAACTTGCTCGTGGCTTTGGTATCGCTGGTCATGATTTCGTACCAGCTGAACCTGCCTTTTGGGGTAAACATAGCGAGAGTCCTCCTTATCGCCGCGCCGACCAGACCACCTGCGCCAGCGGGCTGGTAGCGTTGATATCAACTTAATCTTAGGCGTGTCAACCGGCTCGAGGGTTAATTTTGATGCGGACGAATCAACGAGAGCGATTCCACAACCTCTACGCCGCTCCCTGCGGAACACCCGCCAGCAATCCCCGCAATATTTTCGGTTGTGAAAGGAAATTCCGGTGACCACCGGCAGCCCCAGACATAATTTGGCTCCTCAGGTAGGACTCGAACCTACAACCCTTCGGTTAACAGCCGAATGCTCTGCCATTGAGCTACTGAGGAGTGTCTGGCTTTGAATTGTCCTCTTTAAAGTTAGCAGACTGGAAGGGTAGCGTCAAAACACCTTCCCCACCTCTCCAGGCGTCAGGTTATACGATAAAAACAGTCTGCAAAGGAGGCCCCCATGTCCCGGATTTCCCGGCTCGATCGCAGCGAAGTGACCCCGGAAATGGCTGCGCTCTACGACAAAGCGTTCGCCCAGCGCGGCAACGTGCCCAATATGTTCCGCGTCATGGCCCACCGGCCCGAAATCTTCGCCACGATGCAGGCCCACTTCGGCGCCGTGCTCAACACCGGCACCGTCTCCACCAAGCTCAAGGAACTCATTATTGTCCGCACCAGCCAGGTCAATGACACCCCCTACTGTCTCGCCAGCCACACCATCCTCGCCCGCGGCCTCGGCTGGACCGACGACCAGCTCGCCCACCTCGCGGATTGGCAGAAGCGCGCCGACTTTACCCCCGCCGAAAAAGCTGCCCTGCGCTTGGCCGAGACCGTCACTCGCGACGCCCACGCCGTCACCGACGAGCAATTTGCCGAGCTCCGCAACTTCTACTCCGAAGGTGAAATCGTCGAGATCCTCTGCGCCATTGGCCTCTTCAACTACTTCAACCGCTTCAACAACGCCTTGCAAATGGAACCCACCAAGCCCGGCGAAGGCGGTTGCGTTGCACCACCACTAGAGACTGCCACCGCAAAACATGACTGATTTCTCTCTCTAGCCTCGCGGTCAACGCAAAATGCCGCTTTGCCCCATCCTCGTGCGTCTCTTCGCGCAAAGGGCGGCAAAGCTCGAACCCAAACTCAAGGAGCCCTACTTTTCGCATGAAACTTGAATTGCCCGCCGGCAACTTCCGCGCCTACCTCTTCGACTGCGACGGCACCATTGCCGACTCTATGCCCCTCCACTACATCGCGTGGAAAAAAGCGCTCGCGGAATGGAACTGCCCCTACCCCGAAGATCTTTTCTACTCCTGGGGCGGCAAACCGGTTCGCAAAATCATCGCCGACCTCAACGAAATCAACGGCCTCAACATGCCCATCGACTCCCTAGCCGCGCGCAAAGAAGCGTTCTATCACGAACTGCTTCCCCAGCTTCAGCCCATCCCCTCCGTGATCGAGCACATCCAGGCGCAATACGGCCGCATTCCCTTCGCCGTCGTCTCCGGCAGCCGTCGCGCCTCCGTCGTCGGCTCTCTCACCGCACTCCATCTCCTCGACAAGTTCGAGACCCTCGTCTGCGCCGAAGACTACATACACGGCAAACCCGCTCCAGATTGCTTTCTGATCGCTGCCGAACGCCTCGGCGTCGCTCCCGCCGATTGTCTCGTCTTCGAAGACACAGAACTCGGCATCGAAGCCGCGACCGCCGCTGGCATGGCCTCGGTCCACGTTCCACAAATCATTCCGGGAACTATCGCGTCCGCAACCGTGTAATCTGATCCGTGCAGCGAAGACGAGCCCTGAATCCTATGCCACCCACCGCGCCTGACTCTGTCCAGACTCGCCCATCGGCTCGTGCCGACCTCACAATCCTGCTCGTAATCGCCGCGGCCCAGGCTCTCCTGCACTTGCTCACCAACGGCCGCTACGGCTTCCATCGCGACGAACTCCAGTTCCTCTCTGACGCTCGTCATCTCGACTGGGGCTTTGTCGCCTATCCGCCGTTCACGCCATTCTTCGAGCACATCGGACTCGCCCTCTTCGGTCTCTCCATGGTGGGTCTTCGCCTGTTTTCAGTCATCGCGCAGGCAGTCGCTCTCGTCCTCACCGGCCTCATGACTCGCGAATTGGGCGGCAAGCGTGCAGCACAAGTCGCGGCCACCCTCGCTGTCGCGCTCTCGCCCTTGCCGCTCTTCAATGGCACCGAGTTTCAATACACCAGCTTCGATTTCCTCTGGTGGGTCCTCATCGCCTACTTCACCGTGCGCCTGCTCAAGTCGGACAATCCCCGCTGGTGGCTCGCCATCGGCGCCGTCGTCGGTATCGGACTCGAAACCAAATACGCCATCGTGTTCTTCATCGCCGGAATCCTCGGCGGCGCCTGCCTGTCCTCCGCGCGCCGCTATTTCAAGTCCGGCTGGTTCTACACCGGAATTGCACTCGCTCTCCTGATCTTCCTTCCCAACTTCTCATGGCTCGTCCATCACGACTTCATCTCGTATCAATTCCTTCAGCACATTCACACGCGCGACGTCGGCGAAGGCCGCGCCGAAGGCTTCCTCAAAGGCCAACTGCTTATCTGCATCAACCTGGTTGCCGCACCAGTCGCATTGGCCGGACTCATCTTCTTCCTGCGCGACCGCCGCTATCGCATGCTCGGCTGGATGTACCTCATCCCCTTTGCACTTTTCTATTTCGGCAAAGGCCGGCATTATTACGTCGCAGCCACGTATCCCATGCTTCTTGCCATGGGTTCTGCCGGCTGCGCCCGCCTGCTTGGTTTCCTGCCCAGTCTCACGCGCCGCTCCATTACCACGCTCTACTTCGCAGCGCTCGCTGTCTGCGGAGCCTACGTCTGCGCGGTCGTCCTACCCCTCGCGACGTCAGGCCCGCTGCGCGATTTTGCCCTCAAGAACAATGGCGATCTGCGCGAAGAATTCGGCTGGGACGAATTAGTCCGCACCGTCGCAGGAATTCGAGATTCCCTGCCCACCGACCAACAAGCCCACCTCGGCATCACGACTGCCAACTACGGTGAGTACGGAGCGATCGAGATGCTCGGCCCGGCCTACAGGCTCCCCGCGCCCATCGGCACCACCAACTCAGAATGGCTGCGTGGCTACCCCACGCCGCAGCCCACCACGCTGATCGTCCTCGGACTCAGCCGCGATCAGGCCGACTCGATTTTCACCGGCTGCCGCTGGGCGGGCCATAACGGAAACTCCCTGGGCATCCGCAACGAAGAAAGCGTCGATCACCCCGACATCTTCGTCTGCGGCCCACCGCGCCTCTCCTGGCCGGAGCTATGGGATAAGCATCGCGACTTCGGCTGAGTCGCGATGCGTCAATACAGCAACACCGCTACGCGATACGAACTGAATTGCCCATCCATGCCTTGCGCCGGACAACTCCCCACCGCCGCCATTTGGTATTGGCCCGATGCAAGCTTCGCCGTCAGAGTCGGGGGCAACTGGTTCAACATCGAATCCTGCCACCGCTCCACAAACATCGCTTGCGGTCCGCCATTCGCCGGCGGCACGCCACTATTCGCAGGGCATGCCGCGCGCGCCGTCGCCGGGCTATTCACAATCTTCACCCCGCTCACACGAATCAGCCGTGCCACACGAGCTTCCACATCCGTCTGCGACAGCGAAATCACGGCACGCGAATAATCCGCCACCGCATACAACTCGCCGCGCGCCGCCACCACCGCGATGCCCACGCGATTGACATTCTCATTCAGCAGGTTCTCGCGATGTCCTGGAGACTGCATCCATCCTTCGTGAATCAAATGCGGCGTCGGCCCCAGCGCCACGTTCTCTTCAATCAGATCGAACCGCGCGCCGGCCTGTCCTCCTCGTTCCGAAAGGCTGGCCTCGCCGCCATAGCGATGCGAAATTGGGCCCTCCGCCGCCATGCGCAAACAATGATCCAGCGCCGCAGAGGCCAGCGATTCGTCCCACGCCAGTTTCCCTACTCCCGCCTGCGCACGAGCCGCATTGGCAAACGCCAGCAATTGCTCCGCTGCGCCGGGAACAACTTCTCCCGCTCCGCTCTGCGCCCATCCAGCACACGCGCAAACGATCAATCCCGCACACACAATCAGAATTCTCTTCACGACCCGCATTACCTCTCCAACACCACTCTATCCGCGTCGTCGCGATATCCTTGCAGTGCGAATGATCTTTGGTCACCCAGCCGCGATCGTCCCCCACATCCGCCGCCAACCGCTCGCGGCCATCGGCGTTCTGTTCCTGGCTATTTTTTTTGTTTCTGGGCTCGCCGCGCCCTGGCTCGCCCCCTACAATCCCTCCGCAATCGACCTGCCCCACCGCCTTGAAAGCCCTTCGTCCCTCCATCTTGCAGGAACCGACGAATTGGGCCGCGATACCCTCTCCCGCCTCTTCTACGGCGCGCGTCTCTCCCTCGCAGTCTCCGTCACCGTCGTCACCGTTTCGCTCGCTCTCGGCCTGGCCGTGGGTGGCGTCGCCGGATACCTCGGCGGCTGGGTTGACACCGCACTCACCACCTTCGCCATGAACACCTTCCTGGCGCTGCCCGGCATTCTCCTCGCCATCGCCTTCGCCGCCTTCCTCGGTCCAGGGTTTACTAACTTGATTCTTGCTCTCGCCATCGGCGGATGGGCAGGCTACGCCCGCCTCGTTCGCGCTCAGGTGCTCGCCGTCCGCGACCGCGAATACGTCGATGCGGCGCGAGCGCTAGGGGCGAGCGGCCCCCGCATCTTCTTCTGCCACATTCTCCCCAACATCGTGCAGCCCATCCTCGTCCAGGCCGCAATTGGAATGGCCGGCGTGATCCTCGCTGAAGCGACCCTCTCCTTCCTCGGCCTCGGCGTTCCCCCGCCTGCGCCCAGCTGGGGTTCCATGGTCAACGACGCGCGCCTCCATCTGTTCGATTCCCCACACCTCGTGCTCTTTCCCGCCGCGGCTGTTGCCGGCGCCGTTCTCGGCTTCAATTTCCTCGGCGACGCCTTGCGCGACCAGCTCGACCCTCGTACCCGCCTCCAAATCGGCCTATGATTGATTCATGTTTTCGTTGCTCAAGGGCGATTGCGAGCACTGCGGCAAAACCTATAACTATTCGCTCTTGCACGCTGGTTTTGGCGACTACTCCTACGCCTACTGCGATTCCTGTGGAAGTCTCGCTACCGTTGGCTATTCCAGCAGCATGCTGCTGAGCATGCCTCCCATCTCCTCTCCTCATCAGGTCATTGACGCCGAGTGGGAACCATTTCTGCGTCCCTGCAAATGCGGCGGCCACTTCCGTAAAGCTGCGTCCCCACGCTGCCCATCCTGCAATGAAATGCTCTCCGCGGAACACGCCGCAGCGCACATCGAGCGCAACTTCGTCGCGGGAGGCCGCGGCTGGCACTGGCAGGGAAACTGGTCCGACCTCTATTGCATCGACATAGAAGACCCCAAGCGACCCGGCGTTTCGCGTGAGGTCGACGATCCCTTCATCGAGCGCGATCCCCGGTCTGAAAAACAATCAAAAGGCCGATGGTTCCGCTTCTTCAAATCCGACAAATGAAAATTGGCGTCGTCAGCGACACTCACGGCTTGCTCCGCCCCGAGGTGCTTCCTGCCCTCGCCGGCGTCGAACACATCCTGCACCTCGGCGACGTTGGCAATGCAGCGATCCTCAAATCGCTCGCTACCCTCGCGCCCGTTCACGCCGTGCACGGCAACATCGACCGAAGCGGCCCCTGCAGCCACCTTCCTGAAACAGACGTTCTCCTCTTTGAAGGCCACTACATTTATCTGCTACACGACCTCGACACGCTTCACCTCGACCCGGCCGCCGCAAAATTCTCCGCCGTGCTCTACGGCCATACCCACCGGCCCCTCATCGAGCACCGCAAAGGTGTCCTCTATTTCAACCCCGGCTCCTGCGGTCCCCGCCGCTTCGACCTGCCCGCCACCATTGGCATGCTTACAGTCGAGCCCTCCCGCGAACTTGTCGCCGAGATCATTCCTTTGGATTGTTTCTGAAATCTTCGATGAGCAACTTGCTCACGCGCGCATCCGCGGATTCACCCACCGGTACACCACATCCGTCAGCAGATTCACCAGCACATACGTCAACCCAATCGACAACAGGCATCCCTGCACAAGCTCGTAATCGCGATTTGAGATCGCATCCACTACCAGCCGTCCCAGTCCCGGCCAGCTGAAAATCTTCTCCGTCACAATCGCGCCCGCCAGCAGCGCGCCAAACTGCAACCCGACCACAGTAATGATGGGCACCAGCGCGTTCGGCAGCGCATGGCGGCACACCACCGCCGCTTCGCTCAGCCCCTTCGCCCGCGCAGTCCGGATATAGTCCTGACCCAGTTCCTCCAGCATCGCCGTTCGCACCATCCGCGTCAGAATCGCCGCCATCGACGCACCCATCGTCACCGACGGCAGAATCAAGTAGCGCCAGTCAATGCCACCGTGCGCGCCGCCTCCGCTCGCTCCCGAAACCGGCAACCATCCCAGCATTATCGAGAAAACAAGAATCAAAACCGGCCCCAGCGCAATCCCCGGCACCGACAGCCCAAACAAACTCACCACGGATAACGCATGATCCAGCCACTTGCCCCGACGCACCGCCGCCGCAATCCCCGCCGGCAGCGCCAGCGCCAACGCGATTCCCAATGCGACCAATGTCAGAGCCAATGTGTAGGGATACCGCTGCACTATCAGGTGACCCACCGAGTCATGCAGCCGGATCGAAGTGCCAAGATCTCCATGCAGCACCCCGTCCCAATAGCGCAGGTATTGAATGTGCAGCGGCCGATCGAGTCCGGCCTGGTGACGCAGCGACTCAATATCCGCGGGCGTCGCGCCCTCCCCCAGCATCTGCAATATGGGATCGCCCGGAACTAGGTGAATCAGCAAAAACACCAGCGACACCACCAGCCACACAACCGGCACCGTCAGGGCAAGGCGGATAAGAATCTGCTTCATCGCTGGCTTTCACAATAAACCACCAAGTCCGCCATGCGACGAATCCCGCCGCCGCGCACCAGAATCTGTTTTTTGCTGGAAGCCAAGAAAATCCCGGAGTCGCACCGCGACCCCGGGATTCATGCAGAAGGAACCGAGTCCTTTCAATTATTCATGGAGCTGCCCCTGCCCTCCAATGCCGAAAGTCGACTTGGGCGACACTGGGAGACTTCGACCGAACTTAGTTGCCGCGAGACGTGCCGGTATTAAACAACCGGCTATACTCCCGCACGTCCTTTCCTCCTGAACCTGCCCCGATGGCGCTTTCGACGCGTCGCGAGAAGGGATCATTCGCCTCTTCTACTGCTTGCTGCACCGGTATGGGAATGGGGCTCGGGGCCGGCGGTGCGGGATAAGCCGTCGGCTGCGGTTCGCTCACCGCTACCGGCCGCTCCACGGGTGTTGCGTTGCGTTCTACTGCCGGGGCTTGCGTATTGTCTGAAAGGACCAGGGGTTTGAGTGCCTCAATGACCTTTTCCATCCGGTCTTTTCTGAGGCGCAGTTGTTCAAATCTCGCGAGCAGTTCGCTCATCTCCGCGCTCGCCTCTTCGTATGCGACACGATACACTTCCTGTCTCATGCTCGCTCCACGCGCGTCGTCTACATTGGATAAATCCACAGGGCATTCATGCGCGCCTGCAGTCTTCCGTCGATCTCCGTGACGTTACGCCTGCTCTATTCTCAATCATTTGCAGGCTGAGGAAATCCAGTAAATGGTCACATTTAGCTCATAACGAACGATGCGCGGAGTAACCAGCCGCCCATTTCAATCGAAAACGCCCCCCGCGCGCTCCATCCGGCGGAGTCGCCTGCTCCTGTTCCCAGCTCATTCATCATTTCGAGGTCTTAGAAGGCACGGGCCTGCGGCCGAGGATTAGCGTCGCGGCAAAACAGCAAGTTCTGTGAAAGGGGTCAGATCGCGGCAGGCTTTTGTACTTGGGGGCGGGGGCTCAAGCTTTCCGGCAGGCGCAGATGACTGCGGCCTGCCTTAAGCCAGATGACTGGTCTATCTATATCAATAAGAATAGGTCGGAGAATCGGCGCTCTTGGGTTCTGCCACGGGTGCCGGTGCTGCATCCGTACCGGCCAAAGGCTTCAGAGCTTCCACAACTTTTTCGATCCGATCTTTCCTCAAGCGAAGTTGCTCAAATTCTCCAAGAATCTGAGTAAGTTCCGCATTCGCCTCATCGTAGGCAAAGCGATAAACTTCCTGTTTCATTATCCCTCCCCAGGCCGGTAGTCTAGCATGATGGTTTTCCTCCACCAGGAAAACCTTCTACAACTTTCCTGCTATGCGTGCATAGCCACTCTTCACTGATTGCCTCTATTGCATCGTGCCTGGAATTCCAGCCCGTATGCGCTCTGCTCGCAAACAAACTCGACGCCCACCTCGAAAACGTCGTCGCCGAATCACTCCTCAACGTCCAGGTCATCAGGCTCTGATTGCACGTCGAGAATCAGGAATTGCCGGTCATGGGGGAGGCCAGCTCGTTACAGAATCTCTTTGCCGCGTTCAGCCCATTCTTCTCTGCCGCCACCGCGTGTGCTCCACGGTCGCCCGCGTCCGCTACGCGCGAGTCAGCAGACTATTCAACCCGAGAGAAAGAACCCGCGAATCCCGGCCGCCAAATCCCTGCCGCAATGCATTGTCGATGCGCCGCTGGAACGGGTCGGAAGCCTGCTCGGCATATTCCGGCTCAGCGTACGACTCTTCCGCTACAACCGCCACCGGCTCCGCGGCCGGTTCCGTCGCCTGTTGCACCAGGAACGGCGCAACTTCGATGGTCTGCCGATCGGTGGCCGCCGCTCCTTGCGGCATTTCCATCAGGAGAGGCTTAAGCGCATCCATAATCTGCTCCATTTGCGCTTTTCTCTGAGACAACCGCTCAAACTGGGCGACGATATCCCCAAGCTCCGCAGTCGCTTCTTCATAAGCGAATCGATAAGTATCCTGTGTCATGATGGCTCCAGGAGCATAGACTAACACTTAAGTTCCGCCATCTAATCAATCAGTAATCTAATAGATAGTACAAAGGTAATAATTCGATTCCAGTCCAGCAAAGGTGCCGACTTATCTTGACCTTCACCGGTTTGCGCGCCATTCCCTATCCAGGAAACGGGCCTGCGAACGCAATGAATTCGGAATTTCCCGAGGGGACTAGACCGCGTGCTGCAGTCCTTCCCGCTCCCGGTTCAGGCTGCCAAACTTCAGCGCGTTGCGCACCCGCCGCTGAAATGGGTCACTGATCGATTCCTCACCAGCAGGCACAGCGATCTCTACCTGATTGAACGTATAAGAGGACGGCTCGGCGGACGGACGCGGTTCAGCCGGCGCGGCTTTGGGCGCTTGGGCCACTTGAGATACAGGGCCAGCCTTCGCGCCCAGCAGCGGCGCCAAGGCCCCCACTACTCCCTCAAGGTGCTCTTTCCGCTTGCGCAGATGTTCAAATCGGTTTGAAATATCGAGAAGTTCAGTGCGAGCCTCTTGGTATGCGACCCCATATACATCTTGTCTCATACGATCTCCAATGTTTCTCTAGGCGGGTAGGGTAACATGTTTGGTACCCCGAATAATCCGAAGTAATTACTATTTGAATCTAACTAAAGTAATAGGTTTCGGCCGGACAGGCCGCCAGGTAACTCCAGCTCCTGGCCCTTCGATTCTCCACGCGGCCCTCAGGAGTTTCCTGGGGTCGCCTCAAGGCCGTCACCGTCCTCCACATCTTGCACCTGTGCGGCAACTGCCTCCACCGGCTCAACCCGGATCTTGCTGATCCGTCGCCCTTCCATCTCCATCACCGTCAGTCGCCGACCCTCAAAGTCTACCGACTCCCCCGCTTTCGGAATATGCCCCAACTGTGTCAGTAGAAACCCCGCCAGCGTCTCCACGCCTCCCTCGCGCGGGAGACTCCATTGCATCTGCGTCTCCAGGTCCCGAAGATTCGCTCCGCCATCCAGCAGCAGCGCTCCGCTCGCCGTCGTCAGCACGGGCCGTGCCGGGTCGTCGAACTCATCCTCCAGTTCTCCGGTCAGCTGCTCAATTGCGTCTTCCGCCGTCACCAGGCCCACCGTCGAACCGTATTCGTCCACCACGATCGCCATCTGCCGCCGGCGTTTCTGAAAGTCGCGAATCAAGTCCAGCACCGTCTTCGTCTCCGGGACCACCAGCACGTCGCGCATCACCTGGCTCAGCCGCAATTCCACAAACGGCGGTCCCGGCCGCTCTGCCTGCGGCGGCCTGCTGCCCGCCTTTTGCCCCGACGGACGAAAGAAAATCAGTCTCGCGAGATCTTTGGAGTACACCACTCCCACAATGTGCTCCGGCCCGCGTTTCTCGTCGTAGACCGGCACCCGCGAATGCATGTGATCAATTACGTTGGCGCTCGCCTCTTCAATCAACATGTCCGACGGCAGCGAGAAGATCTTTTGCCGCGGCGTCATGATCTCTCTCACCGGCACATCGTCCAGTTCCAGTGCGCGGTGCACCACCGTCTCCTGATAAAGCGGCAAGATTCCCATCCGCCGCGCCGCCGTCGCAATCAGCTTCAACTCTTCCGGCGAATGCACCGCCGCCCGATCCGTCATTGGCACATCGAAGCCCCGTAGCACCAGTGCCGCCGAGTTCCGCAAGAAACGCACCGCCGGCCTCGCCAGCGTCATAAACAGAAGCATCGGCGGAGCCACTGCTACCGCCAGCGCTTCCGCCCGCCGCAATGCCAGCGACTTCGGCACCAGCTCGCCCACCACCACCTGCATATAAGTGATGCTCGCGAAGCTCAGCGCCACGGCTGCCAGGTGCGCATACACCGCGGCATAGGCCGGAACCGCCGGCAGCATGTTCATCCAACCGAGAAATACCCCCGCAGCCAGCGGCTCGCCCAGCCAGCCCAGCGCCAGGGAGCAGAGTGTCACTCCCAGTTGAACGGCAGGCAAAAAATCATCGAGGTCGTGCTGCAGCCGAAGCACGGCTCGCGCCCCCGGAACCCCCGCCGCCACCATCTGCTCAATGCGCGTATCGCGCACGCTCACCAACGCAAATTCCGCCGCCACAAAAAAGGCGTTCACCAGAATCAACATGGCTACAGCGACGAATTGAAGCAGCGGCAGGCCGTGCATCTCGCCTGTGAGCATAGCATTGCCCGCCGCCCGCCAACTCCGCCGTCCGCACTGGGAACCAACCACCGCCAGCCTGCGTACTAACCACTAACGGGCTCGGATTGTGCGCACAAACCTGCCCTTGCGGATGAGTCGACCGCGCCGCGCAGACGTCTAAACCATGAACTCTCCTGGTTACCGCCTGCTGGCGACTTAGCTCCATTCATCCATGGGGGGCTGCAGCTCTCTTTACCGTTCTGGGAGGCTCCAAATGGCCGCTTCGAAGAAGAGTAAGAAATTCTGGATTTGGCTGGGTTCCGCCGCAGTACTGGTCGTCCTGGTCATGGGCATCATGGCGGCGCGCCTCGTGAAAGGCACCCAGATCGATCCCAATCGCCTCGCCAAGGTCCAGCGCGGAGACGTCGCCCGCTCCGTCGTGGCCACCGGCAAAATTCAGCCCATCACCAAGGTCGAAGTCAAATCCAAAGCCTCCGGCATCGTCGAGAAGCTCTACGTCGACATCAACAACCGCGTCCATAAAGGTCAGCAGCTCGCCCAGCTCGACCAGCAGGAAATTGTGGCCCAGGTTGAAGCGCAACGCGCCCAGCTCGCCGCGGCTGAAGCCAACGTCGGCACCTTCCAGGCCAACATCGAGCAGGACAAGGTCAACGCCGCCGCACCCGACCTGCCCATGTACAAAACCACCCTCGACCGCAATCTCGAAATGCAGAAAGAAGGCGTGGTCAGCCGTCAGGCCCTCGACGATGCCAACCGCGACTACCTCGCCGCTCTCAACAAGCGCGATTCCGCCAAGGCCCAGATCGGTGTCGACACCGCCCGGCTCAAACAGGCGCGGGCCCAGGTCATGCAAAGTCAGGCCAGCCTCAAGCAGCTTGAAGAACAGCTCGGCTACACCACCATCGTCGCGCCCATGGACGGCGTCATCCTCTCCCGCGACGTCGAGATCGGCGACGCCGTCAGCTCCATCCTCGTCCTCGG